>ENA-OQAA01000757-OQAA01000757.1-human-gut-metagenome-genome-assembly--contig:-NODE-757-length-20383-cov-2.681181_pt1 | contig 20383 bp, 22 predicted proteins | sample MGYA00242489_ERZ504515 | MGnify/ENA primary metagenome ERZ504515 (study PRJEB26092, sample SAMD00036237) | human gut metagenome | host: Homo sapiens | study: EMG produced TPA metagenomics assembly of... | reverse complement strand
CGCTTCCGGCCAGTTATATGCCGATGAGGGCATGTGGGTGCTGAAGGAATTAAATAAGCAGAATTTGGCGAGAATTGGCTGAGTTGGGTTTTACCCCATCCTATGATCAGTTGTATAGTGAGACGGATCCTTGCGTGGCGAACGCGTGGTAATCTTCGGTGGGGGATGTACCGGTATTACGGTCTCTAACGAGGGATTGATCTTCACGAATCACCATTGTGGTTTCGGAGCCATCCAGCAGTTGAGTAGTGTGGAGCACGACTATCTGAAAGATGGTTTTGTCTCTCAAAGTAAACAGGAAGAACTTCCGGTTCCAGGCTTGACGGTACGTTACCTGAAAGAGACCGTAGACGTGAGCGATCGTATCAACAGCCAGATCTCCGGTATCGAGGATGAGTTCCAGCGTTTGTCGGCGGCTGATTCTATCGGTCGTGTGATTTGTGATTCCGTGGGAAATAATGAGTTCCTAGCGGCTGATGTTGTCCCTTTCTATAGCAATAATAAATATTTCTTGGTGGTGTACGATGTTTATCGTGACGTGCGTATGGTTTTCGCTCCGCCTAGCTCTATCGGTAAGTTCGGTGGCGATACGGATAACTGGATGTGGCCTCGGCATACCGGTGATTTTTCCGTATTCCGTGTGTACGCCAACGCAGATAATAAACCGGCGGAATACAACGCGGATAATAAGCCTTATACCCCGAGATATGTAGCGGAGGTGTCTATGCAAGGCTATCAAGATAAAGATTATGCCATGACAATCGGTTTTCCGGGAAGCACGGATCGTTATTTGTGCTCTTGGGGCGTGCAACAGCGTATCGAGAATAGTAATAAGCCTCGTATCGAGGTGCGTGGCATCAAGCAGGGCATCTGGAAAGAGGCGATGTTGGCTAGCGACGCTGTACGTATCAAATATGCTTCTAAGTATGCGGGAAGCTCCAATTATTGGAAGAACTCGATCGGTATGAATAAAGGATTGGCGAATCTAAACGTGATCGAACGTAAACGTGCGGAGGAGAGGCCTTCGCTGATTGGGTAGCGAAAGATCAGGCCCGGGGCGCTAAATATGGCGAGGTCTTGAATTTGCTGGAAAAAGGATATACCTCGACCAATAAATATAGAGAGGCTTTGACCTATTTGAATGAGGCGTTTTCTAGTGGAGCGGAGATTATTCGTTTGGCCCGTATGGTGCAATCGGTGGATATTGAAGGAGCTACCCCGGAAGAGATTACTGTCTTTTTAGAGGATCGTATCCAACCGTTCTTCAAGGATTACGAGCCGTCTTTGGATCAGAAGGTACTGGCCGCGATGATGAAGATCGCGAAAGAACGTGTATCTCCGGAGTTCTTGCCGGATATTTATACGAGCGTTGATAAGAAGTATAAAGGAAATTATGAGAAATATGCGGCGGATGTATTTAAGAAGACTTCCTTATTGTCGTACGACAAGATCGCCGAGATGTTGAGAAATCCGAAGCAATATGAGAAATTGAGAAAAGATCCGGCGGCGGAACTGAGCTTGTCCGTATTGGTGTCTATCTTCCAGTTACAGCAGTTGATGGGCGATGCGGAGTATGATATCGCTAAGGGAGAACGTTTGTATTTCGCGGGCTTGAAGGAGATGTATCCGGAGAAAGCTTTGTCTTCCGACGCTAATTTCACGATGCGTTTAAGCTATGGTTCTATCGGAGGGTATCGTCCTTATGATGCCGCATGGTACAATTATTACTCAACGGATAAAGGTATCCTAGAGAAAGAGGACCCGACGAGCGATGAGTTCTGGGTACAACCGGAGATACTGGATCTGGTTCGTAGCTGTGATTTCGGACCTTATGCGAATGAAAAAGGGGAATTGCAGCTGTGCTTCCTCTCGAACAATGATATCACTGGTGGTAATTCCGGTAGCCCGGTATTCGATAAAAACGCCCGTTTGATCGGACTTGCTTTCGACGGTAACTGGGAGGCGATGAGTGGTGATATCGCTTTTGAACCGGATTTGCAACGTTGCATCGGCGTAGATATCCGCTATGTCCTTTTCATGATCGATAAATGGGGTAAATGCCCAAGGTTGATTGAAGAGTTGAGGCTCGTTCGATGAGAGAAAAAAGAGATGGGCATCCATGATTTTCGCGGATGCCCATTCTAAGGAGCTAATAATGCCCATTGTAAGGTGCTTTGAATGCCTATTCTAACAACCTTACGATGGGCATTGTAATATCCTATACGATAGGGAAGTTCTAAATGCCTAATTTAGACTTGATTGCCTTTGGTATCGCATCCTTATGTACCATGATATAGATCGTCTTGGCACGGACAAAACTATCGGACATGTTCAAGTATCCGCCGAAAGTATTACGCTCGGTTCCCCAAGAGTTCTTCGTGATATAATATTTCGTGCCGTTTTGATCTTTGGCGATGCCGGTAAGGTGCATCAAATGGTCATCGGTCGTGACGAACGCCTCGAAGCCTTCTTGACGGACCTGCGGGGTGACGTTTACTTCCGGGAAAGGTTTCTCGAATTTGTAGACTTCCTCCAGACGTTCCTTCTCGTCCATTTTCTCAAAGCGAGCACGGTCGGTAGTCGAGTAATCTTCCACCTTCTTTACCTCCGGGTTGATCGCCACGCCATTCTTGAAAGAGAAGCCTTTCTCGCTCACGTCGCCATCCCAACATACCGTGTAACCATTATTTAAAGCATAATCCGCGACTTGCATCATCTCATCCAACGGGAGGTTATACATTTGCGCATGTTCCCAGTTATCGGGAACCTCTACCTCGAATTTCTGGTAATACGGATGATGCGTGAAGCTTGTCAGCTCGATATAATCGTCCATATTCAACCCTAGGGAGCGGCGAATGTCTTCGGGGTATATTCCTTGCCTTGATAAGTGAATTTCTCCGGAAGCTTGCCTAGGTAGGTATCGAATAGGTTATCGATTAGTTTGTAATATTCCGGGCTACGTTTCTTCATGTCCACGCTGTCGTTGCGATCGCCTTGATGTATTTTACCATCTCGCATGATTGTGCCGGTCGGAATCGTAGTTGATACCCGAGTACACCTCTTCCGGAACGATACCTACTTGGTTGAAAGCGTTCATGAAGGTGTGGGAAAGACTTCCTTGACCGATATTACCTCTGCCTTGGCGGACATAATTATCCTGCAACTGGTTCATGTATTTCTGGCGGACGATAAACATCTCAGAGAGATCGTACGTCCCTTTTCCCATACGGAGTAATTCCGACTCCATGAAAGAGGTCGTGGCGAAGCACCAGCAGGTTCCCGTGGATGCTTGATTCTTGACTGGCGTGGCGGGTACCTTTACTACATCCGTAAATTGGTAGCCTTGAGCGAATGTGCTCAAGGAACCTAACGCTAAGGCGCATGATAGAATGAATGTTCTCATTGTATATGAATTTAAGTTTATATTATTATTGTAGAGACGGGGTGTGCCTCGTCTCTACTATCGGATGTGGTGATTAGAAGCCTCTTTCGAATTGGGTCCAGAATGAGTCTCCCATTTCTCTCCAGCGTAGCATCGTGGCTCCGGCGAAATCGGCGGTATATCCGGTTAGGTATTCTTTTGCGGCCTCCTCACCTTGTTGGGTAAGAATCTCTTTGTAACGGCTCTCTACGAAAGGAAGTTCTGTCTGCCCTTTCTCCGTAAAATGGGCGATAGATGCTTTCATACGATCTTTAGTCGCTCCCCAACGTACGGTAGCGAGTTTATTGGCACGACGGAAAGCCCATACGGCGGCATCTTCCCGGTAACGGTGCTGTCCGCAAACCTTGAAGCAAGCCGGGAGATCTTTCGTCCCACAGAAGATGGGGATGCGGGGGCTTTGTCCGGGATTATCATAGGCCATCCAAACCACGCCGCCTACTGCATTGGGTAACCAGTCACGTAACTGGATCACGGTAGAGTAGGAGCATTGTGGTACGGCAACCAAACGGTAGCTTTTTACGGCGTCCGGTTTTAACCCATTCAACATGTTCACCATATCCCGAGTCATCCAAGGATTGCTACCGGACTGATAACCGTATCGGTCTCGTTACTATCTTTTTTCTTTACGGCTACTTTCAAGTTCTGGGTCATATCGTATTCCGTACCCTCGTACGTTTCGGAGAGGAGAGCCATCACATCCGTTACGGATACTTGCCGGTCCGGCTTTACGCTGATGGGAAGTTCTTCCGCGTCATACGATAAACGTAAGGAAGGCGCTAATTTATTCAATATAAAGAACTCACGGATACTGAAGGATTTCATCTCACCGGAATAATTTCCGCCTCCATATGCTTCCCAGAAGCGGAACGGTTTCTTTCCGTCCCAGAAGCCCATGCGCTTGGCTACCTCGAATACGTTGGCGGAAGCCATGCAATTGTCCGTATCTTTCGGATCGACCTTAGAGATACGCGGGATATTCGCCGATACGCCTACATGATCGTCGGGGATACGGATCGCCGCCCATACGCCACCGATCTTATCCGGACCCTCGCCGAAGACCTCGAAATGCCATACCTCTTTTGGATCCGCTATCGTAAGGCACTCGCCCCAGTCGCCATATCCGTATTTCTCGATCAACTCGCCCATCACACGGATGGCATCACGGGCGGTCGTGCAACGTTGTAAGACGATTCGCTGAAGTTCCTCGATCATGAACATACCTTTCTTGTTGACAAGGGCTTTCCGGCCGGTGATTGTTGTTTCCCCGATGCCTAGTTGCTTCTCGTTCAGGCAAGGATAGGCCGTGTTGAGGAATTGATACGTAGACCGCGCTTCGGGCAGTGTTCCTTTCGCAATCATCCCCCGGGTTCCCTCGGCATATTCGGTATGCATACGTCCGGTATAGACCGTGGTTGTCGTATCGTGATCGTACGAGGCGGAAGGTACGATATCCATCCAAGTGCGGTAATTGCTATCGCAGGTGTGGCTAGTCATCACGGAGCCATCCGCCGAGCTTTTTGCCGACCATGATACTCGTACAACTCTCCGGGTTCAAGATCGGCTCCGGATACTGGATTTGTTGCGCTACCGAAACGGATAGGCTGGCGCAAAGCATAAGAACATAGGTAAAAAGTTTCTTCATCTTTCTTGTGTTATTTAGATGTTTGTATCAATTAAATTTGTAGGCCGCTTTTCGTACGTCTTTTACGGATTTGAATGGCTTATTGGGTTTTAGATGCTTGGCGAGGAACTGGTAGATGCCGAGTCGTATCTCGGAAGCTTGTTTCGTGTCGGTCCGGTCGAAGCTATGGGCACCGGGAGCACGGTCGAATATTTTGTAGTCGAACTTCTTTCCTTCGGCCTTGAGAGCGCGTATCATATGCTCTACTTCCACTACGTTCACGTCATCGTCGCTAGTATTGGTATGGATGAGCAGGGGATCTTGTAGTTTTTCCGCGTGCCAGACCGGTGAGCGGCGTTTGTATTCCGCCATATCCTCCCGGGGAGTCTTCCCAATATGGCCCTCGTCGGAGAAGATTTTCCGATAATCATCGGTGGAATATCCCATGCGCATGATCACGTCGCTTACCGGTACTCCGGCGAAACCGCACTTATATTTGCCCGGATAGGTCATGAGGTTCATTAGCGTGATCATCCCGCCGTGGCTCCATCCCATGATACCGATACGATTGGCATCTACGATATCGAAATTCTCTACCATATAATTACGACTAACGTAGACATCCTCGTTTTCTAATCCTCCGTAATCGATATTATCGTAAGTAGCTTTGCCATACCCCGTGCTACCCCGGTATTCAGCGGAGACCACGATGTATTCCTGGGCGATCAGTTCCCGGACGATATGGGCGTAATACGTGTTGAAATCCGCATGTACACCACTATGCGGGAGAACGATCAAAGGATATTTCTTGTCGGGATCCACACTTTTAGGATGAAGATATAAGTCCAGAATTTCAGTTCGTTTCCGGCGCTCATCCCGGTAGGATTCGTTTCTTTCCAGCGGGCGGGGCCGCAAAGGTAGACTTTGTCGATATGGGCGATGTCGCCCACTTTCTCGTACCATAGGAGGTCATCTACCTTCTTTACGACTTGGTCAAAATCATGTTGGTAGTTTTGCGCTATGGCATAGTCTGCTCCGAATATAAAGAAGAGGCAAAAGCAGGAAAGATGTTTAAGCAGTGTCTTCATGTGACTTATCTTTGAATTTGTGATTAACTGTGATTTTCCGGCTGTAAATATACAATAAAAGAAGCGTGATCCGTAATAAACGAACCACGCTTCTTTGATAAATTATGTATAAGTTGTATGTTACTTACGTTTCTTCCTGCTACGAGGAGCGTCATCGTAGAATTTACGCTTCGGCTTGTCATCGCTACGGCTGGAACGTCTGCCGCCACGGTCGCTTTCCCGGCGCTGTCTCTGCCTCCTCTACCGCTATCTCGTCGGTCTCTGAAACCGTTTCCGCTACGGCTACCTCCACGGCTACCACGACTGCCTTTTCCTCCTCGCCTTTCGCTTGCGCCGGTTCCACGGAGATACGTCGTCCGTCTACCTCGAAGCCGTTCATCGAGTCCATGACACGGTTGGCTTCTCCCTCTTCTACCTCGAAGAATGAGAAATTATCACGTAAGTCGATACGACCGATACGAACCTTGCCCGGTACGCACTTGTTGACTAACTCAATAAGTTGAGGAGGCGTAAGCTCGTCTGTCTTTCCGAAGTTGATAAAGAAACGGGTGTAACCTTCTTCCGCTTCGCCTCTGCCACCCCGTTTACCTCTCTCTCGGGGAGCGTTCTCGTCTACAACCTCGATATCATCGTTATCTTTATAATAGTCGATCATCCGGTTGAACTCCAAGGATACGACACGTTTGATGATATCTTCCTTATCCAGCCATTCCAATTTACGATAGATAGAAGGCATCAAACTAGCGATTTCCTCCTCGTTCACTTTCACTTTCTCGATCTGGTCCACCAAGTTGAACAATTGTTTCTCACAGATTTGCTCACCGGTAGGCATCTCGCCTTTATCGAATTTCTTGTTGATGATTCGTTCGATCTCGCGAATCTTGCCTTTTTCCCTTACGTGGCAGATAGAGATAGCGATACCCGTTTTTCCCGCACGGCCCGTACGTCCGCGGCGGTGGGTATAAGATTCTACCTCATCCGGCAGACCGTAATTGATTACATGGGTTAAGTCATCCACGTCCAAACCACGTGCGGCTACGTCCGTAGCGACCAATAACTGGATATTCTTGATACGGAACTTCTGCATCACGTAGTCACGTTGCGCTTGGCTCAGCTCGCCGTGCAAGGAGTCGGCGTTATAACCGTCTTGAATCAATTTATCGGCGATCTCCTGTGTCTCCTTACGGGTACGGCAGAAGATGATACCGTAGATGTTCGGGTAATAATCGGCTAGACGTTTCAAGGCGAGATATTTATCTTGCGCACGAACCATATAATAAATGTCGCGGATATTCTTGTTTCCCTCGTTCTTCCTGCCAATGACGATCTCTTTCGGATCCTTCATGTATTTCTTGGTGATAGAGGCGATCTCTTTCGGCATGGTAGCGGAGAAGAGCAGCATATTTCGGTTTTCCGGTATAGCCGCCAAGATCTCGTTGATACTGTCGGTGAAACCCATGTTCAACATCTCGTCCGCCTCATCGAGGATGACGTTCTTTACGTTGCTTAAGTCAACCGTCTTGCGGTTCATCAAGTCGATCAAACGTCCCGGGGTAGCCACTACCACGTGTACGCCTCTCTTCAGTGTCTTGATCTGGCTCTCTATACTGGAACCTCCGTATACAGGGAGAACCTTCAGGTTATCGATGTATTTAGAATAATCGTTCAAATCGTCCGCTATCTGTAGGCAAAGCTCGCGTGTCGGACAAAGGATAAGCGCTTGAGGCTGATATTGAGAGACATTGATCTTTTGCAGGATCGGCAGGCCGTAAGCGGCTGTCTTGCCGGTTCCTGTTTGTGCCAATGCGATTACGTCGTTATCTTCTCCCAGTAAGAAAGGAATCACTTCTTCCTGTACCGGCATGGGCGATTCGTAGCCCATCTCTTGAATTGCCTTTAATATCGGTGCGGCAACTCCTAATTCTTCAAATGTTTTCAAAATGCGATTGTGTATATATGATAATATTCAGTGGCCGCAAAGGTACGTAAATAATTCGGATTCATATCAATAAAGTAATATATCTTTTAGCCTTTCACGTTTCTTATCAGTAAGACGTAATCCTTTCGACAAATATTTCTCGGTGGAACCGTACTCTTTCTTGATTTTATGGAAAGCTAGGTCCATGAGCCCCTCGTTGGCCGTAAGGAAGACCGTAATGCTTTCTTGGGCGTCTGTGGAGAGATGTTTCACGATATCAGCTAAATGACTCGTATCGATATATTGATTGGAAGTCAAGTAGTCTTCCATGATGGCGTCCCGGGGAATATCCAAGGCGGCGAGTAACATGGCGGTGAGAAACCCGGTACGATCCTTTCCGTAGGAACAACTGATGAGAATGGGGTAATTATCCTCGTTCTGGAACTGTTCCAGTACCTTGGCGAACTGATCGGTATTATCTGTCACGAATTGCAGGTACTCGTCTTCCATATATACCCCGGCGTCTCCTTTCCTCATTCGTCCCTCGATAACACGTTGGGGGGCATCGGCGATCTTGCGACCGAGATGGGGATTTGCAGGATATTTGCTTTCGTATATTTGATAGGGGCGGTGAGGGTTTCTTGGTTCGTACGGAGGTCGATGATGGTCTTGATCCCTAGATTATCCAATCGGATGGAGTCCCATTCGCTCAAGCTGCTTAACTCGCCGGAGCGAAATACCTTGCCCCATTTCACCGTCTTCCCGTTTGTAGAGGTATAACCGCCTAGATCCCGGAAATTCTGTACACTATCCATAACCGCCGAGCGTGCCCCGATGATCCGTGCGTATTTATCATTAAAAGAAAGGCGGAAATACTTACGTGATATATTATCGTTCGTGATGTAAGTAGCCACGCCATCCTTGATGTTGGCGTAAATGATCGGGGACTCGTTGGTGAAAAGATCCGGGTTGTCGGACACGGTCATCTTGACAATCCCCTCCATTACCGGATCGGTTTCCCATTTTATCACGTAATTTCCGATGTCATCACGTAGGCAAATAGCTCGTATGTCGGGTGCGTTAGAGGAACAACCCACTAACAGGATCACACTGGCGAATAGAGAGAGAATCTTTCCTAACATTGTCTTCTATTATAATAAGCTTTCCTTACAAAGATAGTAAAACAAGTTTTTCCCGCTTCTTCATTAATGATATTTAAGACTGACTAACATACTTCGCCGCGAACTCCTTGGATACATAATTATCATAGCTTTGGCAAACCTCGGAGGCGAGGTCCATTCCGCAGCGGATGATTTTTCCCCAAGTATCCTGATCCAGAGAGGGAAGGTCGGCATGGCGTACGTCATACTTTAGAAGTCCGTAGATAATACCCGCGTTAAAATTGTCGCCGGCGCCGATGGTACTAAGCGGCTGGATTTGCGGGGAATCGAAATGTCGTGTGAAATTACGGGTGTGGAGATTGACTCCGTTTGCCCCGTGAGTTGTTAAGAAACGATCACAATAAAACTGAATATGCTCTTTGTAAACCTTCTGCGCGTCGCTCTTGCCATAAAGGTTCTGGAAGTCCTCGTCCGAGCCCCGGACGATGTCGGCGAATTCCAGATTTTCCAGTACGGTAGGCATGAGGCGGATCGCCTCATGAGCGTGTGCCTTGCGGAAATTGGGATCGTAATAGATGATCGCTTTCCGTTCTTGGGCGTATTGCAGAAATTCTACCATACGAGTCCGCAAGACCGGGTTCAGGGAATAATAAGAGCCAAACACGAAAATATCGTCTTTCTCGATCTTAGGCAGGGGCACCTCCAGCCGTTGCGCCGGGTAATCCTTGTAGAAGATATAATTAGCGTTCTTATCGTCGTCCAGAAAAGCGAGTGATATAGGACTTTTCCCATCGGGGAAACGGTCTACGAACTCGGTCGTGATGTGGTTATCTTCCATGAAATCCCGAATCATGTCGCCAACCCGGTCGTTGCCCAGCTCGCTGATAAAGGATACGGGGACATTCAATCGACCTAATGATATCAATCCGTTGAAAACGGAACCACCGGGAACGGCCTTCTGTGGCTGGTCGTTCCTAAAAATGATATCGAGGATGGTTTCTCCTATACCAAAGACTTTTCTCATGACTATATACTGGTTTGTTATTCATTCTTGCTTAGCTCACGGCTCTTGGAGCCTAAGTAGCCCCCGTGATGGCGCTTGGCGTAATCCTTGTTGGTGAAATGGATACGCTTCATGGTTCCGACCACGAGGATATCGCCTATTACCGTCATGACGGTCGTGGAGGTAGTCGGCGTAAGGCCTAACGGGCAAACTTCCTTGGGAGCGCCGGTCAACAGGCATACGTTCGCCTCGGCGGCTAGAGGACTATCCGGGTTACTGGTGATAACGATAAATTTCATGTCTGGCACCAAACCCCTCGTGAGATCTACCAATTCCACCAGTTCACGTGTCTTTCCTGAGTTGGAGATCAATAACATGATATCGTTCTTGCATACGATTCCCAGATCTCCGTGTTGTGCCTCGCTGGGATGTAAGAAAAAAGCAGGTGTACCGGTCGAGCTAAAGGTGGTAGCGATATTCAAGGCGATTTGCCCGGCTTTACCCATTCCACTCATGATCAGTTTTCCACCTAGGTCGTGTACATGTTTCACTATAAGCGATACCGCTTCCTCATATCCGGGCGTAACGGGTATGTTGCGAACCGCTTCCGCTTCCTGCTCCAATAAAGAGGTGATATTTTCGTTTACCATATTGTTGATTGATTGTTTTACGGCATTCCTGCCTGAATAACGATCGCGAAAGTATTTATATTTACTGATATTGGCATCATCTATTTCAGACAATTTATCTTTTTAAGACGTTTGCGAATTCGGACTTCGGCTTCCATTTCGGGTATCCGGTATCTTGCGCCAGTTTATAACCGAGGTCGAAGAATAATTGTACTTCTTGTAACAGACCACTGTAATCATCCGTGTCGGGATGGGTCTGGTCGGTCGGTTTGTGGTAAGTTTCCGCCCAATAGCGTGCGATATGCTCTTTGGCCCACTCCTTACCCTGTTTGCGGTTGTCGTTCCAGCCTTTGGCGAACATGGCCGGGATGCCTTTTTGTACGAAAGGGAAATGGTCGGAGCGATAGAACATCCCGTTGTAAGCGTCGGGGTCGGGCATGATGTAACGGTTGTATTTCTTCGCTAGCTCGGCTAGGGTATCATCCAGCTCGGAGTTGCCGTATCCGGTGATCGTGACATCGTTGTTCTCGCCCCATAGCGGGAAGACATCCAGATTGATTACGGCGGCTATCTTATCGATCGGGAACAACGGGTGCTCCACATAGTATTTCGTACCGAGGAATCCGGTCTCCTCGCAAGTAGGGGAGAGGAAGACGATATTCCGGCGGGGTTTCTCTTTCAAGGCATTGAACAACGTGCCATCTCGAGCATCCATGCGATGGCTACGGCGTTATCGGTAGCGCCGTTGATGATACTGTCGCCGTTGATCGGTGCTCCATAGCCTAGATGGTCCCAATGGCCTAGGTAAATAACACTCTCATCCGTGTTCCCGCTACCGGGAATATAACCGATTACATTGGGGCTTTGCTGGCGGTCGAAGGTGTTCCTCATCGAGACGGTTACCGTAGATTTCAAGGAGATGGGCTTGAAGTCCGGCGATTTAGATTGCTCGATTAGTTGGTCAAAGTCGTAGCCATTATCGGCTAGCAATTGCTTGGCGGCATTGAATTGGATCCAGCCGTTTAGCGGGCAATGATAAGCATCGCTATCGCTGTCCACATACATCTTAGATTGGGCGGAAGCTCGTACGACCGACCAAGGGTAGCCCGCTCCCCGGTCTTCATGGATGATCAAGACTCCTTTTAATCCCTGTCGGCGCCCTCCTCGAATTTATACATCCAACGGCCGTAATAGGTCATGATATCACCGTTAAAATAATCCGTGTTGTCGCTTCCGAGTCCCGGGTCATTTACGATAACGACCGCTACTTTATCCTGCGGGTTCTCGATTCCCTCGAAATCATTTTTCCCATACTCGGGGGCTACGATCCCATAGCCGGCGAATACCAGTTCCGCGTTGTCTATATCGATCTCCGGCTCGATCCGTGCGGAGAAAGCGTATAGCCTCTAGCCAATCCAATGAGATCTTTCCTTCCGGGGTACTCAAGACCATCGGCTTCGGGCATTGCGTACGTGAGGATATGATATTAACCTGTTGGAGATAAGAATCTCCGTTGATGGGTTTCAGGCCGACTTCCTTCATTTGGCGGGCGATATAGTTCACCGCACGGTCGGCCCCTTCCGAGAATGGTTTACGGCCTTGGCAGGAGTCATGCGAGATGGCCTCGGTGTATCGCTTTAGATGTTCCGTGGTCGCAAGGCTTTTCGCTTTCTCTATATCGTTGCCTCCTCCTCCACAGGCGGAAAGAACCAAGGAGGTGATCGTTAGTAAACAGGTTGCTATTTTCATGTTTCTCATAGAATTATAATGTATTTTCAATCAGCCATTCACCTAAGTTGCGAGTGGCTGCGTCGAAAGCGACCCCCACTTTGACTACTTCCCGTTCGTCGGCCGTATAAGGAATCAGATAGCCTCGATCGTCGATTTGCCGGATCGCTTCTTCCGCTGTTCCTTTCAGCTTGAACTCGAATACGTAGATGTAGCGAGGTGTTTTTACGATGGCATCGGCACGTCCTTGGGCCGAACGTACCTCGGCTCGGTGAATTGCCTAGTAGCTTGAATACGATGTAGAAGACCACTTGGTAATGACGCTCGGTCCGGTCGTTCAACTCGTAAGGGATATCGGCGAAGAAAGCCTTTAGGCGGGTGAGGAAAGCTCGGCGTTTCCGTTCTCCAGCTCTTGGATGAACTTCCCGATATAAAAAGGAGTCTCGGTTTCCGGTAAATGCGCATACATGGAGGCGACAAAATTCAAAAATCCATATTTAACTTCCTCATTCGGGTATCCTAACGTATATAACCGGAAACGTTCATCGTAACTTTTAATCGTCAAATATCCACTTTGATAAATCATGGGAACCGGGTTATTGATGTTCGCCCGATCGTCCGAAAGGGATACCTCGGACACCTCGATCCCGTCCAGCTCCCGTATATCGTAATTCGTTTTCCGTAACATCTCCGCCAAGAATGTCGGGGTACCGGAAGCAAACCAATAGTCGTAAAAGACCTGTTTACTCAACACGTTCAATACGCTAAACGGGTTATAAAGGGCGATACCGCTGCGGAAATCAAAATGGTAGCCGTCGTACCGGCGTGTAATTTTCTCGATGGTACCTTCGTATGAAAGCTTATTCGCCTCGGCCAAGGCATGAAGCTCCGGCTGGAAAGTCGCCTCGATCTCGGGCAATGTCATGCCACAAAGGGCCGCGTATTGCGGGGCTAGGCTGATATCGTTCAAATGATTCAGGTTGCTGAAAATGCCGACTTGCGCGAACTTGGTGACACCGGTTATGAATACGAAGCGCAGCCAAGGATCGGCATCTTTAAGGACCGTATAGAAGGCGGTTAATAATTCCCGGAACTCGTTCTGTAGCTCTTCGTTGTGCAGGTTCCTAAGTAATGGCTTATCGTACTCGTCGATCAGTACGACCACCTTCCTTCCGGTTATCTCTGCCGCCCTGCGTATGATGGTCATGAACCGTCCGGAATAGGTGATACCCTCTCCTCCGGTATCATATATTTTTTCCCATTCCCTCAACTGGCGTTCCAGCATATTCTCCAGTGCCTTGCGGCTATCGTACAACTCGGCGTTGAGGCTGAAATGAAGTACCGGATGCTCTTTCCACTCGGTCTCTAGTTTCTCTATGGCTAATCCCCGGAACAATTCTTCTTCCCCTCGAAATAAGCCTTGAATGTCGATAGCAGCAAGCTTTTCCCGAATCGCCGGGGGCGGCTCAGGAAATAAGGGACACCTTGGTATGCCATTTGATAAATGAACTCGGTCTTGTCAACATACAAATAGTTCTCTGTACGTAGTTTGTCAAAACTCTGTATGCCTATCGGTAATTTTCGGACGATATTTCCCATAGCCTTATCTGTTTAATTTACACAAATGTAGGTATTTTTTCCAAGGAGGCAAATAGATCGAAAAAAAACACGTACGTCTTTTTCCGGAAACACGTACATGTTTTTTTTGAAAAAAGACGTACATTGAGTTTTTCCGGAAGTCTTTCGTACCTTTGCGGCTGATACAAACAAAGAAGGAAAATGGATATATCGCTCATACATTGCCGAATGGACTTCGCATGGTACATCTCCCGGTTAATTCCCCGGTCTCTTACTGCGGTTTCGCCGTGAACGCCGGTACACGGATGAGAACGAGGATGAGTTTGGCTTGGCGCATTTCGTTGAACACATGATCTTCAAAGGTACGGAGAAACGGAAAGCGTGGCATATCCTGAACCGTATGGAGAACGTAGGAGGGGAGTTGAATGCCTATACTACGAAGGAAGAGACCTTTGTTTATTCCATTTTTATGGAGGAGAATTTCGGCCGGGCGTTTGAGCTATTGACCGATCTGGTTTTCCATTCCCAATTCCCCAAACAGGAGATCGAGAAGGAGGTAGATGTCATCTTGGATGAGATCAATTCGTATGAGGATAGTCCTTCGGAACTTATATTCGACGAGTTTGAGAACTTGCTTTATAAGGGTCATGCCCTCGGGCATAATATCTTAGGGGATGAGGAATCTCTTCTTCGCTTTGACTCCGAGTCCGGTCGTTCTTTCATGCGTCGTTTCTACGCCCCGGAGAATATGGTGTTCTTCTCGATGGGACGAAAAGACTTCAAGAAGATCTTGAAATCAGCGGAATCCGCTTTAAGCGATATCTCTTTCCCTATGGCTGAACGGATCCGGAAAGCTCCGGACCCCATCGAGGCTTGCGTACGCCAGATCCATAAAGATACCCATCAAGCCCATGTACTGATCGGTGGCCGGGCTTTCAGTATGCACGATAAAAAGCGCATTCCTTTATTTTTGTTGAATAATATCTTGGGTGGTCCGGGCATGAATAACCGCTTGAATGTCTCCTTGCGGGAAAAGCATGGCTTGGTCTATAACGTAGAATCCAATATAACCTCTTATACCGATACCGGACTAGCCAGTATCTATTTCGGGACAGACCCGAAGAATCGTGAGAAAGCGATGCGTTTGGTGCATAAGGAATTAGCCCGTTTACGTGACGTAAAACTGTCCGCCACTCAATTAGCCGCCGCCAAGAAGCAGGTAATCGGTCAACTGGGTGTGTCGGGCGATAACCGGGAGGGACTTTTCCTTGGCTTAGGAAAAAGCTACCTCCATTACAACCGTTACGATACTCTCCCCGAGGTATTCGCCCAGATTGAGAAAATAACCGCCGGGCAAATTCTTGAGGTGCTAATGAGGTACTTGCGCCGGAACGGTTGTTTTGCTTGATTTATGAGTGAGGCTAATTATGGAACCTATACCCAACCCCCAACATCAAGTTATTCGGATTATGGAACTTGTGCAGTTGGTATCCGACATGCAGGAATAAATTTCGTGTGACTGATACCTTTAGCGCTAGGATTTGGTATAATCCTTTCAGGTCGCCTTTGTTGTAAAATAAATTATGTCCGACTCCTATATTGATCGAGAAGAATGGCATCGTGAACTCGCCACGGGCGGAGAGGCCGATACCGATTTGCTCATGGAGGGGCGGGCGGTAGAATCGGGGTTCTTCGCCGACTTGGATGATCTCGTCGGAATAAATATTTGCGCTTTCGTCATATTGGCCGTCTAGGGAGATACCTGCTTTTAGGAACCGGTTGAATTTGTACATCGGGTTGAGGTTAAATCCGAGGATGCCGAACTGACCTGGAAAAATATGGGCTCATCACCTAGCATAACTCCCTTAGCACGGGTCGCGCCATATAGGATGACATCGTAACTGACACGTTGCCAAAAGCTGGAGAGGTATAATTGATTTGCCGGTAAGGAACGTGCGGTACCTATCTCATGATGGCTTTCCTCGATAGGATTGAGCGTGTAGACGAGTCCGATCCGGCCGCCAATCGTATTCAATCCCGCATTCGGAAGATGAGTATTTCCGTTTGAGTAGTGCGTTAAATCCGCCCCGACGAGCAGGTTGCAATAACGGGATAGTTTCGCGTTGAGGAAAAATCCCAGATTGATATAGGCATTGATCTTAGAACCGATGATCTTATTACGGTAATTATTGTTTTCATCATACGGATGCCACCCGAATGAGGCTCCGAAATTCCATTCATAATCGAAGGATAACCGGGAAGAGATCTTGGCGATGCGGGAGCTTTGGAAAACATATGCCGCCCAAGGATTACCTACTTCCTGCCGATTGCCAAAGGTATTATAAGAGATGCCTATTCCTTGGTAAGTGTGCGGATAGAGCTGGCCCTCCTTAGAGTTAGGATTCTGTTGGAACCCGTATTTCAAATGGAATGAAGCCGCCTTACGTAAAGTAAGCCCGTTTCCATAGCCATCATCTTTCAGGAATTTGCTAGTCGGGGCGACATACGAGGGACGTACGTCGAATCCAATTTTGTGGATTAGGGATTTATTATCATCTTGAGCTTTTACCGTACAGGTCCATATCATCATGACCGCTATGTAAAAGCTTATCATCTTGCTTTTTATCATACTTCAATACGTTTGTCTGATCACCAACACTGCGCTTTGTCTTTCAACTCGGGTATCTTGTTCTTATCGAATACAGGGCTTTTAATACCCGCTTTCTTTTGGGCTACGTAATCCTGTAATAATAGGAACGCTTGACGGCTCAACAATGAGATCGCGATCAAATTGCAGATCGTCATCAGTCCCATGGTCACGTCCGCTAGGCTCCAAGCCAAGTCTAAACTAGCCAACGCACCGAACATGACCATTCCACCGACTAATATACGATAAATAAATAAGACACTTCTCTTGGACGTGATAAAACGAATATTCGCTTCTCCGTAATAGTAATTACCGATAATACTACTGAACGCGAATAAAAGGATCGCTAAAGCGACAAACGTACTACCGATGCTACCCACCTCGTTGCTCAAGGCTTGTTGCGTGAGCTGGACTCCATTGATGGAGCCGTCTAATGGCGCTCCGCTAAACAAGATGATGAACGCCGTGCAGGTACAGATAATCAGCGTGTCGGTAAATACGCCTAATGCTTGGATCAATCCTTGTTTGACTGGATGGGAGACATGCGCCGTAGCCGCTACGTTCGGTGCCGATCCCATACCCGCCTCATTACTGAATAGACCTCGTTTAATCCCTTGCATCAACGCCGCTCCGACACTGCCGCCTATCGCCTGTTCCCAACCAAAAGCGTTTGACAGAATGGTTTCTATAACAGCGGGTAGGCGGGTAATATTAAACAGTACGATTCCCAACGCCAATGCTATATATCCTAATGCCATGACCGGTACGACAATACTGCTTACTCTCGCGATACGCTGAATACCTCCGAATATGACGATTAACGTAAGTACCGTAAGAATCGCCCCGATCCAAGCATGATCGATGCCAAAAGCGCCTTCCCAAGCTGCGCAGATGGTATTGCTTTGTACGGAATTAAAGGCAAAACCGAAGGTTATCGAAATCAATACGGCAAATAATACCCCCATCCATCGTAACCCCAAACCATGTAGCATATAGTAAGCGGGACCGCCAATGAACGAGTCTTTCCCTTTTTCTTTATATAATTGAGCTAACGTAGACTCCACGAATGCGCTGGAAGAACCCAATAAAGCGATCAGCCACATCCAGAATACGGATCCGGGTCCGCCGATCGCTACGGCTGTCGCTACACCGGCTAGGTTTCCGGTCCCTACACGGCTGGCTAAAGATACGGCGAAGGCTTGGAAAGAGGAGATATGCTTTTCCCCTTTTTCTCCTTTCCCGGCAGAATCGCCTAATAATCGGATCATCTCACCAATCATGCGGAATTGCACGAACCTACTTTTTATCGTAAACCATACGGCGCATCCCAATAACATGATAATAAGGATGTATGACCATAATATATCGTTGACTCCGTTGATCCAATTATTCAATAGCTCCATGATTTATAATCTGTTGTTTGGTTACAAAGATACGTATCTACGAAGCAAATTCATCGAAATATTATTTTTTTATCATTTTCTTGTTAACGTTTTTCCAAACGGCTGTCGTCTTATAATTAGAAACAAATGATAAGCGGGAAAGGCCACCCTGCTATATTCGGAAAAAATACGATAAAAATGAAACGGATGATGATTTGGATCATACTGCTAGGCGGTATGGTACAGGGAGCTTTTGCTCAGAACTTGGAGATAAAGGGAATGGTGCGGGACGCTCGCAACAAAGAAATCTTGGAATTTTGCAAATGTGGTATTGCAAACAATGGACTCTTCTTTTGTAGCGGGTACGACTACGGATATGAAGGGGCATTTTTTATTAAAAAAGGGAGTTATATTCTATCTGTCTCTAGTCTAGGCTTTAAGACGGAGTATATTTCCTTGGAAAGCTTGTCCAAGAATATTTCTTTGGGAGAAATATCCTTAAATGATGATGCGGTATCCTTAGACGGGGTGACGGTTAGCGCCTCTGCCCAGACGAGCCATGCCGATAAAAAAGTGGTCTTCCCATCGGATCGCCAGATGAAGGCTTCGGGAAACGGTATGGATTTGTTGCAGCAGATGATGCTACCGAGAGTGCAGGTGGATTTGTTGAACAACGAGATCAAGGCCACGGGAAATGGGGTAGTCCAAGTGCGTATCAATGGTGTGAAGGTGGAGCAGGATGAGATCAAGGCTTGAATCCCTCGGATATCATCCGTATAGAATATCATGATAACCCGGGCTTACGTTATGGCAATGCGATATCGTGCTGGATTATATTGTTCGCCGGCCGGATACGGGAGGTAGTTTTGGTCTGGACATGGCGCAAGGTATCAATTCCATGTGGGGTGAACATAATGCTTGGGGAAAGATCAATCATAAGAACTCGGAATGGGGCGCTTCTTATCGGATCGGTCCTCGTGATTTCTATGGAATGAAACGGAATAACGAGGAAGAGTTCCATTTAGCGAATGGAACGACCTTGAACCGTGTGGAAATAGGCGAACCTTCGCGCGCTCGTTTGTTCATGCATAACCTGAATGTGAACTATAGCTATCAAAAGCCGGATAAGTATATGTTTAACGCCACGTTCCGCTACCGGAATAATCATCAACCGCATTGGGATTATCAAGGAGTCTTGATGAATAAGGCGAATCCGGAGGATAAAGTGGATATGATCGATCTATCGGGATCAGCCTATCAAGCTCCTGCGCTGGATTTGTATTACCAACGGGATTTGAAGCATAACCAGACCTTGGTGTTTAACGTGGTAGGGACTTATAACCAAACGAAATCGACCCGTATCTATCAAGAGAGTAAACATGAACAATTGTTGACTGATGTAAATAATGTGGTGGATGGTGATAAATACTCGATTATCGGCGAGGCTATCTATGAGAAGAAATTAACGAATGGTAATCGGTTGAGCGGCGGTTTACGCCATAACCAATCTTTCTCGGATAACAGTTATATCAATGGGCATAACTATAAGACGCATATGGAACAGATGGAGAGTTCCGTATATGCGGAATTCAAGGGAAAGGTGAAAAAACTGGATTACTCATTGGGTTTGACCGTGAATCGATCGTCTTATAGCCAACGGGGTGAGGATGCGGATTATGAACGTTATACGGTGAGTCCCCGGTTGACCTTGTTTTATGCTTTGCCCGGGGAATCTTCCATCCGTTTGAAATCAACGATGGGGAATGTGACTCCTTCTTTGGGTGAGCTGAGCGCTATCGACCAAGTGATCGATTCCTTGCAAATACAGCGGGGTAATCCTAACTTGAAGTCTTATATGAGTTATTATACGGAATTGAATTACGAGTTTCGCAAAGGTCTGTTTTACGTGAATGCCTTGGGCGCTTATGAGTATCAGCCGGACGCTATCATGGACGAGAAATATCTGGAAGGGAATAAGATCATCCAGACTTGGGATAATCAGAAAAACTGGCAACGGGTTGTCGCTTCCGTCAATTTGCGGGTCGGTCCGATCAAGGACATCTTGCAATTTTCAGTCAATGGTGGTATGAACCATTATATGAGTAACGGTAATACCTACACGCATCGATATACGAACTGGTGGTGCGACGCGAATGTTTCCGTTACTTGGAAGAATTGGTCACTCATGTATATGTTGATGACGAATTGGAACTGGTTTAAGGGCGA
>ENA-OQAA01000756-OQAA01000756.1-human-gut-metagenome-genome-assembly--contig:-NODE-756-length-20384-cov-2.313324_pt1 | contig 20384 bp, 37 predicted proteins | sample MGYA00242489_ERZ504515 | MGnify/ENA primary metagenome ERZ504515 (study PRJEB26092, sample SAMD00036237) | human gut metagenome | host: Homo sapiens | study: EMG produced TPA metagenomics assembly of... | reverse complement strand
CTTGCCAAAGTCCTGACTTCAGGCCGCTTGGATAAGTATGAAACCAAAATCAAGGTTGCAAAAGCTGACCATAAAGGCGGCGCATACTGTCAGGGTGATAACATCTATGTGAATATTGCGGCGGATGCAAAGGGCCGTTCTTGGAGCGCCCCGTATGCAACAACCTTCCATGAAAGCGCCATGCCATTGATGGCCTTGCGGCCCAGCTTGGAAGCGTAAATGGGCAATGGCACCTTTCTTCCACTTATAAAAATGGCCTGTTCCCCCAGACTATCAAAGATGAAGTGAATGATTGGGTGAACGCGTCCTTTCCGATATGAAAGCCCATAAAGATGATTTTTCCTATTGGGTGCGGAAAGGTTGGATGAACCAAACCACCGCTGATTATTACCTTCAGTATGGTGGATTCAAGGTGAAGAAAGCCTATGCCTACGCCGCCATTCAGAAAGAAGTGAAATCCCTTACCCCGTTGCAGTACGGTGATCTTTCTGATATATTAGAAGGTGCTACCCGTGGAAAAATCCAATGCGGCATTGGTCATGGTGCTGGTTCTTACTGGACAACCCGATCTTATAACGGGATTGATTGGGGCCTTGCCACGGAAGCCTTTGCGGAAATGACTTCTGCCACCATGACTTCCCCGGAAAGTTTGGCAACTATCAAGAAGTATTTGCCCAAATCTTATGGGGTGTATGAAGATATGCTGAAGCTGATTGCAAATCAGCCGTGAAAGGGGTGTTGCATGTGGTTGAACTGATTGAACAATATGTTGAACGATTCCATGAGAACTTCCCGTTGTTCGCCCTGATGGGTATGGAAGAATCGGAAGTGGAAGCCATTATTCAGGATTGTTTGGATAAGGGAACCCCTTACCGGCCCCCTGATTTGGACGAAAAATCCCTATATTGATGATTTGACCACCCCGCCTTCTGGCCGGTGGTGGTTTTTTCATACCATTTTCGCCGTTTCCCGGTGGTGGGCGGTAAACAGAACCGGAAAAATCGTGGTTCCTAACCCACGGTAAAAAAGGATTTTGGAGGTAACAACAATGACTAAAGAAAAGCTGTTGGAATGGGGCCTGACTGAAGAACAGGCCACAAAGGTTATGGAGGGCTTGAACGGTTCCTTCGTCACCAAGGCCCGGTTCAATGAGGTCAACACCGAACTGACGCCGCCAAGAACACCATTAAGGAGCGTGACACCCAGCTTGAAACGCTGAAGAAGGCTTCCGGTGACACCAAGGCGCTTCAGGATCAGATCACCCAGCTTCAGGCCGACAACAAGAAGAAGGACGAGGATCACGCCGCTGAACTGAAAAATCTGAAAATCAGCAATGCGGTTGAACTGGCCCTGACCGGAGCCAAGGCAAAGAACAACACCGCTGTCAAGGCGCTGTTGGTTGACTTTATCGGAAAGGCAGAACTGGCGGAGGATGGAACCGTCAAGGGCCTTGATGATGAAGTGAAGAAGCTGGTGGAAGGCAAGGACACGGCTTTTCTTTTTGAGAAGTCCACCGGCACCAAGTTCAAGGGTGCCAAATCCGCTGAAAAGGGTGATCCCAATGGTGGCAATGATGCTATGACGCTGGAAAAGCTGAAAGCCATGAACCCTTGGATCGCTACAACTATTCCGTCAATCATCCTGACGAATACAAAGAACTTTATGGAGGTAATGAGTAATGGCAAATACTACTTACGATAATTTCTATCTGTCCAACGAAATTGAAGATCAGTACCAGAGCCACCTGAATCTTCAGCAGTTTTGCACCATCGACAGCAACCTGACCGGTGTTGCTGGTATGGTTCGCAAGATTCACAAGTACAAGGCCACCGATGGCACCGAGAAGCTGACCATGGGCGTTGGCAACACCAAGACCATTGAAGCCGGTTACACCGAAAAGGAATACCGTATTCAGATGGCCCAGAACCGCTTCCAGTATTACGATGAAGAAGCCATGACCGATCCCATGGTTATCACTACTGGCACCCAGCACGCCGGTACTGATATGTTCAACACCGTCAATGCTGACATTTTCAGCGCCTTCAATGAGGCCACCATGACCATTGTGACCACCGCCCTTGGCTTTGATGCCTTTGTGGACGGTGCCGCCATGCTGAATCTGGAAAACCTTGAAGGCGTGACCATTTTCGGCTTCGTCAATCCCGCTGATATGGCGAAACTTCGTAAGGCCTGAAGGACGATCTGAAGTATGTGGAAGCATACGCCAAGCAGGGCTATGTTGGCACCGTTGGCGGTATCAACATCTACACCAAGAAGAACGCCGAAACCGGCAAGGTGGTTATTGCCACCAAGGAAGCCGTTACCTTGTTCAATAAGAAGGGTACGGAAGTGGAGCAGGAGCGTGAAGGCAATATCCGCCGCAACACGGTTTATTCCCGTAAGTATTACCTTGCGGCTATGACCAATGAAGCCAAGGCGGTTATGATCATCACCGGTTCCGCCGCTGTCACAACGGATGAAACTGTTACCACTTCCAAGACCTACTATGCCAAGTCCGGTATTGGCTATGTCAAGGTTACGCCCGGTAAGAATGACAACCCCAAGACCAAGGGTTGGTACGAAATCACGGCGGCGTAAGAAAGGCGGTGAACCCCGTTGCGTGATAAAGCGGTTGCAATGCTAACGGCCCTTGGCGTGGCGGGGGCCGCTGATGATCCGTTGTTGGATATGGTTTTGACCAATGTTCAATGGAGGATCAAAAACCTTTCCAACCTTTCCGAAATCCCGGAGGGTTGGAAAGTCTGGCCGTTTCTATGGCCGTGGGCGAATACCTGAACATGAAGAAGTGTTCTGGACAGCTTGAAGGGTTTGATTTGGATGCGGCGGTGAAATCCATTCAGGAAGGTGACACCAACATTACCTTTGCCCTTGGTGAAGGTAGTTCAACCCCTGAACAGAGGTTGAACAGCCTGATTGATTATCTGATCAACGGGCGCATTGGTGAAATCTACCGTTATAGGCGGTTGGTATGGTGAATAAGGCCGTGCGAACCGCCTTGGAACGGTTGTGGAAGGATCGGTGTTCTATCTTCATCCGTGAGGAAGTCACCGATCCTGTCACCCACCTGACGGATTCTGAAGAAAAGCCGCTTCTTCAGGATCAGCCGTGCAAGCTGTCTTTTGAAACATTAACTTCAACCAATGGGGATGAAGTGGCAACCGCCCAACAGGTGGTGAAGCTGTTTCTTTCCCCGGATGTGAAGGTTCCCGCAGGATGCAAGATCATTGTCACCCGGCCAAACGATGTGGAACGAACCTTCACCTATTCCCGTTCCGGTGAACCGGGTGTTTTCTCCAACCATCAAGAAATCATGCTTGAACTTCAGGGGTGGGCCGTGATGGGAAGAATGGGGCCGGTGTGATTACCGGGAATTGAAGAAGCTGGATGAACGCCTTCAACAGCTTTCGGAAGTTGACATGGATCGGCTTTGCCGGGATGCCGCCAAGAAGATTGCTCAAATCCTTCTGAATAAGGTGAAGAAAAGAACCCCCGTTGGTGTGGTTCCGCCGTATGCCACGGATGAAGCCAAGGAAGAATATTGGCCCGGTTATCGTGGCGGTTCCTTGCGTGACGCTTGGACGATCCTTCCCATTGAAAAACATGGGGAGCAGTACACCGTGACCATCATCAACAATTTGGAATATGCGTCCTATGTGGAATACGGCCACCGGCAAACGCCGGGGCGCTATGTTCCAGCCTTGGGAAAGACCTTGAAGGCAAGTTGGGTGAAGGGGCGGTTCATGCTGACGATTTCCGAACAGGAAGTGAAAACCTTGGCCCCGTCCATTCTGAATGATATGTTGTATGACGCTTTGAAGGGGGTGTTCAGTTGATCAATGAAATCATCAAAGGTGTTTCCATGAAGCTGAACGCCACCTTTGGAGCCGGGTACAAAATCTATCAGAACGATGTGGAACAGGGCTTCAAGGAACCCTGTTTTTTCATTGCTGTCCTGAAGCCTGACATTTCCCCGTTGCAGAAGAACCGATTCATGAACCGGAACCCGCTGGATGTTCACTATTTCCCAACCAGCGGGAGAAACAACGCTGAATTGTTCACTATGGCCGGGGATTTGATGGAATGTTTGGAGTTCATCACCCTTCCCAATGGGGATGTGCTTCACGGAACTTCCATGAGTTATGAAGTGCAAGACGGGGTTCTTCACTTCTTCGTGAACTACAATTTGACGCTTCGCCGCCCGTCCGAGGAACCCCCGATGGAAGAATTGGATGTGGATGTGGAGCCAAAGAAAGGGTGATTGAATGGCTACCAGAAAGAAAGCCGCCACCGCACAGGAACCGACCATCACGCCCCGGTGGTATTCCCGAAAGAACGGGTGTTGACCTTCAGGCGTTACGCTGACCGGCGTGATCTTCTGTCTGTCCTTTTGGAAGATGGGAAGGAATACACCTTCGATCAGATTGATGGGCCGATCAATGACTTTATGAAAGGTAAGGTGAAATAATATGGCCCTTGGCGGCGGCACCTTCTTGGTGCAGAACAAGGTTCTGCCCGGTGCATATATCAACTTCATTTCTGTGGCGCAGGCAAGCGCCACCCTTTCTGACCGTGGCATTGTCACCATCCCCCTTGCTATGAATTGGGGGCCTGAAGGCAAGATTTTCACGGTGGAACAGGCTGACTTTATCAAGAACAGTCAGAAAATCTTCGGCTATGCGTACACGGCGGATGAACTGAAGCCTATGCGTGAAATCTTCCTTCACGCCAAAACCGTTCATTTCTTCCGCCTTGGCACCAGCGGCGTGAAGGCGGCTAACACCTACGCAACGGCCAAATACCCCGGCACCCGTGGTAATGATCTTCGTACCGTTATCACGGCGAATGAGAACACCACAGAACAGAAGCCGCTGTTCGATGTGGCAACCTTCTTGGGAACCGTTCAGGTTGATCTTCAGGAAGGTGTGGCCGCTATCACCGATCTGAAGGCCAATGCCTATGTGGATTGGAAGTTCAGCGGAACCCTTTCTTTGACCGCTTCTTTGCCCTGACGGGCGGCACCAATGGCACCGTGGCCGATTCCGACTATCAGACCTATCTTGATCAGGCGGAAGCGTACACCTTCAACGCTATGGGTTGCACCGAGAGCAAGGCCACCATCACCGCCCTGTTTGCGGCCTTCGCAAAGCGGATGCGTGATGATGTGGGCAAGAAGTTTCAGGTGGTTCTTTTCCGCAAACTGGCCGATTATGAAGGCGTTGTGAGCGTCAAGAACGGCCTGACTTCCGACAAGACTTCCACCGCCCTGATCCCTTGGGTTACGGGCGTGATTGGCGGAACGGCGGTCAATAAGAGCGCCACCAACATGACCTATGATGGTGAATATGATGTTGATACCGATTTCACGCAGACCCAGCTTGAAAACGGTATCAAGGAAGGTTCCTTCATGTTCCATCGTGTGGATGAAGCGGTGTGTGTCCTGACTGACATTAACAGCTTCATTTCCATCACGGATGAAAAGTCCAGCGACTTTTCCAGCAACCAGACGATCCGAGTTTTGGATCAGATCGCCAATGATATTGCCGTTCTGTTCGGCAAGAAGTATCTTGGCAAGGTTCCCAATGATGCCGCTGGCCGGATTTCCCTTTGGAACGATATTGTGAAGCACCACACGGAACTTCAGGATATTCGGGCCATTGAGAACTTCAGCGGCGAAAATGTGACGGTTGAAAAGGGCGATACCAAGAAATCCGTGGTGGTTACTGATTATGTGACCCCCGTGAACGCTATGGAACAGCTTTATATGACCGTCTATGTTCAGTAAGGAGGTACAACCATCATGGCAGATAGAACCATCATGAACGCCAAGGATGCTGTTTCCGCTTCCTTGGCTGAATGTTTCGTGACCATCGGGGATAACCGTTACAACTTCATGCAGGCGATCAACCTTGAAGCAACTTTGAGAAGAACAAAACGGAAGTTCCCATTTTGGGCAAGACCGGCAAGGGCAATAAGGCCACCGGCTGGAAGGTACGGGTTCCGCCACCTTCCACTATAACACTTCCATCTTCCGTGAGCTGATGAAGCGTTATAAGGACACCGGCGAGGATGTCTATTTTGACATTCAGGTGACAAATGAAGACCCCACTTCTTCTGTGGGCCGTCAGACCGTGATCCTGAAGGATTGCAATATGGATGGCGGCTTGCTTGCCAAGTTTGATGCTGATGCGGAATACTTGGATGAAGATATGGACTTCACCTTTGAAGATTTCGAGATGCCCGAAACCTTCAGCCTTTTGGCCGGTATGCAGTAAGCAGAGCGCCCCGGCCTTACTTCGGTAGGGGCCGGGGCCTTTTTTTCGTATCAAAATATAGGAGGAAAAAAAACAATGAGCCTGTCCGCTTTTTTGGCTGAAAACGCCATTCCCGTTGAGAACATCAAGTTTGTTGCTTCCAAACGCTTCTTGGGTGGGGATGCAACCCCATTCCTTGGGAGATCAAGACCATTACCGGCACCGAGGATGAAGCCCTTCGGAAGTCCTGTGCCAAGCGTGTTCCGGTTCCCGGCAAGAAGAACCAGTATCAGAAGGAAACCGACTATGATCTTTACCTTGGCAAGCTGGCCGTGGCTTGTACCGTGTTCCCCAATCTGAATGATAAGGAACTTCAGGACAGCTACAAGGTCATGGGCGCTGATGCCCTTCTGAAAACCATGCTGACCCCCGGCGAATATGCCGAATACCTGACCAAGATTCAGGAAGTGTGTGGTTTTGATACCACCATGCAGGATGAGGTTGATGAAGCAAAAAACTAATCTGTGAAGGTGATGGTGAAGCGAACATTGCTTACTATTGCCTTCACGAACTTCATTTGACACCTTCCGCCTTTTATGCTTTGCCCCGCCGTGAACGGGCTTCATCATTGCGGCCATTGATGTTCGGGTGGAAGCTGAAAAGAAGAAGCAGAAGGAAATTGAACGAAAACAGCGCCGGGGCCGCCACCATTAAGGCCCCGGCTTCTATTCTCCAAGAAAGGTGGTGATCCCTGTGGGAAACATCCGGGCCGCTATCGCCCTTTATGATGGTGTTACCAGCCCCCTTCAGAGTATGCACAAGGCAATGGGGGTTGTGCTGAACACCTTTGAAGCCATGCAACAGGCTTCCGGTAGAGCCGTTGACACGGCGGCAATCCGGGAAGCCCGTGAAGAATGGGCGAAAGCGGGAACCGCCTTTGATACCATTGAAGAAAATATCAGGAACGCCAACAACGAACAGCAGAATTTCAACAATTCCATCCGTGGGGGTAGCAATTCTGCCAACGGGCTTCTGTCCATCATCAAGAAAGTTGCCATTGCCGCTGGCGGTATTGCCGGGATCAATAAGGCGCTGAATATTTCGGATGAATTGGCAAGCACCAAGGCCCGATTGAATTTGCTTGTGGATGATGGCGGTTCCGTTGAAGCCTTGGAACAGAAGATCATGGCTTCCGCCCAGCGTTCCCGATCCGTTTATTTTGACACAGCTTCCGCCGTTGCGAAACTTGGCTGAACGCCGGTAACGCCTTCGGTGGCAATATGGATCAGGTCATTGCTTCATGGAACAGGTGAACAAGCAGTTCGTTATTGGCGGCGCTACGGCCCAAGAACAGAGCAACGCCATGATCCAGCTTACACAGGCAATGGCGGCGGGTGCGCTTCGTGGTGAAGACTAATTCCATTCTGATGGTGCGCCGGGTATCGCAAGAGCCATTGAAAAATATATGGGCATTGCGGAAGGTTCCATCAAGACGGTTGCACAGGAAGGCAAGGTAACGGCTGAAGTGGTGAAGAACGCCATGTTTGCTATGGCGGACGAAACCAACGCAAAGTTCGATTCCATGCCAAAGACTTGGGCGCAGATTTGGGCCGGGATGAAGAATCAGGCCCTTTCCATGTTCGCCCCGATCCTGACCAAAATCAATCAGATTGCCAACAGTTCCAAGTTCCAACAAGTGACCACGGCCCTGATCAACGGCCTTGCCGGGGTTGCCAATATTGCTTCTTCGGTGCTGGATATTCTGATTTCCATTGCTTCCGTGGTGGTGGATAATTGGAGTTGGATTCAGCCTATTATCATGGGTATTGTGGCCGCTATGCTGATCTATAACGGTGTGGCGCTGGCAACGAATATCATCATGGGTATTCAGGCAACCGCCAAGGCCGTTCATGCGGCGGCAACGCTATGGAAGCGGGAGCCACTTTCACGGCTACTGTGGCCCAGCAGGGCCTAAATGCGGCGCTTTTGGCTTGCCCCCTTACATGGATTATCCTTCTGATTATCGCCGTAATTGCGGCAATCTATGCGGCGTGTGCGGCAGTTGCCAAGTTCACCGGAATTGCAAATAGCGGCTTCGGTGTGATTTGTGGCGGAATCATGGTGGTAATTGCCTTCTTCAAAAACCTTGGCCTGTCCGTGGCAAATATCGCCTTGGGTATCTGGAACGCTTTGGGGGCTTGTGCTTCCAATATCGGAACGGCCTTCCACAATGTTATTTCCAATGTTCAGGGGTGGTTTTACAACCTTCTTTCTACGGCCTTACTGTTGTGGCGGGTATCTGTGAAGCCCTGAACAAATTGCCCTTCGTTGAGTTCGACTATTCCGGGATTACCAACAAAGCAAGCGAATATGCGGCCAAATCTGCTGAAGCCTATGGCAATGTGGAGGAATACAAGAGTGTTGCCGATGCCTTTAATGAAGGAATGTCTACCTTTGACACCTTCCAAGATGGTTGGGCCGCTGATGCCTTTGCTTCCGGTGCCGCTTGGGGTGATGGCGTGGCCGATAAGGTTTCCGGTATGTTTGATTTTTCCGCCTTGGATTCTATGGGGCTGATTCTTTGGATGCCTTCAACCTTGGCAATGATCTTGATAGCATTTACGGGAACACCGGCGATATTGCAAACAACACAGCGGCCACCGCTGATGCCTTGGATATTGCTGAAGAAGATTTGGCCTATCTTCGTGACATTGCGGAGCGTGAAGCAATCAACCGGTTCACTACCGCTGAAATCAAGGTTGAACAGCACAATGAAAACCACATTTCCAAAGATGCTGATTTGGATGGGATCATGGATGCTTGGGCCAATGACTTTGCTGAAAAGCTGGAAGTTTCTGAAGAAGGGGTGCATGAGTAATGGCGTATAAACTGTATATGGCGGGAACGCTTATGCCCATCACCCCTTCCAAGGTGACGGTAAAGATCAATAACCAGAACAAAACCATGACCCTGATCAACGGGGAAGAAATCAATATCCTGAAGGCCGCTGGCCTTTCGGATGTGTCCTTTGAATTGGTTCTTCCCCAAGTGTCCTATCCCTTCAGCAATGGTGGAGCGCAAAGCGCCGCCTATTATCTGTCCTTGTTTGAACGGCTGAAGGTAAGCAAGACCCCGTTCCAATTCATCCTGAACCGGCAGAAGCCCGGTGGTGGGATGTTTCATTACACCAATTTGACCGTTGGCCTTGAAACCTATGAAATCACCGATGATGCCGGTGAAGGCTTTGATGTGAAGGTGAAGATCAACTTGAAACAGTACAGAGCCTATGGCACCAAGACCGTGACCATGCAATCGGCCAAGACTTCCGGGGGAACCGCCACCGCAACGGTTAAGGCGGCACCCCGGCCCACCACAACGGCCCCGAAAGCCGCCACCTATACGGTGAAATCTGGTGATTGCCTTTGGAACATTGCCAAGAAGCAGTTGGGCAACGGGGCCGATTACACGAAAATTTATAATCTGAACAAGGACAAAATCAAGAACCCGAACCTGATCTATCCCGGTCAGGTTCTTACTTTGCCTTCCTGAAAGGGGTGATTCCGTTTGGCAGTTGAATTGTTCATCCAGCATAACAGCACCATTCAATTCCCCGTTGTCGAGGAAGGCGCACGGCTGACCTTGGAACGCAAGGGAACCCCCGGCAAGTTGGAGTTCACCGTTGTCAAGGGGCCGGGGCTGAACTTTGCTGAAGGTGATCCGGTGAAGCTGACTGTGAACGGAACCGCCATGTTCTATGGGTTTGTGTTCAAGAAAAAGCGTGACAAGGGCGGCACCATTGATGTTGTGGCCTATGATCAGTTGCGTTATTTGAAGAACAAGGACACCATCACGGAAGAAGGGCTGAAGGCTTCTGACCTTCTGAAGCGCATTGCAACAGATTTCCGGTTGAACCTTGGCACGGTGGAAGATACCGGTTATACCATTGAAACCATCGTGGAAGAAAACCAAACCCTGTTTGATATGATCCAGAGCGCCCTTGATGAAACCCTGATGAATACCAAACAGCTTTATGTTCTGTATGACGATGCCGGGAAGCTGACCCTGAAGAACATCAATACCATGAAGCTGAACCTTCTGATTGATGAAGAAACCGGGGAAAACTTCAGCTATGAATCCAGTATTGATGAACAGACCTATAACAAGATCAAACTGGCCTATAACGATGAAAAAACCGGTAAGCGGGAATTGTTCATTGCACAGGACGGGGCGAAAATGAACCAATGGGGTGTTCTTCAGTATTTTGAAGAAGTTCAGACCAAACGGGCGCTTCCGCCAAGCGGATGCCCTGTTGAAGCTGTACGATCAGAAAACCCGCAAGCTGACCATTCAGAACGCTTTCGGTGATGTGCGGGTTCGTGCTGGAAGCGCCGTGGTGGTGGCCCTGAACCTTGGCGATATTGTCACCAACAATTACATGGTGGTGAACAAAGTCACCCATACCTTCAGGGGTGATGAACACATGATGGAACTTGACCTGATCGGGGGTGAATTTATTGCCTAATCCTGTTGAAGTGGTAAAACGGGCGGCGGTGGAAGCTGTGGAAGCCGGGAAACCGGTGAACATCCTGTTTGGAACTGTCCTTTCCGCTTCACCCTTGAAAATTCAGGTGGATCAGAAATCCATCTACACTTCCAAAATGCTGATCTTGACCCGAAATGTAATTGATTTTGAAGTTGATATGACGGTAAACCACAGCACCGAGGACAAGGGCGGCGGTTCTGGTGCGGCGGCTTATGAACCCACAAACACGCCTATGTTGGCAAGAAAACCTTCAAGGTTCACAACGCTTTGAAGGCCGGTGAAAAGGTGCTTCTGATCCGGGTTCAGCAAGGAAAGAAATTCGTGGTTATTGACCGAGTAAAGGGGGCTTGATGATGATTCCGCAAGTGCAGGATGATATTAAACAGGATTTCACCATTGAAACCCTTCCAAGCCGTACTTTCAGGATGAACCACAACAACCTGACCATCATCGGCACCATTGATGAAATCCAGCTGTGGAACAGGCGGTTTTTCTGATCCTGAACACAGAACGCTATGAATGGTTGATCCATTCTTGGGATTATGGGGTTGAACTTCATAATCTGATCGGGAAAGATGTGGAATACTGTATTCCCGAAATTGAACGCCGGATTCGTGAAGCCTTGCTTCAGGATGATAGGATCACGGCGGTTCAGAACTTTGAATTTACGGTGAACAAAAAGAAAGTGCTGACTACCTTCACGGTGGTCAGCATTTTTGGCGAAATCAATACAGAATTGGGGGTTGAAATCTGATGTATGAAGCACAGACCTATGAAGCAATCCTTTCCCGGATGCTTCAGAAGGCGCTTTCCATCAATGGCAATTTGGACACCCGTGAAGGTTCGTTGGTTTGGTGCGGTGATGCCCCCGCCGCCGTGGAATTGCAGAACCTTTATATTGCCCTTGATACGGTGCTGAATGAAACCTTTGCGGACACCGCAACCCGGCCTTATCTCATTTTGAGGGCGGCAGAAAGGGGCCTGAAACCGCAACCGGCAAGCCCCGCCGTGTTGCAGTTGAGCATTACACCAACCACTTTGCACCTTCCCATGAACACCCGCTTTTCCATCGGAGAACTGAACTATTATGTTTCGGCTGACCGTGGAAGTGGTAAGTATGAAATCACCTGTGAAACCGCTGGTGAAGCCGGTAATGACTACACCGGAACGGTGATTCCCATTGAGTATGTGGACGGCCTTGAAACCTGTTCCATTTCCGCCGTGGTGATCCCCGGTGAGGATGAAGAAGATACCGAGGTTTTCAGACAGCGTTACATGGATAGCCTGAACGCCCAAGCTTCGGCGGCAACCGTGCGGATTATCTGGAAAAGGTGAACGCCATTCCCGGCGTGGGCGGTGTGAAGGTATATCGGGTTTGGAACAGCGATTTGAACCCGGCCAAGCTGATCCCGCCCACGGGAACCGACACTTGGATCAGCGGCCTTTCCGGTGTGTCCGAGGAAATCAAGCGTGGTTGAATGCCGTGTATGCGGCGGGAGCCAATAGCAAGCTGACCGTGGGCGGAACCGTGAAGCTGGTGATCATCAACAGTTCCTTCAAGAAGCCTTCGGAAACCCTTGTGGATCAGGTGCAAACCGCAGTTGACCCCCTTCAGAACGCCGGTGAAGGCGTGGGCATTGCCCCCATCGGCCATGTGGTGAGGGTTGAAGGCGTGGGTGAAGATACCATCAACCTTTCCTTCGATTTGTACTATCAGCGGGAATGGAGTTGGGATGATGTTTCCGCCTATGTCACGGAAGCAATCAACGGTTACTTCTTGGAACTGGCCCAAAGTTGGGCAGACCAGAATGAAGCCCTTGTGGTTCGTATCAGTCAGGTGGAAAGCCGCCTGTTGGGAATCACCGGTATTCTGGATATTGCCAACACCAAGATCAACGGTGAAGCGGCGAACTGTACCCTGACCCTTGACCACATCCCGGTTTTGGGAACCATTGAGCGGGAACATCGTGATCAACGGATAAGGGGGCCGGGAGCATGGAACGCAAACTGATTGATTATCTTCCCTATGTCATTCGTGATTATGCGGAGTTTCAGGGGATCATGGGGAGCGAACAGCCGGAAATTGAAAAGGCGTGGAACACCACGGATGATCTTCTTGATAACCAGTTCATTCCCACCGCTGGAAACATGGGCCTTTCCCGGTGGGAAAAAATTTGGGGATCACCCCCAAAGGCACGGACAGTCTTGAGGATCGCCGGTTCCGTATTCTGACCCGGATCAATGAAGAACTTCCGTACACCTTGCCCCAGCTTCGGAACATCCTTGAAACGCTGTGCGGGAAGGGAAACTATTCCGCTGATGTGGAAGAAGGCACCTATCAGCTTCTTGTGAAAATCGGGTTGGCCGCAAAGAACAACTTCAATGATGTTGAATCTTTGCTGAACCGGGTTGTTCCCCAAAACATGGTTGTGACCTTGCTTCAGCTTTATAACACCCATGCGGAACTTGGGCGGTTCACCAATGCCCAGCTTGCCGCCTATACCCACAATCAGTTGAGAAACGAGGTTTTGAAGAATGGCGAATAAAACAACCAACTACAAGCTGACTAAACCCCTTGAATCTGAATTTTATGATGTAGGGGTTCAGAATGAAAACATGGATAAGATTGATACCCAAATGAAGGCCAATGCGGATGCCGTTGAAGCCCTTCAGAAAGGTCAATCCGGGAAGGCTGATCTGGTGGATGGTAAGGTTCCCGCCGAACAGCTTCCCAACATGAACTATGATCCCAAAGGTACGGCCCAAAACAAGGTGAGCGAACACAACCTTGATCAGACCGCCCACCCGTATCTGTTGAACCAGATCGGAACCTGTGTGGAAGCCGCACAGAACGCACAGGATGCCGCAAATGCGGCCTTGGATGCTGTGTCCGGTATCGTCTATACCATCAATGTTCTTCCTTCGCAGAATGGCACCCTGACCTATAACGGACAGGCCCAAAGCCCTTCTTGGAACGCTTATAACCCCGATGCGCTGACCTTGGGCGGCGTGACTACCGGCACCAATGCTGGAACCTACACGGCCACTTTCACCCCTAAAGGAAGTATAAGTGGGCAGACGGTACGCAGACCGCCAAGGAAGTGACTTGGACGATCAACGCCGCCACCATGACGATCCCCACGCAGAGCAACAGCCTTACTTATACCGGTTCGGCCCAAAGCCCCGCTTGGAACAACTATGACAGCGGGAAAATGACGCTTGGAGGAACTACCAGCGGCACGAACGCCGGTTCCTACAATGCCACCTTCACGCCGAAAACGAACTACAAGTGGGCTGATGGAAGCACCGGGGCCAAAACGGTTGCTTGGAGCATTGCCAAGGCCGCTGGTAGTTTGTCTTTGAATAAGACTTCCATCAAACTGACCGCCGCAAAGACCACGGACACCATCACCGTGACAAGGGCGGGTGATGGTAAGATTACGGCCACTTCCAGCGCCCCCACGGTGGCTTCTGTGAGTGTTTCCGGTTCGGTGGTAACTGTTACCGCAAAGGCCAAAGGAAGCGCCACAATCACCGTCAGCGTGGCCGCTGGCACCAACCACACGGCCCCGGCCAATAAGACCTGTTCCGTTGAAGTGACATTGCCCACCAAGGTTCTGAACGATAACAGTTGGGCAACCATCCGGGAAGTCAGTTCCGCAGGTTTGGGGGCCAACTATTGGGCCGTTGGTGATGTGAAATCCATCGTTCTAAATGGCACCGTGAGGAATTACACTTTCAGCAACTTGACCGTGAACGCCTTTATTTTGGGCTTCAACCACAATTCCGCCAAGGAAGGTGCAAACAAGATTCACTTCCAGATCGGGAAGATCGGTTCCACGGCAGTTGCTTTGTGTGATAGCAATTATAACAACACCGGTGATGGTTTCCGCATGAATACCAGTCAGACGAACAGCGGCGGTTGGAACGCTTCACACATGAGAAAAACTGTATTGGGCAACAGTAACACCCCCACAAGCCCGTTGGCGAATAGCTTGATGGCGGCGCTTCCCGCCGATTTGAGGGCGGTTATGCAACCCGTGACCAAGTACACCGATAATACCGCCAACGGTGGAGGCAATGTTCAGACTTATGTAACGGCCACCACCGATTACTTGTTCTTGCTTGCTGAATTTGAAGTGTTCGGAACAAGAAGCTATGCAAATAGCTATGAACAGAATTATCAGGCACAATACGATTACTACAAAGCCGGTAATAGTAGAGTAGCTATAATCATTCCGCCGTGTCCACGGCGGTGTGGTGGTGGCTTCGTTCCCCTTATTACAGCAACGGCAATGGTTTCCAGTATGTCGACACGGATGGCAGCGGCAACGATTACTATGCCAATTACTGTGCTGGTGTGCGGCCCGGCTTTGCCGCCTAATCCCCCGCAGGATGATCCCGCCCCCATCCCGCCGCCGAAAGGCGGCGGTTCCGGGAGGGAACCCCAAATAAAAATAATAATGGCGGCGTAAGCCGCCCGACGATTTTTTGAAAATGGGGGTTTTCCGGCAAAGTGCTATCATTTGACTGTCTTTTGAGTGCATACACCGGACAAAATCAGCCATACAATATCCATAAGCCTGTTTGAAGGGGGTATTGTATGGCAACAAACAAGCGTGTTTTCACCTTGCGCCTATCTGATGAAGTCTTTGACAAGATCGGGGCGCTTGCAACCCGTGAACACCGATCCATTACCAATTACATTGAATTTGTTCTTCTGAAACACTTGGAAGAAGTGGAAAAGGCGGAAGGAACGATCAATGTCGATAATTCACCCAAAGGGTATAACTGAAAATGTCTGTCCTGAAGCAAAAGAGAACCACAAGCAAGGCCGAGTTCATCAACACGGCCAATCAGATTTATGTTGAAACCCTGAACTTCCTGACCCGTCTTTCAGCCCGGTATTCCCGGTTGATTGCGGAGCCGGTGGCAAAGCTGGCCGGTGAGATCATCGACCATGCGGAGAAGGCCAACAGTATCTTTCCTTCGGACAACCAGCGCATTGAAATGAGGAAGGCCCATCTTCTTGAAGCACGGGCTTCCCTGATGGCGCTGGATGTTCGCTTGACCCATGTTTACCTGATTCTGAACCAGAACCCGGAAGGGGCCTTTACCACTTCCAAGGGGAACCCGGTGAAGTCACAGGATGCAATGGAAAAACTGGATAAGATGGCCCAAAACTTGGGTGAACTGATCGACAAAGAAAACGAACTTCTGAAAGGGGCGATCAAAAATGTAACAGCAAAACAGAAATAATTTCCCATTAGGTGTGCAACTGATAATGAGCCTGTTGGCGGTGTGGTGGTGGCTTCGTTCCCCTAATTACAACAACAACAATAATTTCCAGAATGTCAACACGGATGGCAACAACAACAATAACAATGCCAATTACTGTGCTGGTGTGCGGCCCGGATTTTGCAAATATACACGGTCAAATGTAGTAACAGAAGGCAAACGGCTTTTCAGGTGAAAGACGACCGATGTAAAAGGAGTTGTACTTCCTTGGGTTTCAATCCCTAAAACTGCCCTTTGATGCCCTTACACGGACGCTTCTTGCATGGTGGGTGAATGTGCCTTATCCCATTTCATGTGTGAGGGCAAAGCAATTTAGACGGCACCCTACAAGATATTTGTACGAGGGGCGAATACTTTTATTATGACAAGCCAAGAACGGCATGAAGCAAGGTTCCAGCGCCGCAAAGCAAAGCGGTTGGAACGGAAACAGGCCCGGTGTAATAGCCTTGGCCGATGAATAAAGTCTTTTCCTACCGGAAGATGTTCTTCTATGGGAAAAAGTGCTGTAACGGGGTGCGGTGGAAGCAAAGTGTTCAAAACTTTGAAGGCCACCTGTTTTCTGGTACGGCAACACGGCGGCGAACGGTATTGGAACAGCAATGGAAACCCAAAGCCTGTTCCCATTTCACCCTTCGGGAACGGGGCAAAATCCGCCCGATAGATGCCCCACACATTACGGATCGACAAATCCACAAAACCCTTTGCAATGAAGTTCTGATCCCGCTATATTCACCTTCCATGATCTATGACAACGGGGCAAGCCAAAAAGGAAAGGGCCTTCATTGGCAGTTCAAACGGATCAAACAACAGCTTGGATGGCATTACCGGCGCTATGGCCGGGAAGGTGCTGTGTTGCTGTTGGATTTGAAAGGGTTCTTTCCAAACGCTTCCCATGCCCTGTTATATCAGCGGCACCGGGAATTGATTTTGAATCCTGAACTTCAAAACTTGGCTGATACTGTGATTCAATATTCCCCATGCCCGACACCGGGCCGGGGCTTGCCTTTGGGCGTGGAGCCTTCCCAACAGGAAATGGTGGCGTTACCAAGTAAAATTGACCAATGGATCAAGTGTCAGGCCCGTGTTCATTGCGCCGGTCATTACATGGATGATTACTATGCGTTCTTCCCCACGATGGATGAAGCAAAGCTGATGGGCCATGAAATTGTAAGGCGTTTTGAAGCCACTGGAATCCGAGTGAACAAGCGCAAGTGTAAGGAGATCCCGCTTACAAAGCCATTCCGGTTCTGTAAAGCACGGTTCACCCTTACCGAAACCGGCAAGATCAAGGTGAATGGAAGCCGGGATGGAGTGAAACGGGCAAGGCGAAAGCTGAAGCTGTTTCACAAAGAGTTCAAAGAGGGAAAACGATCCTTCTTTGACATAGAACAATACATGGAGGGCCAAAGCGCCTATTACCGGAACTTCAACGATCATGGACGGTTGTTAAGGTTGCGGCGGCTTTACCATGCAATCTTTTTCGGAGGTGGACAATGTTTAGAATCATCAAAGCCGGGGCCGGTATCGGCCTGACCGAGAACCTGAACTACATCAAAAAAGCCGAAAATGGTTGGCTATGTCCTTTGCCCGGAGCCTGACGCTTCGGGCATTGTTTTGAGGGTGTAGCTTACCATTTGTTGGGCCGTGCCGCTATGGATGAACTGGAAACGGTGAGTTTGGAACAGACGGACGCAGGAAGCGAGATTACCAAGGCACGGAAGCCGGTGGAATCGTCTTTGTAACCTTGGCGGAAGCGGGAGCATTGACGCTGAAACGGCGGCGGAACACGCTGATTTGTTCGCTGAATGGGCTTTCCCTGTTGGCTACACGGTTGCAGATTCGCCGGTATAACGGAACCCTTTACAAGTGCGTTCAGGCCCATACTTCCCAAGCGGATTGGACACCGGACACGGTTTCCAGCCTGTGGAGCAAAACGAGTGATCCCGCTGAAGAATGGCCCGAATGGAGCCAACCGGTGGGAGCGCATGACGCTTATTCCAAGGGGGCAAAGGTGAGCCATAAGGAAAAGCACTGGATTTCCACGGTGGATTCCAATGTGTGGGAACCCGGTGTATATGGTTGGGAGGAATCGGCTTAATGGAGTATAAAATCTATATTTGCCGCAAACGGGCCAAATTCAAAGCAATTTGCGGACAAGTGAACATTCGGTATGGAACCATCCTGAATTGTCAGGGTGGTTTTTTGATTCTGAATGATCTTCCGGTGTGTTCCGTAACCAGCCAAAACGCCTATGACTTCTTTACCCAAAATGATGATGGCATGGGCGAGGAAAGGGGCGAACTTCTGAACCGGATCACCGCAACGCTGATGAAGCAGACCCCCGGACACAACGCCCGGTGGGGGAAAATTTGGGATGATCCCCGTTGCCAAAAGTACAAGCGCCCGGAACAGGAAGATCATTGGATTTGGAATCATGACTTCTACAACGGCCCTGTTGAGGATTTGCGCTATATTGCCGCCCTGATCGGGGCCTGATAGGAGGTAAACATGACGCTTGAATTGTCTATTGTAATTTCTGTTCTTTCGGTTTCCTTTGCCTTGTATTCCGGTATTTCCAACCTGAAGCGCAACGATAAGAAAGACACCGCCGAGGAAACCGCCCAGCTTACCACCGTGATTGTGAAGCTGGAAAACATCGGGGATGGAGTGTCCGAAATCAAATCTGACATGAAGAATGTCAAGGGTGAAGTTCAGGAATTGCGGGAACGCCTTGTGGCCGTGGAACAGTCCGCCAAATCCGCCCACCACCGCCTTGATGGGCTTGCAGGTGGTGTTGATGCGTGAGCCGCCGAACATCCCGAAAGCAAAAGATTGAGTTTTCCAAGCTGATCCTGTATGTGGTGGGGGCCGTAACCGTTGGGGTTACGGCCTTCACCCTTATCATGGTTTGGAAAACTGAAAACCTTGAACCGCTGGCCTATTTGATCCCGCCATATTTGCTGAATTGGCAACCGCAACCGGGTTTTACTATTCCAAAGCCAAAGCCGAAAACCGGATCAAACTTCGGAAGTTGTACGGCCCGGAAATCTATAACGATGCAAAGGAGATTTGAAACCATGCTGAACGCTGTTTTGAACAATCTGATCAATATTGGGTGGGCTATGCTGATCTTCCTGTGTGCGTACCTGTCCAATGTTGCTTTTTCCCTTTACTACAACATCAAGGTTTTGCTTCAGCCCTTCGACAGACAGAAAATGATCAATTCCGGGCTGAAGGTTGTCACCTTCGTTGTGGGCCTGACCTTGCTTTGTGTAGCAATCACCACCCTTCCGATTTATGCGGATCAGCTTGGGTGGGCAATCCCGGAAGAATACACAGAAATTTTTGCTGATTTGGTTATTGTGGGCGCTGTGCTGATGGTGTCTTGTAAGTATATCGCAGAAGCCTTCACCAAGTTCAGGGCCATTCTTCAGGTGAAAGGAGATACAGAAAAATGAGTAATTCCCCCCTTGCGACCTATACCCGGATCACGAAAAACAAAACCAGCCCCCGGAACCATGCCATTGACACCATCACGATTCATTGTATCGTTGGGCAATGGACAGCAAAACAGGGGTGTGATTATTTCGCCACCACAGACCGGCAATGTTCCGCCAACTATGTTGTTGGTAAGGATGGTTCCATTGGCCTTTCCGTGGATGAAAAGGATCGTTCTTGGTGTTCCAGCAACGGCACCAATGACAACCGGGCAATCACCATTGAAGTTGCTTCCGACACCACCCACCCTTACGCCGTCACCGCCAAGCTTATGCGGCCCTGTTGGATTTGGTAACGGATATTTGCAAGCGGAACGGGATCAAGAAGTTGGTGTGGAGTACGAACAAGAATGACCGTGTGAACCATCGGAACGGATGCAACATGACCGTTCATCGTGACTTCGCCAACAAAGCCTGTCCGGGGGAATATCTTTATTCCAGACACGGGGAGATTGCCGCAGAAGTCAACAGAAGGCTTCAGGGCGCTTCCAATGGTGGTGGGGTAGTAGTTGCACCCCCCAGCGTAGAAAATCCCACAGGCGGCACCACAGGGGCCACCGTGACCCCTTACCATGTGCGGGTGAAGATCACCAACCTGAATATCCGTAAAGGCCCCGGCACAAACTACGGTGCAACCGGCTACATCCAGCCCGGTATTTATACCCATCGTGCTGAAAGCACCGGCAAAGGTGCGGCCAAAGTGGGGCAAACGTGGAAAAGCGGTGGACCGGGTGGACTTTCCCTTGACTACGCCACTTAAAACCTGACCATGAG
>ENA-OQAA01000753-OQAA01000753.1-human-gut-metagenome-genome-assembly--contig:-NODE-753-length-20407-cov-6.663166_pt1 | contig 20407 bp, 31 predicted proteins | sample MGYA00242489_ERZ504515 | MGnify/ENA primary metagenome ERZ504515 (study PRJEB26092, sample SAMD00036237) | human gut metagenome | host: Homo sapiens | study: EMG produced TPA metagenomics assembly of... | reverse complement strand
GGCGCGTGAAAATAGGTAGTCGCCGACTTGAACAAAAACGCTTCAGAAGAAATTCTGAGGCGTTTTTCTTTTGCCTTGAAACTGTTTTAGGAGAAAACAGAAAGGCAGGTATGCTTTGAAAATGATGTGAGCATTGAAGATGAAACAGACTGGAAGAGAAGGGCACAATTTCATGCAGAGTGAAGCGAAAAATTTTATGATGTGTTTGTGCCTTATCTATTGAACAAACAAAACCTTAAATAAATCATGGTGGCTCGGCTGTGCTGACCTTTTGGCACGACCGGGCCGCTTTATTGTAATAAAACCTTGACTCTTCAGTCGTTGTAGGGTTTACTATCTATAACGGAAAGGAGCTGCCCGGTCTGGCAGTGTAAGCTCTGTACATTCGGCAGAGAAGAGGGAAGCCGGGCAGAAAACATTATGGAAAAAAATCTGACCAGCGGCAGTGTGTTGAAAAGCATTTTGTTTTTTTCACTGCCCTATCTGCTTTCGTACTTTTTGCAGACGCTGTACGGCATGGCGGATCTGTTCATCATCGGGCAGTTTGAAGGTGTGGCCAGCACAACGGCGGTGTCCATTGGCAGTCAGGTGATGCATATGATCACTGTGATGATCGTGGGCCTTGCCATGGGAGCAACGGTCACTATTGGCCGGGCCGTGGGCGCAGAGAACAAACCTCGTGCGGCGCGGCTCATTGGCAACACAGTCACACTGTTTATGGCAGGATCTGTGGTACTGGCAGCTGTGCTGGTAGGGCTTGTGGATCCGATCGTACGCATTGTCTCCACACCGGAGCAGGCCGTGGCGGGCACTCGTACCTACCTGATCATCTGCTTTATCGGCGTTCCATGCATCACGGCGTATAATATCATGGCATCAATCTTCCGCGGGCTGGGCGATTCCAAAAGCCCGATGTACTTTATTGCGGTGGCCTGTGCAAGCAACATTGCGCTGGATTATCTGTTCATGGGCGCGCTGCATCTTGGCCCTGCCGGTGCAGCGCTGGGTACACTCTTTCTCAGCTGGTCAGCGTGATCATCTCGCTGGTCGTGATCCTGCGCCGTAAGAGCGGCATCCACCTTTCGGGTGCGGACTTCAAGCCGGAACGCAGTGCACTTGGCGAGATCCTTTCCATTGGCATACCGGTGATGATGCAGGACGGCTTTATTCAGGTATCTTTTATGATCATCACCATCATTGCCAACCACCGAGGCCTGACCGATGCCGCCGCCGTGGGCATCGTGGAAAAGATCATCAGCTTTTTGTTCCTGGTGCCCAGCTCCATGCTGTCCACTGTATCGGCACTGGGCGCGCAGAACATCGGTGCCGGCAAGCACGACCGTGTGGATGCCATTCTGCGCTACGCCATCGGCATTGGCCTGACCTTTGGACTGATCGTGGCAGTAGCAGTGCAGTTCATTGCACCGTCGGTGGTGCGGCCCTTCACCTCGGACGAGGCTGTGGTGCTGGCCGGTGCATCTTACATCCGGGGTTATATTTTTGACTGCCTGTTTGCAGGCGTGCAGTTCAGCTTCAGCGGCTATTTCTGCGCCTATGGCAAGTCCGGGCTGTCCTTCCTGCATAACACGCTGTCCATTCTGCTGGTGCGCGTGCCGGGTGCCTACCTCGCATCCAAGTTCTTCCCGCAGACGCTGCTGCCCATGGGCCTTGCTTCGGCCTGCGGTTCGCTGTTCTCCATTCTGGTGTGCGTGATCGCTTACCACTGGCTCAAGCGGCAGCAGAAAGCGGTGCTGTATGGCTGAGCGGGAACCGTTCCAAATCGGTGAGATGGCATAGATGTACCGCCTGAGTGCGGGCGCGCTGCGCCACTATGAGCTGCTGTCAAGTGTACAGCAGCTTTTTTATTGCACAAAAACCGGCCCTGCGGTACAATAGACCTGTTATTTATTATGCAGGAAAGAAGAGAGAACAGATGCGAGACCACCATATCGACCTGTGCGGCCAGATCGATTTTACCCGTACCGAGGCAATGCCCCTGCTGGCGCGGGATGCACATTTCAGCTTTGCGTGCAATGGCTGCGGCGACTGCTGCCGTGGCAGAGAGGACATTGTACTTTCAGGCTTTGATCTGTGGCGCATTGCAGCCCGGTTGCGCCTGCCGCCGCAGATCGTGGCGCGGGGATATTGCCGTGCCAGCATTGGCACGGTGAGCCATTTGCCGGTGCTGCGGCTGGCCCCGGTGAAGGAGAACCGGAACAACTGTCCCTTCCTTACGGGAGATCACTGCGCCATCCACGATGCCGAACCGCTGGTGTGTGCTCTGTACCCGCTGGCGCAGGAGATCAGCAGGAAAGGACAGGTGAGCTATTTTCTGCAGCCCACCGGCTGCGGCGGGCAGGTGATCGAGGCAAGGGTGGAGGACTATCTTGCTCGTTACGATGTCCCGGCCCGGGAACAGACCGATGTGCGCTGGGCGCAGACCTGCATGACACTGGAAGACACGGTGGAACAGCTGGGTGCGCAGCTCAGCCCGGTGCTGGTGCGCCGGATGCAGGACAAGCTCTGGCAGGCGCTGTATTTTGGCTACAACTATGCCGCACCGTTCTTGCCGCAGCTGGAGAAAAACCTGCACTGGCTGGATGCTGAATTTGCAAAACTGGCAGAATATCAGCAAAAACGGAATAACGCATCAAAATAATCGATCGATATATTTGATGCAATCGATAATAAAGGCCGTTTTAGGGCAAAAGTGAGTTGTTTTACCGTGAAATGTGTGATATACTTCACGAGTGTAAAGCGAGACTGTACGAGCCTTGCATACAAAACATAGCTTTCCGGTGCGGTACCTGTAGGCCGCACACGCAAAGAGATAGAGGAGATAAACATTATGCGTAAAATCACTCGTCGTTCGTTTCTGGCTGCTGCCGCTGCCTGCGGCGCAGCTGCTGCCCTGACTGCCTGCGGCGGTTCTTCTGCATCTTCTGCAGCTGCTTCTTCCGCTGCGCCTGCATCCTCCGCTGCTGCTTCTGCTGCAGCCGATGGCCAGAAGTTCACGATCGGCATCTGCCAGTTGGTGCAGCACGCCGCTCTGGATGCCGCTACGCAGGGCTTTGAGGATGCTCTGACTGCTTCCTTCGGCGAGAACGTCACCTTCGATTTCCAGAATGCACAGGGCGATTCCGCTACCTGCGCTACCATCACCAACGGCTTCGTTTCCTCTGGTGTGGATCTGATCATGGCCAATGCTACGCCCGCTCTGCAGGCTGCACAATCTGCTACCGACAGCATTCCGGTGCTGGGCACCTCTGTTACCGAGTACGGTGTGGCTCTGGGCCTGACCGATTTCGACGGCACCGTGGGCGGCAACATTTCCGGTACCTCTGATTTGGCCCCGCTGGATCAGCAGGCTGAGATGATCGTGGAGTGGATGCCGGAGGCAAGAAGGTTGGCCTGCTGTACTGCTCTGCTGAGGCAAACAGCCAGTATCAGGTGGATGAGGTCCAGAAGTATCTGGAGGAAAAGGGCGTCACCGTTACCCAGTACGCTTTCTCTGATTCCAACGACCTGTCCTCTGTCTGCCAGAAGGCTGCCGACGAGAACGACGCACTGTATGTGCCCACCGATAACACTGTTGCTGCAAACACCGGCATTGTGGACGGCATCTGCCGCCCGGCCAAGAAGCCTGTGTTCGCTGGCGAAGAGGGCATCTGCGCCGGCTGCGGCGTGGCTACCCTTTCCATCAGCTACTACGATCTGGGCTACACCACTGGTGAGATGGCAGTGAAGATCCTGAACGGCGAGGCTGATGTCTCCACCATGCCCATCGAGTACACCGATGTGACCAAGAAGTACAACAAGACGATCTGCGACGATCTGGGCCTGACCGTTCCCGACGGCTACGAGGAGATCGAGGGCTAAAATACTCCGGGAAACCAAACAGAAAATCAGCGGAGAAGGGTAAAAAGTGCTCTTCTCCGCTTTCCCGTATCAAACGGGAAGTAAAAAAGTGTAACGTTTAGGAGGAATTGTTTTGGAAATCATTGCAAGACTGGCAAACCTGCCGGGCGCTTTGCCGGGTGCTGTGCACAGGGCCTTATCTGGGGTATCATGGCCATTGGCGTGTACCTGACCTACCGTATTCTGGATGTGGCCGATCTGACCGTGGACGGCTCCTTTGGCACCGGCGGTGCAGTGTGCGTCATGTGCCTGCTGTCCGGCCAGAACGTCTGGGTCTCCCTGCTCATGGCGCTGCTGGCAGGCCTGCTGTCCGGCTTCGTCACCGGTGTCCTGCACACATTTATGGGCATTCCGGCCATCCTTGCCGGCATCCTGACCCAGCTTTCGCTGTATTCCATTAACCTCAAAATCATGGGCAAGGCCAATCAGGCCATCAACGTGGACAAGTACAACCTGTTGATCTCCCTGCGCTGGGTCAAGGAGTTCGCTCTCCACAACCCTATCGTTATGATCATCATTGTCACAGCGGTGCTGATCGGCATTCTGTACTGGTTCTTCGGCACCGAGCTGGGCTGTGCCATCCGTGCCACCGGCTCTAACCCCGCCATGTCCCGTGCGCAGGGCATCAACACCAACTTCAATATCGTGCTGGGCCTGGCTGTGTCCAACGGTCTGGTGGCGCTGTCTGGCGCTCTGCTGAGCCAGTATCAGGGCTTTGCAGATGTCGGCATGGGCCGTGGCGCGATCGTCATTGGTCTGGCTGCTGTCATCATTGGCGAGGCTCTGTTCAGCCGCATCTTCCACAACTTTGCACTCAAGATGGTTTCTGTCTCTCTGGGTGCCATCATCTACTACATTGTCATTCAGCTGGTGCTGACTCTGGGTTTCGATGCCAACCTGCTCAAGCTGCTGAGCGCTTCTGTGGTGGCTGTTTTCCTTGCCGTGCCGTACTGGAAGGGCAAGTACTTCTCGAAGCCGGTGAAGAAGGCAAAGGAGGATGCAAAAAATGCTTGAGATCCAGAATGTTTCCAAGACCTTTAACGCTGGCACGGTCAACCAGAAAACTGCCCTGAACGGCCTGAACCTGAAGCTGAACGAGGGCGATTTCGTTACCGTGATCGGCGGCAACGGTGCAGGCAAATCCACCATGCTGAACGCAGTTGCCGGTGTGTGGCCGGTGGACGAAGGCAAGATCATTATTGACGGTGTGGATGTGACCCGCCTGAGCGAGCATCAGCGTGCCGCTTACATCGGCCGCGTGTTTCAGGACCCATGACCGGCACTGCTGCCACCATGCAGATCGAAGAGAACCTTGCCCTGCTGCACGCCGCGGCAAGCCCCGCACCCTGCGCATTGGCATTACCAAAGCAGAGCGCGAGCAGTACCGTGAACTGCTCAAGACGCTGGATCTGGGTCTGGAAGACCGCCTGACGGCCCGTGTGGGCCTGCTTTCCGGCGGTCAGCGTCAGGCACTGACCCTGCTGATGGCTACCATGAACAAGCCCAAGCTCCTGCTGCTGGACGAGCACACCGCTGCGCTGGACCCCAAGACCGCGCTCAAGGTGCTGACCCTCTCGGCCAAAATCGTGGAGGAAAACCATCTCACCACCATGATGATCACCCACAACATGAAGGATGCCATTAAGTATGGCAACCGCCTGATCATGATGTACGAAGGCCATATCATCTATGATGTTTCCGGTGAGGAAAAGAAGAACCTGCACGTCTCCGACCTGCTGGCAAAGTTCCAGATCGCCAGCGGCGGCGAGTTTGCAAATGACCGCATGATTCTGTCCTGATAAATTACAAGGTTAAAATGCAAAGCGCCTGTCCCGGAAAACCGGGACGGGCGCTTTTTATGTATGTTTACCAATTCAAGAGCAAGGCACAATCATCAATCTTTTTTGTCAATCGGGGAAATAATCGCTGTCAATACGTTTGATATAATAGGTCTTCTCAACGGATACACCAATACTGTATTCGATCATCAAAGTGGTCAGTTTTTGCCCGTCTACAAGAATGATATGCTGTGCATTGGCAAAATCTTTAGCACCTTGAGAAAATTTGGCTGTTGTAATGAATAGCCCTTTCTCAATCTTCGGCGGTCCCATCATAGCTCCAGCAAATTTTTGTAATTCCGGTTTCCCAATCGTAGTGCTGGGATCCCAGCGTTTTGCCTGAATATAAATCAAGTTAAATCCGAGTTTGTCCTCATGAATGATGCCGTCAACACCGCCGTCTCCGCTGTACTTTGTAACAAAACCATCGCCATAATCCATGGCTTTCATTAAATCAACAACCAACTGTTCAAAGAATGCCGGAGACTGCTGCATAACCTCGGAAAGTAAATCATCTGCAAGCTGCTCGTTGATAAGGGAATAAGTGCGCTCCAGAGTTTCCTGCGGAGTATCTGACACAGTTGAAGAAGGTGTTCCGTCCAAAGCAGAAGGAGTTGCTATAGAAGCTCCACTTACAAATGCAGAGAAGGCAGGATACCTGTTCTTGAGAAGATCATTTGTAATTTGAACACCACTTGCTAATAGGTTCAGGCCTTCTTTCGTAATAATATAGATGCCGCGTCGTGGAGAATCAATCAAACCTGCCTTTTTTAGATAAGTTTTTGCCCAGTTGACGCGATTATCAAAGGTGGGCTGGCGTTGGCTTGGAAGCCGCTCGGCAAGTTCTTCTGTGGTTAATTGAAGCTTTTGAGAGATGATTTTCTTTACATCTTTTGAAGAATGCGGGGCACCGTCCTGAATCGCAAAGAGGAACAGCGAGTAAAGTTCATTATATTTTGGAATAGCCATTTTTTCAAACCTCACACCTTGGAAAAGCTCAGCACGCATTCGCAATGCCGTGTTCTTGGAAACAGATCCACCGGCTGCACCTTCTCTGCGTGATATCCATTTTGTTCCAGCCATGCAGCATCTCTTGCGGCGGTGGCGGGGTTGCAGCTGACGTAGACCACCCGGCGGGGAGACATGCGCACGACAGCGGAAAGGGTGGCTTCGTCGCAGCTTGCGGGGAGGGTCGGAGCATTACGATATCCGGGTGAAGGCCCTCAGCGGCAAGGCGGGTGGCGGCCTGACCGGCATCTGCGCAGAAAAATCGGCTCTTTGCGGCCACATCTGCACCCATGCGGGCAGCGTTAGCCTTGGCACTTTCAATGGCTTCCGGTACGATCTCCACACCGATCAGCTCACGGCAGTGCGCTGCCATGGAAAGACCAATGGTGCCCATGCCGCAGTAGAGGTCCAGCAGCAGGTCGTCCGGGGTAAGCTGAGCATACTGGGCGGCAATGCCGTAAAGCTGCTCAGCAGCAAGGGTATTGACCTGATAGAAGGAAAGCGGGCCAAGCTGCACCGGAACACCGCACAGGGTGTCTTCAATATACCCCTGCCCATACAGGGTGTGGGTCTCGGTGCCAAGAATTACGTTGGTGTTTTTAGCATTTACGTTCAGCAGGATCGTGGTGATCTCTGCAAATTGAGCTTTCAGCCGGGTGCAAAGCTCTTCAGCGGAGGGCAGCTTGGCACGGGTGCAGACAAGGCAGACCATGATCTGGCCACTGTGAGCGCCGCGCCGCAGAAAGATATGACGCACAAGGCCCCTGCCGGTCTCCTCGCTGTACGGCTGGATGCCCTTTTCTGCAAAAAAAGCGCACAATGCGTTGCCGATCTCATTCAGCACACCGGGCTGCAGGCGGCAGTCCGGGCAGGGGACGATGCGGTGGGTGCGCCCGGCGTAGAAGCCGATACAGGGCTTACCGCTTTTGTCCACGCCCACCGGGAACTGCACCTTATTGCGGTAGCGGTTCACTTCCGGCGAACCCACAATGGGCAGAACAGGCACATCCAATCCTCCGATGCGGGCAAAGGCATCTGCAACATTCTCCTGCTTGGCGCGCAGCTCGGCAGCATAGTCCAGATGCCGCAGGCTGCAGCCGCCGCAGGGGCCTGCCACGGCACAATCCACCGGGATACGGTCCGGCGAAGGAGTGAGCACCTCGTCCAGAATACCGAAGGCGTAGCGCTTGCAGTCCTTAACGATGCGCACCCGGGCTTCGTCGCCGGGGGCGGCACCGGGAATAAACACGGCCTCACCGTCTGGGCTGTGTGCTACGCCGCTGCCATCGCTGGAAAGACGCTCTACGCGCAGGGTGAGAACTTGATTTTTCTGTAAGGGCATGAAGGGTCTCCTTTACTGGTGGTCGGGGCCGTCGGCGGGAGCATCAGCCTGCGCCGCAAAATACTTGCTGGGCGGCACGCCCTTGGCGCGCTTGAATACCCGCGAGAAATAGAACTGATCAAAGAAGCCTACCGACACCGCGACCTCGGCAATGGAAAGGTTGCCTGCGCGCAGCAGCTTGCAGGCTTCGTTGATGCGGTATTCGGTAAGATAATCGATGGGGCTTTTGCCTACGTTCAGCATGAACACGCGGTACAGGTGACTGCGGGAGACACCTACGCTTTTTGCCACATCATCAATGGAAATATCGTGCGAATAATTGAACTGGATGTACTTGATGGCGTTGAGCACATACTGGCTGGAAGAGGAAGCCGTGTGCGGTTTGCCAGCGCTGGTCTCCTTCATCAGAGAAGCGATGAAGAGATAAAGGTAGCCCACCATGGCGGCTTCATCCTGCGGCTGCAGCCCGCGGGAGGAATAAATGTTGGCCAGAGCGGCACGCATCCCATCGGGTCGTGGGTGTGATGCACCGGCGAGTCGTCGGTGAAGGGGAGCTGCGCGGCCAGTTTGTGGGCACACGCACCGTTGAAGCTACCCAGCTGTACTCCCAAGGCTGCTGCTCATCGGCAGTATACCGGATCAGCTGGCTTGGCCGGGCAAAAAACAGCTGACCCTGGCTCACTTCCCAGGTGCGTCCGCCCACCTCGAATACGCCCTTGCCGGAAAGTACCAGATGGATCAGGTAATGGTCGCGGATACCCGGCCCCCATGTTTGGCCCGGAGCACAGCGTTCGATGCCGCAATTGAAGATGGAAAGCTCAATATTATTGGTATAATTTTGTTTGAAGGATTGCTTATATACATCTGCCATAGCCGCGTTTCCTCCGCTCTGTCACGTTGTGGGCAGCTTTGTGCCCGATCTTTGGTATAGTATACCACACATCTGCCCGCAAATTCAACAAAAGTACATCTTATTCTTTGAACTGGGTGCCAAAATTCGCGTTTTTTCAGCGTTGGAAATTGAAAAAAGCGGTTGGATGCATTACAATAGACGTAACATACCCATCTATCCCAAAGCAGCATATTGAGGGAGGAATCGTTATGGCAAACAGTGCGCAGCTCCGAAATGAGATCGCGGCGGGCAAATGGGACGATAAGCTCCGGGCACTGTATGGCGATGCGACGCAGGAAATCTGTCGGCAGCGGGCACGCTACTGTGCTGCGCTGGAACAGTTTGAGCTGTACTTTGGGCCGGGCAGGCAGGTGCAGGTTTATTCGGCACCGGGCCGCGCAGAGCTGGGCGGCAACCACACCGACCACCAGCACGGTTATGCCTTGCGGCGGCTGTCACGCTGGATCTTGTGGCCGTGGCTGCGCACAATACAGACGGCTACGTGCGGGTCAAATCCCGCGGGTTCAACAAGCTGGATGTGATTGACCTGACCGTGGAGGGGCCGCAGGAAGGGGAGAGCACCCACTCGGCCAGCCTGATCCGCGGCATTGCCGAGGGCTTCCGCGCGGCAGGCAAAGCGGTGGGCGGCTTTGATGCATACACGGCCAGTGATGTGCTGCGCGGCAGCGGCCTTTCCAGTTCTGCTGCCTTTGAAATGGGCATGGCTGCCATCTGGAACGGAGAATATGGCTGCGGTCTGGCCCCGGCGGAGCTGGCAAAGATCTGTCAGTATGCGGAGAATACCTATTTTGGCAAGCCCAGCGGCCTGCTGGATCAGCTGACCAGCGCAGTGGGCGGCATTATCTTTGCGGATTTTGCAGACCCCCAGCAGCCGGTTCTGGAAAAGATCCACGCCGACGGCCTGCTGCCGCCGGGCATGAGCCTGTGCGTTACCGATACGCGCGGCAGCCACAGCGAATTGACCGGTGAGTTTGCAGCCATCCGGCAGGAGATGGAGCAGATCGCAGCGTTTCTTGGCAAAAAGGTGCTGGGACAGGTGACGGAGAGCGCATTCTGGGCAGCACTGCCTGCGCTGCGCAAAGCCTGCGGCGACCGCGCGGTGCTGCGCGCCATCCACTATTTTGAAGAGAACGCTCGCACCCTTGCCCAGAGGGATGCGCTGCAGGCAGGCAGTTTGATGCCTTTGCAGCGCTGGTGCTGGAAAGCGGACGCGCATCCTTTGCGCTATGCCAGAATGTCTACTGCAGCACCGATGTGCGGCATCAGGGGCTTTCGGTGGCACTGGCGCTGAGCCAGAGTATCCTGCAGGGCAGCACGGGAGCTGGCGGATGCAGGGCGGCGGCTTTGCAGGCACCATTCAGGCGTATGTTCCCCAGAGCCTGCTGGAACGCTATCACAGCGAGATCGAGCGGGTATTCGGCAAGGGCAGCTGCTACATTCTGCGTCTGCGGGAGCAGGGGGCAGTGAAAGTGATCTGAAAACAAAAACGCATCTGCAAGATTTTGCAGATGCGTTTTTTGCTATGCTTTATACTGCTGGGAAAGTTCAGAAAACCGATTTCGGGCCGGGAGCGGACTGAGCCTGCTCTTTCTCTTCTTCCCGGCGCTGCTGATCCGAGATATACTGCACCATGTCCCGCTCCTCGTGGGAAAAATGGAACAGGTCTGCGATGGTATCGTAGGCGCTCACCACGAAGTTGAAGCCTGTCTTTACCACATTGAACAGCAGCATGGGCACAAAGGTGAAAGAAAGTGAGATCAATCCGCCGCTAAAGAAAAGATCGTCCAGACGCAGATTGCTGAAGAAAAGATCCAGCGCATCGCCCAGCGGCCCGCCGCCGGAAATACTGCGCAGCTCTTCTTCGGAAACAGAAATGTATGAATGCGGCATCTGAAGGTTTTTCATGGAGAAAGCTCCTTTCTGACAAGATCGTTCCGGGAATGGGGTCAAACTCAGGCGGCAGCGGTTTCCTCGGCCTGAGCGGCATCAAAGCTCGGCATGGGGTTCACGATCTGATCGTAGATGCTTGTAACGGTACGAATGACGTTCATGACCTGCGAATAGACATAGACACCGGCCAGACCGGCAACGCCCACAGAAGCGATACGGCTCCAGGTGTTCATCTTATCCCAGGTGTGATAGAAGGTGCCGGACAGGCTCAGACCATTCGACAGACCGGACTGCACACGGCCTGCGATGTACCGGAAGGAATAGTTGGTCATCAGCACGAACAGGTTGATCGCTGCATTCTGGCAGAATGTAGCAAACTGATCGGTGTTGAAATAAATATCGTGATTAAAGGCTGAGCCAAGTAGATGGACTGACCGCCATCCAGATAGGTCATTTCTTCTTCGGAGATAACGGCATAGGAAGCCGGTAAAAGCATGGTATTCTGATTGGGATGATCCATGGTGGAAGAACTCCTTTCCGTAGTGGAATCTGCACAAAGGCAGACAATAATACTATCTGAATTGTAACATAACTGTGTCCAAATAACAAGAGCAGAGATGTGCAAAATCATGATACATTTGTGAATAAACTGTTACAGAAAGGCGGCAAAATCACGGATGTCAGCCCAAAAATGCGCAATATGTCCAGAATCTGGTCCTGAAAAAATGTTCTGTAGAAAAAGCAAAAGCGCCTGCAGATTCCGGGTGCAGACGCTTTTATGGGGAGAAAATGATCGGGGAATTACTGTGCCCGTTCGTAGAGCACAGTCAGCTGCGCAATGTGCCCGGCCAGTGCTTCCGGCAAGGGACAGGTGAGCCGCCACTGCCAGTTGGAGCCTTGGGTGCTGGGAGTGTTGATGCGGGCCTCACTGCCCAGATGCAGCCAGTCCGCCAGAGGGATCACAGCGGTATCCGATACACTGGCAAGGCAGGCACAGATCATGGCCTCGGTCAGCTCTTCCGGCTGGCAGCGCAGGTAGCGGCAGGCATAGGCCACATCCTCGGCACTGGCGTTGGTACGCCAGCCTTCGGCGGTCACATTGTCGTGGGTGCCGGTGTACACCACGCTGTTGCGGTGGTAGGTGTGGGGCAGGTAATTGCCGGATTCCCGGCTGTCAAAGGCAAACTGCATGATCTTCATGCCCGGATAGCCGCTGGCAGAAAGCATGGCCTTGACTCCGGGGTCAGATAGCAAGATCCTCGGCAATGATGCCGCCCTCGCCAAGGTTTTCGTGCATGGCGTTGATAAAATCGCGGTCAGGGCCTTTTTCCCAGTGGCCGCCCGCCGCCGTTTTGTTCCCGGCGGGAATGGAGTAATAGCTCTCGAAGCCGCGGAAGTGGTCGATGCGCACCACATCGTAAATGGAGGTGGCGTGCTTCATGCGCTGCTTCCACCACGCAAAGCCGGTGGCCTTGTGAACAGGCCAATCGTACAGCGGATTGCCCCATAACTGACCATCCGCTGCAAAGGCATCCGGCGGGCATCCGGCAACCTGCGTCAGGTGCATCTGGCCATCGGTCTGGAACAGTTCCGGGTGGGTCCACAGATCGCTGGAATCCGGGCTGACATAGATGGGAATATCGCCCACCAGTTTGATGCCCTTGCTGTTGGCGTAAGCTTCAGGGCGTTCCACTGGGTGTAGAAGAAGAATTGCACCGCCTTGTAGTAATCCACCGCACCGGCAAGCGCTGCTTTGGCTTCGGCAATGGCTTCCGGCTGGCGGCAGCGCAGTGCATCCGGCCAGTCAGCAAGGCCGGCCTGACCCTGTGCAGCCTTCACAGCCATGAACAGGGCGTAATCCTCCAGCCAGAAAGCCTGCTCTTTGCAGAAGGCTTCATAAGCGGGGGAAGGGGAGGCCAGCAGACGATCCGCTGCTTTTTTCAGGACAACGGGCCGCTCGTTGTAGAGCGCGCCGTAATCGATGGGTCCGATGGGCCTTTCCGCAGGGATCTCGTCGGCGGTCAGCAAATCGTCCGCAGCCAGCAGGCGGTAATCGATAAAATAGGGATTTCCGGCAAAGGCGGAGAAGCTCTGATAAGGGCTGTCGCCGTAGCCGGTGGGGCCGATGGGCAGGATCTGCCAGTAGGTCTGCTTTGCATCGGCCAGAAAATCCACGAATGCAAAGGCCTCTTTTCCCAGCGTACCGATGCCAAAAGGCCCCGGCAGACTGAAAACGGGCATCAGAATGCCGCTTGCACGCATAGTGTGCGCACCTCCTTAGCCCTTGACAGCACCTGCACAACGCCCTCAATGATGTACTTCTGGCAGGTCATGTACAGGATGATGATGGGGATAATGGCAATGATGATGCAGGCCATCATGGGAGCCAGCTCCACACGGCCGTAGCCGCCGCGGAAGTACTGGATGGCCATGGGAATGGTGCGGTATTTCTTGATGTCCAGCACCAGAGTGGGCAGCAGGTAGTCATTCCACACCCACATGGTCTCGAGGATGGCGGTGGAGATCATGGTAGGCTTGAGGATGGGGAATACGACCTTGAAGAAGATCTGAATGGGGTTGCAGCCGTCGATCATGGCCGCTTCCTCAATTTCCATGGGCACGCTCTTCATGAAGCCGGTGAACATGAACACGGCCAGACCGGCACCGAAGCCCAGATAGATGATGCAGATGTTCCACGGAGTGTTCAGATTGAGCTGGTCAGCGGTCTTGGACAGGGTGAACATGACCATCTGGAAGGGCACGACCATGGAGAACACGATCAGCAGGTTCATGAACTTGCTCAGCTTATTGTTCACGCGGGTGAGGTACCAACCGGTCATGGAGCAGCACAGCAGGATCAGCACCACACTGGTAACGGTGATGACAAGGCTGTAGCCAAGGCTGGAAAGGAAGCCCATCTTGGTGACACCGTAAACGTAGTTGCTCAGGCCCGCAAAGGTCTCGGCGGTGGGCAGCTTGAACACAGTGGAGGTGGTAAAGCTGCCCTCAATCTTCAAGCTGTTCAGCAGGATCAGCACGATGGGGTAGATCCACAGCAGACTCAGCAGCGTCATGATGACGGTGAGGATGTTATCCCACATTTTTTTCTGTTTAGGCATTACTGCTGCACCTCCTTGGAACGGGTAAAGTGGAGCTGGATCAGAGAAATGACCACGACGATCAGGAAGAACACCACAGCCTTCGCCTGACCAATGCCCTTCCACTGGGCACCGGAACGGCCATAGAAGGTGTTGTAGATGTTCAGGGCCAGCATTTCACTGGCGTTGGCGGGTTCGCCTGCGGTCAGGGCAACGTTCTGGTCGAACAGTTTGAAGCTGTTGGTCAGGGTCAGGAAGGTGCAGATGGTCACGCTGGGCATGACCATGGGAATTTTGATCTTGAACAGGATCTCGCGGTCGTTGGCACCGTCGATCTTGGCGGCTTCGATCAGGTCGCCGGGCACGCTCTGCAGGCCGGCAACGTAAATGATCATCATGTAGCCGATCTGCTGCCAGCACATCAGGATGACCAGACCGACGAAACCGGCCTTGGCATCCAGCGCCAGCAGAGGTTTCTGCAGGTTGGCCAGCACACCGTTGAGCAGGATCTGCCAGATGTAGCCCAGCAGGATGCCGCCGATCAGGTTGGGCATGAAGTAGACGGTACGGAAGATGTTGGTGCCGCGGATGCCGCGGGTGAGCACCAGCGCAATGGCAAAGGCGCAGACGTTGATGAGCACGGTGGATACTACAGTGAACGCTGCGGTAAAGCCGAAGGCGTGCAGGAAGGTGGAATCCTGAAATACGTTGATGTAGTTCTGGATGCCCACAAAGGTGGTCTTGCTAACAGTAGTGAACCGCTGGAACGAAAGGTAAATGCCCCAGATGAAGGGCCAGATAAAGCCGATGATGAACGCGAGCAGCGTGGGCAGCACGAACACCGGCCAATATTTGCTGATGGCTTTTTGCATGATGTACCTCCTATATGCGGAGTGGTTAACAAAAAAGGGGAGGCGGGGCGAACTTCTTCGCCCGCCTCCCTGTTCAGTTCTTTTTTATAGACCGATCAGGAGCTTAGCCGTTTGCCAGCTTGTATTCCTTAGCCCAGCCATCGACGAAGGCGGTCACAACGCCGTCCCAGTCGCCGGTGCCTGCTGCGTAAGCAGTCAGAGCGCTGCCCACGCCGTTCTTCCACTCCTCGGAAGGCATGGTGGAGAAGCACCAGTCAACACTGGTCTTGCCGTCGGCCACATACTGGTTTGCAATGGTGATCAGGGGGTTGGTGGAGTCCTTAGCCTTCTTGAAGGGGATGACGAAGCCCATCTTGTCAGCCATCGCGCTGGTGCCGGCCTCAGAGGTGACGCACCAGTACAGGAAGTCCAGAGTAGCCTGAATATCGGCATCAGAAGAGTTGTTGTTCACGCACCAGAAGTTCTCGGAACCGGTGCACAGGCCCTGATTCTCCTCGCCATCCACGCCGATGTAGATGGGCAGCATACCCAGGTTGTCGCCGCCCAGATCCTTCACGTCATTGTAAGCCCAAGTGCCGTTCTGGTAGAACACAGCCTTCTTGCCCACAAACTCAGCCACAGCGTCGTTGCCGGTCTTGGAAGCCAGCAGGGTGGGGTCACAGGTGGAATCGGTGATGTACAGATCCCAGATCTGCTTGTAGTTGTCCAGATAGGTGCCCTTGATGGCGTCGGTAGAGCTGATGCCGTCTGCCTTGTACTCGTAGTAGATGGGCAGGTTTGCCAGATGGGTCTTGAAGCGCCAGTCAGAAGAACTGTCCATGCCGGCAGAAGTGAAAGCACCGTCCACGCCCAGCTCAGCCTTGCGTGCCTGAATATCGTCAGCGACCTTCTTCAGATCGGCAAAGCCCTTGATGTCGTCCTGGGTATAGCCAGCGGCGGTCAGCAGTTCCTTGTTGTAGATGATGCCGTAGGTCTCGAGGACGTAGGCGATGGCAGCCACAGCGTCGCCATCCTTCAGTGCGAAAGAGTCGCTGGTCAGCTCACCGTACAGCTGGCTGCCGGACAGATCGTAGCAGTAATCCTTCCAGTTTGCCAGACCAACAGGGCCGTTCACCTGGAACAGGGTGGGAGCCTCGCTCTTCTCCATCTCGCTCATCAGGGTGGTCTCGTACTGGCCAGAAGCGGCGGTGACAACGGTCACAGGCACGCCGGTCTCCTTGGTGTACTCAGCGGCCAGATCCTGCCAATCCTGATCCTGCTCGGGCTTGAAGTTCAGGTAGTAGACCTTGCCGTCTGCCTTTGCAGCGGTGCTGGAAGCAGCGGTAGAACTGGCAGCAGAGGAAGCGGTGCTGCTGGAGGAGCCGCCGCAGGCAGCCAGACCCAGAGCAGCGGCGGAAACGCCAGCGGCCTTCAGGAAGTTACGACGAGTAATCATTTTCTTCATAATAAGTTCTCCTTCTTATTAAAAATAAACTATTTCAAAATCTCCGTCCCCTGACGGAGGGAAAACAAAATTTAAATCGCCCTTACGCTTTCGCCCTGCTGCAACTCCGGCTGCAAGGTGATGGTCTGGGCCGGTGCACCGTGCTCGATCTGCCGCACCAGCAACTCAATGCTCTGCAGCGAGATCTGTTCACTGGGCTGCACAACGGTAGTCAGAACAGGCACACAGTAACGGGACATCGTGATGCCGTCAAAGCCGATCACCGAGACATCCTCCGGCACCCGCAGCCCGGCGCTCACCAGCGCGCGGATGGCACCTAAGGCGATCACATCGCTCATGGCGAACAGGGCGGTGAAGTCGGCCCGGCGGGCCAGCAGGCTGTTCACGGCGTGATAGGCAGACTCAAAATCGTAGTTGGACAGGCCGTACAACTTATCGTTGAACAGGATGCCTGCGTCCTGCATCGCCTGCTGTGCACCCTCGCGGCGCATCACGCTGGGATAACTGGTGACCGGACCACCCAGCACTGCGATCTTACGATGCCCTTGCTGGATGAGGTAGTCCACAGCAGTGTAGGCTGCAGCGCGGTCATCCACGCCCACCATGGAAAGATTGGGAAAGTCCAGCTCGTCGGAGACCAGTGTGGTCAGCACCGAGGGGACTGTGATGTTGGCAAAGCCTTTTTTGAAGTTGGCTACGCTGCCGCCAGAAAGATCATACCTTTGGGCTTGATCTCCCGCAGGATCTTTTCGGCGGCATCGATCTCGTTGGCGTTTTCATCCAAATAGGAAACGATGCCATTGTAGCCATACAGGGTGGCGGCCCGCTGCAGCTGGACTAAGAAGTCCGAGAAGAAGAGATTGCGGGTGCCTTTGACCACGAACACCAGACTGCGGGACTGCTGGATCTTCAGCTGCCGTGCATTGGTATTGGGCACGAACCCGGCCTCCCGCATTACCTTAAGTACATGCTCCTTGGTCTCGGGCCGGACATCGGGCCGGTCGTTGATGACACGAGAAATGGTGCTTACCGAGCAGCCGCTGATCCGGGCAATGTCCTTAATGGTCAGATTCGGCATTTTGTCGGAGTACCTCACTTTCGGTAATAGATTCGGGAACGTTGTCGGGAACGTTTTCAGTGACTATAGTATGGCATAATTTGCATAAAAAATCAATAACCCAAAAGTGTTTTCGTGAAAATTGCATAGCATTCTGAGCTACTTTTGTGCAGATTGAATTGCGCGCAAATCAAAATGTGCCGACAGTTCCGCAAATTCCCGGTACAAATCAGAAACAACCGGTAAAACCGTACCGATTTGTAACTTTTCAACATAGAGCAGTGGTTTTATAAAAGGAGAAAGAAAAAAAGCAATGCCCGGCAGATAACACAGCCTGCCGGGCATTGCATGGTTTTGAAATGGTTTATCCGCTTTTTCAAAAATACGGGTGCTGATAGGGTTCGGGTTCCGGGCCGCAGTACAGGCCAAATGCATCGCAGATCCAGTAGCTGCCGCCCTCCATGGGCACGCGGCACCACTGGTGGCTGTACTGGTTCTCGTTCACATGCTCATATGGGATGCCCAGAATGTCCAGACACAGAGCGGTGGCCCGGGCACACCCGGCACAGGATGCTGTGCGCAGTACAAAATAACCGTAGGGGTCGTTGTAATGGTTGGCTTCCATAGAGTAAGCCATGGAGCCATCATCCACCACCGCACGCAGGGCAGAGGCAATGCCGTAAAGCTGGTCTTCCCGGCTCATGAGCGCCAGCGGTGTGACCACCTTCAGCGCTTCCTGATATGCCTGCGCAAACTCCTCATCGGTGCATTTGCGCTTGAGAGACTTGTAGTGGGCCAGCTTGTTGATGGCCACCGGCGACCAGACGGAAGAAAACTGCGCTTCGGTCAAAGAAAGCTCGTCATCACCGGCAATGCCGTCCGCAGAAGGCTTGCGGCCTTCGTCAATGCCGTGATCCAGATAATGACGCAGCAGTGCACCCTCGTCATTGCCGCATACGGCCGCAACATCCGGATACTGTGCAGCGTAGTATGCGGCATCAAAGGTAGAAAGCGCAGCAGCGGAAAGACCGGTCTGTGCGGCCAGTAGCACACCGGCTGTCAGCGCCGCAAGTCTAAGATACCGTTTTTTCATGACAAAAACCTCCTCAAAAAAGAACAAAACGCCTCCTGAGCTCAGTATAGCACATCCGGGCCGGAAGAAAAAGACAAAAAAGCGCTCCCACCTTGTCATCGGTGAGAGCGCTTTGCTGATTGCTGATTATTTTGATTGAGTTGATTCTTTAAAGATTAGTCACTGACGTAGGGCATCAGAGCAACGTGACGAGCACGCTTGATGGCGATGGTCAGTGCGCGCTGATGATAAGCGCAGGTGCCGGTCACACGGCGGGGAATGATCTTTGCACGCTCAGAGACGTACTTACGCAGACGGGGCACGTCCTTGTAATCGATGGTGTCGATACGATCGACACAGAAGCTGCAAACCTTCTTGCGGCCGCGACGCATGGGGCGTGCGGGGCGAGAGCCTTCGGTTCTTTCAAAAGCCATTGCTTATTACCTCCTATTGGATTTTTAACGGATTGACCGTTTCGTGTCAGAACGGCAGGTCGTCGCTGTCGTCGATGACGGCGAAGTCGTCTGCATTGCCGGCAGAGTAGCTGGGAGCTGCCTCCACAGTGGCCGGGCGGGCAGGCGCTGCGTTCTGGTAGGCGGGAGCAGAATGATTCTGATAATTTGCTCCGCCGCCTGCATTGCTGTTTTTGGAGCCTGCAAAGTTGATATTGTTTGCTACCACTTCCACAGCGGTGCGGTTGTTGCCGTTCTTATCCTGATACTGGCGGGTCTGAAGACTGCCTTCAATGGCGATCAGACTGCCCTTTTGGAAATACTTGCAAACAAACTCTGCCTGCTGACGCCATGCAACGATATCGATGAAATCGGCCTGACGCTGCTCGCCCTGACGCGCAAAATTGCGGTCACAGGCAATGCGGAAGCTGCACACATTGGTACCCTGCTGGGTGGTGCGCAGTTCGGGATCCGCCACAAGACGGCCCATGATGGCAACAACATTCAACATTTTACGGTCTCCCTTTCTGTCACAGAAGAATTACTCCTCGTGAGCAATGATCAGGCTGCGCATAACACCTTCAGTGATCTTGTACACACGGTCCAGCTCAGCAGGGAAGCTGGGCTCGCTGGTGAAGTCGATCACGGTGTAAACGCCTTCCTCCTCGTCGTTGATGGGGTAGGCCAGACGGCGCTTGCCCCACTCGTCGATGGAATCGATCGTACCGTTAGCCTCGATCAGGGACTTGAACTTACCAACCAGAGCGGCGGTAGCTCCTCGTCGAGAGCGGCGCTGGTAATCAGCATGGTTTCGTACTTTGCCATTTTGTAGCACCTCCTTTTGGACTTAAGGGTCCTGCAATCACAGGACCAAGGGTACACACAAAACGCGGCGTCGCGCCTTGTGTGCGGCGTGTCTGTTCAGACAGCAATTTATTATAGCAAGCTGTGTGGATTCTGTCAAGCTTTTTCCGAAAAAAGATATAATAAAAAATATTTTGATTTTTTTGTGAAAGAGGAATATAATATAGTAGCTTTCAGAGGATGAACGGCAGGGCAGCCGGGGAACGGCCGTCTCTCTGCTCTCTGTTATCCATCTTCGGAAGGAATGTATATATGGTTCTGGGAATTTTATAGTAAAGGAAGGATTCTTTGTGTATTCGGTTTTCCGTAACCTGGCAATCATCATCCTCAGCGCAAAGTTCTTTGGCCTGGTGGCCCGCAAGTGCAAGGCCCCGCAGGTGGTGGGTGAGATCCTTGCCGGTTTGATCATCGGTCCCTGTGTGCTGAATCTGGTGCAGACCAGTGATGCCATCTCCACCTTTGCAGAGATCGGCGTGGTGATGCTGATGTTCACCACCGGCTTGGCACCAATCTGAAGGAACTTATCAAAGCCGGCCCCATCGCCACCCTGATCGCCTGCGTGGCGTAGCCGTTCCGCTGGTGGGCGGCACCTGCTGTACAGTGCGTTCTACGGCTTCTCTGCCGTGGCAGCCCGGACGG
>ENA-OQAA01000752-OQAA01000752.1-human-gut-metagenome-genome-assembly--contig:-NODE-752-length-20408-cov-2.177112_pt1 | contig 20408 bp, 25 predicted proteins | sample MGYA00242489_ERZ504515 | MGnify/ENA primary metagenome ERZ504515 (study PRJEB26092, sample SAMD00036237) | human gut metagenome | host: Homo sapiens | study: EMG produced TPA metagenomics assembly of... | reverse complement strand
TCTTCCCCTGTTTTTGTCTCCGTAAGAGAATGGAATAACTGTCGTTCCCGGGCACAAGCTGCAGACCTTCTTTTATCATTTTTAACATGTTTTTTGCAACCTTGGCTGCGCTTGATTTTATTCTAATTTTGTCGCAATAATAATCGGATTATATCCTTGATCCACGATCCACTGATACATCATCTTATCATTAGCCGATGGTTCATGCCGGATGTCGATCAGAAGAAACACTGCCCGTAACTGTTTTGATGTATGCAGATATTTTTCAATCAATTTTCCCCACTGGATTTTCTCTTTCTCCGACACTTTTGCATATCCATATCCCGGGAGATCCACAAGGTACATCTCTTCATTGATATTATAAAAATTAATTGTCTGCGTCTTTCCTGGTGTGGCTGAAATTCTTGCATAGGATTTGCGGTTCATCAGCGCATTGATCAACGAAGATTTCCCCACATTTGATTTCCCTGCAAACGCAATCTCCGGCTTATCATTTTCCGGCAGCTTACTTGTGATCCCGCAGACAGTCTCTAAATTAATATTTCTGATAATCATAATTTTTCCTTTCCTTCCTATTCCGGAACAAATGCATGTTCTAACACTTCTTCCATTTGTTCTACCGGAATGATTTCCAGTCCTTTTGTAATCTCTGCTGAAAGTTCTTCCACATCTCTTTTGTTCCTTGCTGGGATCAGCACCTTCTTGATCCCGGCATTCTTGGCCGCCAACAATTTTTCTTTCAGACCTCCAATCGGAAGCACTCTTCCACGCAGTGTGATCTCTCCTGTCATCGCAACATCTGCGCGCACTTTTCGATTCAGAATTGCCGAAAAGATTGCCGTCGCCATCGTGATTCCGGCAGATGGTCCGTCTTTTGGAACAGCCCCCTCCGGAATATGTACATGGAAATCATGTTTTTCAAAATAATCTGCCTCAATCCCATATTTTTCACTGATCGAGCGAATATAGCTGATCCCGGCCATCGCCGACTCTTTCATGACATCCCCAAGCTGTCCGGTTAAAAGTAATTCCCCTTTTCCCGGCATCAGATTCACTTCAATCTGAAGTGTATCCCCTCCGACACTTGTCCATGCCAGCCCGCGCACAATTCCGACTTCGTCTGTTTCATTTGCCATCTCATACGTGAAGATTTCTTTTCCAAGATACTTTTCAATATTCTTCTCCGTCACCCGGATTTTCTTTCTGTCCTTCTCAAGAATCTCTTTTGCAGATTTCCTGCAAATAGCCCCAATCTTTCGCTCCAATTGACGCACCCCTGCTTCTTTCGTGTAAGAACGGATCATCTTTCCTACGGCATTCTTACTGATCTGAAGTTGTTCCTCGGATAATCCATGACGTTCCAATTGTTTCGGAATCAAGTGTCTGTCTGCAATATGCTCTTTTTCATTTTCTGTGTAACTGCTGATCTCAATGATCTCCATACGGTCTAACAGCGGTCTCGGAATAGTTTGGAGTGAATTTGCAGTTGTGACAAACAATACTTCCGAAAGATCCACTGGAACTTCAAGATAATGATCCCGGAACTTATAATTCTGCTCACTGTCAAGCACTTCCAAAAGTGCTGAGAAAGTATCCCCCTTATAGTCGGAACTTGCTTTGTCTATCTCATCTAACAGCATCAACGGATTTTTGACTCCTGCTGTCTTCAACCCATTTGCAATTCTTCCTGACATTGCACCGACATACGTCTTCCTATGTCCCCGGATTTCCGCCTCATCTTTGACACCGCCGAGCGAAATTCTCACATATGGTTTGTGGAGAGCTTTTGCAAGCGACCGTGCAATGGAAGTTTTTCCAGTTCCCGGAGGTCCTACCAGACACAGAATCGGTGTGTTCCCTTTCTGTGTGAGTGTACGGACTGCAAGATATTCCAACACACGCTCTTTGACTTCCTCCAATCCATAATGTTCTTTTTCCAGAACCTCTTTTGCGTAGCTTAAGTCATAACTTTCTTCTTTCTTCTTATCCCACGGCATCTCCAGCATAGTCTCAATATAAGTTCGGATGACCGAGGTCTCTGCCGCACTTCCCATAGAATTTTTAAAACGCTTGATTTCTTTCATCAGCTTCTCTTTGACTTCTTTGGATGCTTCCAGTTTCTTTGTCGCAGCCTCGAATTCGTCAGCATCACTCATTGTCGTATCATCAACCGAGTTCTTCCCGGATCAGCTTTAACTGTTCTCTTAAAATATACTCTCTCTGGTGCTTATCGACACGCTCTTTGACTTTGACCTGAAGTTCTTCCTTAATATTCATAATCTGAAGTTCATTGACCAACTTAAAACTAAGCAGCTCGTAAAGTTTCCATGGATCTCCTTCATTCAATAGTTCCTGAAGTTCCCGATAAGGAAGCGGAATATTTGCACAAATCTGTCTGACCAGCTTTTTGGGATCGTCAATATCAAGAATCTGTGCAACGGTCTCTTTGCTGACTTTCGGACTTTTCACCCCTAATTCTGCAAACATTTCTTTCAGATTTCTCACAAGTGCTTCGGTCTGCGGATCCTGTTCCTGGATTCCTTCCTCCTCTGGCAACTCCTTTTTTTCTTCACGCTCTACTTCCACAAGCGCCCTCATGTATGGCTCCCCGCACTCAATATTGCGAAGCATTGCCCGCTCTTCTCCTACTATAAGAATCTCAAAATCTTTTTCGGAAGCTTGATCACTTGCTTGATTGTACCAATCGTCCCGATTTCAAACAATTCTTTTTGCTGTGGCTCTTCGGTCTCCACTTCCCGCTGTGTCACTAAAAATATTCTCTGATCTCCCACCATCGCTTCCTGCACGGCTTCGATCGATTTTTTCCTGCTGATATCAAAATGTACGACCATCTCTGGAAGGATCGTCATGCCGCGAAGCGGAATCATCGGCAGGCTTTCCAGTATTTTCTCCATATTTCCTCCAAATGTTATCTATTATAAAACAGGACAGGAGAATCCGCTTCCCCCGTCCCTTTCTCTTTTCTATGCACTTTCTGATGCCACTTTCTCCCTCTTTGGAAGAAGTACACGCTCATATCCATATTCTGGATCTTCCAGTCCTTTTACTACATTTTCTGTAATTCTGCATGTCTTGATCTTATCATCTGATGGCACTTTAAACATTGTGTCCATCATGACATTTTCCAGAATTGCACGAAGGCCTCTCGCACCAGTCTTTCTAGAAAGAGAAATCTTCGCAATCTCTTTCAGTGCATCTTCATCAAATTGAAGATCTACACCATCAAGTTCTAGCAACTTCTGATACTGTTTGACGATCGCACTCTTTGGCTCCGTCAAAATGCGGATCAGCGCATCTTCGTCAAGCTGTTCTAAAGTTACCGTCACCGGAACTCGCCCTACAAGTTCTGGAATCAATCCAAATTTCACAAGATCCTGCGGAAGCACCTGACTTAACAGCTTGTCTTTATCATGCTCATTGGCACCTGTCATCTTAGAATTGAACCCGATTGATTTCTTATCCACACGAGACTCTATGATCTTCTCAATGCCCTCAAAAGCTCCTCCGCAAATAAACAGAATATTTGTCGTATCGATTGGGATCAGTTCTTGGTGTAGGATGTTTTCTTCCTCCCTGTGGCGGAACAGAGGCAACCGTTCCCTCAAGGATTTTTAAGAGCGCCTGCTGCACTCCCTCACCTGATACGTCTCTTGTAATCGATGGATTTTCTGATTTTCTCGTGATCTTATCAATCTCATCGATATAGATAATTCCATACTCTGCGCGCTCAATATCTCCATCTGCCGCCTGAATGATCTTCAGAAGAATGTTTTCCACATCTTCTCCTACATATCCTGCTTCTGTCAACGCAGTCGCATCTGCGATCGCAAACGGTACATTCAGAATCTTTGCAAGCGTCTGTGCGAGAAATGTCTTTCCACACCCGGTTGGTCCTAACATCAGAATATTACTCTTCTGCAGCTCCACTCCCAGGTCTTTCTCTGCCATAATTCTTTTGTAATGATTGTACACGGAAACTGCTAACACTTTTTTTGCTTCGTCCTGTCCGATTACATAATCATCTAAAAATGCTTTGATCTCTTCCGGCTTTAACAGATTGATTCCGCTAAATTTACTCTCGTCCTCGTAAGCAAATTCTTCTTCTATAATTTCTGCACATACATCAATACACTCGTCACAGATATATGCCCCGTTCGGGCCTGCAATCAGCTTGCGCACCTGCGCCTGTGTCTTGTTGCAGAACGAACATCTTATCAGATCATCGCTCATTTTTCCTGCCATATGCTCACCTCATTTTTACACGGAAAGGGGATGCCCACCCGGAACAACCCCTCCTTAGTCTAATGCTTAATAATTACTTCGTCAATCAGTCCATATGCCTTTGCTTCCTCAGCAGACATATAGTTATCTCTCTCTGTGTCTACTTCGATCACAGATAAATCCTGACCAGTATTTTCTGCTAAAATTTTATTTAATTTTGTGCGGGTCTTTAAGATATGGTCAGCTACGATCTTAATATCTGTTGCCTGTCCCTGTGCACCGCCTGACGGCTGGTGGATCATGATCTCCGCATTCGGAAGAGCATATCTTTTTCCTTTTGCTCCTCCGGCTAATAAGAAGCTCCCATACTTGCCGCCATACCAATACATGTTGTTGATACGTCACATTTGATAAACTGCATTGTATCATAGATTGCCATTCCTGCCGTTACCGAGCCACCCGGACTGTTGATGTAAAGATGGATGTCTTTCTCTGGATCCTCTGCCTCTAAAAATAATAACTGGGCAACGATCACACTTGCAGACACATCGTTTACTTCTTCTCCGAGAAAAATAATTCTGTCTTTTAATAGTCTTGAATAAATGTCGTAAGAGCGTTCTCCACGGCTTGTTTGTTCAATGACATAAGGTACTAAGCTCATGTATATCCCTCCTATTTTTTTGCAATGCCAAAATGAATTAAGCTTCTACTGCCGATTCTACTAAGAATGTAACAGCTTCCTGAACTGCCATATCAGCTTTCATCTGTTTCTTCTCAGCTTCTCCCATGAATTCTTTCAGTTTTTCTACTTCCATCTTGTAAGCTTCTGCCATTTTAGCTAATTCTTCGTCTAATTTTTCATCGCTGATCTCAATGTTCTCAGCTTTTGCGATTGCTTCCAGAACTAATCTTGTCTCAATACGTTTTACAGCCTGTGGACGAAGTTCTTCGAGCATCTTCTCTGCTGTCATTCCTGTGAACTGGAAGTACTGTTCCATAGTAAGTCCCTGCTGCATGATTCTCTGTGAGAAATCATTTGCCATCTGTCTTACCTCAGTGTCGATCATTGCATCCGGAATCTCCATTGTAGCGTTTGCAACTGCTTTTTCTACTGCCTGATCTTCTTTCTTTCTTCTTCCTTCTGTGTTCTTTCTCTCTTTGATCTTTGCTTTTACATCTGCTTTGTAAGCGTCTAATGTATCAAATTCAGAAACCTCTGCTGCGAATTCATCATCTAATTCCGGAAGTTCTTTTGCTTTGATCTCGTGTACTGTACACTTGAACACTGCCGGTTTTCCTGCTAATTCTTCTGCATGATATTCTTCTGGGAATGTCACATTCACTTCTACTTCTTTTTCTTTTTCAGCACCTACTAACTGCTCTTCAAATCCTGGGATGAAAGATCCTGATCCGATTGTTAACGGATAGTTTTCTCCTTTTCCACCTTCAAATGCAACACCATCAACAAATCCTTCGAAGTCTAATACAACTTCATCTCCGTCCTGTACTGCACGGTCTTCTACTTCAATTGTTCTTGCATTCTTTTCCTGTTCTTTTTTGATCTCTTCTTCAACTTCTTTTGCAGTTACTCTGTTAGAAACTTTGTCTACTTCAAGACCTTTGTACTCACCGAGAGTTACTTCCGGTTTTACTGCAACTTCTGCTGTGAAAATAAATGGTTTTCCTTTTTCTAACTGAACTACTTCTACTTTTGGCTGAGAAACAATCTCTAATCCACTTTCATCATAAGCATTGGAATATGCTTCCGGAATGAGTGCGTTTGCAGCATCATCATAGAAAATCTCTGCTCCATACATTTTCTCGATCATCTGACGCGGAACTTTTCCTTTACGGAATCCTGGTACGCTGATTTTATTTTTCTGTTTTAAGTATGCACCTGGATTGCTTTTTCTAATTCTTCAGCGGACACTTCGATTGTAGCTTCGCCATGTTCTTTTCTAAATTTTCTACTTGTAAACTCATTTACAGTTTCCTCCTTATATATGGTAACTTTTGTTTTTCACTTCGTATAATTACTCCTACTCAGAGTCACTAAAAAATTATAGCATAAAGTATCTGAAATTACTAGTGTGTATTTCAAATTATTTTGCATTTCCCTGCCAGGTCATTTCACTTCATCAAGTCTGAGTATTGCTGTAAGAAAGTTTGAAAAGCTTTCTTCTTCAACTGCAAATCCCTTTTTCTCCTTATTGCTGATCGTCAACACTACCGTTTCTTTTTTGCCATTTTGCGCTCCCTCGAAACTCTCTTCTAAGAGCGTATAGGAATATTCTAAAAACTCGCTTTGCATTTGGGTCTTGATTTCTTCCTCAGTACCTTTATACTCACCATTTTCTGCCTTCTGGATCATTTCATCTGCAGGATGTTTTAATTTTTCTGAAAAGTCACAAATATATCCGTTGGATAAATATCCACATTCACATCATAAATATTCTTATCCTTCTTTTCGCTTTCGCCGTTTCATACTTCAGACTTTTAAAAATTTCGGAACACAATGCCGTATATTTTTCTGTCAATTCTTCTCCCATCGACACATCCTTTGTGATATATCCCGCAACAAACGTCTGCACTTCTTTCTCGTACTGTGCGGTCAGTTCTTCTTCTGACATCTCCTCGGTAAGTCTGGCAATTGCTTTTGTATCCCCCGAAAGCCGCTGCTTTAAAACTGCCTCCGTATAGGCTTCTGCATCAAATCCTTTCAATACTCCACAGCCGACCAAACTCATGCCGAGCAGCAGACAAAAACATATCATGATCCTTTTCTGTTTCCGCATAGATACCTCATTTCCATTTTGTTTTATTCCTGCGCAGAATATACGATAGTCTCTCTGACTTTCTCTTCCTGTTCTCTGCCAAACAATACTTCTGTCAACCTCAACGCAAAATCAATTGCAGTGCCCAGCCCTCTTCCGGTAATGATGTTTCCCGACTGTACTACCTTCTCCTCCCGGCAGACAGCCTTGCACATGTCTTTTTCCATCCCCGGATAGCAGGTTGCCTCTTTTCCTTCCAACAGACCCATATCCGCAAGCACGGTAGGAGCCGCACAGATTGCAGCCACAACCTTTTCTTTGGCTGCCCTTTTTACAACACTTCTTACTCCTTCATGTGCTTTCAAATGGAGTGTTCCCGGCATGCCTCCCGGAAGAATCACCACATCTGCCTCCTCATAAGTCTTTTCTCCAAACACTTCATCTGCCTGCACGCAAATTTGATGAGAACCTGCCACATACTTCTTGCCGCTGACTGATACCATGCGAACAACGGCTCCCGCCCTGCGCAGTACATCCACAACTGCCAGTGCTTCCACTTCTTCAAATCCTTCTGCAAGAAAGATCACAGCCTCTTTTTTCATATCAACCTTTCCTTTCCCTACGTATTTTTTCCATGACTGCTTTACATTTTCATTTATCTGTACTATGATACCGAAGAGTATTTTGAACTATTATTTTAAATAACCGACACAAATTTGTCGCTGTATGCAAAAATCACTGGAGGTATTTTTTATGGAAATCGAACGTAAATATCTGATCCACACAATCCCTTTTGATCTGTCTTCCTTTCCCTTTCGCACGATTGAACAGGGCTATCTCTGCACAAACCCCGTCGTGCGTATCCGAAAGGATAACGACCGCTATGAACTCACCTACAAATCCCGCGGCATGATGATCCGAGAAGAACACAATCTTCCTCTGACCGCTGAAGGCTACGAACATCTCAAGACAAAGATTGACGGAATCTGCATCGAAAAAACTCGCTATATGATTCCGCTCTCCGACTCGCTTACCATCGAACTGGATATTTTTTCCGGCAAGCTCTCCGGACTCCAAATTGCAGAAGTTGAATTTGCAGATGCCATGTCCGCTGAACATTTCACTCCGCCTGACTGGTTTGGCGAAGATGTAACGTTCTGTCCACAATATCACAACAGCGCTCTGAGTCAGATGAAACTGCTCTGATCTTAGCAAAATCTTTTTGCAAATACACAAGAGAGGTCCTACTTCACCCTCTCTTTTTTGTTTTCCCTCTCGTTCTTACACATCTCCAAGTCCAAACCCATCATGGACTGCCTGCATTGCCTTGTCAATTTCCTTCTCATCAATCAGAACCGTAATACGTATTTCTGAAGTAGAGATCATGTTGATATTAATTCCATTGTTGTAGAGCGATTCAAATAACTTTGCCGCAACCCCCGGATTGCTCATCATACCCGCTCCCACGATTGATATTTTTGCAACAGTATCCTCCCACTTGATCTCCCGGATTGTCATTGGCTCCTGATATTCCTCCAGGATTTCCAGTGCCGGCTTTAGATCTTCCTGAGAAACAGTAAAAGAAATGTCCTTTGTCCCTTCCCGTCCGACAGACTGAAGGATGATGTCCACATTGATATTATTTTTTGCCAACGTGTGGAAGATCTTAAATGCCACTCCCGGTTGGTCACTGACTCCAAGTACTGAAATTCGTGCTGTATTCTTATCCCCTGCTACCCCACTGATCAACATTTTCTCCATCTTCGCTACCTCCTTCACAGTCGTTCCTTCTTCTAAATTCAAGCTAGATCTGACTACCAGCTGTACGCCATATTTTTTTGCCATCTCCACAGAGCGATTATGAAGCACTTTCGCCCCCGAAGTTGCTAATTCCAGCATTTCATCATAGGTAATCTCTTTTAATTTTCTCGCATTTTTTACAACACACGGATCCGCTGTGTATACTCCATCTACATCTGTATAATCTCACACGCATCTGCGCGCAATGCCGCTGCAAGCGCCACTGCAGTTGTATCCGAACCACCTCTTCCAAGTGTTGTATAATCATCATATTTATTGACTCCCTGAAAGCCGGTGACAATGACAATCTTCCGAGAATCCAATTCGTGTCTGATCCGTTCTGAATCAATTCGCTTAAATCTTGCATTTCCATATCTAGAGGTGGAATGCATCATAACCTGATACGCATTCAGAGAAACTGCCGGCACTCCGAGTGCGTGCATTGCCATCGCCATCAATGATACAGAAACCTGTTCTCCTGTCGTCAGAAGCATATCCAGCTCTCTCTTTGGTGCATTCGGATTGATGTCAGCAGCTTTTGCAAGCAGTTCATCAGTCGTATCTCCCATTGCGGACAGTACAACTACAACATCATTTCCCTTCTTATATTCTTCTATACATCGCTCTGCGACCCGAAAGATCCGCTCCTTGTTCGCAACGGAACTGCCGCCAAATTTTTTCACTATCAGCATATCACTTTTCTGTCCGCTTTCTATTTTACACGAACAGACTCTCCTTTCTCCTTGTTCTCGTACCAGACATTCCGAAGAATCTTTTACTCTTTGGACCCGCTCTGCTCCTGCATGCGGATCATACGGATAATATTCGGAAATTTTGCCGCACACTCCTCATATGCCCGCTCCGTCATGCGCCTGTGAGAAATCCAAACTCTTCCTCCACATCCGGAAGCATCACAATCTGAACCGGTCCGAAAATACTCTCGATATAAGTCTTCATCGCCTCCGCATTTCCTGTGATCCGCACAAAAAATCTTCGGATTGTATCGCCTTTATCCTGAAGTTTTAGCTTATCACTCTTCCACATGGTCATAACATTGCGGTTCAGATTTTTTGCTTCCTCCACAACATCTGCCACAACTGCACTCGCGGTCGGAAGTTTTCCCGCGCCACTTCCATAAAACATCGCATCCCCAAGTACATTTCCATGTACAAAAATCGCATTAAATACTCCATTGACTCCAAAAAGAGGATGGGTATTCTCAAGAAGACATGGTGCCACAATCGCGCTTAAGCATTCGCCGCTTCTTCTACTGCTCGCAAGCAGCTTAATCGTCATCTGCATCTGCTTTGCGTACTCCATATCCCTCTCTGTGATTTCTGTGATCCTTCTGTGTAAATATCCTCAAAATCAACTTGATGTCCCGAGATCAGAGAGGATAGGATTGCAATCTTACGACATGCATCATAACCTTCTACATCTGCTTCCGGATTCTTCTCTGCATATCCGTTTTCCTGCGCCTGCCGGAGCACTTCTTCGTACCCTGCTCCTTCATAGAACATCTTCGTCAGCATATAGTTTGTTGTTCCATTTAAAATCCCTGTAATCTCTTCAATCTCATCTGCGGTCATAGAAGAATTGAGCGGGCGGATAATCGGGATTCCTCCTCCCACACTTGCCTCAAATAAAAAATTGATCTGCTTTTCTTTTGCGATTGATAAAAGTTCTGCTCCGTGCTTTGCTACAAGCGCCTTGTTCGATGTCGCCACACTCTTTCCAGCGAGAAGTGAGCGCTTCACAAAAGTATATGCAGGCTCAATCCCTCCCATAACTTCTACAACGATTTTAACATCCTCATCCCGGATGATTTCCTCAAAATTATGGACCAGTATGTTCTGTACCGGATCTCCCGGAAAGTCTCTGAGATCCAGCACATATTTTACCCGAATTTCTTCTCCGACTCTCTGGCTGATACACTCTCTGTTTGTGTCGAGCACTTCTACTACCCCGGAGCCTACTGTTCCATATCCTAATACTGCAATATTTATCATAGTCTACTCCCTGCCTACAATTTTCAGATAATGGACGCCTTCATTTTCTTCTATCTCGTCCACCATCTCCGATATATTTCCTGTTGTCGATAAAATTTCTATACTAAGTGTCAATGTTGCAATTCCGTTGATCGGAATACTCTGATGAATAGTCAGGATATTCGCACGATACTTTGCCGCCTCTCTGAGAAGTTCTGCTAAAAGTCCCGGTGTATCATCCATCTGAATGACCATCGTCACTGTCTGCCCTTTTTCATTTTCATGAAACGGAAATATATCGTCTTTGTATTTGTAGAAAGAGCTTCTGCTGATTCCGATTCGCTCTGTCGCTTCCTGAATGGTCAGCCCCCGCTCAGCAGCAAGAAGCCTTTTTACTTCTACGACTTTTAAAAGTACTTCCGGAACAGCCTTTTTCTTTAATACATAATACTTTGTCTTATCCATAACGTTCCACTCTCCTTGTCTGGATCACCAGACTTTTATTTTTCTTCCTTTTTTGCATTTCGCATCTTTAGATAGGCATTGATAAACGGATCCAGATTCCCATCCAGCACACTTGTAACGTTTCCGCTTTCCTCATTCGTTCTGTGATCCTTCACAAGCGTATAAGGTTGCATCACATAGGAACGGATCTGGTTTCCAAACCCGATTTCCTTTACTTCACCCCGGATTCCCGATACTTTTTCTGCCTGTTCTTGTTCCTTCAGCAGATAAAGCTTCGCCTTTAACATCTGCATTGCCTTTTCCTTATTGCTGTGCTGGGAACGCTCATTCTGGCATTGTACCACGATCCCGGTTGGAAGGTGTGTCAGACGGATCGCGGATGATGTTTTATTGACATGCTGTCCGCCGGCGCCGCTCGCCCGGTAAGTATCAATTTTCAATTCATCTTCATTAATCTCAATATCAATGTCATCTTCGAGATCCGGCACCACATCACATGAGGCAAACGAAGTCTGTCTTTTATTTGCTGAATTAAACGGAGAAATCCTCACCAGCCTGTGCACTCCTTTTTCTGACTGCAAATATCCATATGCATTCTCTCCATTGACCTCAAAGGTACTGTCTTGATCCCTGTAATATCCCCGTCAAGATAATCGAGCACTTCTGTTGTAAATCCTTTGCTCTCAATCCAGCGATTGTACATTCGGTACAGCATATTCACCCAGTCACAAGCCTCTGTACCGCCCGCTCCCGCATGTAAGGTAACAATTGCATTATCCTTATCATACTCTTCTGACAGAAGCGTCTCGATCCGCAGTTCTTCATATGTGCTCTCGATCTGCTTTAACTCTGTCTCGATCTCTTTGATCATACTCTCATCGTTTTCCTCGTATGCCATATCGATCAAAATCTGAATATCCTCATACTGCCGGTACAGTTCCTCAGTTCTTTTCACCGAATCTTGCAGGCTTTTCAGTTCTTTCATCACTTTTTGAGAATGTTCTGCGTCATCCCAAAAGTCTGCCTCTCCGATTTTTCTTTCTAATTCCTCGATTCTCTGCTTCTTCTTCCGGGTCAAGTGATCCCTCAGTTCTTTCAGCGGTGCCTCATATGTATTTAAAATACTCTTAATCTCATCCAATGCTACCACCTTGATCACCTCTTTCCAATTTCAAAATTTTTATCTAAAAATCTGTAAAAAGAAATTTCTCCCGCGAAGGCAGATATCTGCCCGCAGAGAAATTTCCTTTCTTTTATGCTTTACGACCACAGCACTGTTTATACTTTTTGCCGCTTCCACACGGACAAGGATCATTCGGATATACTTTCTTCTCCTCCCGCTTCATCGGCGTATGTACTGCACTTTCATCTTTATTTGTTCCAGTCACTTTTGCAACCTGTTCACGTTCTACTTTCTGTTCAATTCTTACGTTAAAGAGGAGACGTACTGTATCTTTTGCAATTGCCGCTGTCATCTCTCCAAACATATCGTAACCCATCATCTTATACTCTACAAGTGGATCTCTCTGTCCATACGCCTGAAGCCCGATTCCCTGTCGCAGCTGATCCATATCGTCAATGTGATCCATCCATTTTGCGTCAATAACCTTCAGAAGAATCACACGTTCAATCTCTCTTAAATGCTCCGGCTCCGGAAATTCTGCTTCCTTCTCCTCATAAGCTTTTACGGCACGCTCTTTCAAAAGATGCTTTAATTCTTTCTGGTTCATACCTTTGACATCTTCGATTGTCGGAATCTTGATTGGAAGTGTTGCATGCAGGTTGACATCCAGCTCGGTCAGATCCCACTCTTCGTAATCTACATCCGGAGAAATGCAGGAATCCACAACATTTTCCACGTATTCCGTGATCATATGATAAATAGAATCTCTCATACTTCTCCGTCAAGTACCTTCTTCGCTCTTCGTAAATGATCTCTCTTTGTTCATTCATAACTTGATCGTACTCAAGTAAGTTCTTACGGATTCCAAAGTTATTATTCTCAATCTTCTTCTGAGCCTTCTCAATCGCACTGGACAACATCTTATGTTCAATCTGCTCTCCATCCTCCACACCGAGTGTGTTAAAGACATTCATCAGTCGTTCCGAACCAAAGAGTCTCATCAGATCATCTTCCAGGGAAATGTAGAATCTGGATTCTCCCGGATCTCCCTGTCGTCCAGAACGTCCACGCAGCTGATTATCGATACGTCTTGATTCATGCCGCTCTGTACCGATGATCTTCAGTCCTCCTGCTTCTCTCGCCGCATCGTCCAGCTTAATATCAGTACCACGACCGGCCATATTCGTAGCGATAGTTACAGCGCCATGCACACCTGCATCTGCTACGATTTCCGCCTCTTTCTCGTGGAATTTGGCATTTAACACCTTATGTTGGATTCCTCTCTTCTTCAGCATCTTACTGAGAAGTTCTGATGTCTCAATCGTGATCGTACCGACAAGAACTGGCTGACCTTTGGCATGTGCCTCGATGATCTCCTCGATCACCGCTTCAAATTTTTCTTTCTTTGTCTTATATACCGCATCGTTTAAATCAACTCTCTGCACCGGTCTGTTCGTCGGAATCTCAACAACATCCATACCGTAAATATCGCGGAATTCTTTCTCTTCTGTCAACGCAGTACCTGTCATACCGCTCTTTTTCTCAAACTTATTAAACAAGTTCTGGAAGGTGATTGTTGCCAGCGTCTTACTTTCCCGTCTTACTTTTACATGTTCTTTTGCCTCAAGTGCTGATGGAGTCCATCGGAATAACGTCTTCCCGGCATAATACGTCCGGTGAATTCATCAACGATCATTACCTCTCCGTCAGAAGTCACAACATAATCCTGATCTTTAAACATTAAGTTGTGCGCACGCAAAGCAAGAATAATGTTATGCTGAATCTCTAGATTCTCCGCATCTGCAAGGTTCTCAATGTTGAAGAACTTCTCTACCTTCTTCACACCTTCTTCTGTCAGATTGACATTCTTTTCTTTCTCATTGACGATGAAATCACCTGTCTCCTCGATTTCCTCTCCCATGATCGCGTTGATCTTGGAAAATTCACCGCTTGCCTCTCCTTTTACAAGCTGTCTTGCAAGAATGTCACAGGCATCATAAAGCTTTGTAGACTTTCCGCTCTGTCCGGAAATGATCAACGGTGTTCTCGCCTCATCAATCAATACCGAGTCAACCTCATCGATAACCGCAAAATGCAGTCCTCTCTGCACAAGCTGCTCTTTATAGATGACCATGTTATCTCTCAGATAATCAAATCCCAATTCATTGTTGGTCACATAAGTAATGTCACAGTTATATGCCTCTCTTCGCTCATCATTATCCATCGAGTTAAGTACAACCCCGACTTTCAGTCCTAAAAATTCATGCACCTGCCCCATCCACTCTGCATCACGCTTTGCCAGATAGTCATTGACTGTTACAATATGAACTCCCTTTCCAGTCAAAGCATTCAAATATGCAGGAAGTGTAGAAACCAATGTTTTACCTTCTCCGGTACGCATCTCTGCGATTCTTCCCTGGTGAAGAATGATTCCACCAATCAGCTGTACTCTGTAATGCTTAATATGTAAGGTACGGGAAGCTACTTCTCTTACGACTGCAAATGCTTCCGGTAAAATATCATCTAATGTCTCGCCCTCTTCCAGACGTTTCTTAAACTCCGCTGTTTTCCCTTTCAGTTCTGTATCGGATAATTGCTGCATTTCTTCATCCATCGCCTCAATTCTGTCAACGATCGGATAAATACGCTTCAATTCATTCTCACTGTGCGTCCCAAATATCTTCTCTAATAAACCCATGACCTACTCCTTAATTTATCCAAATTTACTCTGTTTCTTATTTTAACACTATCCTTTCGCTTCTTCAACAAGTTTATCAACTGTTCATAAACTCTTCCCATCTTCTTTACACCTTTGTTAAATTTTTTCCACAAAGCATTCTGTTCTCCGGCAAAATATCCCCATTCTTTTTTGAGTTTTCACCATTTTCTGCCATCTCTGCAAGAATGCCCCACGGCATACAGCCGCAGGGCGTCCAAAATCAAAAAATATACAGTTTCTGCTATCTTGCCGTGTTCGTTTGTCCGGTATTGTCCGTCGCACCGTTCATTGTATCCGCATTTCCGCCATCCTTATTATCGTCTATACGTTTTTCCGTACGTCCGTCATTCTGGTCTGTTCCGTCAAGGACATCTTCTACTCCGTCTTTGACGTCTCTTGCTCCATCTTCCACGGCATCCCCTACATCTTCAAGCACTCCGTCACGCGGCGCCTCTCCATCTGTATTTGTTTCTTCCCGCTTTCTTTCACTGTCATTTTTCTTCTCTTCATTTGTTCCCGTTGCAGTATTATCATCTGCCACATTATCTTTGTTTCCCCTTGCACACGCTGTCATGCACAAAAGAACACTCACACACAAAATACTGAGTATCATTTTCTTTGCTCTCTTCATCTGGCTATCTTCCTTTCCTGAAATGTAGTAAGAATTGCTTCTCGCCAATATTGTCTGCATTCCCTGCCATTCTATACATTCGGAAAGTAATGGTAATTTTTTCTATTGATTTTCAGAAGAAGATTCAATCACATCACTCATGTCATAAAGTCCGGCTTGTTTCCCTGCAAGGTATTTTGCCGCTTCCACAGCACCTTTTCCAAAGACTGCTTTCGAGTATGCCGTATGCTTAAATTCAATCACTTCATCTGCTCCGGCGAAAATCACTTCGTGTTCTCCTACAATCGTTCCGCCGCGCACTGCCGAGATTCCGATTTCTTTCTTTTCTTCTTTTTTTTGCGTTTCTTTGCTTCTGTCGTAAACGTATTCATACGCATTTCCAAGCGCTTCATTTACGCTGTCCGCCAGTGCAAGCGCTGTCCCGCTTGGGGCATCTACTTTCAGATTATGGTGCTTTTCCACCAGTTCAATATCAAATCCTGCCGGAGCAAGAATTTTGGCAGCATCCTGAAGAAGCTTTAACAGCATATTGATTCCCAGTGACATATTTGCCGATTTCAGCACTGCTGTCTTTTCAGAAACACACTGTACCTGTGCAAGCTGCTCTTCAGACAATCCAGTAGTACAAAGTACCACCGGAAGCTTTTTCTCTCCACAGTAAGAAAGCAGTCCGTCCACTGCAAGTGCATTGGAGAAATCAATCACGACATCTGCCTCCACATCACAGTCCGCAATATCCGTAAAAACCGGATATTCATTTTTCACACCTGTATATTTATCAATTCCTGCAACAATCTCAATCCCATCATCTTCCTTTACAAGATTGGAAATTACCTGCCCATTTTCCCATTACATCCGTGCATAATTGCTTTTACCATCATCTTCTCCTCCATTTTCTTATGTTTTACAGCCCTCACAGCGAATGTGCGAGGTTTTGCGATACAATTGACAAAAGGGGCTGCCACAGAATGACTGTCCGGACAGAATGCAGTTCTTTTCTTCCTACAATACTACATTCTTCCGACAGCTTCCATCCTATGGCAGCTCCTCTATGCTTTCTCTATGCGAGCTGAATTCCAAACGCTCTCATTGCCTGTGCCAATTTCTGTGCATTTGCTTCTTCCATCTCTGTCAGCGGCATCCGCAGTCCACCGGCTTCCATTCCCATCAAAGAACTGCCTTCTTAACAGGGATCGGGTTAACTTCACTGAACAGTGCATTGATCAGCGGAATCGCTTTTAATTGAAGTTCTCTGCTTCCTGCAATATCTCCTGCAAAGAATTTTGCACAGATCTCATGCGTCTCTCTTGGAGCCACATTGGATAATACAGAGATAACTCCCTTTCCTCCCAGAGCCAAAATCGGAACGATCTGATCATCATTCCAGAATACAGATCGATATCTCCCTGTGTCAGCTGCATGATCTTTGCCACCTGTGAAATATTACCGGAGCTTCTTTCACGCCCACAATGTTATCGACTTCTTTTACCAACGCCGCAACTGTCGCCGGTTCAATATTACACCCGGTACGGCTTGCCACACTGTACATGATGATCGGCGCATCTGCTTCTCTTGCGATTGCCTTATAATGTTCGATCAACCTTTCTGCGTCGCTTTATTGTAATACGGAGTTACAACAAGGAGTCCGTCTGCTCCTGCTTTTGCAGCCTCTCTGGACAGCTCTACCGCTGTTGCAGTACAGTTTGATCCCGTCCCTGCAATCACCGGAATCCTTCCTGCTGTAAAATCAATCGTGCGTTTAATACACTCCAGATGTTCTTCCTCCGTCATTGTCGCAGATTCCCCTGTTGTTCCGCAGATTACGATACTGTCTGTTCCATTCTCACAATGATAATCCACCAGCTTCTTTAACTGATCATAATTAATACTTCCATCTTCATGAAACGGCGTTATGATCGCTACTCCTGCTCCTGTAAAAATTGCCATATTTATCCTCCTAAACATCAGTTTTACTTTGATTTTTTTCATTTCATCAGCGATTTCTTGTCTGAAATTTTATCATCATTTTTTTCTAATGTCAATGGAGCCACAGCTATTCCTACTACTCTTCTTCACTTATTTCAGCACCGATACATTCCAGCTTGCTGACTGACACTTCGTATGCCACACGTTTTTCTGTCTCTGTCTCAGACAATTTTTTCACATATTCTCTGCTTTGGATCCTTCCTAAAATCTGCACATGTTCTCCCACTGCAAATCCGGAAGCATATCTTGCATTTCTTCCCCAACAGATACATGGTATGTAGTCAGATTTCCCATATGGTCTGTTCACTGCAAGCAGAAGATCTGCAATTTCTCTCCCAAGAGGGGTTTTGCGGTAAACAGGTGGTTTACAGATGTATCCATCTAAAAGAATATTATTTGTCTTCGCCCCATCAAGTTCCTCATCCACAAATGCTACCTCCCGAACAAACACGGAAAGTACAAGATGATTCTTATGTTCCTCGTGTCTGTTATACGACCGGAACTGTCCACTTGCCATGATAAATTCCCCTGTATAATCTTTGGTCACATCTATCAGACGCTCGGAAATCATAAGTGGAATCCGATCTTCAGAATTGCTAAGTCTCTTAACGAGAACATCTATCATATAGAATCCTTCTCCAAATACTTCATGACTAAATGTGAATCTGGATGCCACCTCTCCCATAATTGTTACCTGGTTGTTTTCAATAATCTTATCGGACATAATTTATCTCTCTCCTCTTTGCTGTATTTTTTTGTCTTTATTATTTTATTCTATGATAACGGATTTATAACCATCCGATTGGACATTCCCCGGACTTTTCATCGACAGAAATCGACCGCAAGATATGCTTCCCTCATTTTTTCTGTGTTCTTTCCATATTATGTGTTTTTTTAAAAAGGACTTGTAATCTATTGCCAATGTGGTAAACTGTATGAGTTATTAGTGCTTATTCATGGATTTATAATAGAAAGAAGGTTATTTATGAAAACAAAAAGAGAAGATATCCGAAACATCGCAATCATCGCCCATGTTGACCACGGAAAAACAACACTGGTCGACCAGCTTTTAAAACAAAGTGGTGTATTTCGTGCCAACCAGGAAGTGGCAGAACGCGTCATGGATCTAACGACATTGAAAGAGAACGTGGAATCACGATTCTCTCAAAAATACTGCCGTATACTATAAGGATACAAAGATCAACATTATCGACACCCCAGGACATGCTGATTTCGGCGGTGAAGTAGAACGTGTACTGAAAATGGTAAATGGCGTTGTTCTTGTTGTAGATGCTTTCGAAGGTGCAATGCCACAGACAAAATTCGTTCTGAAAAAAGCGCTCGAGCTTGACCTTCCGGTCATTGTCTGCATCAATAAGATCGACCGCCCGGAAGCACGCCCAGACGAAGTAATCGATGAAATCTTAGAACTTTTCATGGATCTTGACGCATCTGATGAGCAGCTGGACTGTCCATTTGTCTATGCATCTGCCAAGCTGGTCATGCAATCCATTTGATCTGACAGACAATCCCAGAAAACATGATCCCGCTCTTTGAGACGATCATCGATTACATTCCTGCACCGGAAGGCGACCCAGATGCGGATACACAGGTACTGATCAGCACGATCGACTACAATGAATATGTTGGACGAATCGGTGTCGGAAAAGTCGACAATGGTACGATTGCCGTCAATCAGGAAGTCATGCTTGTCAATGCCCATGAGCCGGACAAACATAAACGTGTAAAGATCAGTAAATTGTATGAATTTGACGGACTGAATAAAGTAGAAGTAAAAGAAGCAACGATTGGTTCTATCGTGGCAATTTCCGGAATCGCAGACATCCATATCGGAGACACTTTATGTTCCCCGGAAAATCCGGTTGCAATTCCTTTCCAGAAAATTTCCGAACCGACAATCGCTATGCAGTTTATTGTAAATGACAGCCCGTTTGCAGGACAGGAGGGAAAATATGTTACCTCCCGACATTTGCGAGACCGTCTGTTCCGTGAGCTGAATACCGATGTCAGTCTGCGCGTAGAGGAATCAGAAAATACAGACAGCTTCAAAGTATCTGGCCGCGGTGAACTCCACCTTTCCGTTCTGATTGAAAATATGCGCCGGGAAGGATATGAATTTGCAGTCAGCAAGGCAGAAGTCCTTTACAAAGAAGATGAAAACGGTAAGCTGTTAGAGCCGATTGAAACGGCCTACATCGATGTCCCAGATGAATTTACCGGAACTGTCATCGACAAATTAAGCCAACGAAAAGGAGAACTTCAGAATATGGGTGTGTCTAACGGTGGCTATACTCGGCTCGAATTTTCGATCCCTGCAAGAGGACTGATCGGCTACCGCGGAGAGTTTATGACAGATACAAAAGGAAACGGAATCTTAAATACTGCCTTTGACGGCTATGCACCATACAAAGGAGATATTCAGTACCGTAAGCAAGGTTCTCTCATTGCCTTTGAAACTGGTGAATCTGTCACTTACGGATTGTATAGCGCACAAGAACGCGGAACGTTATTCATCGGCGCCGGAGAGAAAGTCTACGCCGGAATGGTCATCGGACAGAATGGAAAGGCAGAGGACATCGAGCTGAATGTCTGCAAGACAAAGCATCTTACCAATACTCGCTCTTCAGGAGCAGACGATGCTTTGAAACTGACAACTCCT
>ENA-OQAA01000751-OQAA01000751.1-human-gut-metagenome-genome-assembly--contig:-NODE-751-length-20423-cov-1.800946_pt1 | contig 20423 bp, 31 predicted proteins | sample MGYA00242489_ERZ504515 | MGnify/ENA primary metagenome ERZ504515 (study PRJEB26092, sample SAMD00036237) | human gut metagenome | host: Homo sapiens | study: EMG produced TPA metagenomics assembly of... | reverse complement strand
GGGATATGACTCAGTACGTCAAGATCTGTGAGATGGAGCGGCAAAAACGGATGTGGCACGACGGGGCTTGCCGGAACCATGTACCAGCCTCCCCTTACCGGCAACACTATCCGAATCATCCGGACAGTATTGATTGAACCCTTGACAAAGGAGCTTTGCCGGCAGACCGGAAAAGACATCCGCTGCCAGTCCTACGGTCCCAAAGGTATTTCCGCCTGCTCTCAGACGGGAAGCCGTTTGTCGCCATCTGTCTTCCCAACCTCGGTAACGGAAGGGCATTCGTCAGATTCCTGGGAATAGGCGGAAGGCCATGCACCCCGATGAAAGAGCTCCGTAATACGGACATCCTTGTCTCCTTCCTGCTGAAGATGCCCGGATAACCCGTCCTGTTCCCTTGCCGTCAAAATCAAGAGGGGGCTTACAGAATGTGTACACTTTCCTTACAAATAGTGTAAGGGAGGTGTACACTTTCTGTTTACACGATTGGGATGCTTCATTTTTTTTATTTTCCTGTATTTCTGCCATTTGCACGGTTTTAGAAGGTGCATTCCCCTTCTGCGGTATGGCGTTCGCCCTTATGTTTCTGAATTTGAACCTAAAAACAATCTTATGGAAACATCAATGACATACCGCCTGTTCGACTGTATCGGAGAGGCTGTCCGGGAAAAGAAAAAATTTACAGAAGCGGAACTGGCATCCGCCTATATGGAATTCATGGACCGCCTGCAATTGATAACCGACGGCGGGCAGCCCGTCATCGTGAAGCTGAGACAGCTGCGTCGTCTGGAACTGGAGCTGGAGACATACCGGCACGGGGCGTATCCCGCCCTTGAAGGGCTGACAGACATCTACCTGACAAAAGCCACCGCCCTTGTCAGGATGGAAACGGACCTGCTTCATTTCTCTGTGGAGCATCCCGAAATCCATGCCGTACCGTCACCTGCCGATGAAAGGACAAAGACCCATCCCGCCCTTTACTGGAATGGCTCCCTGGCGGGTCTGATGGAACTTGTCGCCTCGCTGGATTATTCCGTCCTGGTGACGGACGGGAAAGGGAACCGCCAGTCTTTCGCCGCCCTGGTCGCGGCATTCGAGTTCCTTTTCAATGTTACCATTCCCAAGCCCTACGACCTTCGTGCCGACCTTGCCCGCAGGAAAAAGAACCTTTCCGTCCTGCTTCCCAAACTCCGAGAAACCTACGAGAAAAACATCGTGAACTGCGGGATCGACCGGCGTTGAACCGGTGGGGAAACACCCCTGTCAGCAAAAGTCATCTCCTGTCAGGGATAGTCACCCCGCGCTGTTTGGCGCATAGCGGAATTCTCACTTATTTTGCTCCCGAAAAGATAACCGTAAAGAAACAGAAGCAATATGGCAAGAATCAAGCAGACACAGAGACCGCAGGATGTGTCCTCTTCCCAGCCTGAAGAGGCGGGCGTAAGCCAAAAGACGCATCCGAGCTCCATTCCTATTATTACGGGTTCCGCCTGGACGAGATGCATAACATCGAATTCGAGAGGCTCTACGCGAATTCCGGCGCGAAGACCAGGTCGCAGTTCATCCTCTCGGCCATTTTCGGCAGGCCGCTGAAGGTGGTGAAGATCGACAAGCGCCACGGACTTCTACATCCGGCTGACGAACCTGCAGAGCGACTACCGCCGCGTGGGAGTGAACTACAACCAGGTGGCCAAGGCGTCCACAGCGGGGAGCTGACCAAAAAGAAAGCCCTGGCCCTGCTTTACAAGCTGGAACAGCTGACCGTGGAGTACATCTCGCTGAACAAGGAGATCATCCGTCTCACCAAGGAATTCGAGCGATGGTTGCAAAGATAACGTCTGGGGTGTCCGTCTACGGGGCGCTTTATTACAACCAGGAGAAAGTGGACAAGGGCAAGGCCCGGACCCTGGCATGGAACCGTATCATGGAACGTCCCGACGGCACGGCCGGCATCCCGGAATGCATGCGCAGCTTCGAGGCCTACCTTGCCGCCAACCTCCGGACGGAAAAGCCGGTGATCCACCTCTCGCTCAACCCCCATCCGACGACAGGCTCTCCGACGGACAACTGGAGGCCATCGGGCGGGAATACATGGAGAAACTGGGATACGGCGACCAGCCTACATCATTTTCCGGCACGAGGACAACGCGCGCCCCCATATCCACATCGTCTCCCTGCGCATAGACGAACAGGGCAGGAAGATCCGGGATTACAAGGAGTGGGAACGTTCCATGAAAATCTGCCGGGAGCTGGAACAGAAATACGGACTGGTCCTGTCAACGAAAGAGGAACGCAAGGCCTCCGGTGCCATGACAGCGGTGGAATACCGCAAAGGCGATCTGAAACACCAGATCGCAAACGTGGTCAGACCGGCCCTGCAGGATTACCGTTTCCGCTCATTCAGGGAATTCAAGGCCCTGCTCGGACTCTTCAACGTGACGGTGGAAGAAGTACGCAAGAGTGTCGACGGAAGGACATGCCACGGGCTGGTCTATGCGGCACTCGATGAGAAGGGCAGACGCTGTGGCGTGGGCATCAAGTCCAGCGACATCGGCAGGAGCGTCGGTTACGAGGCCCTGAAAAGGAAATGCGCCCGGAGCAAGACGTGGATGAAGGCACATCCCGTACAGGAAAGCACAAAGGAGGCCATCCGGGAAGCCCTGCGTCAGGACACCCGTCAGGGATTCCTCCGGTTCCTGGCCGAAAAAGGCGTCGTTCCCATACTATGGGAAAACGAACAAGGCGTGATTTACGGGGTGACCTACATCGACCACGGATCGAGAACGGTATTCAAGGGCTCGGCCCTTGGCAGGGAGTTCTCCGCCTCCGTCTTGAACAGGCTGTACGGCACGCCGCTTCCCATGGCAATCCCCCATGGGGATGCTCCTTGAAAGAGGAAAGGGCAAGAGGGGAAACCGGACTTGCGGAAGGGCTGCTGGATATCCTCACGACGGAATCCCGTCCTTATCCGGGCGAGGAAACCGTGGAAGGCCCCTACGGAAAGAGAAAAAAGAAACGGAAACGCCGCGGCCCGCATATCGGCTAAAAGGGTTTCCCAAGAGATAAGACATAAGCAAAGTATCACCTGTAAAACAAGTAAAACATGTCACAAGAAGATGCCAGGGGACTCGGCAAGACCACCGACTTCATGCGGGCGGTCAGCATCCTGTTCCTCGTGATGAACGTCTATTATTTCTGCTATCCGTTTTTCCACCGCCTGGGATGTACCAACGGCATGGCGGACAGGATCCTTCTGAACCTGCAACGGGACACGGGGCTGTTCACCCATTCGCTGGTGACCAAGTCCTTCTGCCTGATGTTCCTCCTCTTCTCCGCAATGGGGGCCAGGGGGCGCAGACAGATGGAGATGTCCCGCCTGCGCATCGGCTGTGTCCTCATTTGCGGGCTGTCGTTCTATTTCTCAAGCGAGCTGCTGCTCACTTCCCCGTGGGACATCCGGCTTGTCACGTTGCTGTACGTCTCCGCCGTCACCGCGGGTTACATCTGCCTCCTGACCGCAGGCATGTGGGCCGGCCGCCTTCTGGGAAGCCGACTGATGGATGACGTGTTCAACGAGGAGAACGAGTCCTTCATGCAGGAGACAAGGCTGATGACGAACGAGTATTCGGTGAACCTTCCGACCCGTTTCCATTACAACAGGAAATGGCATGACGGCTGAATAAACGTGGTGAACCCGTTCCGGGCAACCCTCGTGCTGGGCACGCCGGGCAGCGGGAAGTCGTACTGCGTCATCAACCAGTTCATCAAGCAGCAGATAGCGAAGGGCTACGCGCTCTATTGTTATGATTTCAAATATCCGGACCTGAGCACCATCGTCTACAACCATCTGCTCCAAAACAGGGACAAGTACGCGGGCGACGTCCGGTTCTACGTGATCAACTTCGACGACCCGCGCCGCAGCCACCGCTGCAACCCGATCAACCGGCCTTCATGTCGGACATCGCGGACGCCTACGAGTCGGCATACGTGATCTTATTGAACCTGAACAAGACCTGGATACAGAAACAGGGCGACTTTTTCGTGGAATCCCCGATCATCCTGCTGGCCGCCATCATATGGTACCTCAAGATTTTCGATGGAGGGAGATACTGCACCTTCCCCCATGCCATCGAGCTGCTGAACAAGCCCTACTCGGACGTGTTCACCATCCTGACCTCGTACCGTGAGCTTGAGAACTACCTCTCACCCTTCATGGACGCCTGGAAAGGCGGGGCGATGGAGCAGCTCCAGGGCCAGATAGCGAGCGCGAAGATACCGCTCTCGCGCATGATCAGCCCCTCGCTCTACTGGATCATGAGCGGGGACGACTTCACGCTGGACATCAACAACCCTAAGCAGCCCAAGGTACTGTGCGTGGGCAACAACCCCGACCGGCAGAACATCTATTCGGCGGCCCTGGGACTTTACACGCCCGCATCGTCAAGCTGGTCAACCGGAAGGGAAAGCTGAAGAGCTCCATCCTGGTGGACGAGGTGCCGACCATCTATTTCCGGGGGCTCGACACGCTGATCGCCACGGCGCGGAGCAACAAGGTGGCGGTCTGTTTGGGAGCGCAGGACTTCAGCCAGCTGGTACGCGACTACGGCGAAAAGGAGGCGCGCGTGATCCAGAACACCATCGGCAACATCTTTTCCGGACAGGTCGTGGGAGAAACCGCGAAGAACCTCTCGGAACGCTTCGGCAAGGTGCTCCAGCAGCGCAAGTCCGTCAATATGACGAAAGAGGACACTTCCACCAACATCAGCACCCAGCTGGACTCCCTGATACCCGCCTCCAAGATATCCAACCTCTCACAGGGGATGTTCGTGGGAAGCGTATCGGACAATTTCGGAGAGACCATCAGGCAGAAAATATTCCACGCCCGGATCATGGTGGACAATGCCGGGGTGGAGGCCGAGACGAGGGCGTACAGACCGATACCCGTCATCACGGACTTCACGGGAGAGGACGGCCGGGACCATATGCAGGAGGAAATAGAGCGTAACTACTACCGTATCAAGGAAGAGGTGGGCGACATCATCCGCCGGGAGCTCCTGCGCATAGAAAACGATCCGAATCTGAGCCACCTGCTGGAGACGGACGGGGAATAACAGACTGATATAAAAACAGGATTGCCCTCCGGCAATCCGCCATTCAATAACCGTTTAATTTTAGTTTTATGACCGAGAAAAAGAAAAACATCGCCCTTCAGGGAAAACCCTGTTTCCCGTGGGTGGGCGGAAAGAGAAGACTGCTGCCGGTACTCACCGAATCCCTGCCGGCAGATTTCGGAAAGATGGAAACCTATGTGGAACCCTTCGTGGGCGGCGGCGCGCTGTTCTTCTGACTAAGACAGGCCCATCCCGGTATCCGCTGTGTGATCAACGATTCCAACGAGAGCCTGGTGAACGTGTACCGTGTCATCCAAAACTCCCCGGAGGAACTGATCAAGGCATTGGATGGTATCCAAAGAGAATACCATGCCTTGGCGGAGCACGCGGACAGAAGGGCGTACTTCATGGAGAGACGCACATTCTTCAACGAGGGTGGTCCTGACGATGTCACCCGCGCGGCGCTGTTCATCTTCTTCATGCGCACCTGCTACAACGGCATCTATTCGGTAAACCGTAGCGGCAAGCTCTCCGTGACGTTCGGTGCGGGCAACCGCGCGAAAATACTGGAAGAGGACCTGCTCCGCCTGAACCATAAACTGCTGCAGGGAGTCGTCATCCTGGATGGAGACTACCGCCGGACAGCGAAGTATGCCGGAGAGAAAACCTTCTTCACTTTGATCCACCTTACAAGCCGGTCAACGAGTCGGGCGGCTGCACCTCCATACATGCCGGACGACTTCGACGACCACGACCAGATCCGCCTGGCCGAGTTCTGCAGGGACCTGGGGAATGCCGGCAGCAAATGAATGCTCTCCAACTCGGACCCGCGCGAAAAGGACCCGACCAATACCTTCTTCGACGACCTGTACGACGCTTCCATATCCAACGGCTGAGCATCTTCCGCTCGGTCTGCTCCATCGCCGAGAAACGGAAACCGGTCAACGAACTGCTGATAAGAAACTATTAATAAGAATTGGAGTATGGGATAAACGTCGAAAACATATCCGGTATCCGTACTGTAAACAAAGGAGTACCCGATTTTGGGTAGTCCTTTGTCGTTACTTGCAGTTTAAAATTATCAAGCTTGATGTGAATACCGGTACGGACTGCCGCCGGAAGCGGTTTCATTCCGGATAGCGGAGGGTGATCGCGGCATGCCCCTCTTTATAGCTCACCCTGAGCCCGAGCTTGTCCAGCTCCTCCCGGACAAGGGATTCCTCGAACCTTCGGCCATGAATTTTTCCCTGAGCAGGCCGGCGACATTTCCCGTTCCGGTACTTCCGGAAAGAAAATCCTCCGTCCATTGTAGGAAACTTCCGCCGGTACGTACCAGGTTGTAGCGCCTCAGACAGAAGTTCTCCATGCTCTTCAGGTTGAATCCTTTGAAAGACAGCAGGTCGCAGAGAAGCGGCCCATTGGCATCGTCCACCCTGATTTCCGCCGTCAGTACGCAGGCCGGCGTGCCTTTTTCTCCGGGAGTATTATAATAAAGCCGGATGTTGTCCCCTATATACAGCCCCATGGCATACACCATCTCTCCAGGGGATTCCGTCATGACGGGAAATGCCTGCAATCCGGCATCCTCCCCCCGCTTCAAAAGCACGATGTCCGGTTTTCCGGAGCTCCTGTCTTCCGGCGGGCATGACACCATCGTTCCGTTGGTCTTTCTCCATCCGAGAAACCGCAGGCAGTTCCCTATATCTTTCAGATACCTTTCTTTCTCCCTACTTCCATCGAGATACGGGTGGAGCGTATCCACGATTTCGGCCCAGTTCTCATTCGCCTTCATATATTATTGTTTACAAATTTCTATAAATCAAGCCGTTTTGCAGTGGAAATATAGCTATTTTATCCCGACCGGTCAAATGAATTCCCTAAAAAGTCATGGGAGAACCGCTCATGTAACCTTCCCGTGATTTGTCAGAAACCGGGTACGGTCCATATCTCCTTCGGTCCGGCATGAAACCTTGTCGGACTCTTTCCCCGTCCTTCCGTACAGAGTCCGCCGGATGATTTTAATTGTACGGATTTTTTTAATAACACATGAGTCTCCTCCTGCATATCCCTTTCCAGCTTTTTTATCAATTTTAATGAGAAACCGAATCTGGAAGAATATGAATGACAGGCAGGTCAGGATATTGTTTGAAAACAATAAAACCAATGGGTGTGATAAGCGCGGATAACAAAGGAAATCCTTCTTTTTTGCAGATGTGAATGATAATCGGGCCTTTCATTCCGGCTGCAAAATAGGCAGTGCATCGGTAAAATGAAAGGGAGGGCCGGACTTTTGGCTCTCCCTTGTTACATGTCAGTCCCATCGTAGGACCGGTTACCGTTTTATCTTTCACCCGCTTCCCTGTTTCAGTTCCGCACATGGCTCCTCCGCCTTTTTCAGGCGGTGCTGCAGGAACTCGTTCAAATCCTTGTGAGGCAGGTAGTGCACCGCCTTGTCCGTCACGCTCCCGCACTGCCTTCTGATCTCCTCCGTGGTTTTCCGGCCCGCGTCATCATTGTCCAGGAAACAGCAGACATGCCCGTAGCCTTTCAGCACGTCCAACGCCCCCGGCAGATTACCGACCGAATTGAGCACCACGCAGTCCGGCACCGGCTTTCCCTGTTTGAGCGTAAGGTACGAGAGATAGTCCATGAAGCCCTCAAACACCAGGGCCGTCGCCTTTCCGTTCCCCCCGGCTCCATGCCTGAGATGCGTGATGTCCTTTGGGGAGGTCGAACCCTTGAAATAAGGGTTGCGTATCTCCAGGCCGCCCTTCCGGTTCCTGAACCCGATCCCGAAATACCATTTGCCGCGCGTGCGGTAATGGACCTCCACGCACTCCCCCAAGGCAATGCCGGAAGGAATCCCCCTCTTTGCCAGATAGTCCAGCAGCACCGTATTACGGAGCGGCGAGACGCGCAGCTCCTCGAATGCCGGAGGCGTGGCGGCCGCCTTCCGGGGTGCCTGGGCGGGCGTGGACACGGGGAAGTGTCCCTCTATGCCCTTCAATACGGAGGATATGTCGCGCGTCCCGTACAGCCTTTGCGCCAGGTCGATGATGCTTCCTCCCGTCCCCTCGCCGAAGTCGATTCACAGGTTTCTGGAAAGGCTGACCTTGAATGAGGGGGTACGCTCCTGTCTGAAAGGAGATCGGTACCACAAACTGTCCCCCTGTTCCCTTACGGGGAGAATCCCATCCGCCGGAGGTAATCCTCCAGCGGAATCCTTTTCGCTTCTTCAATGTTCATGACTCGTCGTATGATTGATAAACAGTAAGAATTTAGAACCGCCTGCCGAACCATTCCACCGGGTCCAGCAGCCGGCCGTTTTTTTGCAGTTCGAAATGCAGGTGGTTGCCGGTGGACATCCCCGTGCTTCCGACCTTCCCGATGCGCTGCCCGATACGGACCGTTTCACCTTCCTTACAAGGATCCGGCTCATGTGCGCGTACAGGGTGGAGTATCCACCCCATGGCGGATATGGACGGTCCGGCCGTAACCCGGACTGTAGCCGGCGGAGATCACCCGGCCGTTTCCGGCCGAATATACCGGCTCGCCATACGGGGCCGCCAGGTCCACCCCCTTATGGAATATTCTCCGGCCTTAAGGGGATGGATCCTGTATCCAAATCCGGAGGACACCCGGTAGCGGGTACGCCTGCCGTCAAGGGGAAACAGGACCGGATAGTCCGTCGAGGACGGCGACCGTCCGCCGCAGCCTCATTCCTCCGCTCATTTCCCCGGTTCCCGGACATGCCCGTTTAACATTTCCCCGTCGCCTTCCGCCGTTTTTCCCCCATCCTCCAGGCAGGCGGAAAGTGACAAAAGGTGACAAAACATGACTATTAATGACAACTTCCTCATAATCAATTTATTTAATGGCGAAGATACTAATTTTACCTCCCGAAATGATTCATTCACCTTTAAATTTAACAGTCATGCAAGAAGTAAATCCCGCTGCTCAAGGCAGCGAAAACGCCACTCAGGAACAGGGTTACCTGATGGCTTACGACAAGAAGGAACAGAAGGCGAAAGGCGTCAAGGGCATCGCGGCAAACGGTGAGCTGGAGACGCTCGAGGCCAGCGAACAGAACAAGGGGCAGTTCGTCCGCGTGGACCGCTTCGGGAATTTCTTCACCAACTTCGGGAAGAACTTCCTCTACCAGTACAACAACCCCACACGTTTCTCCCTTTACCGGATGGAGGAAAACACCCCGGTGGAACAGGCCGCCAGGAAAATCGAGGAGGCCCAACGCCCCGAGAACGAGGCCGTCCGCCGCGAGCTTTCCAAGAACAACCGCATCTACAACAACCATTTCTTCAACGAACGGGAGATCAACTGGCAGCAGGCGGAGCGTTACGGCCTTACCCCGGAGGTGCTCAAACAGACGGGCGATATGGAAAAACTGCTGCAGGGCAGGCAGTCCGGCATAGCCTATGACATCTCCATGAACACCGAGCTGGGACGTCAGAAGGGGGATGCCAAGCTCTCGCTCTTCCGCGACGAGAACGGGGCGGTCAAGTTCGACCTGCACTTCATCCGCCAGGCACCGAAAGTCGGACAGGAATACCGGGGATACAAACTGGAGGAGGATGTGCTGGAGGCATTGAACCGTACCGGCAACGCGGGCCGGATTGTCAACCTGGTCACGGACTACCGTACCAGGGAAACGAAGCCCTGCTACCTGTCCAAGGACCCGGTGACCAACGAGATGTTCTTCCTTCCGGCAGACCAGGCACGCTGTCCGCGCAAGATAAAGGACTATGCGCTGAGCGACAAGGAATACGCCGACTACGCCGCAGGAAAAGAGGTACCATCGAGTTCAAGTCCTCGAACGGGAAGGTGTACCGGACCTCCATCCAGATGAGTGCTGCCGAACGCGGTACGGAATTCCTGTGGGAACGCAGTACCCTCAAGCCGGAGAAAAAACAGGGACAGGAACAGAAGGCCGGCCTTAAGGAGACTGCCGGGAAACCGGCCAGACGGACCAGACAGACCATAACCCCCAAAATGTAACCGGCCATGACATCCGCAAATGAGAACATCAGGCAACTGGAAGGGCTGTTCCGAGAGGACGGCGCAGGCGGTCTCCTTGTCTGCTACGAGACGGGCAGGGAGAAGCCCCATGCCGACTCCTCCTACCAGCTTTATCCTGTCGACCCGGACCGGAAGGGCATGACCTACCAGTTCCTCAGCCTCCTGCATGTCGGGGTGGAGACCGCCCGGATATCGGCATTCATACCTGACACCCGTATGGAGGTCTACCGCTTCCCCCGTATGTCCCGGCCTTCCTCCCTTTTATCGGGATACCCCCGTCAAAGAGTATATCACCGGCATGCTGCTGCCCCATATCAAAAGGAACAGGCTGAAGCCGGTGGTAAGTGTCAACCTGCGCGACATGGTCTTCATACGCTCCGAAGGGCTGTCTGTGGAACCGGGCGGCATTCTCCGTCTCGATGCCGGGCAGATCGACCGCTCGTGGAGTTCCGCCGACGGCAGGACGGGCTGGCCGCAAGGTACAAATACATCCCCGGGTACAAGCTGCCCCTGCGCGTCATCGAGACTCCCAAAGGTGTACTGGTGTTCAGCGGCGGCAACATCGGAAGGGAAGGGACCGAAAACTTCTATAAGTTCCTGCTGGGGAACTATTTCTCGATGCACGCGCCTTCCGGTCCCGTCAGGCAATACCGCGTGGATTCCCCTTCCGGAAGGCTGTACGGGCTCACCGACACCGTCTTCCGGAAAGAAGCGGAAACAGGCAGGTACATATTCGACCTTTTCGACGCGTACGCCGATATCGGGGCGTCGGAAAAGAAAGGATGGGTGTTGGAATTCGCCACGGACATGGCCCCATCCGATACGGAATACCGCCGCCTGGAGGACTTCTCCGGCTGCGGCCGGAAGGGAACAACAGGGATATCTGCCGGCTGCTCACCCTGCAGAAGCACTTCGACAGGGACATCATCCTCGATCCGGCTTTCGCTACCATTTCCGGTTCAAGGAATTCGTCAGGAGGATGGATGATTGCGTGAACGGCCTTTCCAAGGGGGACAGCATGGAAAAAATACTGGAGGAGATGCGGGAAAAGTCGGACCGTATCTTAAGGACGGATTTTCTGGTACGGGGATACGGCACTCCGGAGAGAGTAAAAAGGAACAGGGTCGAAAAAAAACGAAAGGAACAACAGGATAAAACGATAAATACGATGGACAGCAACAGACTATCTTCCGAACCTTATTTCAATCCGCAGCAGCCCGGCACGGTCTGTATCGCCATAGACAGGTACGGCCATTACCGGCCGTCTTCGGAAAACGCCCTGCGTTCCTGCAGCAGGATGACGTGGAAACCGGAGTAAGGCATTTTCTGGACGACAACGTGAAGGCTGCAACCCTCTGCACATATGTGCCGGACGTGACACTGCTCGTCTTCCGTTTCCAAAGCATGAAAGACGTGCCGCCACCCGGGTCGGGACAGACGGCCGACCGCTACATACGTGACACGCTCCTTCCTTTTCTGGCCTCGGAAAGCCGGTTGCCGGAAAAGAAAATCACCCTTGCAGACGCGGTATATTCCACCCTGACCAGGGGAACGCCGGACTGCTCCGTGCTGAAAAAACACTTCATGCAGGAGACCGGCTACATCGAATTCCTCGAGAGGCAGCGCGAAAGGAAGAATATCTACCGCCTGCAGCCGGAATACGTGCTGCCCCTTACGGTGGTGAAAAATGATTTCGGTTACCTGCTTTTCTCCGGCAACGAGACCGGCAGGGAGGGGTTCAGGGCCTGCATCCAGCATGTGGCGGACCACTATTTCGACCCGCACTGCGACATGGGCCGGCTGGACATCTATGAATGCCCCGTCCTGAAGGGAAAGCTGCCTTCCTTTATTGACACGGTATACGCCCCTTTCCGATACTTTCCGGTAAACCGGTTCGATTTTTCCCCTCACCGCCATGTCGCCCCGTCCGCGCTGCCGGAGGGATTCACGGAAGGGCTGGTTTTCCTATACAGCCATCCGCTGCGTCCCGACGCGGATAGTTTCGCCGGTTTCATCTCACGCTTCAAGGACGATGAGAGGACACAAACGACCGTCAGCCGGGAGAACGTACGACATCTACCGGCTGCTGACCGTCATGCGTAACGGCTATATGAATGTCCATGAGAAAACGTTTACGTACTTCGACACCCTGCTGCCGGTGGCAAGGAAGCTGGAACAGGTCACGCAGGTGAAAAACGCCGCCGCGTTCAACGCGGACGATTTCAGGATCTATTCCTCGGTTCTCAGCCGACAGGCGGAAGCCATCCTGCAAAGGGATTTCGATGTGAGGGGGCACCGTTCCATCGTAAACGAGCTGGATGACGGGAACCTTGCCTTCACGGTAGGCCGCGTCAAGCTGAACTCCGTCCAAAGGGCGGTGCTTCACAACGGGCACGCGGTGCATCTTCCGGAGAATGACTCTCCGGAAAACCGCCGGCAGGCGTACTGCATGGCCGACAGGTTCGAAAACCGGCTGGTAACATCGGCAAGGCCGTTCCCCGGCGTACGGACATACCGGATGACAAGCGACGGGCTGATCCGACCGGTTGATCCGGAACCTGACGGGAAAGCGAAAAAAAGAGAAACGAAGTCCAAGAGTAACAAACCTAAAATATAGCCATGATCAGAAAAGAGCAAGTCAGAATCGGGATGCGGATTGTCGGGGACGATCCCGAATCCCCTGAAAGCTATCCGTACAAGGGAACCGTCACCGCCCTTTGCGAGACAGGCCGGAATGAAACGGACTTTTACATTGTCATCAAACTGGACGGGGAATCCATGAGACAGCCGGAAATATCAAGGTGCTGTCCCGAAGGCATCATGAGGTGCTTCCCCTGGACTGTCAGTCCCGAGGAAAAACCGGAAAAACGAAACAATATCCCTTCCACGGCTTATACGGCCGTGGAGACATCCCGGGGTTTCCTCTTCTTCACCCATACGGAAGAAGGCAGGAGGAGCCTTCGGGAATTCCTTCAGGAATGGCAGATACCTATTTCGAGCGTCATTCGACCTGGGACCGGTATGCGTCTATGAGGCGGAAGGTGTACTTACTGATCTCTCTCCGGTCAATCCGGAGAAAATCTCCCTTGCGGCATATCCCTACGCGCGAAAGCCGGAGGATTTCCGGCTGGATGTCCGTTACCGGAACCGGATGAGACCGACGGCAGAGGATTTCCGCAGCTTCTGTCACAATGCCGGTTGCACGGTCAGCCATCGTAACGGAAATATCGCCGACACCCTGGAGACCCCGGAGCGTTACGACAGGCATTTGGAAACGCTCCGGCACATGCCGGAAACGGCTCCCCACGAAGAGGATGAAACCTGCAAAACCAGGCAGCAGCTGCAAAGGCTGCCGGACTCCGCCTATGATGTCCGCGGACACCGCACGGCAGGAAGGATACCGGATGATCCGCCCCCGCTCACGCGTATGCATGGGTAGATAGGAATACGGACCGCATCGTCTTTGGCAGCCGCCCCGCCCGGAGACCGGGAAACCGCCGGGTTCAAACGGGATACGGGAAAGAGGTTCTCCGCTTCTCCGAGAAATACAAAAAAGAAGACGGGACCCCAGCATAAAATGTAAAATTGTAAAATCAAGAAAGACAGTATGGAAAAGAAAAACAAGACAACACCTTTGAAAGTGGTGCGGCGGGAGTCCGGTTATCTGCTGTTTTCCGACAGCAATACCGGCAAGGAAGGCTTGAAAGCTATCTCCAGCATACCGCCGACCATTTCTTCGATCCCCATGCCTATGACGGCCCCCTGGAAATTTATGAGTATTCCGGTTTACGGAAGGAGCTGGCCTCCCATATCAACAGCAGCTGCCGCAGGGGACTTTTACCGGGCGGGGACAGAAAGGGCGGGTATGTTTCCTCCGGTCTTCTCCCGGCAGAATTCATCAACCGCCTCGAACCGAAACTTTACGTTCCCATGAATCCGACATCCGAGGGGTATTCCGGGCTGTTCTCCCAAGTGAGGGGATATATGGGGCTCGAACTATCCCGAAAGCCGGAGAACGAGGATATCTACCGCCTGCTCTCCATCAGGGAACACGGTTATATGAACATCCATGACAAACCATTCACCTATTACCGGGAGCTGCTGCCCCTGGCCGAGCAGCTTGAAAAGGTGACCCAGGTCAAATCCGCCGGCCTGTTCGACGTGCAAGCCTTTAAGGAACTTCCCTTAAAATAAGAAAAGCGGCGGAGGATATCCTTCACCGGGACTTCGACGCAAGGGGCCACCGGCCGCTGGAGAAATACCTCAATGCCCCCGATACCTCCCTTCTTGTGGGAAACAGGGTACTGGACAAGGCGCAACTTGGGATACTGGCCAAAGGGAACGCCCTGTACCTGCCGGAGAATGACCGCCCCTCCTCCCGGCACCTGCTGTACTGCATGGCGGACTTTACACGGAACAGACTGCTGGTATCCGGTGAACCGTTCCCGGTCAGGACCTACCGGGTAAAGGACGGCGTCCCGCATCCTGTCAGTCCGCGGGAAAAGGTACCGGAGAAGAAAAAGACCACCCGTAAATCCGCAGGCAGGAAATATCATAACCTGCCGGGATATAAAGAAATTTAAAATATCACGATATGGAAAAAGAAACCGATTTGAAACAGAACGGGCCGGTCGTCCTTTTCAATGTGGACAGAAAAGGCAGGCTGGCGGACTATGCCGTATGCCACAGCGACCGTGAATGCGGCGATTATCTGCTCCGGCAGGCGGAGCTGGCCCTGGGCGGGGCGTATGTCCCCAATGAATCCGTATTCTGCCTGGCGGGGGCGGAACGGACGGACGACGGCCTTCCGGAACTGCTGGACAACTATATCCGAGAAGGCGACATCCGAGACCTGCCCTCGATTGACCTGCGCAGCCTCACGTTCATCCATGAGACCACGGGGGGCGGCCTTCCGGAAGGGATGTGGGCCATACTGGAAAAGACGGGACGGCTGGCGGACAATCCCGATAATAGAAAAATGCTGGAAGCGTACCATGCCTACCACGAAAAAAGGGAGAATGCCCTGCCCGGGCGCACCCTCTCCGCCGTCCGCACGGACAAGGGCGTGCTCCTGTTCGACGACTCGGGCCGGGGACTGCAATGTCTGGAAGGTTACCTGCAGTACCACGCGGACCGGTATTTCTCCCCCGAACTTCACGGCTGGAGAAACTGGAGGTATACCACTTCAGTACATCCGATAAATGCATATCGGACGCGGCCAAAAGGTGCGCCTTTATGTTCACCCTGCAAGGCTGGCGTGAGTTCGTCCCCAAAAAGGCGGGTTATCTGCCGGACTCCCTTGTGGCCGGACTCCATCCGTCAGTCGCTGTCCCATGCATGCGGACGGTGAGGCGTTCCGGCGGTTTGTCAAGACCTTCGGCCTGAATGTCACGGACGAGGCGAATGAAATCGCCGCCCTGACCGAAATCCGTGCCGGAGGACTGTCGGATCCCGGACAGCTGGAGAAGGTATCCGTCCACCGGGCCGGATTCCGCAGCCTGTATGAACGCCGCAGGCCTGCCTGAAAAGGAATGACATTGTGATGTACCGGGCACTCGGACAGGCCTCCAGGGACATGGCGGAGAGAATTCTCAGAACAGAATATAAGGTACGGGGATACGTACCTTCCATAGCGGAAAAGGAAACCGGGCACAGAGCCGGCCCGCCTGCCGGTAAAAAGAAGACAAACCGATGGAGGAAAACAGATGGAACCCCTAAAAGACGGATATAGCATGGCATGGTGGCTGGAACGGCTGAAAAGGCCTTGGAAACGCCCCCGGAAGGAAACGTCCGGAAACCTCTATCTGGAGCTGTGTCCGGACAACCGGATAAAATCCTTCATGGTGGTCCGGCACAGGCCGAAAGGCACGGATCCCTTCATGGAATTCATCGGGCATACCGCCGACAAAGCCATAAGGGAGGGAAACGGGCAGGTTCCGGACAACCTGCTGCTGGCCCTGGAAGGAGTACCGGAAAGAATGCTTCCGACAAGGGAGGAGCTCCGGGAGGAACGCCCCGGAAACATATGGAAGCTCATCTCCAGATATGGCGAAATAACCGGAGGAAAACCGGTCCCGCTCAGACGGGCCGTCTACCTGAGGGCGCACGGAAGGGAGATAGACCGTACCGCACTCGAAGAGATGAGGCTTTCACCCGGCTGCCGGAACTACGAGGCCTATGAGACCGCCATGGAAAGGGCCTCGGAAGGGAAGAAAGCCCTGTTCCGCCTTACCCTCGTGAAGACGGAACGGGGTGTCGGGGTGTTCAATGACGGACTGCAGGGCCCGGAGCGTATGCGCGGGATGCTGCAGGAGATGGCGGACCGTTTCTATTCCGCCGCATGGGAAGGAATGAAAACGCTTTCCATATACCGGATCGAGACAGCTCCCGGAGGCTGCTGGAAATGTCACGGGAGAACAGACGGGATTTTCCCGCCTCCCGGCCCCCGCTGGAAATCCTTGCCCGCTATCTCCCGACAGCATCTTTCGACATGTCGCCCACGGCGGAGAACCTGGAGCGTTTCGTGAGGGCCAACTCCCTGGCGCTCTCCGCAAACAACCGGGAGATCATGACCCTGCAGGATATCGCCCGGAAGGGATACGCCCCACCTGTATATGGACGGTCCCGTTCCGTTACAGGAAGGAGTTCGCCGGTATCGAGAAGGAACTCCGCATGCTCGCAAGGGAAAGGGAACTGTACCGCAACTTCCCTTATAAGGAGAGGATGCACGACCTTCGGGAAAGGTCCATGCGGCCGCCGAACTCCTCCTGAAAAGGGAAGGGATCCGCAGGGATACGCCATCCGTTCCCCAAAAGACGGACAAGTATGCGGAAAGGATACAGGCCATGGCGGAATGCCCGGAAAAGGGCATGATCCCCCCATCCTCCGGTGAAAAGAAAAAGGAACCGGCCCGCAAGCAAAAGGGACCGGCCTTCAGAAAAGTGAAACCCAAATTATAAACCGCAATGGAAACAACAGGAACACCCACACCCGAAGAGCTGCTCGACGCCGGCAGACGCACCATCGACCGCAAGGCGCTGCAGAAGACCATAAAGGATATTTTCTCATACCGGAACCCGCTCCGGCAGTTCATGGAAAGCTACCGTTTCAATGTCATCCGCTGGAGTGCCACCAACCTGAGGAAACCATCCTTATGGAAGCGCGCCGGCCTGTTCTTCAACACCGGAGGAATTCCGGGGATTCTCCGTGAGAATTTCCGGCAGAACCGCGCGGACCTGCTCGCCCGGTGGGAACGGGGCGTCATAGGCGACATCAACCGCTCGCTCATCCGCCTGGGGAGCATACCGCTTTCCTCCAAGCCCCGCGACCTTTCCCGGCAGCTGAAGGACATATCCAGGAAAATATACCGGATGACCACTTATGACCGCTGCCCGAGCCTGCTTCAGGAGAGTCTGCTGCTGTCCACCTACGAGTATATATTCGCCTCGCCGCATGAGAGGAAATTCGGAAACCTGTGCCCCGACGAGATCTGCGGGATGCTCCGACAGAACGGTGTCCCGCAGGAAAGCCTCTGCTACCAGAACTACGAGAGCATCCTCGCCGGAAGGGAGACGGTCCTTTACGAGTTCACCTCCGACGGGAAAGCCACCCTGTATCTCAAGCCGATGGACCATGTGAGACTGGAGATGACCTCCAAAGGGTATGACATGGTCCCTATGGGGATTCCTCCCGCCCGGACACTCCCTTCCCCCGCGGAAAGCATGGGGAATATGCCGCAGCTTTCCGAGAAGATCGGGAAAACAAAGAAAGCCCGGAGCGGAGAGAAACCCGCCAAAGGAGCCGGGAAGTCGAAGAAACGTCCCCAAATAGGATAATCCATAAACAACAGATAATAACCTGACAATAAAAATGTAAGAAAATGAAAGTCGTGATTTGTGAAAAGCCCCTCGTGGCTAAAAGACTGGCCCGCATATTGGGCGCGGACAAAATGGAAGACGGGTATCTCATCGGAAACGGATACGCCGTCACATGAACGTTCGGCCACCTGCTGGCCCCGGTTTCCCCATTTTCCTGTATGGAAGGACCTTTTACAAGGGAGATGCTTCCCCTTGCAGTCCCCTCCGGACTCGCCGTCCGCCGGACAAGGACGGAAGACGGTTTCCGGGATGACCCCGTGGCCCTCAGGCAGCTGGAGGTCATCCGCAGGCTGCTGCGGGAAGCGGACGGGGCGGTTACGGCCACGGACACCTCCCGTGAGGGGCAGATGGTCGCCCGCAACCTTTATGATTATCTGGGCTTCAAAGGAAAAACCGAACGTCTGTGGCTTTCCTCACTGACGGACAAGGCGATCCGAGAGGCGTTCCTTGACCTTAGACCGGACAGTCTCTATGAAGGTCTGTACCTGGCAGGCAGGGCACGGCGGGAAGCGACCGGATCATCGGTACAATGCAAGCCTCGCGCTCGGCATGGCAGCCGGAAAAAAGAACCACTCGCTCGGACGGGTACAGACACCGGTACTTGCGCTTGTCTCGCGCCGTTACCTGGAGAACAGGGATTTCAACGCCGTACCTTATTACCGACTGGAGCTGTCGGTCCTCAAGGACGGTAAAGAGCTTGTTTTCACCTGCCCGGAAAAATACACGCAGCAGCAGGAGGCCGTCGCCGCCCGGAACCGGATCGCGGCATCGCGTGTGGCTACGGTAATACAGGCGGAGAGAAAGGAAACGGTGGAGGAACCGCCGCTTTTGCATGACCTGCTCCTTGCAGAAGGAGCGAACCTCCGGATGGGGCTGACGGCAGGACAGACGGCATCCGCCCTGCAGAGGCTGTATGAGGGAGGATACATCTCATACCCGCGTACCTCCTGCCGCTACATCCGGAAGGACATGCCGGAGGATATGTCGGCACTGCTTTCCCTTCTGAAAGACGACCCGTGTTTCGCACGTCATGCGGAGACACCGGAAGGCAGGGTGCTGTCCGCCCGTGCCGCCGATGACGGCAAGGTGACCGGACACCATGCATCATCATAACGGAAAACATACCCGGCAAACTGCCGCTTGATGAGCAGAACCTCTACCGGATGGTCGCAGGCAGGATGCTGGAAGCCTTTTCGGGTGACTGCACCAAAGAAGAGGCGGATGTCCGTATCGAATGCGGGGGAATCCTGTTCGAGGCCGGATACCGCCGGACGGTGCATGCCGGATGGAAAAACGTTCATAACGGGACCGGGAAAGAAGAAGACACCATGTTCCCCTCCTGGGGGCAGGACGAGATGCTGCCGGTAACGGACATATCCGTCCGAAGCGTGGAAACCTGTCCCGTACCGCTTTTTACGGAAGCCTCGCTGCTGTCCGAAATGGAACGGTGCGGACTCGGCACACCCTCCACAAGGGCCGGTGTCATCGAACTGCTCATCGCACGCCGGTATGTCGAAAGACAGGGATGCGGCCTGCTGCCCACCCCGAAAGCTGGAGGTGTATGAGGCCGTCAGGGACAAGCTGATCGCCGATCCGGAGATGACCGCCCGGTGGGAAAAGGACCTGCAGGAGATCGAACGGGGAAAACTGGACGCGGACGTGTTCATCCAAAAGGTTGGAAAATACGCACGGCAGATCGTGGAGGAACTCTCGGCGGTCCGGTTCGAACATCCCGGACCGCCCCGACACCGCTGTCCCAAATGCGGCATGGAGACACTGACCCTTCACCGGAAGGTGGCCCGGTGCGGTGACCCGGACTGCGCGTTCCTGCTTTTCAGGACATTCAACGCAAGAGAGCTGACCGATGAAGAGATGCTTTGCCTGCTGGAAGGAAAGAAAACGGATTTCCTGCCTTTTGTCAGCAGGAAGGGAAAGCCCTATGAGGCATCCCTTAAAATGGACGAGAACTACAGGATAGAGATGACATTCAGGGACATCCCGGTAGAGAGACAGCCGTTACCCGCCGGCGACCCGTCTGTAATGCAGGCGGCAGACATCCCTGTCGAAACTCCGCATCCCGGCCAGCTCCCATAAGGAAAATCCGGGGCATCCTTCGAACAGGCGGAAGCTTCCCCCTGGAAGCGGGGCAGGACATACAAGACCAGCTCGTCGGCCATGTCAAAGCGGAGCAGGCTGTCCGTAAAAGGAAGCGTCTCCAAAGCCGCTTCCGCAAGGTATACACCGGAATGCCCCTGCTTCCATTCCGTCAGGGACATGAAGGATACATCAGGGCCAAGGCAGGACAAGGCAGCCTCCCGGATACGGTGATGCCATATTTCTCGGGGTGTTCCCACAAATCGGGAAATGTACTCCTGCGGGCAAGGTAGCCGTCAAGGGTGATGAA
>ENA-OQAA01000750-OQAA01000750.1-human-gut-metagenome-genome-assembly--contig:-NODE-750-length-20428-cov-3.508349_pt1 | contig 20428 bp, 22 predicted proteins | sample MGYA00242489_ERZ504515 | MGnify/ENA primary metagenome ERZ504515 (study PRJEB26092, sample SAMD00036237) | human gut metagenome | host: Homo sapiens | study: EMG produced TPA metagenomics assembly of... | reverse complement strand
CTTTTGTTCATCCATTGATAATTCTACCTTTCTGATAATCGTTACCTCCATCTGTTGATGGAAGCATTATACTACATTGGGACATTTTCCTTTGTGGTATATTAGGACATTATCATAAATGTTCATAAATCAGAATTTTTACCCAAGATTTTCTTGACAAATGGCTGCTTATAACTTAAAATATCTTTTGTGTCTGATAAGTGTATAAATTTTTATACACTTATCATTCCATAAGCTGGAATAGCTCAGTCGGTAGAGCACTTCACTCGTAATGAAGGGGTCGTGAGTTCGAGTCTCATTTCCAGCTTTTTTTATTTGCATCAAATAGATATTCCTGATCTGCTTCGCTGCTTACTTATTGTAAAAAGATTCAAAAAGACTGCATTCCTCACATCTGAAATTCAGATATGTAAATGCAGTCTTTTTTGCTATTTTATTACTTATTTGCTATTTCTGTCTGCTTTTGTTATTGTCATTTTTTACTTGTGGCTCTTTTCTTCACTGTTTCTGCCTTTTTCTCTGCCTTGACAGCTTCTTCTACTTTCGTAGCTTTTTCTTCCTTTACTGACTTCTTTGCTGGAGTTTTTGCCTTCACAGTCCTTACCAGTTTTCCTGCAGTCTTATCTTTCGCAGTCTTATCTTTCGCAGTTTTCGCTGCGGTCACTTTCTTCCTGGCTGGGGCTTTCCCGGGAGTGCAGCTGTAAATGCTCACACCAAGTGCCGGCAGCTTCACCTTAATAGAATACTCCCGTTCATCGCACTCTTCTGCTTTTGCTGTCTTCACACGAGAATTCACTACACCCTCTCCGCCGAATTCTACTACATCGCTATTAAAGATTTCTTTATATTTTCCTGCAAAAGGCACGCCCACCTGGTAATTCTCGTAGGGTATTGCGGCGAAATTACAGATTACAAGCAGCGTTTCCTCTGGTTTCTCTGTCTTACGCAGGAAAGTGATCACATTCTCCTCGTATTTCATCAGCTGAACCCACTCAAATCCGTCATACTCATCATCCATCTGATAAAGAGCAGGCGAACTCTTATAAAGGGTATTCAACGCCTGAATGCATTTGGCAAGTCCCTCCGGCATATCAGTCCCCGGTGCCATCATTTTACAGCCAGGATGCACCATCATATAGGAATAAGCCTCTCTCACCTGTGCCAGCTTCTGCTTCTCATCTCCCGGAAGTTTCGCCATAAACTCATTCAGGCTTCCCACATCTCTGTTTCCAAGAGTCAGAATATAATGCTCAGAATATGCATATAAGGTGGACAAAGTCAGCTGGTCATGATAATTCTTCCGCAAAATCGGATCTACTGACAGATAGAACAGGAAATCTCTTGTCCATCCGCCACTCCACTTATAATCAAACCCAATGTGATCATTCTCCACACTGTCAGTCAGCTCCGGCCACAGACCATCCTCCTGTGCGATCAGAAGTGCTCCTGGATCACGCTTCTTCACAATGGAATTCAGATGCTTCAGAAATTCAATGGCAGGAAGGTTCTCATTGGAGCCATACATATTCGGCGTCCATCCATCCTTTCTTCCATAATCCAGATAAAGCATGGCATCCACATCATCCATACGAAGACCGTCCACATGGAAAACCTCCAGCCAGAAACAGGCATTGGAAATCAGGAAATCCATTACCATAGGACTGTCATAATTATAAAGCATGGTGCCCCACATTGGGTGGACTGCCATTTCCGGGTCTTTCACTTCATAAAGGGCTGTTCCGTCAAATTTCTCCAGACCGCCTGCGTATCTCGGGAACTGTGCCGGTGACCAGTCAAGGATCACGCCTATTCCCACCTGATGAAGCTCATCTACCAGTGCTGCAAAATCTGCTGGTGTGCCATAACGTGTGCTGACTGCAAAATATGCAGATGTAGGATATCCATCTGAACCATCCTCCAGAAATTCCATAACCGGATGAAGTTCCACATGGGTATATCCCTTTTCTTTCGCAAAGGTCACCAGCTCTTTCCCTGATTCCCACTGTCCCAGCTTGTCTCATAAATGGAAACCGGCTGCCTGCGGCCATCATATTTCTTACGTTCAGCCATCCAACTGCTGTCATTCCATGTAAAATCAGAGACATCCGCTACAACAGAATTCCACAATGGTGCAGGCTGGGTTCTGTTTCCATAAGGATCTGCTTTCTGAAGGAGCACATCCCCTTTTGCCTTAATTTCATAACGATAGGCGTCCCCCGCCTTTACTCCCGGGATAAACAATTCATAAATACCTGACATAGGCATCTTATGCATAGGGAGTGCTCTGCCATCCCAATTATTAAATTCACCAACCACACTTACCCGAACTGCATTTGGCGCCCACACTGCGAAATGAGTGCCTGCTACCCCATTCATCACCATGGGATGTGCGCCCATTTTCTTATATGCCTCATAATAAACGCCGCCAAGAAAAGCCCTCTCATCATCCTCTGTAAGAAGCCCGCCGAAAGCATAAGCGTCCTTAAACTTCTTCGTCTCTTTCTCAAATTCTATCTGAAATTCGTAATCCGGAATCTTTCTTCCCGGGATCAGCACTGCATAATAGCCAGCCTCGTCCTCCAGCTCCATTTCATATTTCTTGCGCCCTATAACCACTGCCGCAGCTCTGGCTTCCGGAAAAAAGCCCTGTATCAGCACACCATCCGGTGTCAGTCTCGGTCCCATCACATCTCTTGGCGCTGTCTCTTCCCCGTATACAACCGCTTCAATTTCTGGCCAGTCCATATAATCATATACTGTTTTGCTCATAAGTCTCTCCATTTCCCCGCCAATTTTCACGGACTGTCGGATTTCCAGAAAATATGTTAATATTGTTATATTTTTTCCGTCGATCCGACCATAATTTTGATATTTCTATTTTACCATTTTAAGCTGGAAAAAGAAAGAAATTTGTTTGACAAATACACCCCTCTGCGTTAAATTATTGGTATATGATTTTGAAAACACCTAAGGAGGATTTTTCAATGAGTAATCGAAACTACGACGTAACTGCACTTGGCGAGCTTCTCATCGATTTCACAGAGAATGGAACCAGCGCGCAGGGCAACCCGATCATGGAGCGAACCCGGGCGAGCTCCATGTAATGTTCTGGCTATGCTTGAGCGCTTGGCAAGAAGACCGCTTTTATCGGAAAAGTTGGAAAGGATATGTTCGGAAACCAGCTGAAGGCTGCTGTTGAAGAAGTTGGAATTGATACAAGAGCTCTTATTATGGATGAAGAAGTACATACCACACTGGCATTTGTCCACACCTATCCGGATGGAGACAGAGACTTCTCTTTCTATCGTAATCCAGGTGCTGACATGATGCTGACTATGGATGAGGTTCCAGACGACCTGATCCGCGATTCCCGCATTTTCCATTTCGGAACTCTCTCTTCTACCATGAGCGTACGTGAAGCTACACGTCATGCCATTGAGGTAGCAAAAGAAGCCGGCTGTATCATCACCTTTGACCCCAATCTGCGCCCGCCACTCTGGAAATCCCTTGAGGATGCCCGCGTCGAGATTGAATACGGTCTTACCAAATGTGACGTTCTGAAGATTTCTGACAACGAAGTGGAATTCCTTTTCGATACCACAGACTACGACAAGGGTGCTGCACTGATCGAAGAGAAATATCACATTCCGCTGGTTCTTATCACCATGGGTAAAGACGGAAGCCGTGCTTATTACAAGGGACGCCGCGTAGAATGCGCTCCATTCCTTCAGGAGCACACCATTGAGACCACAGGTGCCGGAGACACCTTCTGTGCCAGCATCCTGAACTATGTTCTGGAGCACGGTCTGGAAGACCTCTCCGACGAGAACCTGATGGAAATGCTTACCTTCGCAAACGCAGGCGCATCTCTTATCACTACCCGCAAGGGTGCTCTCCGCGTAATGCCAACTCGCGAAGAGGTTGAGGAATTTATTGCAAAGAATGGCAGATAATCTACATAAAAAATAAAACATATAAACAATAAAAACAGGAACAACTAATTCTTCCGAATTAGTTGTTTCTGTTTTTATTATTAAAATATTTTTTATTCTATTGTTAAATATCCAGGTTGTGTTTCCTTACCAAAGCTGATATAATTATTATATGGGTGTTGCCATAACGGTAGGCGGTTAGTCTTCAACAGAGGGACTGTGACTCTCTGATTACATAGAAACCCGTAAGAATTCAGTGGAAAGGAGGGCTAAGCCAATGAGTATTGTTGACCTTATAGCAGTTGTAAGCTTCGGCTTAACCTGCTTTACAATAGGATACACATTGGGTAAAGATGTAAATAATACACAAAAATAGCCGCCCTGTCTGTAAACTAAGCGGCAATTTTTGCTAACCAGTATATGGACTAACCGTCTATCGGCAACACTCTTTTTCTATACTTATATTAACATTCTGTTGTCTTAATGTCAATTATCTGTATTCGAATTTATTTCACCACGCGAACCTTGGAAACACCTTCAATAGCCTTTAGCGCATCCAGTGCCTCTGCGGAAGCTGCACTCTCCAGGTCGATCAGAGTATACGCATACTCACCTTTACTCTTGTTGGTCATATCTGCAATGTTCAGGCCCTCAGCACCAAGAATCTTGGTCAGCTGGCTGATCATGTTTGGAATGTTCTTATGTGTAATGGCAATACGTCCAACTGCTACACAGGTACCCATATCACAGTTCGGGAAGTTTACGGAGTTTTTGATATTACCATTCTCAAGGAAATCACGAACCTCCTTCACAGCCATAACTGCACAGTTCTCCTCAGATTCCTCTGTGGAGGCTCCAAGATGAGGAGTTACCAGAATGCCCTCATGGCCTGCAACTGTATGGTTGGCAAAGTCTGTTACATACTTTTTCACCTTGCCGCTGTTCAGCGCCTCAATCAGCGCATCCTCGTCAACCAGAAGGTCACGGGCAAAGTTCAAAAGTACAACACCGTCTTTCATCTTCTCGAAAGCTTCTTTGTTGATCATCTTCTTTGTGGAATCCAGAAGCGGTACATGTACAGTGATATAATCGCACTTGCTGTAAATCTCATCTAAGCTCTTGCTGTGCTTAATAGTACGGGAAAGGTTCCATGCTGCATCGATGGAAATGTATGGATCATATCCATAAACCTCCATCCCAAGGGAAGCTGCTGCATTTGCCACCATGCTTCCGATAGCACCAAGACCGATGATACCAAGCTTTTTGCCCATGATCTCACAGCCTGCAAACTGTTTCTTCTGTTTCTCAGCAAGCTTATCAATATCTTCCTGGTCTTTTTCTCTCTGTACCCACTCAATACCTCCCACAATGTCACGGGAAGCAAGAAGCATACCGGCAAGAACCAGCTCCTTTACACCATTTGCATTGGCTCCAGGAGTATTAAATACAACGATGCCTTTCTCTGCACACTCTTTCACCGGAATGTTATTGACTCCAGCTCCGGCACGTGCGATCACAGCAACACTCTCCGGCAGCTCCATGTCATGCATCTTGGCACTTCTTACAAGAACTGCCTGGCAGTCATCCAGAGTATCTGCTTTTTTATAATTATCATCAAAAATGTCCAGCCTTTCTGGGCGATAGGATTCAGGCAATGATACTGAAACATCAGGCATTTTCCTCCTCAAACTTTTTCATGAATGCAACCAGCGCTTCCACACCAGCCTTTGGCATTGCGTTATAAATACTTGCTCTCATACCGCCAACGGTTCTGTGGCCTTTCAGGTTCACAAGACCTGCCTTTGCAGCCTCAGCAACGAATTTCGCATCCATCTCTTTATCTCCTGTTACAAAAGGAACATTCATAAGAGAACGGTCTTTCGGAACAAACGGTGCCATGGAAAAGCTTGCTGGAATCAAGGAAATCGTAAAGGATCTTGGCTTTCTCCTCGTTGCGTTTCTTCATCTCTTCCAGACCGCCCATTTTCTTCAGCCATTTGAAAACTTTACCGCATACGTAGATGCAATATGCATTCGGTGTATTATAAAGGGAACCAGCGTCTGCATGTGTCTTATAGGTAAGCATGGTAGGTGTTCCCGGAAGAACATCTTCTGTGATCAGATCCTCGCGGATAATGGCGATTACCATACCTGCAGGTCCGATGTTCTTCTGAACGCCGCCATAGATAATACCATATTTGCTTACATCAACCGGCTCGGAAAGGAAACAGGAGGATACATCTGCCACAAGTGTTTTGCCCTTTGTATTTGGAAGCTCTTTGAACTTGGTTCCATAAATGGTGTTGTTCTCACAGATATAAACATAGTCTGCATCCGGGCTGATCGGCAGATCGCTGCAATCCGGAATGTAAGAGAAAGTCTTATCCTCGGAAGAAGCAATCTTGTTTGCTTTTCCGTATTTCTGTGCTTCCTGGTATGCTTTCTTTGCCCACTGACCGGTTACAATGTAGTCAGCCACCTTATTTTTCATAAGGTTCATTGGGATCATGGCAAACTGCTGGGAAGCGCCGCCCTGAAGGAAAAGTACTTTATAGTTATCCGGAATATTCATCAGTTCACGAAGATCCTTCTCAGCTGTGTCAATGATTTCCTGGAATGCAGCACTTCTGTGGCTCATTTCCATAACGGACATGCCGGTACCATTGTAATCCATCATTTCATCTGCGACTTCTTTCAACACCTCTTCCGGAAGGACCGCCGGTCCTGCGGAAAAATTGTACACTCTGCTCATTTCTTCACATCCTCCTCATCAAATACCTCGTCTAAACTTGCTCCTGCAGGAACCATAGGATATACGCTTAAATCCTGGTCGATCCAGCAATCGAGAACTACCGGACCCTCTGATGAAAGCGCCATCTTAAGTGCAGGCTCTACTTCTTCCATCTTCGTAACGCGGATTGCTTTTGCTCCCATTGCTTCAGAAACTTTCACGAAGTCCACACCATCATTTAAGATGGTCTGAGAATATCTTTGTTCATAGAACAGAGTCTGCCACTGACGTACCATTCCCAGAACATGATTGTTCAGAATGATCTGGACAAGAGGTTTGCCGCAGCGAACTGCCGTGGCGATCTCGTTCATGTTCATACGGAAACAGCCGTCTCCTGCTATATTTACCACGGTTTTGTCCGGGCAGCCCATCTTTGCTCCGATTGCTGCGCCAAGGCCGTAACCCATGGTGCCAAGCCCTCCTGATGTCAGGAAGGTTCTCGGCTCCTTAAATTTGAAATACTGGGCAGCCCACATCTGGTGCTGTCCTACATCTGTGGAAACGATTGCATCTCCATCTGTCAGTTCATAAAGCTTCTGGATCACGTAAGGTCCGGTAAGCTGGGAATGATCGTAATTTAAGGGATATTTTTCTTTCATATCCTGAATATGCTGTACCCATTCATCATGGCGCTTCTCCGGGATTTTCACAAGGAGAAGCTTCAGCACTTCCCTCAGATCTCCGATCACGGAGGCATCAACTGCAATATTCTTGTTGATCTCCGCTGCATCTACATCGATCTGCAGGATCTTTGCCTTCGGCGCGAAGGTCTTGGTATCTCCTGTCACACGGTCGCTGAAGCGTGCACCAAGAGTGATCAGAAGATCACACTCGCACATTGCGTAGTTGGAAGTTTTGGTTCCATGCATTCCAACCGGACCTGTGTAAAGCTCATCCTCTCCGGAAAAAGCCCCTTTTCCCATAAGGCTGTCGCAGACCGGAGCCTGGATCTTGTGGGCAAGTGCACGGACTTCTTCAGATGCATCTGCGATCACAGCACCGCCGCCAACAAAAATAAATGGCTTTTTCGCTGCTGCGATCATCTGGGCTGCTGTATCCACATCCTTCGGACGGATGGTGTCAACCTTCGGCTCTACGGCTGTGATGGTGTGACGGATATATTCACATTTTGCTGCGGTTACGTCCTTTGGCACATCTACGAGTACCGGACCAGGACGACCGCTTTTGGCGATGATAAAAGCTTTGCGGATGGTGTCTGCAAGTTTTGTTACATCTTTGACAATATAGCTGTGTTTTGTCACAGGCATTACAATGCCTGCGATATCAACTTCCTGGAAGGAATCTTTTCCAAGAAGGGCAGTTCCAACATTACAGGTAATTGCTACCACAGGAACAGAGTCCATACACGCGGTGGCAATTCCGGTTACCAGGTTGGTTGCACCTGGGCCGGAAGTTGCCAGACACACTCCGACCTTTCCTGTCGCACGGGCGTAACCGTCTGCCGCGTGGGAAGCTCCCTGCTCATGGGAAGTAAGTACATGTTTAATTTTATCACTGTATCGGTAAAGGGCGTCATAAACGTTCAGAATAGCTCCGCCTGGATATCCGAAAACGGTATCCACACTTTGCTCCAGCAAACATTCTATGATGATCTCCGCTCCTGTAAGCTGCAATTTCATTTCCTCCTGGTATATTATACTGTAAAAATCCCTGACATTTGCTATGAAAGAACCATGCTTTCATGAACCATAATTCCATTCACATGTCCGGATAAGAATCTTATTATTTTGCTTTCGGAACCTCGAGGATCGCACCGCGGTTTCCGGAAGTAACCATTGCTGCATATCTTGCCAGGTATCCGGTTGTAACCTTCGGCTCTCTCGGCTGCCATTTTGCTTTTCTTGCTGCGAGCTCTTCATCAGAAACTTTCAGTTCCAGCTTCAGTTCCGGAATATTGATGCTGATGATATCCCCTTCCTCAACAAGGGCGATGGGACCGCCTACTGCTGCCTCTGGTGAAACATGTCCGATGGAAGCACCTCTGGATGCACCACTGAAACGTCCATCTGTAATAAGGGCTACAGAAGAACCAAGTCCCATACCTGCGATTGCAGAGGTAGGATTCAGCATTTCTCTCATTCCAGGACCACCCTTCGGTCCTTCATAACGGATGACAACAACGTCACCTTCTACGATCTTGCCGCCTTTGATTGCTGCAATTGCGTCTTCCTCGCAGTCAAAAACTCTTGCAGGTCCTTCATGAACCATCATCTCCGCAACAACTGCAGAACGTTTTACAACGCTTCCGTCTGGTGCAAGATTGCCCCGAAGTACAGCAAGTCCGCCTGTGGTGCTGTATGGATTATCGATCGGGCGGATTACTTCCGGGTTCAGGTTTACACAGTCCTTGATATTCTCGCCTACTGTTTTTCCGGTTACAGTCATGCATTCTGTGTGAAGGAGTCCCTTCTTATTCAGCTCGTTCATAACTGCGTATACGCCGCCTGCTTCGTTCAGGTCTTCCATGTAAGTCGGGCCTGCCGGTGCAAGGTGGCAGATGTTCGGAGTCTTTGCACTGATTTCATTTGCAAAGCTGATATCAAAATCCCAGCCAATCTCATGTGCAATTGCCGGAAGATGAAGCATACTGTTTGTGGAACAGCCAAGAGCCATATCTACCGTAAGGGCATTCAGAAGTGCCTCTTTTGTCATAATATCTCTTGGACGGATGTTGCGGCGGTACATTTCCATAACCTGCATTCCTGCATGCTTTGCAAGACGGATACGCTCGGAATATACAGCGGGATGGTTCCGTTTCCTTTCAGTCCCATACCAAGAACCTCAGTAAGGCAGTTCATACTGTTTGCAGTGTACATACCGGAACAGGAACCGCAGGTCGGACATGTTTTGTTCTCACACTCAGTCAAGCCTTCCTCTGTAAGCTTGCCTGCTGCGTAAGCACCAACAGCCTCAAACATGCTGGAAAGACTTGTCTTGTGTCCGTTTAAGTGACCAGCCAGCATCGGGCCTCCGCTTACGAATACGGTAGGAACGTTGATTCTGGCTGCTGCCATCAGAAGTCCCGGTACGTTCTTGTCACAGTTCGGGATCATAACAAGAGCGTCAAACTGGTGAGCCAGTGCCATGGCCTCTGTGGAATCTGCGATCAGGTCTCTTGTTACAAGGGAATATTTCATACCGATATGTCCCATTGCAATACCATCACAGACAGCGATTGCAGGGAACATGACCGGAGTTCCTCCAGCCATTGCCACGCCAAGCTTTACAGCCTGTGCGATTTTATCCAGGTTCATGTGGCCTGGTACAATCTCATTGTAGGAACAAACGATTCCTACTAATGGACGCTCCATTTCTTCTTTTGTCATTCCAAGGGCATTGAACAGGGAACGGTGAGGTGCCTGCTGTGTGCCTGTTTTTACTGCGTCACTTCTCATAACTTGTATCTCCTTTTTGCTTCATAGCCGGGAAAAATGATCCATTTGCTTTTTGTTTATTTCGAATTCTAAATTTCCTTAGCGATCAGGTCACCCATCTCTTTCGTTCCAACCAGAGTGCATCCCTCAGACATAATGTCACTGGTACGGTATCCGGCAGTCAGAACCTTCTGTACAGCAGTCTCAACTGCATTTGCTTCCTCATCCAGATCCAGGGAAAAACGAAGCATCATGGCTGCGGAAAGGATGGTTGCGATCGGGTTGGCCTTATTCTGACCTGCAATATCAGGTGCAGAGCCATGGCTTGGCTCATAAAGACCAAATTTTGTCTCGTTCAGGCTGGCAGAGGAAAGCATTCCGATAGATCCTGTCACCATGCTGGCTCATCAGAAAGAATATCACCGAACATATTCTCAGTGAGAATAACATCAAACTGCTTGGGATCTCTCACCAGCTGCATTGCGCAGTTATCAACCAGCATATGCTCAAGAGTAACTTCCGGGTAATCCTTCGCTACCTCTTCTACTACTTTTCTCCAAAGTCTGGAGGAATCCAGAACATTTGCCTTGTCAACGCTTGTTACTTTTTTGCGGCGTTTCATGGCAATGTCAAATGCCTTGATGGCAATTCTGCGAATCTCGTTTTCGTTGTAGGAAAGGGTATCGATGGCTTTCTTTACACCGTTCTCTTCTACTGTTTTTCTTTCGCCAAAATAAAGACCGCCTGTAAGCTCTCGTACGATGATCATGTCAAATCCGTCTCCAATGATCTCATCGCGAAGAGGGCATGCTGCACAAAGTTCGTTGTATAAATATGCAGGGCGAAGGTTTGCAAAAAGATTCAGTGCCTTACGAATGGCAAGGAGTCCTGCCTCCGGGCGTTTGGATGGCTCCAGCTTATACCATGGGGATGTCTTGGCATCTCCACCAATAGAGCCCATAAGAACTGCATCAGAAGCTTTCGCTGTAGCGATTGCCTCGTCTGTAAGCGGTACTCCATGTACATCAATGGAAGCTCCGCCTAAAAGTACTTCAGAATAAGAAAAAGTATGTCCATATTTCTCACATATTTTGTCCAGAACTTTTTTTGCTTCTGCAACGATTTCCGGACCGATTCCGTCTCCAGGAATCAGTGAAATGTTGTAATTCATAATAATTTCCTCTCCTTCGTTTCTGAATGCCAGCGGAAAATCACCTCTCGCCTGACACCAATGGATAATTGTTATTATAATAACGCACTTTCTTTAATATTTCAACATGTTAAAGTAAAAACTGTCAAAAAACTGCCTTTTTCCCATTCTCAAAAAACATTCACGGAAGAAAAAAGGCCCCATCCCTTTATGGAATGAAGCCTGTTCTTAGTTTCTGTCATATTCGGATGAATCTGATCATGCAGAAGCCTGCTCTGCTTTCTCAACTTCGGCAATTGCCTGTTTCCTCATAGGGATACGGCAGTTCTTATTATTACCGAACTCTACAATCACGTCTTCTTCTGTCATGTCGATGATGACACCGTAGAAACCGCTTGTAGTTACAATACTGTCACCTACAGCCATATCGCTGAGCATCGCCTGTACTCTCTTCTGCTCTTTCTTCTGAGGTCTGATCATCAGAAAATACATAATACCGAAAAGTACAACCAGCCATACGATGGTAAATCCCATACTCATTCCGCTTGATGCGTCCATTTGCTATTCCTCCTGTATCTTACTATCACGCCCTGTCTTTTTCACCAGCGCATTATAGTATATAATACACAAAATAATTTGATTCTTCAAGTATTTTTCCGATTTTTTATATTAATTTCATTTACTATATCTGCTGTTAATTTTTCCCTCTTCAAAACCAGCCAGTCGCATTTCTTTATATTCTGCAAAATTGCCCTGATCCAGTGCATCCCTGATTTCCTCCATCAGGTGATTATAGAAGTAAAGATTGTGAAGCACGCAAAGGCGCATTCCCAGCATTTCTTTCGCTTTCAGAAGGTGGCGGATATAGGCTCTGCTGTAATGCTGACAGGCAGGACACTGACATCCCTCTTCGATTGGGGACGGATCCAATTCATATTTCGCATTAAACATATTCAGCTTGCCGCGATTGGTGTAAACATGTCCATGACGTCCGTTACGGCTTGGATATACACAGTCAAAGAAGTCGATTCCTCTTGCGACTCCTTCCAGAATATTGGCAGGAGTACCTACTCCCATCAGATAGGTAGGTTTGTTCTGCGGAAGGTGAGGCACGACTTCGTCCAGAATATGATACATCTGCTCATGAGTTTCCCCAACTGCAAGACCGCCAACTGCGTAGCCGTCCAGATCCAGTTTGGAAATGGTATCTGCATGTGCAATACGGATATCTGCATAGATAGCTCCCTGATTGATTCCAAAAAGCAGCTGTTCTTTATTCACTGTATCTGGCAGACCATTCAGTCTGGCCATCTCTGCCTTGCAGCGCTCCAGCCATCTGGTAGTGCGGTCTACAGAAGCTTGTACATATTCTCTGCTTGCCACACTGCTTGGACATTCGTCAAATGCCATGGCAATGGTAGAGCCCAGATTAGACTGGATCTGCATACTCTCCTCTGGTCCCATAAAAATCTTATGACCGTCAATATGGGACTGGAAATAAACGCCCTCTTCCTTGATCTTACGAAGTCCTGCCAGAGAAAACACCTGAAAGCCGCCGGAATCAGTGAGAATCGGTCTGTCCCAGACCATAAATTTGTGAAGTCCGCCAAATTCCTTGATCAGCTTGTCTCCTGTTCTTACATGGAGATGATAGGTATTGGAAAGCTCAACCTGAGTTCCGATATCCTTCAGATCATGGTGGATACTGCACCCTTGATGGCTCCAACAGTTCCTACGTTCATAAACACAGGTGTCTGGATGGTTCCATGTACTGTCTCAAACTGGGCACGCTTGGCACGGCCTTCTGTTTTCATAAGTGTATATTTTGCCATATGTGAATCCTTTCTTTTTTAAGTCTTTATCTTCAAAAAAAAAATTTCTGTTTCTGCTGCCCTGCAAAGACATTTTTCTTTTTACACTTACAAAAGAGTGTAAAACCACGGCAGAAAACTTCATATATTATAGCCCGAAATAACCGAAAATTCAACACTTGTGCGAAGAATCCTTGTTAAACTTTTACATTGTCATTTAAGCCGGGGTATCGTATAATATTACGGAATATTTGCATTTGAATTTTTCACATATAAATAAGAAGATTTAAGGTTACTGTTCACTGGTAACATTCCGCGAGGTGTTTTTTGTGAACAAAGTTCACAGAAAACCCGAAAAATGCGGCGCGAAATCATGCGAATGCATGATTTCTGTGCATCGCGAAGCGCGTTACTGTGAACGGAGTGAACAGTAACGATTTAAGCACATATGCAACAGATGAGGAGGCATATTCTTTACATGAGCAACAAATACACATTAGGAATTGACATTGGTTCCACCACTGTCAAAATTGCAATACTTGATGAAAACGACACCCTGCTTTTCGCAGATTACCAGCGTCATTTCGCCAACATCCAGGAAACACTGGCGGAGCTTCTGACGAAAGCTTATGGCAAACTTGGAGAGCTTACCCTTCATCCGGTAATCACAGGCTCCGGCGGACTTACCCTCGCCAACCACCTTGGCGTTCCTTTTGTACAGGAGGTAATTGCGGTATCCACTTCTCTTCAGAAGATTGCGCCCCAGACTGATGTTGCCATCGAACTTGGCGGTGAGGATGCCAAGATCATCTACTTCGAAGGCGGCAATATTGAGCAGCGTATGAATGGTATCTGCGCAGGAGGTACCGGTTCTTTCATCGATCAGATGGCATCCCTGCTTCAGACTGATGCTACCGGGCTGAACGAATACGCGAAGAATTACAAAGCGCTTTACCCCATCGCAGCCCGCTGCGGTGTATTTGCCAAGACTGATATCCAGCCTCTGATCAACGATGGTGCCACTAAGGAGGATCTTTCCGCTTCCATTTTCCAGGCAGTTGTAAACCAGACCATTTCCGGTCTTGCCTGCGGCAAGCCGATTCGCGGCCATGTTGCATTTCTCGGTGGTCCCCTTCACTTTCTGGATCAGCTGAAGGCTGCCTTTATCCGTACCCTGAAGCTGGATGACGAGCACGCTATCACACCTGAAAATTCCCATCTTTTCGCAGCTATGGGTTCTGCTATGAATGCGAAGGATGAGGTAACAGTTTCCCTTACAGATATGACAAACCGCCTGAAGAACTCCATCAAACTGGATTTCGAGTAGAACGTATGGAGCCTCTTTTTGCAACGGAGGAAGACTATGAGGCATTTAATAAGCGTCAGAGTGCCTATCAGGTAAAGAAGGGCGATCTTTCCCAGTATCACGGCAACTGCTATCTGGGTATTGATGCAGGCTCCACCACCACCAAGACTGCTCTTGTAGGTGAGGACGGAACTCTGCTTTACTCCTTTTACAGCAATAATAACGGAAGCCCGCTTAAAACTGCCATCCGTTCCATCCAGGAGATCTACAGCATTCTTCCAGAGGATGCCCACATTGCATTTTCCTGTTCCACAGGTTACGGCGAGGCGCTGATGAAGGCTGCTCTGCTGCTGGATGAGGGGGAAGTTGAGACCGTTTCCCACTACTATGCGGCTGCTTTCTTTGACCCGGAGGTTGACTGTATTGTAGATATCGGCGGACAGGATATGAAATGTATCAAGATACGTAATCAGACCGTAGACAGTGTACAGCTGAACGAGGCATGTTCCTCTGGCTGTGGTTCCTTTATCGAAACCTTTGCCAAGTCTCTGAACTACTCCGTACAGGATTTCGCCAAGGCTGCCCTTTTTGCAGAGCACCCTATTGACCTTGGAACAAGATGTACCGTATTTATGAACTCCAAGGTAAAGCAGGCCCAGAAGGAAGGCGCATCCGTAGCTGATATTTCCGCAGGTCTTGCATATTCTGTTATCAAGAATGCGCTTTACAAGGTTATCAAGGTTTCCGATGCCAAAGAGCTGGGACGTCATATTGTAGTGCAGGGCGGAACCTTCTACAACGACGGTGTACTTCGAAGTTTTGAGCGTATAGCAGGCTGTGAGGCTATTCGTCCTGACATTGCCGGTATTATGGGTGCTTTCGGTGCTGCCTCATTGCCAAGGAGCGCTACCATGCAGAAGGACGTGAGACTACCATGCTTTCCATTGCCAAGATCAATGAGCTGAAATACACTACCTCCATGGCCAACTGCCACGGATGTACCAATAACTGTCGTCTTACCATCAACAAATTCACCGGCGGGCGTCAGTTTGTAAGCGGCAACCGCTGCGAGCGTGGTATTGGTAAGGAGAAGAATAAGGATCATATCCCCAACCTTTATGAATATAAGTACAAACGCCTTTTCTCCTATCCGCCTCTTTCTCCGGATAAGGCTACCCGGGGAAAAGTTGGTATTCCGCGAGTTTTAAATATGTTTGAGAATTATCCTTTCTGGTATACCTTCTTTACTGAGCTGAAATATCAGGTAGTGCTTTCTCCTACCTCCACCAGAAAGATTTATGAGCTGGGCATTGAATCCATTCCAAGCGAATCCGAGTGCTATCCGGCCAAGCTTGCCCACGGACATGTGACCTGGCTGATCAAAAATGGTGTGAAATTCATTTTCTACCGTGTATCCCTTACGAGCGAAATGAATTCCCGGATGCAGTCAACCACTACAACTGCCCTATCGTTACCTCTTATGCAGAGAATATCAAGAACAATGTGGACGAGCTTCACGATCCGTCCATTACCTTTATGAATCCGTTCCTGGCCCTGACCTCTGAGGAAATCGTCACAAAGAGACTGACTGAGATTTTCCCGGATATCCCCGCATCTGAAGTAAAGGAAGCCGCCCATAAGGCATGGGAGGAAATGGCTGCCGTACATAAGGACATTGAGAAAAAGGGTGAGGAGACGCTTCAGTATCTGAAGGAGACAGGCCGCCGGGGTATCGTTCTGGCAGGCCGTCCTTACCATATTGACCCTGAGATTCATCATGGTATCCCGGATCTGATCAACAGCTATGGAGTGGCAGTCCTCACGGAGGATTCCGTTTCCCATCTGGTACCTGTTGAGCGTCCGATCCGTGTCAATGACCAGTGGATGTACCATTCCAGACTGTATGCAGCAGCAAACTTTGTGAAAACCCGTGACGATCTGGATCTGATTCAGCTGAACTCCTTTGGCTGCGGACTTGACGCAGTCACCACTGATGAGGTTTACGAAATTCTGGATGGCAGCGGCAAGATTTACACCTGTCTGAAGATTGACGAGGTAAACAACCTTGGTGCCGCAAGGATCCGTGTCAGATCCCTTCTCGCAGCCCTCCGTGCAAAGGATGCTCAGAAAAGGGAGCGCACCATTAAACCATCTTCTATCGAGAAGGTTTCGTTTACTAAGGAGATGCGCAAGGATTACACCATCCTCTGCCCGCAGATGTCACCGGTGCACTTCTCCTTATTGGAAGCCGCTTTTAATGCAAACGGTTATCATCTGGAGGTGCTTCCAAATGACAACAAGCATGCCGTAGACGTAGGACTGAAATATGTAAATAATGATGCCTGCTATCCTTCCCTGATCGTTGTGGGACAGATTATGGATGCTCTTTTATCAGGCAAATACGACCTGAACAAGACTGCAGTTATCATGTCCCAGACAGGCGGCGGATGCCGTGCATCCAACTATATTGCTTTTATCCGCCGTGCCCTTAAGAAGGCAGGAATGGAGCAGGTTCCGGTTATTTCCCTTAACCTTAGCGGTCTGGAGAGCAATCCAGGATTTAAGCTTACTCTTCCGCTGGTGAAGGCTGTTGTGTATGCCGCTGTGTTTGGTGATATTCTTATGAAGTGTATTTACCGCATGCGCCCATATGAACTGGAAAAAGGCATTGTAAACCGCAAGCACAAGATCTGGGAAAAACGTGTGATTGCATTTGTTTCCGGAAGCTCCTTAAGCCACAGCCAGTTTAAGAAAATGTGCCGGGAAATGGTTCACGATTTTGATACCATCCCGATTAGTGATGAGAAGAAGCCTCGTGTTGGTATTGTAGGTGAGATTCTGGTTAAATTCCTTCCGGCTGCAAACAATCACCTTGCAGAGCTTCTGGAAGCCGAAGGGGCTGAGCCTGTGGTACCGGATCTGATCGACTTTATGTCTTACTGCTTCTACAATCAGAATTTCAAGGTCGACAATCTTGGATTTAAGAAATCCAAGGCATTCTTTGGAAATATAGGTATTAAGGCAATCGACTGGGTTCGTAAAACTGCAAATGAGGCACTTGCGGAAAGCCGTCATTTCCATCCAACCGCCGATATTCGCGATCTGGCGAAGATGGCACGCCCCATTGTTTCCGAGGGTAACCAGACTGGTGAGGGATGGTTCCTGACCGGTGAAATGATGGAGCTGATCCATGATGATGTTCCGAATATTGTTTGTATCCAGCCGTTCGGCTGCCTGCCGAACCACATCGTTGGCAAAGGTGTTATCAAAGAAATCCGCCGTCAGTATCCGAAGGCAAATATTGCAGCCATCGACTACGACCCGGGTGCAAGCGAGGTAAACCAGCTGAACCGAATTAAATTAATGCTTTCTACTGCACAGAAGAATTTGAAGACAGAAGAGGCGAAAAATAACAACTAGCTCGGTTCGTATTCCGAAAAAATACAAGAAGAAAGCCCTCAGAGTTGCCGCTCTGAGGGCTTTCGTGCTGCATACATTGAACATATCGCTTCTTTCTTGCCGAATGGCATTATAACCTATGCATATCTAAAAGTCAATATATTATAATTTTAATAGCATATTTAAAAACCATATTCTAAAACGGCAGTTTCCCTGCAATTTTCTTCAGGTAGCTCCGCCTGGCATCATGCAAACTGCTCATCAGATGCTTGCTCACTGCCAGATATACAATAAAATAGGCAACCATTCCAAGAACCACTGCGATTCCAAGGCTGATGAAATTGGAATGGATCAGCTTATAAATTCCATAATAGGAAAAGCCTGCCACTACAGCCATGGGCACAGATGCCAGAAGTGGATTCAGATAAGCACTTCTCCATGGATTTTTGTACTGCATATACTGTTTCATCGCCCGCTCGTTCAGCAGACACATAACAACCGCATAAATAATCATAGCCACTACAATGGCATATACGCCAAGGTCAGTTGCAAACAGCAGAATTGCCATGGCGATCACATCCACCACCAGGGCAATTGCCGCATTGATCATGGGGATATTGGGCTTTCCGATTCCCTGTAGCACACCATTGGAAATATTGGAATTTCCATTGAGGATGATGGTAATGACACCAAGCATCATCAGCTGAGCTGCCGCCCCCTCTGTTCGCGGAAACAGAAGTCTTGTGATCGGGCCGGCAAGAACTGCAAGTCCAACTGCACATGGAATGGAAATAAACATACTGATCCAGGTTGCGCGGTCGATCTTATCTCTGGCACTGTCCATGTCCCTCTTGGCATACTGGCAGAAACCTCCGGAATCATGGATGTAGGTGCTGTACTTGCAAGCGTAAGGGGAATATTGATCAGGGTCATATAATAGCCATATTCCGCGTAGAGACTTGTAATGGTATCATGGTCAATTCCCTTAAAGCCCTGAATGCCGGAATACATATAACTGTTAATAAAGCCGTTTACATTGTAAATAAAAGAGCTGAGGATGATCGGCATTACGATGAGAACGATATTCTTCATAACCTCACCGGTGGCCTCATCACGGGAATGAGTATCCCTTGCCAGTCTCTTTTTGATATTCTTTCGATTTACCCAGTATACAAAAAGCATGAAAAGCAATGCTGATGCAACTCCTGCACCGGTTCCCATAGTAGCTCCGGCAGCCCCCCAGGCATTTCGTACAGATTCTTCCGCACTACTGAATTTATTCAGCATGACAGTAGACATCAGGATTGCAAAAACCGCTACAAAACACTGTTCCACAATCTGGGACAATGAGGTAGGGAGCATGTTTCGATATGCCTGAAAATAACCTCGGAAGGTACCAAGAATTCCTGACAGGAAAATGGTTGGTGCCAGCATTTTCAGTGCAAGTCTGGCTCCGGACATGGATTCCGGCACCAGAATGGACGAACCGAAAAGACAAAAAAGTGCTACTACGCCTCCCATTATGATTACATATAACAGCGCACAGTGAAATACCTTCTGGCGTCTCTGTAACGTTTAAAAGCCAGCTTTTCTGCCATAATCTTGGATACTGCCTGCGGAATGCTGAAAGAAGCGATCATCAGCAGGATAAAGTAAACATTCTGGGCATAATTGAAAAGACCCATACTGTTATTTCCAAGAGTATTGGAAAGCGGACTTTTATAGAGCATTCCGATGATCTTGGAGATCAATGCCGCGATCATCAGGAATGAAGCATTTTTTACAAGTGTGTTATCGTTCTTTTTCCCCATTTCTTATTGTTCCTTTTTGATATTTTCAATCTGCCAGTCAATGGGGGCAAGCCCGTTTTTCTCCAGAAATTCATTGGTCTGGCTGAAATGCCTGCATCCGAAAAATCCTCTTGACGCAGACAGCGGGCTTGGATGTGCAGCTGTGAGTACCAGCTGCTTCGGATTGTTCAGCATTGCTTTTTTCATCTGGCAGGTCTTCCCCAGAGAAGATATACGATCGGGCGGTCCTGATCATTCAGGGTCTGGATAACCGCATCGGTAAACTGTTCCCAGCCGATTCCTCTGTGTGAAAACGCCTGGTGGGCGCGGACAGTCAGTACTGTGTTCAGAAGAAATACGCCTTGTTTTGCCCATTTTTCCAGGCAGCCGTTGTCAGGAATATAGCAGCCAGGTCGCTGTGGAGTTCTTTATAAATGTTTACCAGAGACGGGGGAATGTCTATATCTTCTCTTACAGAGAAGCAAAGGCCGTTAGCCTGTCCATCGTTATGATAGGGATCCTGACCCAGAATAACTACTTTTACATCGTTTAACGGGGTGTATTCGAAAGCATTAAACATATCCTGGGGCGGTGGGAATACTTTTCTGGTGCGGTATTCTTCCATTATTGTTTTATATAGTTTGGCATAATAGGGCTGATGAAATTCATTCTTCAGCGCGGCCTGCCAGTCTCCTGTTATCTGGCCCATTTTAATTGTCACCTCATCTTTTGTATTTTGCTATTTAGTGTGTTGAAAGTTGTTCAAGGCGGACGCATTCGGACAATGGTGATTGCTCACTCGCCGGCGCAACGCTCCAGCGAACTAACTGCTAACTGCGACTAAATCGTTCAGG
>ENA-OQAA01000748-OQAA01000748.1-human-gut-metagenome-genome-assembly--contig:-NODE-748-length-20548-cov-2.049018_pt1 | contig 20548 bp, 20 predicted proteins | sample MGYA00242489_ERZ504515 | MGnify/ENA primary metagenome ERZ504515 (study PRJEB26092, sample SAMD00036237) | human gut metagenome | host: Homo sapiens | study: EMG produced TPA metagenomics assembly of... | reverse complement strand
CTTGTGGCTGCGGAGGAGATCATCATGATCACGAGCATACACATTCCCACCATGAGCATGGGAAAACTTGTGGCTGTGAAGGACATCACCACGCACATTCCCACCAGAACAAGGAGAATGAGGATAACAAAGAAAAGTCTATTTCATCACATAGAAGGGTAGAATACAGACGTATCTGCTTGATAATCTTGGATGAGCGAACTGTGCTTCCAAGATGGAAGCAAGGATACAGGCGCTGCCTGAGGTGAAAGAGGCGACAATCACATTTACGACAAATCAGCTTCAAGTGGTCACGGAAGGTGACAAGGACCTGCTGGAGGAATTTCAGAAGATCTGTGCTGCGATTGAGTCTGAAGTGATTGTAAAAAGGAAAGGTATCGGTAAATAAGAAAGAAGAAAAGAAAAAGAGGGAGCAGGAACAGCAGGAAAAGAAAAGAGAACAGAAACGGGAACGCATAGAAATTGTAGCAGGAGCGGGATTGTTTCTTGGGGGAATTTTGTTGAAGGACAAATACGAATTATTTTCTACCATCTTATTTGTGAGTTCTTATTTGACGCTTGGATGGGAGATTCTGCTTACTGCGGGAAAAAATATTTGTAAGGGAAGAATGCTCGATGAAAATTTCCTGATGAGTATTGCAACACTTGGTGCATTTGCAGTACAGGAATATGCAGAAGCAGTCGGTGTCATGCTGTTTTACCGGATTGGAGAGATGTTTGAGCATATTGCTGTGGAAAAGAGCCGTGGACAGATCATGAGCGCGGTTGATTTAAGACCGGAAGTAGTCAGCCGGGAACAGAATGGGGTGACAGAAGTCATTCCGGCAGAGCAGGCACAAGTCGGAGATCTTTTGATCGTGCGGCCGGGAGATCGTATTCCGCTGGATGGTACAGTAATAGATGGTGAGAGCAGGATCGATACTTCACCGGTAACCGGGGAACCAGTTCCGGTCAAAGTTGACAAAGGAGATTCTTTAGTATCTGGATGTGTCAACACATCAGGTTTGTTGAAGATGCGTGTAGAAAAGGTATTGGAGGATTCCATGGTGACAAGAATTCTGGATTCTGTAGAACATGCAGCTGCTAGCAAGCCGAAAATTGATAAGTTTATCACAAGATTTGCAAGAGTCTATACGCCGTTTGTTGTGGCGCTTGCTCTTGCGACGGCGATTCTTCCATCACTTGTCACTGGAAACTGGAGCTACTGGGTGTATACGGCGCTGACTTTCTTAGTTATTAGTTGTCCATGTGCGCTTGTACTGAGTGTGCCACTTGCCTTTTTCTCTGGAATCGGAGCAGGATCTAAGAGAGGAATCTTATTCAAAGGTGGTGTTGCAATTGAGGCGCTGCAAGGAGTAAAGACCGTTGTCATGGATAAGACGGGAACAATCACAGAAGGAAATTTTGTTGTGCAGAAATGTGTGGCAAATGAAATGGAAGAGGAAGAATTACTCCGTCTTGCCGCAGTCTGTGAGAAGAATTCCACTCATCCGATTGGAACAAGCATTCTTTTGGCAGCAGAAGAGAGAAAGGTGTCTGTTCCTGATCCGGAACGGATCACAGAAATTTCTGGAAAAGGAATTGAGGCAGTTTTGGATGGCAGACAGATTCTCTGTGGAAATCAGAAGCTGATGGAACAGTATCAGGTAGATTTGACAAATGGTCCAAAGGGGTCATATGGAACGGAAGTACTTGTTGCAGTTGATGGAGAATTTGCGGGATTTCTTGTGATCTCTGATACGATTAAAAAGGATGCTGTCTCGGCGGTACAGGAACTGAAACGGCAGAAAATACGTACTGCAATGCTGACCGGAGATGCAAAAGAAAGCGCGGAAGCAGTAGCAGAGCAGACAGGCATTGATGAAGTGCATGCAAGACTTCTGCCAGAAGAAAAGTTAGGTGAGCTGACAAAAATCCGAGAGCAGAATGGTTCGGTAATGTTTGTCGGGGACGGAATCAATGACGCACCAGACTTGCAGGAGCGGATGTCGGAGCAGCGCTGGGAAGCGGAGCCGATGCAGCTATTGAAGCTGCTGATGTGGTGTTTATGACTTCTTCGATGGAGGCAATTCCGGCATCGCTGGAGATTGCGCGAAGTACAAACCGTATTGCGAAGCAGAACGTTCTGTTTGCATTGGCAATTAAGGTCGTTGTTATGGTGCTTGGGCTGGCAGGATTTGCGGATATGTGGCTGGCTGTGTTTGCGGATACAGGAGTTGCAATGCTCTGTGTACTAAACTCCATCCGTATTTTATATAAGAAAAAATAGAAATATATCAGGAGGAAGTGATGCGAAGTGGAAATCCATGGAAGCAGCACTTCCTTTTCTGTGAAATGTAAGAAAAGTATTGACAAACAAAATCAAAGTGAACGATAATGAAACAGAAATGAAGGAGATAGATATCATTATGAAGAAAATAGAGGAAGCGGAAGTGGAGCAGTGCGAGCTAAAACATGTGCACGAGAAGACGGTGGAAAAAGTGAAAAAGGATATGCCTGTGGAAGATGAACTGCAGGATCTTGCAGATTTTTTTAAAGTCTTTGGAGACCTGACAAGAGTAAAAATGCTTTATGTGCTATTTCAGTCAGAGATGTGTGTCTGTGATCTTGCTCAGGTACTTCAGATGACACAGTCTGCAATTTCGCATCAGCTGCGTGTTTTGAAGCAGATGAAGCTTGTGACAAACAGAAGAGAAGGAAAAACCGTGTTCTATTCGCTGGCGGACAGCCATATCAAAACCATTATGAATCAGGGAATGGAACATATTCGTGAGTAAGAGGAGAGCGAAAGTGGGAGGAATCAGAGCAGTCAGAAGAAATATGTTACTGACAGGAATCGGGGCAGCAGCGTTTTTGGGAGAACTGGTGTTTTTAAAGAAAATGGATCTTACGCTGCAGCAGGAAGTTATTTTGTTTGCGGCGACTTATATGATAATCGCAGCTGGTGTGGTGGAAAAGACTGTGCGGAGTTTTTGTAAGAAGCGGATTTTTAATGAATATCTGCTGATTCTTATTGCGACAGCATGCTCTTTTCTTATTTTTCAGTATGTAGAAGGCATTTCTGTTTTATTATTGTTTCAGATTGGTTCGATTCTTGAAGAAGTCATGCTGTACCGATCAAAGAAATCTATTGCAAATATGATGGACATTGCCCCGGAGTTTGCAAATCGAAAGAGTCATGAGCAGGAAGTGCAAGTGGAGCCATCGGAACTGGAATGTGGCGATATCATTTTGATCCGTCCGGGAGAGAGGATTCCGGTGGACAGCAGAGTGTTATCAGGGGAAAGTATGGTTGATGCCAAGGCACTGACTGGAGAGTCTCTTCCGCAGACTGTGACGGCAGGGGCGATGCTATATAGTGGCAGCATTAATCTGACCGGGGCGTTGGAAGCGGAAGTGGTAAAGAAATATGAAGATTCTACGGCTGCGAAGATTATGGCGATGGTGCGGAAAGCCAATGATACGAAGACAGACAGCGAGCGGACGATCACAAAGTTTGCGTCGATTTATACGCCGATCATCATGTTGGCGGCAGCTCTTTTGGCGATTGTTCCGCCAAATACATTTGCAGAAGGTGACTGGTACACATGGATCTACCGCGCGCTCACATTTCTGATTGTTGCGTGCCCGTGGGGGATTGTTATTTCAAATTCCGCTGACCTTTTACGGAGGAATCGGAGCGGCAGCAAGACAAGGTGTAATGATCAAAAGCAGTCATCAGCTAGAACTTCTGACAAAGGCAGATACGTTTGTGTTTGACAAGACCGGAACACTGACCGAGGGAGTGTTTGAAGTAAAGGAAATTCATCCGGAGGGAATGACGGAAGAAGAACTTTTGGAGCTGACAGCATATATCGAGTACTTTTCGAATCATCCGATTTCTATGTCACTGCAGAAAATGTATAAAAAGGAAGTAGAGAAACAGCGGATCGAGGTAGTTCAGGAAATTCCGGGACAGGGGATCTATGCTCTGATTGATGGGAAGGCGGCATATGCAGGAAATCGAGAACTTTTAAGGGAACTGCGGATTGCTGTTCCAAAAGTGCGTGCAGCAGGTACGATCGTGTATGTTGCACTCGATGGAGTTTATGCGGGATATATTGTGATCGGTGATACGTTGAAAAAAGAAGTGCGGGAGACGATGGATATTCTGAAAAGGCGGTATCATAAGGAATTGGTCATGCTGACAGGGGATAATGAGATTGTAGGAGGAGCTGTTGGCAAGTTGCTGAACATGGATCACATTTATACGAATCTGCTTCCGGCGGAAAAGGTTGAGAAGGTAGAGGAGTTTATTGATTCTCAGCAGGAAGATGAGAAGTTAGTGTATGTTGGTGATGGTATCAATGATGCCCCGGTATTAAAGCGGGCGGATATCGGAATTGCGATGGGAACACTTGGAGCTGCTGCGGCGGTGGAAGCGGCAGATATCGTTTTGATGGAAGATGATCCGTCGATGATTCTTGTAATCCTCAGGATTGCAAGGGAGACAATCGGAGCAATACGACAGAATGCCGTGCTGTCAATCGGCATGAAATTGATTTTACTGACCTTGGCGGCAACGGGGTTGATCTCTATGTGGACGGCGATTACCGCAGATGTGATCATTATGCTGGTTACATTATTTAATGCGCTGTGTCTGCTGAAATATCCGGGATAGGGAAAATGTCTGCAAGTTGTTAGGAAAAGAAAGAATATGGGGAATCCACAGCATGACGAAATGTATGTGGAAAAATAATGAATCAGGGAGGAATTGTGTTGAAAAGTAAAAAATGGGGCGCTGTGTGTGCTTGGTATTTATGCTTCTAGTTTTTGCCGGATGTACCAGAGCGACGGAGGAAGGTATGGAACTGTTTGAGCAGAAAAAATATGATGAGGCACTGGAACTTTTTCAAAAGGAAGCAGAGTCAGGGGAGGAGCAGGCAGAGGCATACTTAGGAATGGGACTTGTCTACTGGGAACAGCAGAAATATGAAGAGGCGAGAAATGCATTTCAGAAAGCATTGAATGCAGGTACAGAAAAGACGGGGACACTCTATAATCTGCTGGCTTCCTGTGAGATGCAGCTTGGCGATTATCAGAGTGCACTGAATCATTATAATCTTGGGTTACAGTCAGAGGGAAACAGTGCAGAACTGACACAGGAAATGGAATTTAATCAGATTGCCGCCTATGAAAAATTGTATGATTGGGAGAGTGCAAAGGCAAAGATAGAAGAATATATTGCAAAATACCCTGACGATGAAGCGGCAAAGAAAGAAGCAGAATTTTTGCGGACAAGATAAAAATAAGAGGCAGTGGAGATTACTCCCTGCCTTCTATTTTTCCATAAAGTTCTTTTGGGACAAATGCGTGGACAAAGATGCCATCTTCCCGGTATTCTTCCTCCAAAAGTTCTCCGTATTTACGGATCAGCTGGATCTTTCCGGCATCGGCGTAAGAATAGGTTCTTGAAATTTCAATCTTTCGTTCGCGCAGAATCTGTTCAATGACAGATTGCAGGGTATCCAGTCCTTGACCGGTCCGCGCAGAGATATTTACGATGTGATCTGCCTTGAAATCACGGATGATCGGAACTTCTGTCAGTCGATCCTGCTTGTTGAAAGCGGTGATGACCACTTTATCTTTGACATCCAGATTTTGTAGTGTCTCGTAGACGGTATACATCTGTTCATCCATCTGTGGGTTGGAAACATCGACTACATGTAAGATCATATCTGCATATTTCGCTTCTTCTAATGTACTTTTGAATGCTTCGATCAGATGATGAGGAAGCTTTCGGATAAATCCGACGGTATCTGTCAGAAGCACTTCCTGACCGCTTGGAAGTTTCAGTCCTCTGGTCGTTGGATCTAAAGTGGCAAACAGCTTATCCTCCTCAAGAACACTGGCTCCGGTCAGACGATTTAGCAGTGTGGATTTACCTGCATTTGTATAGCCGACGATAGCGATGACCGGGATATGATTGCGGCTTCGCTGCTCACGGGTCACTTCCCGGTGCCGTTTGACATCTTTTAACTCACGGTTTAGCTGGGCAATGCGTCCTTTGATCAGACGGCGGTCCATTTCAAGTTTTTTTCTCTCCGGGACCTCTTGTACCGATTCCGCCGCCGAGTCTGGAAAGTGATTTTCCAAGACCAACCAGGCGGGATTGGCGGTATTTCAGCTGTGCAAGTTCCACCTGAATTTTACCTTCATTTGTAGAGGCGCGTTCTGCAAAGATGTCAAGGATGATCAAAGTGCGATCCATGACTTTTGTATCCAGTGCATCCTGGAGATTTCCAAGTTGTGCAGGAGAGAGCTCATCATCACAAATGATTCCAGTGGCATCTGTCTCCCAGAGGAGATTTTTAATTTCATCCAGTTTTCCCTTGCCGACGTAAGTGCCAGGGTGGATCTGCTCCCGGTTCTGGATGATCCGTCCAACTGTCTCGGCCCCGGCAGTCTGTGCTAGTTCTTCCAATTCATCCAGTGATTTTTCTGTATCTTCATTGTCATCTGCTTGCACACCGACGAGGATGACACGTTCTTTTGTTTCCTTTAAATCGTATAATTGCATAAAAGTCCTTTCTGCCCGAAGGAGGGCAAATTGATATAGATATATGTATCATAACATAGATTGAGGTTCTTTGTAATGTTTTTCCGCAAGATGCTCAAAAGTAGGTGACGGTATTTCGAATCAATAGTATAATGCATGTATAAATTTTGAAAAAGGGAAAGCGGGGATAAAGATGAAGAAATATCAGATTACCGAATGGTGCCATCATTTTATCGGAGGGCATGTGCTGGAAGGGGATATTTGTATCGATGCGACTGCTGGCAATGGGCATGATACCCTTCTTCTGGCAGAGCTTGTGGGAGCATCGGGAAGCGTCATTGCTTTTGACATCCAGGAGCAGGCGGTACAGGAGACAAAAAGAAAGATAGATGCATGTGGATATGCAGAACGGACAGAAGTTGTGCTGGACAGCCATGTGCATATGGAGCTTACGCAAAGGAAAATACAGTCAGCTGCATCACGTTTAATTTCGGCTATCTGCGGGAGGGGATCATACACTTGCGACAAAGGCAGATACGAGTGTGCAGGCGATCGAGGAAGGATTGCGACTATTGAAGAAAGATGGGTTGATGAGTCTTTGCATTTATAGTGGAGGGGACAGTGGATTTGAAGAAAAAGAGCGGATTTTAGCTTACCTGAAAGAACTTGATCCGAAGAAATATCTTGTGATCGTCAGTGAATACTATAATCGCCCGAATCATCCCTCCGGTTCCGGCATTTGTGATTAAATTATAGAGACGTTATTTTTTAGCAAGGAGCGTCTCATTGCCGGAACGAAAGTCAGAGGGTATCGCGAATCTGTCTGGGAGATTCTCCAAAGTGAGATTTGTATGCACGCGAGAACGTGGAATAGTTTTTAAATCCGCAGTCGTAACACGCCTGAGTGATTGGCTCTCCGGAGGCAATCAGTTCTTTGGCGAGCAGTAATCGTTTGTAATTGATGTAGTTTCCAATCGTATATCCGGTCTCGGCTTTGAACAGACGCATCATATAGTATTTGCTGACATAAAATCTGGCAGCGAGATCATCAATATTTAAGTCTGTGGTCAGATTCCGGTTAATATACTGGAGAAGTTCCACAACTTTTGTATTACAATGGTCTGTGTCGATAAATTCCAGCTGTTCATTCAAGGTTGCACGATTCAGATGAATCATAAATTCCAGAAAGAGAATTTTCTGATAGAGCGTATTGGCGTATCCGACATCGGAAAATGAATGTTTCAGATTGTCAACGGCGCGCACCAGCGTGTTTTTTGCGTGGGAGTGTGTCCGAAGTACGTTCGTATGTTCTTTTTTTGCCTTTTGAAAGCACTCGCTGAGGTCATAATCTGCCGTCCGGTAAGTATTGATAAATTCCGGGGAGATGTAGACGACGATTCGTTCATATGGTTCCGAATCTTGTACATTTAGCTTATGGATATCATTGTGGCTGACAAGGACGATGTCATAAGGCTGGAGTTGGTAAGATTTCCCCTCAATCGTGTACTGGACATTTCCTTTCAGAAAAATTGTGATCTTATCAAAGTCATGATAGTGATATTCAAATTCCTTGGAAGCGGTGTCCGTCAGGTAAAACAGGCGGAAATCGCTGTATAAGTATCCTTTTTTCTCGTAAGTTTCCATAAAGGCAGTCTCCTTGTGTTCGATTTTCAGCTAGGAAACAGTGTGTTGCATGGTACAGGTCAGAGGATTCCTAAAATTATTTTTTCTGTTTAGGGAGAGAAAGAATATCAACAAATCATTTCCCATATAGTAATAGCAGATTATAAAAAATCAATTGTACTACGGTTGTGCTTCATAGCTGTTACGATGATTATACAGCACTATCTGCAATATAGAAAGCACTATTTCTATATTATTACGGAATAATGCTTGCTATGATGAAGAAAAAGGAGGCGCGGTTACAGTGATGAATATTGTGTTGGAAAAATATCATGGATTGGGAAATGATTACTTTGTATTTGATCCGAATAAAAATGAGTTAAAGCTGACAAAAGAGAATGTCCGAATGATCTGTGACAGAAATTTTGGGATGGGGTCGGATGGAATTCTCGAAGGACCTATTTTTCAGGAAGATAAAATTTATGTGAAAGTATGGAATCCGGATGGAAGTGAAGCGGAGAAAAGTGGAAATGGAGATCGTATTTTTGCAAAATATTTGAAGGATGCCGGATACATTCAGAAGAAGCATGTAACCTTCTACACACTGAGCGGAGCGATTCAGGTAACATATCTGAATGAGGATGGAAGCAGGCTGCGCGCTTCGGCAGGAAAGCTTTCTTTCTGGAGTGATGAGATTCCGGTAACGGGAGAGCGCAGAGAAGTCATCAATGAAGACATGGTATTTGGAAGAACTTTATATCCGGTTACTTGTGTGTCAATCGGAAATCCGCATTGTGTGATTCCGATGCGAGAGATTTCTAAACCACTTGTCTGTAAGATTGGTGATTATGCGGAGATTGCCAGATATTTCCCAAATAAGATCAACACACAGCTATTAAAAGTGATTGACCAGGAGAATATCCAGATTGAGATCTTTGAAAGAGGAGTCGGTTATACATTGGCATCCGGAAGTTGTGCGTGTGCTGCAGCGGGCGTTGCATATAAGCTTGGCATGACAAATCCAGGTGTGACGGTTCATATGCCGGGCGGAAAGCTTCAAGTAGAGATTCAGGATGACTGGGAAGTATTTGCAACAGGGGAAGTATTTTATATAGGAAAGATTTCACTGAGCAGCGAGTTTGGCGAGCGATTAAGAGCTGTGGTAAGCATAGAGGAAGGGTAGAGGCTTAGATGAAATTGATAGAAAGTTTTATGGGGCAGAATGTATTTTCATTCTGCCCCAAATTCTCTTAAGATACGACTCTTGTGACAGCATCTGCACAGGAGGCAAAGAGGATGAAGATCACTGCAATCGTTCCGATTACACTTTCGTAGTTTAATTTTTTGAATTTTTCCCGCCACCGAGAATGTTTGTCGATTTTGGAAGATTTCTTTGTCAAAATACTTCCGGCGACTAAAAACAGTGAGATTCCACTGAGGATACACATGCCGCTGCGCCACACTTGGAATGCTTCCGGCAGAGAGAAGCCTTGAAACAGGAATCCTCCGGTCAAAAGCAACAGTGAAACGGCGATGGATAAATTACACCATATTTCCAGTCAGAGAGAAAGTCGGTCAAGTATTCTTTATTTTTCATCATACAAATGACAGGCCACCTGATGTCCGTTGCCGATATCTTTTAAGGTAGGCATACATTGTGAACAGATTTCTTTTGCATACTTGCATCTTCCTTTAAATCTACATCCCGGCGCAGGGTTTACAGGGCTTGGCACATCCCCTTCCAGTTTGATTCTTGTTTTCTCTCGTGCGATTTCTACTTCTGGATCCGGGATTGGGATCGCGGACAGCAGTGCTTGTGTGTATGGATGAAGTGGGTTTTTGTATAACTCCTCAGAGCTTGTGATCTCCACCATAGAGCCTAAGTACATTACAGCAACACGGTCAGAAATATGTTTTACCATAGATAGGTCATGTGCGACAAACAGGTAAGTCAGATCCATTTCTTTTTGCAATTTGATCAGGAGATTGACAATCTGAGCTTGAATGGATACATCCAGTGCGGAAATAGGTTCATCCAGTACAAGAAATTTAGGTTCAACAGCGAGTGCTCGTGCGATTCCGATTCGCTGTCTCTGACCACCGGAAAATTCGTGAACAAAACGGTTTGCATGTTCTTTGTTTAATCCGACAAGATCTAGGTAGTGGTAAATTTTTTCACTTTCGCTCTTTTTTGTTTGAAGTCATATGATGGATATCAAGTCCCTCTGCAACAATATCTGCAACCGTCATACGAGGATCTAAGGAAGCGTATGGATCTTGAAAGATCATTTGAGTTTCTTTTCGGAAATTTAACTTTTCTTTCCCCTTTAGTTCATGGACATTTTTTCCTTTATAAAGAACTTCTCCGAATGTTTTATTATATAATCCGATACAAGTACGTCCGCAGGTTGTTTTGCCACAACCAGATTCGCCGACGAGTCCAAGTGTTTCCCCTGGAGCAATTTCAAAAGAAACATCATCGACTGCTTTTAATGTAAGTCCTTTTCCGACTTCAAAATATTTGCATAAATTTTTTACTTCTAATACATTCTGGCTCATAATGATTCCTCCACTCCAAAGGGTTGATTTTCTTTTGGCGCCATCGGATGGTGCAGCCAGCATGCTGCCTGATGTCCATTTCCAAAATCAGTTACTTCCGGTGCCTCCTCACAGCAGATTTCCATGCAGTAAGAACATCTTGTACAGAAAGGGCATCCTTTCGGCGGTGAGATCAGATCCGGCGGCGTTCCTTCGATAGAAGCCAGTTCCTGTTTATTAGAAAGGTCCAGACGAGGAACCGCTTTTAATAACGCTCTTGTATAAGGATGTTTTGGGTGATAGAAAATTATCTTCCCGGCTTCCTCTTTCCACAATTTTTCCTGAGTACATCACTACAATCCGTTTTGCAATGTTGGCTACTACACCAAGATCGTGAGTGATCAAGATGACAGCAGTATTCATTTTGTGCTGAAGATCTTTGATCAGATCCATAATCTGAGCCTGAATCGTAACATCCAATGCAGTTGTTGGCTCATCCGCAATCAGAAGATTCGGCTGACAGGCAAATGCGATTGCAATCATTGCTCTTTGGCGCATTCCGCCGGAAAATTCGTGTGGGTATTGCTTGACACGACCTTCAGCATTTGGGATTCCAACCATTTTCAAAAGGTTCACCGCTTCTTTGTATGCTTCAGCTTTTGTCATTTTCCGGTGCATCATTAGATTTTCTACAATTTGTTTTCCGACAGTCATAGTCGGGTTCAGAGATGCAAGAGCATCCTGAAAGATAATAGCGACTTCCCCGCCGCGGTATTCACTTAACTCTTTTTTGTCCATTTTCAGAACATCTTTGCCTTTGTATAAAATCTGGCTTCCGTCTTTGATTTCTCCGGGTGGAGTTTTTATCAGGCGCATAATAGATTTTGCGGTTACAGATTTACCGCAGCCGGATTCTCCAACGATTGCGACAGCTTCGCCTTCTTCTACATCGAAGGAAACACCGCGGACAGATTGTACTTCTCCTGCGTAAGTATGATAGGATACGCGCAGATTTTCGATTTCTAATATTTTATCCATTGTTTTCCTCCTACTGACGTAATCTCGGATCCAGAGCATCTCTCAGACCGTCTCCGAGTAAGTTGAATGCAAGCACGATGATACACAGAACAAGTGCCGGATAGAAGATCTGATATGGATACAGATCCAGAACCGACTGTCCATTTGAAATCAGCACACCAAGACTGATGACAGGTTCTTTTAATCCCATGCCGAGAAAGCTCAAAGATGCTTCCGTAAAAATGTAGCTTGGAATGCTTGTGGCAACATTCAGAATTAAAATACTCAATGTATTCGGAATCAGATGCTTACGAATGATCCACGAAGGATTTGCTCCAAGTGTTTCGGCAGCCATGACGTATTCAGATTCTCTGAGCTGCATGATCATACCACGCATTTGTCTGGCTGTACCGCACCAGGAAGTAAGGCACATGGCAACAAGAAGCGCTCCCATATTCTGTCCAAGCACCATCATGATCAGCAGTGTGAGCAGAAGAGAAGGAATGGATGTAAGGATTTCTACAATTCGCATCATGACTTCATCGAGCCATCCGCCAAAATATGCCATGATTCCACCGTATGCGCAGCCGACGACGATCTGAATGAAAGTACACGCAATCGCAACGATCAGAGAAGCACGCGCACCGACACAGACACGGCTGAAAAGATCTCTTCCAAGGATATCAGTACCAAACCAGTGTGTGCCATCGGCAGGTTTGTTCTTCATAACTGCATTGATTGAGACATATTCCTCGCCACTGATCGTTGGACCAAGTGTGATAAAAAGGACACATGCCAGCAATAAAATCATAGAGAAAACAGCAATTGGATTTTTTCGAAGTCTTCTCCATGCATCCTGCCAGTAAGTTACAGTAGGACGCACAATGGCATCAGAATCAAAGTGGCTTCTGTCGACCGGTCTAAATTTTTCTTTTGTTAATTCAGCCATTTTCTTCCCCCTCCCTATTTCTTGCCGCCGCTGATACGGATTCGCGGATCGACTACGGTATACAAAATATCTGTCAGAAATACAACTGCAATATATAGTGCTGCAGTAATTACTGTCTGTCCCATGACGATACAGACATCCCTGCCGCTGATTGCTTCGACATAGTATTTTCCAAATCCCGGTATTACGAAGATTTTTTCGATAAAATAAGATCCGGTAATACACATTGCCACACTCATCGGAAGATTAGTGATGACTGGGATGAAAGAATTCCTAAGTACATGTCTGCGGATGACTTTTCCTTTGGAGAGACCTTTGGATTCCGCAGTGAGAATATATTCCTGGTTCATAACATCCAACATGGATGTTTTTAACAGGCGGGCATAGGATGCGATGTAGACAAAACATCCTGTCAGAGTAGGGAGAATCGTATACTCCCAGCCGCCAAACCACAGGGTGAAAAGATCTCCTTTCGGCCATCCGATCGTCGGGAATAAGTGTAGGTTTCCGGCAAAGACTTTCTGAAGCAGGATACCAAAGACGAGATGGGGGACGGAAATCAGGAGGATTGAGAAGAACACAATGGAATAATCAATCCATGTTCCCTTTCTCGTTGCGGCCAGAATACCGAGCAATAATCCAAGGCCTACACCGAGGAGCATCTGCTGGATACCGAGTCGTGCAGAGACAGGTCCTTTCGTTTTAATAATGTTGGAAACCGTCTCTCCTTCATAGATGACGGATTCACCAAAATCTCCTTTTAACATTCCTTTCATTGTGATTCCATAACGCTCAAGAAGTGGTTTGTCAAGACCATATCGCTTGTAAAGGTTGACACGGACTTTTTCCGGCAGTTTATCTGCTCTTGCAGTGAGGGCATCCCCCGGCACTGCAGCCAGTAAAAAGAAAGTTCCAGTCGCGATGACGAACAGCGTAAATAACATCTCGACGAATCTTCTTATTGTATATTTAACCATACTGTATTTCCTTTCTCTTTTATGGTGTGTCTAATAGATTCCAATGGAAAAGAGGTTCGCCAGAGAACCTCTTTTCTTGGACATTTTTGCTGTTGCTATTTGCCGGAAATATATGCGCGGCTGAATTCATATGCACTTCCAAAAGTTGGGAAGCTCATGTCTTTTACATAGCTTTGTACGAAAAACTGTTTGTTAGAATAGAAAATCGGTGCGATACCAGCTTGTTCATTGATCAGATTGTTTTCCATTGCCACATAGGTTTCGGCACGTTTTTCCATATCGCTTTCTTCGGCAAGAGAATCAAACATTTTGTCAAATTCTTCATTCGAATATCCACCCATGAATTTTGCATATCCACTTCCTGTATTAAACAGTTCCATAAAAGTCATAGGGTCGTTGTAGTCACCATTCCATCCCATGAAGACAAGATCGTAGCGGTTGTTATTTCTCTCATCTACGAAAAGGGAAGTGTCGGCACAGATATTCACGTTTACTTTTACACCGAGTCTGTCTTCCCAAGTCTGTTTGAAGTATTCCTGGATTGCCTGATCCTGGACGGTTGTTCCGGAGGAGATGATAGTCAGCTCGACATCTTTGAGATCTTTATCGACACCGGCTTCTTTCATACCTTCCTTGAACATTTTCTGAAGTCCTTCGTTATCGTCTTTGTACTTGTCGTAATCAGCTTTTAATGGTTCTTCCCCTGCCGCTGTGCGGAATTCTTCTTCTCCTACGAGCATTCCAGCAGGAATCAGACCATAAGCAGGAATATTGATACCACTGTATACAACTTCATTCATTTCTTCTCGGTTGATTGCAAGAGAAAGTGCCTTTCTGCATTTTGCATTGTTCATAAGACCGGAAAGTCCTCCTGTGTGCTGATTGAAGCACATATAGTTACAGCTTGGTGATGTTTTAGAAATGTTTGCAAGCTGTCCGCTTTCAGTAAGTTTCTGCCACTTTGCAATATACTCGGAGTTTGCTTCCACAGCATCCAGTTCTTTGTTCTCGATCAGAATGGATTTTGTAGAATCTTCCGGAATCTCTTTCAATGTAACTTTTTCTAAATGTACATTTTCAGCATCCCAGTATTCTGGGTTTTTCTCAAGAACGATCTCATTTCCTTTTGTGTGATCTGCAATTACGAAAGGTCCACAGAATACATGAAGTTTATAGTCTGCATTATATTTTGTTTGATCTCCGGCTTTTTCGATTATATCAAGACGGACTGGATCAAAACAAACATTTGTAAGTTTTTTGATGAAGAACGGGATGTTTGCACGAAGTTTGATTTCAAGTGTTTTATCATCGAGTGCTTTTACCCCGATATCATCGGCAGAAGCTTGTCCATCGTAATATGCCTCAGCATTTTCGATATCATATGCCATGAAAGAGTAGGAAAATCCATTTTCAGGATTTAACAGTCTTTTGATTGAGTCTACATAATGCTGGGCAGTGACTGGCTGGCCGTCAGACCATTTGTAGTCACGCAGTTTGAATGTGTAAGTCAGACCATCGTCAGATACTTCATAGCTTTCACATCCGGCATTTTCTACGACATCATTTCCATCTTTGTCGCTGAATACACGGAATAACCCTTCCTGGACATGGTTTAAAAGAATAAATTCGTTATAATTCCTTGCATCATTGACATCGAGTACTTTGCAGTCTACGTTGTTTAACACTAATTCCTGCTTTTCGTCTGGTTTAGCTTCGCTGGAGGATTCAGCTGTTTTCCCGGAAGATTTCTCTTCGCTGTTTCCGCCACCACAGCCAGATAAAATTGTTGCGATCATCATGGATGCCATCGCCAGTGCTGTCAGTTTTTTCCATTTCATACCTTTTCCCTCCTAAATTTAGAAAAATTTAATTATAATAAAGTTATTATAAATTTACAGGCTTTCGTTGTCAACAAATAATTGCATTTTTTAATATTTTTCTATAAATTTAGAATAAGATATCGATTTATCATAAATTAATAAAAGTGAATCATATATATACAATATTTTTTGCGAGGAATGGAAAGTTTTTAGATTGATCTTCGTGAGCAGTTGAGTGTGACGCTAATCTGTGGCTGGATGTTTCAAAATACTGTATGGATCCTTTTCTTCCTTAATTTAATGGGGTAATAATATATTGGGGGAATTGGATGGGACAGAGTGCTTTTAATAAGAAATTTAGAAGTTTATTCATATAGAAAGCGAGGGAGATTTGTTTTAAGTTATATTTTGTAAAAATTAGGCTGATAAACGAGAGAGAAAATTACAGTCAAAGTCAGTTTTTTTGAATTATTAGAAATCTTTTCTTGCAAAAATTTGGAAACTCTCTGAAATTATTGAAGGAATATCTGGATGTGGCATCAGAAAAATCCTATGTTTTTTGAAATGTAGAAAAATGATACAATATAAGAGTGAATAAATATTTATAAGGAGAAAAGCTAGAAAAATACTTGTGAGATCAATGCGATTTTCGTAAAAAATCTACTATATGAAGAATATGAAAATCATATATACGAGAATATAGGCAGTAGATGCATAGACAAAAGAAAAGGAAAAAGGGTAGATGAAATACAAAATATATAAAAATACTAAAAAGATAGAAAATTCTGATGAATTACGATGAGAAAGTATTTTGCGTAAACATGCAAAAAATGAAAAAATTTATTGACAATGTAGCGATGAAAAATTATAATAACTTTAATGCTATAAATTATAAAAGGAGGAGAAAGTTAATGAAAAAACGAGGCAAATGGCTTGCACTTGCACTGGTAGCTGCACTCGCAGTAACAACTGTTGGATGTGGAAGTGGCAAGAAAGAATCCAAAGGCGAAAAAGGGGCTTCAGAAGAGATTAAAGATCTTGTGACTTATGAAGTTCCACAGCGTGAGATGGAGAACGTATTTATTTTGAATACGGAGATGGCAGCTGACTTAAACGTACTTTGTAACACAAACGAAGGTTTCCTTGAGACAAATCCAAAAGGACAGTTAGTGGCAGGTATCGCAAAAGAATGGGGTACAGAAGATAATGGTCTTACATGGACATTTAAGATGAGAGACGATGTGAAATGGGTAGATCAGCAGGGAAATGAAAAGGCTGACATGGTTGCAGATGACTTTGTAACAGCTCTTGAGTGGATCTTGAATGCACACAAGAACGATGCTGGTAACAACACATCTATGCCAATCTCAATGATCAAAGGTGCAAAGGAATACCGTGAATATACAAAATCACTCTCAGCAGATGAGGCATTAAAGCTTGACAAATCGAAATTCCTTGAGATGGTAGGAATCGAAACGCCAGATGATTACACAGTAGTTTACCACTGTATAGCAGAGACACCATATTTTGATACAGTAGCAGTATCTGCATGTCTGTACCCGATTTCTCAGGGCTTCATCGATGAAGTTGGTGTAGAAAATGTAAAATCTGTAGGAATCGATAAATTATGGTACAACGGACCATACATCTTAACAGAGTTCATCCAGGGTAACACAAAGACTCTGACAAAGAACGAAAGCTACTGGGACAAAGATTGTAAACTTTTCGATACAGTTACAATCAAACTGGTCGAAGACGTAACAGTTGGATACTCTCTCTATGATACAGGAGAAATCGATACAATCGACCTTGCAGAAGCAAACTTAAGAGCAATCTACGAAGATGAGAACAACCAGTATCACGATTATCTGACAGAGAAACTTCCTAATAAATTCTCTTACCAGATGAAATTCAACTATGCAAAGAAGAACGAAGACGGATCTGATGATACAAACTGGAATACAGCGATTGCAAACGAAGCATTCCGTCAGTCTATCTACTACGGACTTGACCTGACAAAAACTTATGAGAGAGCAAACATGATCAATCCACTTAGCTGCGAGAATACAGCTTACACAATGAAAGGTCTTGTATACTTCTCAGATGGTACAGAGTACGTTGACAGAGTAGAAGAATTAATCGAACTTCCAGAGTCTAACGGCAAGACGATGAGAAGACTTGACAAAGAAAAAGCAGAAGAGCTTAAGAAACAGGCAATAGAAGAACTCTCTGCAAAAGGTGTTAAATTCCCGGTTGAGATGGACTACTATATCCCAGCTGGTTCTCAGTTAGCACTTGACTCTGCAACAGTTCTTCAGGAAAACTTTGCAGAATGTCTTGGGGATGATTATATAAAATTAAACATCGGAACATATGTATCCAGCTTAACTCAGGAAGTTATCGATCCAAGTCTTCATTCTGTTGTTATGAATGGATGGGGAGCTGACTATGGTGATGTGCAGAACTTCCTTGGACAGGAGACATACGGAGAAGAGACAGCTTACTATTCAATGAACTACACAAACATCAACAATGCTACAGATCCTGAACTGATCGCTACATGGAAAGAATTTACAGACCTTGTAAACAAAGCGAATGCAATTACAGGAGATCTTGATGAAAGATATGAAGCATATGCACAGGCAGAAGCTTACATGTTAAAACATGCGATGACAATCCCATACAACCTTGAGATTTCATGGCAGTTATCAAAAATCAATGATTACTCAGTATCTCATGCAATCTATGGTATGCAGAATGCAAAATATAAAAACTGGGAGACATCCGTAGACGCCTATACTACGGAAGATTACGAGAAATTCGCAGAGGAATTTAATAAATAATGTTTAAGTATACAATCAAGCGACTGTTACAATCTGTTGTGACAGTCTGATTGTTGTAACGATCGTTTTTCTGTTGATGAGAATGCTTCCGACAGACTATTTCTTTACAGAAGATCAGTTAATGAAGTTTACACCAGAGCAGAAAGAAGAGCAGTTACAGGCAGCAGGACTGTTAGATCCGATGCCGAAACAACTCGTTCGTTATTATGGGCAGCTTCTGAAATTCGATTTTGGCGAATCCAGAAGAATTCAGAACGGTGTTGATGTCGTATCGGTAATTGGCGATAAATTTGCAATTTCTATGAAACTTGGATGTACTGCACTTGTGATTTCCCTTTTTCTAGGTATCCTTATCGGTATTATCCAGACATTAAACAAAGACCGGATCTTAGATCATGTAGAACAGCATACACAATTTTTGTAAATGCGGTTCCAAGCCTTGTGTCATACTCACTTGTGTTGGCATTTGGTTCGAAAGTGCTCGGGCTTCCGTCGCTTTATTCGACACGGAATCCGTCAGAGACAAGTATACTTCCGATCGTATGTCTGTCACTGGCATCTATCGCAAGTTATGCATCTGGACGAGACGTTATATGGTAGATGAACTGAATAAGGATTACATTAAGCTGGCTCGTGTGAAGGGTACTTCTTCTGCGGGAATTATGATTAAACATGTCTTTAAGAACGCATTTGTACCGCTGGCTCAATATGTTCCGGCGTCATTTCTCTACACGATAGGTGGATCTCTTTTGGTAGAAAGATTCTTCTCTGTACCGGGAATGGGACCACTTCTTACGGATGCGATTGTCCGCTATGACGTAAATGTCGTGCAGACACTTGTAGTCTTTACGCAGTGCTTGGTACACTGGTGTATTTCTCGGAGACATTCTTATGATGTTACTTGATCCGAGAATTAAACTTACAGGAAAAGGAGGAACGCGATAATGGGCGAAAATGAGAAAAAAGATGATTTATTTCGGTTCGTGGAATATTCTGCAGAAGAAGCGGAACGTACCGGATATTCAGACTATTCTTATTGGAAATCCGTGTTCCAGAATTTTCTGAAGAAAAAATCAGCAGTTGTGATGGCTATTGTCTTTTTTGCACTTGTAATTTTCTCTTTCATCGCACTGCACATTGGAAAATATGATTATGCTGCATTAAAAACAAATTCAGCTATGGCATTCCAGTCACCGAATGGTGAATATTGGTTCGGAACAGATAATCTCGGACGTGATTACTGGTGTCAGGTATGGTATGCAGCACAGACATCCATTAAGCTGGCGCTGATCGTTGCGCTTGGAGAGTGTGTGCTCGGAGTTATCATTGGCTGTATTTGGGGATATGTAAGAAGCCTCGATCGTATTTTGACAGAAGTTTATAATATTATTAATAACGTACCGGTTATCATTTATATGACATTGATTGCGCTTCTTGTTGGGCAGTCCTTTACAATTATGTGTATTTCACTGATTGGATTCGGATGGCTGACCATGGCGAGAAATGTGCGTAACCTTGTTATGATGTATCGTGACAGAGAATACAATCTTGCTTCACGATGCTTAGGTACTCCGATCTGGAGGGTGCTCGTAAAGAACATTCTTCCATATTTGATCAGTATCATTATTCTGAGACTTGCACTGTCGATCCCGTCGACAATTGCACTTGAGTCTACGTTATCTTATTTAGGACTTGGACTTGGAATCGATACACCGTCACTGGGTATTCTGCTTAGAAATGCCCGTAACTATTTCCTCGAACACCCGTATCTGTTGATTTTCCCGGCGGTAATTGTATCTCTTATTACAGTTACATTTTACCTTGTGGGAAATGCGTTCTCTGATGCGGCTGACCCGAGAAATCACGTATAGAACGGAGGACTGCTATGACAAAAGAACCAATCTTGTCTGCGAAAGATGTAGAAATCCAGTTTAGCTTACGTGGCAGAAAACTGACGGCGATTCGCAGATGTTCCTTAGACCTTTATGAAGGAGAAACACTTGCAATTGTAGGAGAGTCAGGATCAGGAAAGTCAGTGTTTACAAAGTCTTTCTTAGGAATGCTTGACTCCAATGGAAGTGTTACACACGGATCAATCATGTATGATGGAAAAGATCTGGCGAAATATAAAAAAGAGAAGGACTGGAGAACGATCCGTGGAAAGAAAATTTCTATGGTAATGCAGGATCCGATGACTTCTCTGAATCCATTGAAAAAAGTAGGAAAACAGATTCAGGAAAGTA
>ENA-OQAA01000747-OQAA01000747.1-human-gut-metagenome-genome-assembly--contig:-NODE-747-length-20550-cov-3.321304_pt1 | contig 20550 bp, 24 predicted proteins | sample MGYA00242489_ERZ504515 | MGnify/ENA primary metagenome ERZ504515 (study PRJEB26092, sample SAMD00036237) | human gut metagenome | host: Homo sapiens | study: EMG produced TPA metagenomics assembly of... | reverse complement strand
GACGTACTAGGACAATTATTTATGAGATTATTTGCATGGATTGCTATAAGTTCATGATGAAACGACCTTTCAAAAAACAGTTTGATTTAGAAGTTAACTGTTTTTGAAAGGCCGTTTTTGCTATATCTAACAGTCTGTTGTACAAAGAAGATTTTGCATGGATGAAAAAACAAACCTTGTTGAGGTTAAATTGAGTTTTCTATTGTATTGTATTGCTAATGAATAAGAATAAGAAATAAAAAGGAATCAAGTGATGTACAATGAAAAAGCATAAAATATGTAAAATCCTTCTTGTTATACTGGCAATTTTTTTATGTGTGGCTTTTTATGAATTGCTCGGAATCTGTGTTGCATATAAAAAGCAGCCGGAAGTGTCCAATACAACCAAAAAAGAAACAAAAAATGGGTCATGGAACGAATGCAGTGAAAATACAGAACGGGCAGTAATCATAGAAAAGAATCCAGAAGCGCTTTTACAAAGAGTGCGTTTGATCAAGAATGCAAAAAAGGAAATTATTCTTTCTACTTTTGCATTTCAATCCGATGAAAGTGGAAAATTGATCTTAGGAGCACTGCATGATGCGGCAGACAGAGGTGTACATATTCGTCTGTTAGTAGATGGAATGGAGAGCTGGATTGATATGGAAGGAAATCCGTATTTCTATGGATTATCTTCCCATGAGAATGTTGAAATTAAACTGTATAATAAGGCCAATCCGTTGAAACCGTGGAAAATAATGGGTAGAATGCATGATAAATATTTGATTGCAGATGGAAAGAGATATATTCTTGGGGGAAGAAATACATACAATTATTTCCTGGGTGATTTTCCGGGACATAAGAACTATGACAGAGACGTGTTAGTGGTTTGCGATGAACCTGAGAAAGAAAATTCAGTTAACCAGTTGTCAGAGTATTTTGAAACGATATGGGAACAAGAAGACAGTGGTTATTTTCATGACAATAAAAAACTGGCAAATAGAAAATCTGTAAAGAACGCAGTTTTAGAGCTGCAGAACGGCTATCAGAAATATTTTGAAGAGAATAAGGAAAGAATCTGCGATACCGATTACACGGACGAAACTTTTGAGACAGAAAAGATTGCATTAGTGTCAAATCCTATTCACACAGGTTCCAAAGAACCAGTAGTGTGGTATCAGTTGGGAGAATTGATGAAAAATGCAAAAAATCGTGTGAAGATCCACACGCCATATATTATCTGTAATGATATGATGTATAATACATGGGAGGAGATTGCAGAGAACGTTTCAGATTTTTCTATCATGACAAATTCAGTTGCGAATAATGGGAATCCATTTGGGGCTGCCGATTATGCGAAAAACAGAAATAGAATCTTAAGTACAGGAATTAATATCTGGGAATATGAAGGCGGTTATTCATACCACGGAAAAAGTATTCTGATTGACGATGATCTGTCTGTAATCGGTTCCTTTAATATGGACATGAGAAGTGCATATCTGGATACGGAACTGATGCTTGTAATACGCAGTAAAGATATTAATAAACAGTTGGAAGAGGGCATGATGGAATATGAAAGAGTGTCCCGCCAGGTATTGGAAGATGGAACCTATCGTGATCCATATCATGTAGAGCCAATCGAATTAACAAAGAAACGTCAGAGAAAAATATTTTTGGTACAGCATCTGCTTGGATGGGCAAGGTATCTGTTTTAATAAGGAGGAAGGAAAACGTGTTTCAAATATTGATTGTAGAAGATGATAAAGAATTAAGCCAGCTATTCCAAAAAGTGCTTGAGAAGAATGGATATCAAGTCAAAAGTGCATCGGATGGAGCACAGGCATTAGAAGTATTGGTTAAGGAATATATTGATCTGATCATTTCTGATATTATGATGCCGGTTATGGATGGTTATGAACTGGTGTCGGAACTCCGTTCAGCAGGATATCAGATACCGGTACTTATGATCACTGCGAAAGGTTCCTTTGATGATATGCGCCAGGGATTTCTTTCGGGAAGTGACGATTATATGGTAAAACCGGTAAATGTGAATGAAATGGTTTTAAGAGTCGGAGCACTGCTTCGCCGTGCACAGATACTGAATGAACACAAAATTGTGATCGGCTCAACAGAGTTTGATTATGATGCAATGACGGTTACAACTGATAAGGAAAGTCTTGTTTTGCCTAAAAAAGAATTCCTGCTTTTATATAAGCTTGCAGCTTCGCCAGGCAGAATATTTACAAAACAACAGTTGATGGATGAAGTATGGGGATACGAGACGGAGGCAGACCCACATACGATAGAGGTACATATAGGAAGAATCAGGGAGCGTTTGAAAGATAACCCTGAATTTTGAAATCGTAACAATGCGTGGAATTGGATACAAGGTGGTGAAAAAATAATGGAACAAAAGAAAGAAAAAGGATTGCGGATCCGATCCTGTCTGACTGGTGCAATCTGGCTGGCACTTGTATTTTCAACAGTCATATCTGCGTTATTATTTGCTTTTTTGAATCATTTTTTTAATCTGCCGGGCAGCATACCTGTGCTTGGCTGGCTTTTGATTTTCAATACATTGATTGCAGGGCTGATCACTTCCTTTATTAATGCAAAGTTACTGGAACCAATTACAAGACTTAGTAAAGCAATGAAGGAAGTTTCTCGGGGAGATTTTGAACAGCATTTGGAAACGAACAGCCGTATAGCAGAAGTTGGAGAATCTTATCAAAGTTTTAACGTTATGACAAAAGAACTTCGTGCAACAGAGGTGCTGCAGATGGATTTTGTATCTGATGTTTCTCATGAGTTTAAGACCCCGATTAATGCCATTGAAGGATATACAATGCTGCTTCAGGGAGAAGAACTGTCTCCGGATCAAGAGGAATATGTAGAAAAAATCTTATTTAACACCCAAAGACTTTCCGGATTGGTTGGTAATATTTTGCTGTTATCCAAGTTAGAGAATCAGAATATACCAATGAAAAAAACAGAATATCGTCTGGATGAACAGATCCGCCAGGCAGTTCTTTCATTGGAAACAAAATGGACAGAAAAAGAAATTGGTTTTCAGGTAGAATTGGAGGAAGTTAAATATACTGCGAATGAAGGACTTTTTATGCATATCTGGATAAATCTTTTAGATAATGCGATTAAGTTCAGCCCTTCAAAGGGGACAATTACGATGTTTCTGAAACAAGAACAGGATTCTGTTAAGTTCATTCTGGAAGATGAAGGACCAGGAATAGAGGATGATGTAAAATCCAGAATATTTGACAAGTTCTATCAGGTAGATGGATCTCATAAAGCAGAAGGAAATGGCCTAGGTCTTGCACTTGTAAAACGGATTGTAGATAGTGCCGGAGGAACAATCAAAGCAGAAAACCGTGAATATGGTGGATGCAGATTTGTTATAGAGCTGCCAAAGCAGAAAGATGAGATTATCTAGTTTTAAGATAAATTAGAAGATGGGAGAATTTATATGACATTTTATCAGGAGTTGCAGTTAAATCAGGCAGGTTCTAAAAACCTGTTGAAAAAGAGTGAAACACTAAAAGAAAAACTATATCATATGTGGGTATATCTGGTGAAGATAGCTGCTACAATGGCATTTTGTTTTTTCTTTGTTAGTATTTTCAGCATCCTATTTGGAAATGAGAACAGCATTGTAGGTGTAGTAGTCTTATTATGTCTCATGGTGTTTAGGAATGCGGATCTGGGGATCCACACCGGACAATCTACGATGCTTTTGGCTTTGTTCTTTGTAATTATGACTGTATGTCCGCATTTAGCAAATCAGTTTTCACCGGTATTGGGAATGCTGTTAAATATTGCGGCACTGGCTGTGTTGATTCTGTTCGGATGCCATAATCCATCCATGTTTAATCAATCTACATTGGTTCTTGGGTATCTGCTGCTATATGGTTATGATGTTACGGGAAAAAGCTATCAGATGCGATTAGTCGGAATGGCTTTAGGTGCAGCACTTACCTGCTTCGTATTTTATCGAAATCATAAAAACAGAACTTATAAAAGAAATCTGAAAGATCTGATACAAGAATTTGATATCACTTCTTCCAGAACAAAATGGCAGATATGTCAGATTTTATGCGTACCGATTGTCCTTTGCATTGCAGAACTTTGTAATATGCCACGTGCAATGTGGCTGGTATTGCGGCCATGTCCGTGATTTTGCCGTCTATGGAAGATATGCACTACAGAGTCCGTAAAAGGATTGTCGGAAATATTGCAGGTGTTATATGTTTTACAGTATTATATTTTCTGCTTCCTTCGTCAATCTATGCATATATAGGAATTCTTGGTGGAATCGGTGTAGGACTTTCAGCACAATATGGCTGGCAGGCAGTATTTAACACATTTGGTGCTTTAGCCATTGCTGCAGAGACTTATGGACTACAAGGAGCGGTTAGTCTTAGAGTGATTCAAAATGTTTTTGGTGTTGTGTTTGCTTTAGCATTTTGTGTTATATTTTATTGGTTTATGTCTAAAAAAAAGGAAAGTGAGGTGACCGTACATGCAGAGTGAAGTGAATCAGGAAGAAAATTTGAATAGAATTATTACGGTTCCTAATCTTCTTTCTTTTTTTCGGCTTTGTCTGATTCCGGTAATTATATGGAGTTATTGTGTAAAGAAAAATCCTCTGTTAGCTGGTGAAATCTTATTGCTGTCTGGTCTTACGGATCTTGCTGATGGATATATCGCAAGAAGATTCCATAGGATTAGTAATTTAGGAAAAATACTTGATCCGGTGGCTGATAAGCTGACACAGGCAGCGATGTTAATCTGTCTGTTTACTCGTTTTCCGCATATGCTTCTTTTAATCGTAATAATGGCAGGTAAGGAGCTGTATATGGTAGTCAGTGGATGTCTTGTGATACGAAAGACAGGAAAAGTACATGGTGCAGACTGGCATGGAAAGATAGTAACCTTTTTATTATATGGAACTGCAGCGGTGCATATTATATGGTTCCAAATTACACCGATGGTATCAGATCTGTTGATTGGTTTGTGCGCTATAATGATGGTCATATCGGTCGCTCTGTATATTATCCAGAATACCAGGACTCTTAAGGGAGAGACTGTATAAGCAATTTTATATTGCAATGACTAGAAAAATATTTAGGAGAACGAGGAGGCGGAAGTGATGAAGGAAATTTATCAGCAGACGGTAGAAGAGGTTCTTGAAAGGGTGAATGGCAAGAAATCTGGGCTTACGAGTGAACAGGTGAAAAGATCCAGAGAAAAGTGTGGGTGGAATGAACTTACAGAAGGAAAGAAGAAAGGTATCCTGCAGATTTTCTTTGAACAGTATAAGGATTTTCTTGTACTGATTCTAATTGCATCAGCAATCATATCTGGTATGCTTGGAGATGTGGAAAGTGCGGCAGTTATCGTGACGGTTATTACGATCAATGCAATCTTGGGAACAATACAGACGGTAAAAGCAGAACAATCTCTGCAGAGTTTAAAGAATCTTTCTGGCCCGGAGGCAAAAGTATTGCGTGATGGTACAGTCGTTCAAATTCCGGCAAGAGAACTGGTTGTTGGAGATGTGATACTGCTTGAAGCAGGAGATATGATTCCGGCTGATGGAAGACTGATTGAAAATGCAAGTCTTAAGATTGATGAGAGTGCTCTTACAGGAGAAAGTCTTGCAGTTGAGAAAAACATGGATACAATATTGACGGAAGCGCCACTTGGTGATCGGACAAATATGTTATTTTCCGGTAGTTTTGTAACGTATGGGCGTGGGAAAGCTGTTGTAACGGATATAGGAATGCAGACAGAAGTCGGAAAGATTGCAGGACTTTTGAAGTCAACTTCGGAAAAACAGACACCACTTCAGGTGAGTTTGGAAGTCTTTGGAAAGAAGCTTTCTATTATGATTCTGGTATTTTGCGGACTCTTATTTGCAATAAATGTGTTCCGCGGTGAAAAGATCAGCAGTGCATTTATGTTTGCAGTAGCACTTGCAGTAGCAGCAATTCCTGAAGCGCTAAGTTCTATCGTGACAATTGTACTTTCTTTCGGAACACAGAAGATGGCAAAAGAGCATGCAATCATTCGTAAACTACAGGCGGTAGAAGGACTTGGAAGTGTTTCTATTATTTGTTCGGATAAGACAGGAACGCTCACACAGAATAAAATGACGGTTGAAGATTATTATATAGATGGAAAAAGAATTTCAGCAGAGGCAATTGATATATCAGATCAGGCACAAAAATGTCTTTTAAATTACAGTATTCTATGTAATGATTCGACAAATGAAAATGGAGTAGAAATTGGAGATCCAACAGAAACAGCATTGATTAATCTTGGAAGTCGATATGGGATAGAGGCGGCAAGCGTAAGAAAGCTTTATCCAAGAAATGGAGAACTGCCATTTGACAGTGATCGAAAGATGATGTCAACACTTCACCTGATAGATGGTAAAAATCAAATGATTGTAAAAGGTGCAGTCGACAAGCTCCTGGAACGTACAGAGCAAATCTGGACGAAAGAGGGAATTCGAAAAATTACTGAGGAAGATAAAGAAAAAATACAACGTCAAAATCAGGAATTTTCGATGGAAGGTTTAAGAGTATTGGCTTTTACCTATCGTGAAATTCCTAAGAATCACACATTAACGATACAAGATGAGGATCACTTAGTATTTCTTGGTTTGATTGCGATGATGGATCCTCCGAGAGAAGAATCAAAAGCTGCGGTAGCGGAATGTATAAAAGCGGGAATTCGACCGGTTATGATCACCGGAGATCATAAAATTACAGCAGCAGCAATTGCAAAGAGAGTTGGAATATTACATGATTTATCGGAAGCCTGTGAAGGGGCAGATATAGAAAATATGAGTGACGAGGAACTCAAAGAATTTGTCTCAAATATTTCTGTGTATGCAAGAGTGTCACCGGAACATAAAATTCGCATTGTTCGGGCATGGCAGGAAAGAGGAATGATTGTGGCAATGACAGGAGACGGTGTCAATGATGCACCGGCATTAAAGCAGGCAGATATTGGTGTTGCAATGGGAATGACCGGAACGGAAGTTGCGAAAGATGCAGCAGCGATGGTACTTACAGATGATAACTTTGCAACAATCGTAAAAGCAGTGGAAAATGGACGAAACTTATATCAGAATATCAAGTATGCGATACAGTTTCTTTTGTCAGGAAATTTCGGAGCAATTTTAACCGTTCTTTGTTCATCGGTTGCAGGACTTCCGGTGCCATTTGCACCAGTACATTTACTCTTCATTAATCTTTTGACGGATAGTCTTCCGGCAATTGCGTTAGGCTTAGAGCCGGATAGAAGTGAAGTGATGAGTGAAAAACCGAGATTGGCAGATGAGTCGATATTGACAAAAGATTTTCTTAGCAAAATCGGTCTGGAAGGTTTGGTAATTGGAGCAATGACAATGATCAGTTTTTTGACAGGATACAACCAGAATGGTACATTGCTTGGAAGCACGTATGCTTTTGGAACTCTTTGTCTGGCACGTTTGTTTCATGGATATAATTGCAAATCAGATCATCCGGTCATTTTTACAAAAGGTCTCTTTCATAACAAGTGGCTTCAGGGAGCATTTGTGTTAGGTGCAGTACTCATTACAACAGTACTGACGGTTCCTGGTTTCCATAACTTATTCAAGGTGGAAACGTTGAATCTGATGCAGCTTGGATGTGTATATTTATATGCTTTTGCAAGCCTTCTGATTATTCAATTACTTAAGTGTATACGTATGAAACTAAGAAAAAGAGGGGAAAGATAGTGGATTTAAGTAGATGTTCTATGAAAAAAATTCGAGAACTGATTGTGTTTACGGCATTTCTTGTAGTTGCTTTGTGGAAATTCGATGTGGTGATTGAAGTGCTGAAGTCAATATGGAAAATTGTGTTTCCTTTTGCGCTTGGTGGTGCAATTGCCTTTGTGATTAATGTACCAATGAGTTTCCTGGAAAAGAAAATGCTCGGAAAGATAAAAGAAAATAATAAAATAGGAAAAAAAGCTGCGAGACCGATAAGCTGCTTCTTACAATTATATTGGCAGCAGGTGTAATGGTATTGGTAATATTTGGTGTGATTCCACAGCTTACACAGACCATGGGAAATCTGATGACGAGTATTTCAGATTTTATTCCACAGATGCAAAACTGGATTCGGGAATTTTCACATGATAATCAGGATATTATGAAATTGGTAGATCAGCTGCAGTTTCAGCCTGATCAGGCAATTAAATGGGGAATAAGTCTTCTTGGAAACGGAGTCGGAAATATGATGAATACGACGATGTCAGCAGTAGGTTCCATTGCCAGTGGATTAGCGACCTTTTTTATTTCGTTTTCCTTTGCATGCTATATTCTTTTTCAGAAGGAAAAATTACATTTACAGGTAAGAAAAGTGATTTTCGCTTTTATTCCAAAACAAAAAGCAGATGCAATTCTTAACATATGTTCGCTGACATATCGGACATTTGCAAATTTTCTTGCGGGGCAGTGTCTGGAAGCAGTAATTCTCGGAATGATGTTTGTTATCACGCTAAGTATTTTAAAAATGCCATATGCACTTTTAATTGGAATTTTGATCGCGTTTACCGCATTGGTTCCTATCTTTGGAGCCTTTATTGCTGTGCCGTGGGAAGTTTTCTGATCTTTATGGTAAATCCAAAACAGGCAGTTTTATTTATTATAGTTTTTCTGCTTTTGCAGCAGATAGAAGGTAATCTGATCTATCCTCATGTGGTTGGCGGATCAGTAGGACTTCCATCAATTTGGGTACTGGCGGCAGTTACAATCGGCGGAAATCTTATGGGAATTATAGGTATGCTGATTTTCATTCCACTTGTATCGGTATTTTATACTATATTCCGGGAGTTCGTATATCTGCGCCTAAAAAACAACATATAAAACGAGTAACGAGAACGGATGTGGAAGAGTATGCGGAGGAGGAAATTGCGTCATCCTTTATTGTGCCGAATGAAAAATAATGAGATGATACAAATATAAATGAAGTGTAATGCCGATTATTAAGACGTTATAAAAATAGATTACAAAGGAAGAAGATATTATGAAGAAAATAGGAATCATGACAGACAGCCACAGTGGAATTTTGAGCGAAGAAGCGCAGAGACTCGGAATTAAGGTACTACCGATGCCCTTTTATATCGGAGAGAAAGTGTATCGTGAAGGAGTAGATCTTTCCAGAGATGAATTTTATGATATGCTTCGAAAGGGCGTAGATGTATCTACATCTCAGCCGTCACCAACAGAAGTTATGGATATGTGGAAAGAGATGCTGAAAGAATATGAGGAGATTGTTTATATTCCTCTTAGTAGTGCTTTAAGTGGGTCCTGTATGACAGCAGAAGCCATGGCAAATGAAGATGAATTTGCCGGTAAGGTGTTTGTCGTAGATAACGGTCGTGTGGCAACCCCGATGCATCGTTCTGTTCTTGATGCAGTAGAAATGGCAGAAGAAGGATACAGTGTAGTCGAAATCAAGAAAATTCTTGAAGAAACCAGAGAAAAAATGACAATTTATATCGGGCTCAGCACACTGAAATATCTCAAAAAAGGAGGAAGAGTCAGCTCTGTGACAGCTTTGGCAGCAGATGTCCTGAATATCAAACCTGTTATGCATTTCAGCACAGGAAAGCTTGATATCTACCAGAAATGCCGTGGTATGAAGAAATCACGTAAGTTATGATCGATGCAATGAAGCATGAGCTGGAAACGAATTTCCGAGAAGAATATGCTGCGGGTAAAGTGTACCTGATGGCGGCGTCCAGCAGTACCGATGAAGTGACAGAAGAATGGGTAAACCAGATTAAAGAAAGTTTCCCGGGAATGGAAGTCATGTGTGATAAACTTTCCTTCGGTTTGTCCTGTCATATCGGTCCGGATGGACTGGGAATCGGATGCACCTGTAAGCCAGTGTAAAAAACTGCTCCGGAGAAGATAAAATAAAAGATTAGGGTGTCAAAAGGTTTATAGCCTTTGATATAAATTTGTACCTTGAAAACTTAACACGATATGTAAAAACATTGGATTCTTTGGTAAAATGTAGGTAGCATTTTATGAGGTGATCTATATGTCTTTTGTTAAAAATGATAATCAACAGCTTACTGTTTTAGACAGTACTTTTAATCTTACAGAACGCGAAAAACGAATGTTAGAAAAATCATGGGCAAATACTTTTGCAGACAAAGTTTTTCCTGCTATTGATGAAAATATTTTTTCTGTTCTTTACAGTAAAAAAGCATCCAGACCTAATACTCCGGTCAATGTGATTGTTGGGGCACTGATTCTTAAAGAAGCTCTTAATGTTACTGACGATGAGATCGTTGAAGCTATGGCATTTGATATCCGCTATCAGTATGCACTGCACACAACCAGTTTTGAAGAGCAGCCAATTAGTGACAGAACCCTCAGCAGGTTTAGAGCAAGAGGAAACAGAGCATGATGTTGATCTTATTCATGAATGTGTTGTAAAAATGGCAAAAGAAATATCTGATTTTATGGATATCACTCCGGATAAACAACGTATGGACAGTTTAATGGTTGCTGCAAATATCAGAAACCTCTCATTGCTTGAATTGTTTTATACTTGTGTTGCTAATCTTTGCAAAATAATGGATGAGCGTGGAACAAAAATTCCGGATGAACAATATCATTATATTAAAAAAGATGATTATAATAAATGCATTTATCACAAGCGGGATATGGATGCAACTGAGAGAAACGTTGTTGTGATGAAAGATGCAGATATCTTGATAAAGATTTGTGATTCAACCGGTGATTTTGATGATACAAGTGAATATCAGCTTCTTATTCGCCTATTAAAGGAACGCACAATCATTGATGATGGTGGCTCAAGGCGGCTTCGACAAAAAAGAGGAAGTTGAAAATCCTTCAGAAGTATTGCTTAATCCTTCTGATCCAGAAGCCACTTTCCGCTATAAAGCAGGTGGCAGACATCTTGGATACGTTGGAAACGTAGTTGAAGCTGTCGGAGAAAAAAGCAGTCTGGTCATTGTCTACGATTACCAGCAAAATACCTACGCAGATAATCAGTTTATGAAAGATTATCTTAATGAGAAAAAAGATTTTTCTGATGGTTCTTTTATTGTTGCCGATGGGGCATACAGCGGAGAAGAGAACTCACGTTTAGCATCTGAACATAATCTAAAACTTGTTACAACCAATTTCACAGGACGCAAACCAGATGAAATATATGCTGATTTTGTTTTTACTGATGATGGAAAATATCTCATCAAATGTAAGAATAATCGTGTACCTGAAGACTGTATCTATGATCCAGGCAATGAGCGTTCCGTTGCGTATTTTCGGATAAGTGACTGCGAAGGATGTCCTTACAAAGAACGGTGTCAGTCGCGTTTTCTAAAAACACGAGTCCGAAAGGAAGTATCTTGGAAATCCGTTGGTCGTGCAAAACAATTACAGTACATGCAGACGGAAGAATTTTCTGAATATGCAAAATTTAGAAATGGAGTAGAAGCAATTCCCTCTCTTCTTCGTCGAAGATATCATGTGGACAAGATACCTGTGCATGGCAAAAAACGTACCCGGTTATTCTTCGGATTTAAAATAGCAGCATTAGATTTTCAAAAGCTATTAGATTATAAAAAAGCATTATATTTTCCAAAAAGCTGGTCGATAGAATCCAGGAGCCTGCAAGATCTCCAATTAGTTTCGTGGCTGAAAGAAACAGAATTGTGAGATGGCTGCCATGGAAAGTACGGGCTCTTATTGGAAACCTGTATATAATATATTTGAAGAAGAACAGATACCGATCATGGTTGTGAATGCGCAGCATATCAAAGGAGTTCCCGGACGTAAGACGGATGTAAAAGATGCAGAGTGGATTGCCGATCTGGTACGCCATGGATTAGTAAAAGCAAGTTACATACCAAATAGGGATATTATATGGTTCCAAATTACACCGATGGTATCAGATCTGTTGATTGGTTTGTGCGCTATAATGATGGTCATATCGGTCGCTCTGTATATTATCCAGAATACCAGGACTCTTAAGGAAGAGACTGTATAAGCAATTTTATATTGCAATGACTAGAAAAATATTTAGGAGAAGATAGATATAAACAGTAAGTCAAACACACAAACTATGGAGTCTTTAGTCGGTTTAATAAAATTTAGATAGAAAATAAATCATTATAAAAAGGGGCTGTCGGGAAGCTCTAAAAAACGTTATTTACCGACAGCTCCTTATTTTGGTTCTTCCAGATCTTCAAAAAATGCGTCGAAGGAACAATTATATATTTTCTTTAATTCCAATAGAACACTGATCTTAACATTGAGCTCTCCATTTTCATATTTTGCGTAAGTGGTTCTGCCAATGTCACAGCCATTTCGCTGGAGTATGGCACATAACTTTTCCTGGGAGATTCCGTATTTGTTGCGGAGCTTCTGAAGGTTTGGACCAATGCTGATATCACATCTTAGTTTTTGTTCCATAAACATCCCCTTTTTGACCAGTATAGGTGTCAACGTTGATGTTTCTATTTTATGAAAAAAGAAAAATTATATTGTCCGTTATACTGGTCAAAACAAAGAAAAAGTGATATAGTAATAAAAAATGTGGGAGGGATACAGATAAGTTATTTTACCTGTATATGGAAATGAAAAATGAAATTTGAAGCATTTTATAAGGAAGCATATGATGCAGAAATGGAAGAGCTATTTTCTGATAATGCATCAGAAACAGAAAATAAGCCATCAAAGGATTCCTGTGATTTGTTAATGAAAAAAGTAAATCTGGAATTTTCTCAGTATAAGTTAGTGAAAAGTGAAAAATGATTATGATTATTTGCTGGCAAATCTTTATCCAAAAGCTGCTGAGATTGCAAAGATGCAGGGCGGAAATCTGACATTAGACATTGATGAAGAGAGGCACACAGGAAAGCTGGAATACTGGGGAGCTTTTTTGATGAGTACATCGGGAGACACACTTCTAATGGATTTTCTTGTATCTGCGATGACAATGACAGATCAGTTTTCATTTGAGGTAAAAAACTCTCTTTTACATTTGGAGTTTTTCTTTGAATTATATAATCAGGTAAAGATGAAAGATTATTCCAAAGAGATTGAACAGCTGGGACTAAAAATCAAGGAGTTAAATACACGGTAGTGTTTTGCTATCCAAATGAAGCTATAATGCAACCGTTATGAAATTGACATATGATATCTTAACGAATAGAATAATACTATAAAGTTCTGTGCATGCGGAACCTGGTGCATGAGAGAGCCAGGAACTTTATGAAGTATGAAAAGACAGCCATTAGAAAAGTGGTTGTCTTTTTTTTCGCCCGGATTGCACAGAAGGACCTTGTAAGAAGCAGATCTTCCGGAGCTTAGTTGAAGGGAGGAAGTCTATGGAAAAACAGAAAGTAAAAGATGAAATTGCTGCACGTTTTAGTAAGAAAAATTGGCTTGTGAAAGCGCTTCCAATTGCATACTGCGCTATAGGTGTACTTCTTATGACCGCAGTACCCGTGTATGCGGATGATATTTTTGCAACTGCGAAAAATGCAATGCAGACGGTTTATACAGACGTAGCTGGCATTGCAACTGTGGCAGCTGTGGTTTGTGCGGCAGTATGCCTTTTTTTAATGAATTTTAGCAAATCGGGACGAACTGTGGATGAATCCAGATCCTGGTTAAAAAGGATTGTTATCTGCTGGGCGGCACTTATGACATTGGGTGCGATTGTAACGTATCTGGAAAAGATTATTCCACAAAGCATGTTTACGGGATGATCTGAAGAAAAGAAAAAGCCGGAGCTCTCCCGGCATAAAAGGAGGGTATCTATAATAGATATGAATGAAACATGAGCTGGCTGCTGGATCTTCTGGTAGATGCAGTCAAAGAAATGGTATCTCAGTTTATCATTGATATGATGGGACTGATTACGGATGTATTTACAGATTTACTATCCTGTAACCTCTCCCTGTTTGAAGAACTGTTTTCTGTAGTAGGAAGTTTGTACCAGAATGTGATCGTCCCTATGGGAATTGCGCTGTTGCTTATGATTCTAATCTGGCAGCTGTTCAAATCCATGTTCGGGAAGGTTGGAATAAATGCAGAAGAACCAATCGAGTTAATTGGACGTTCTTCCATCTGCTTGTTCTTTGTGGTTGCCTCAAAGCCTGTTATTAATTACATATTGAAAATTGCGGGAACCCCATATCAATGGGTGATTGGAACTGACATCAAGGTGCAAAGTTTTTCGGAGTATGTAACTGCCTTAGAGGGGATTACAGCACCGCTTGGGCTTGGAACAATCAGCATAGCAATCTTAATGCTCATTATGCAGTTTGTAGTTGCGTGGAATTATTTTAAAATGCTGTTTGTAATTGCGGAACGGTATGTCCTTCTGGGCGTGTTTTCTTATACAGCACCATTGGCATTTGCAACAGGCGGATCTAAGTCCACTAACAACATCCTTGCATCCTGGGCAAAAATGTTTGGAGGCCAGGTAGTTCTGATCATCTTAAATGCCTGGTGCCTAAAAATGTTTTTGTCTGGTTATGGAAACATGATGGCAAGCAGCTATGGGTTCACGAAGTTTTTTGTAGCAACTTTGTGTCTGGTGGGCTTTTGCAAAATTACATTCAAACTAGATTCTTATATGGCGGCGTTAGGCGTGAATCTTGGACGGCCTTCCCCGGGCATGGGAGCACTCGGAGCAGCATGGCGGCACAGCGAATTTTTTCACAGGCAGGAAGGGCATTCTCTGGAACGAATGGAAGCGGAAATGGTACTGGGAGCTCTACGAATATGGGAAACTTAGGTAGCGCAAATGGCTTTACCGAACCTACGGGGCCTATCCCTATGAATCCCTCTGGAGGAAGTGAAGTGGATATTGAATCTTTGTTTCAAAGTGGTGATTTTGATACGGAATATCCAGAAAAGCATGAAACTGCGGCTGGAGATACCAAGAGTATGAATGCTTCAAATACCGCTTCAGCAAATGTACTTGATGAGCTAGGAATTCGTGCAAATGGAACGGAGACTTCTGGTACATCTTATGCTTCTGGGACAATTGAAAATGAGGCAACATCTTCGAGTGAAATTGAGCCTGTGATGGAATCCGATGATTTTGTAGAATCAGAAGGGAATGTAATGGATCTGAATGCGGGAAGTTTACCGGAATACCAGGAAGCTTCAGGAACAGAGGTGGTTTCTTCAGAAGGTGTTACTCCAAACGAAACTATGGAAGATGGATTCTCTGAAGCACTATCAAGTGGAAGTAGTCTGGGTGAAATGGAGAATCCAGGAGAACCTAATTTCCCGGATGGAAAAACCACCGCCCGGAGTGATCCTATGTCTTTTGAAGAGCAACCATTTGAAGGAGCATCTGCATTTAACAGTGATAATGGCATTATGGCAGAACTGGGTGAATATCCGGCTTCGGAGACAGGCATGGGGCCTCGGATTATGCAATGGAAATGGATTTGGGAGGTGGCATTGGTAACAAAAGCCAGGAGGCGGACAGAAATACATCTTCAGAAGAAAAAGGTGAACTATCTTATTCTGCCAGTGGTTTTGAATCGGATGTATCTGGTAGCTTAAATGGCAGGTATTCAGGTTCAGATGAAAATGTTGCAGGTGAAAACGGAGATTTTTTTGCTTCCAGTGCGGATTTGGGAATCCTGGACGCTGTGTCTGGAAATGAGAGTGTTCATGCAAATCCAGAAATGGATGTAAATGGCGCGAATAGTTTTTCGGAAGAGGCAGGAAATGTTTCTGGTAACATGTCGGATGTTCCCCAAATGGAAACGCCTATATATTCGAATTCTGGTATTTCTGGGAATATAGAAAGTGAGAAGCAGCTTACCAACATGGGAGAGCCTTTTGCACAGGAAGCAGAAGCCGGTGGCTACGGGAATTATTCTACAACTGGAAATTCTGCTGTAGACAGTTTTACCGGAACAAATGAATCTGAAGACAGTTTTATTCAGAAACCAGACGAGTACCTGGAACAGGATAATCTGGATCCAATCGAAGAGGCAAATGACAGCTTTACACTTCCAGAGGAAATAAATGGTATGGAAGAAATCCAGACGGAAGATGCACAAATGCCTATGAATATGGAACTGCTACGCAATCCTCATAGAATTCGGGAAATTCCGAAATCAAGAAGTGAGTTAAGAGGACAGAAACAGGGTGACAGAGATACCGGAAGGTTGGAGGATTAAGCTATGGATGACGAAAGACAAGAGAATTCCCCTCTTGATGAGGGGAGTGAAATGATCGCTCATTCGGCACAAGCTGCTTATGCGGTATCGGCTGCTGTAAAAGCTGGGAGAACTGCTGCTGGTGCGGCAGCCGGGACTGCCATGGCAGGACCGCTTGGAACATTAGTAGGAACCTTGGCTGGCAGCAAAACAGTTTGGAAGGTGTTTGGTGCTATATTTCTATTTCTTTTTTTGTGGATGTTTATTATTGCAAACATGATCGGAATTATATTTCATTATCTGGGTTTTGCCAACGCGGATTCCTATGCAAATGAGGCACAGTCCAACCAGCTTGCAAATATCAGAAGCAGAACGGAGCAAATTCTGCAAAACGCAGACTGTCAGAATGAGATATTGCAGATCATAGGACAGCAGAGGGATTTACATTTGCAGGAAATCCAGGCAGACCAGATGGAAAAATATGCTGATGCTACATTGGTTGTGGTGGATGAGTTTGAGACAAAACTAAAAAGAAGCTTATCCTATTATCTTTCTGTTATGTTCATGGATAAATGCGACAACAGCACCATATCTTCTTTCCTTGGATATTCAAATGTCCTGGGACTTGATATGGACACTAACCTTTCCAGCCCTTATGATGCCTATTTTCAGGAAGCTGCCAGGACCTATAATGTACCTGTGGCGCTGCTTCTTGCAATCTGTAAAACGGAGTCTGATTTCAGCCCGAATGTAGTATCAGGTGCTGGGGCGATAGGCTTAATGCAGCTTATGCCGGATACGGCGGCTTCCCTTGGAGTATCCAATCCTTATGATCCGTACCAGAATATTATGGGCGGCGCCAAATTCATCAGCCAGCTGGTAGAGCAATTTAAAGGCTATTCAAATGGCTTAGAGCTAGCAGTCGCAGGATATAATGCAGGACCTTATGCAGTTATCAAATATGGTTATCAAGTACCGCCATATTCCGAAACCCAGGCCTATGTCAAGAAAGTGTTAGGGCTTGTCGAGATTCACGATAGTACATCCGGTACTTCTACAGAAACAAAAACAGATCAGGAGTCCCTGGAAAAGTCATATCAGGTGTTAAAGGAGGCTGTCGCACAAAATGTGGACAGTTTTTTTTCATGGACTGTAACAGATGAACGGGAAGGCCAAATGGAACAGAAAGTCTACTGTCTGGAAGTGAATGGAAGCCGGGCAGAGACAGATGAACAGACTTATCGGCAGGTCCTGGAGCAGGGAGCAATGCCTGGGAAGAAAAGCGGACGGTAACGACAAAGGTTGTAGAGTACACTCTGGCATTGATCTTGAACACACAGCTGACAGGCAGCAGCGGCTATCAATATAAATATGTGACAAATGAAAGCACATTCAATTTTGTATTAAAGCTGTTGGAATACCTGCAAGGCGGTGTAGATGCTGTCAAAAATGCCCTTTACAATGTCTTTCACTGGACGGACTTTCTGACTGGCGGAACCAGTGGGGGTGATACCTATATCGGCAATATTGACGCGACTGGGGATATTATCACCTATGATACGGTGGGAAAAGGTGTCAAAAAGGTTGTTTATTATAACCAGGGAGAAGATCCCTGGGCTACCATGTCTTATGGAGCCAGTACGATCAAAGCCTCTGGATGCGGTCCAACATCCCTTGCTATTGTAATTTCAACCTTAACCGGGCAGACGGTGACTCCGGAGATGACCTGCGCGTTTTCCATTGCAAACGGGGAATATATCTATGGGCTTGGAACATGCCATTCCTTTCCGATGAATGCAGCCCATCACTGGGGACTTAACTGTGAAAGAGTGGGAAAAGACCGAATGGGAGATGTTGTAAATGCCTTGAAAGACGGAAAAATGGTGGTGGAAATTTGTGAGGCCTACACCATCACGGGCAGTGGAAGCGGGCATTTTATTGTTCTGACAGGTGTTACCAAAGATGGCTATATCACCATTGCCGATTGTGCCAGCAGGGAACGTACTGGGAAAGTGTACAGTGTGGAAACGATTGCTTCTTACGGCCGTGACCTGGCAGATGGAGCCTTTTGGATCATTTGGAAATGAGAGGGTTGAGTATGGACGGACACTTGAAATATGGATTGCTTATGGGACTATATTCTTCTGCATTACTGGCAATGCCAATTACGGTACTTGCAAACACTGACATGCAGAATGCTACAGATCTTCCACAGATTGTATCCTGGGATGACGGACATGGATATCTGGAAAGTGGAGAAATGCTTCGGAATGGCTGGGGCTATGATACCGTCAATCCAGCTGGAAAATATGTGCTCTTTGATGAAGAGGGCGCTATCCTTAGACGCTCGGAATCCATGGAAGCAGAGTTGGAAGATAATTATATAGGTACCGAACAGGTTCCGGCAGTCATTGCATTTCGGGCACGGGTTTTTGACGGATTTGCCGGTACGATAGAGGTTGCTTTAGAAGAACAAAATGGAGTAACCCAAACTGTATTCCTAAATGCGGACAACTTCTATGAGTGGAATCTGTCCACTGGAAGTGGAACTTATCGGATTCAGTCTGTAAGTGCAACAGAAGGAGATCTGTCTTTTGTAACAGAGTTTTCGAATATGTATCAGAATCTTCCAGAAGAAGGTCTCCTGGTGCAAAAGATTACAGTAACAGAAGTCGTTATAGAGAATATCCATGCAGCAGGGGAAGAATCTCAGGTTGCAGAGGAAAATGAAAATCCTATTGATGAAATGAATGTGCTTCAGGAGAAAGGACAGGAAGAGGAGGCAGAGGGAATTTTAGAAAATCAAGCACAGGAGGTGAATATCGTGGATGCAGTAAAACAGAAGAATCCATTTATACTGCTCGGTATAGGGGTGGTTCTAATTGTCGCAATCGGTGGCCTGATATGGTCTAAAAAGAGATAACAGGAAAGGAGCTTCACAAAAATGGCACAAAATGACCATTCAGACGTATATATCATTCCACCTAATTTTGTAAAAGAGGGAACCTTGTTCTCTGGAAGGGCAGAAGCCCGAAACGTAGTAGAAGCGGCATTTTTGGCACTTATTGGAATCCGTTTTTTAGTATTCTTAAATCTTGGAATAAAAGGGAAGATTTATGTCGGGATCATCCTGATTCTGCCGCTTGTGATATTGGCGGTGATCGGTGTCCAGGGCGAAAGTCTTTCCTCTTTTCTTATCCAGCTGTTTTCATATCTTGTAAAACGGCGTGTGTTGACAGAGCCAAGCAGTCAGTACCGTTTAAAGAGAAACCGCCGTATTCGGAAGCAGCAGAAAAAACGCTGTAGACGGGAACGTAAAAAGAGAAAAAAGGAGGGTGGCAGAGATCGGAAGCGAAATCGAAGAGCTGAAGAGGAAACTGAAGGAGCAAAAGAAGCCGAGAAACTAGAAAAAAAGGATAAACGGAAGCAGGAACGTGAGAAAAAGAAATCTGCCAGTCTTCAGAAGCGTCAGGATGTGCAGGAAGAAAAGCTTCGGAAAAAAGAAGACAGACTACAGGCACAAAAAGAAAGAAGGGAAGCTGCGGTCCGGTTTCATGAACAGGAAGCAGAAGAACGCAGTCTTCGGAAAAATCTGGCGGTGCAGGCTGACGAAAAAGATGGAAAAGAAAAACAGCTATTCCAGTCAATGATGCAGAACCAGTAGAAGCAAAAGGCAGGGAAGAGAACAGCAGTGACCTGGATATCCTTCCGGTAACCTGGCGTCTTCCTATTTGCCAGTTAGCCAGATCAGAAATGGTGTGATCAAAACAAAAGATGAGAGGTACATTAAGATCATAGAGATTTTACCCATCAATTTCCTATTACGTTCTGCATCTGAAAAAAGAAACATTATATATTCTTTTGCGTCCTATTTGAAAATTGCACCGCCCAATTTACAGTTCAAGATTTTATCCAAAAAAGGCGGATATCAAGGATACATAGAGAAGATACGAAGAGAAGCAGAACAGGAAACAGATGAACGGTGTCGGACTTTACAGGAAGATTATGCAAAGCTCCTGACACAACTGGGAACCAGGGAAGCCATTACACGGCGTTTCTTTCTCATTTTTGAATATCCATTAAGCGGAACCAAATCCGTAAATGAAAGAGATATGTTTTTATACTTGCAATCGGCGGTACAGACAGCGAAAAAATACCTTGCTATGTGCGGAAACGTAGTTCTGGAGCATAAAAATGAAACTCGGTTTTGTGTGGAAGTGTTTTACCAGCTCTTAAACCGGGATACCAGCTTGAAGGCAACGCTTGATGAGCGCATTGAAAAAAGTCCGAAAACATTATATCCTGGAAAATGGGAAAGAAAGTGTGGCAAAAATTCCAGTA
>ENA-OQAA01000745-OQAA01000745.1-human-gut-metagenome-genome-assembly--contig:-NODE-745-length-20599-cov-8.308861_pt1 | contig 20599 bp, 26 predicted proteins | sample MGYA00242489_ERZ504515 | MGnify/ENA primary metagenome ERZ504515 (study PRJEB26092, sample SAMD00036237) | human gut metagenome | host: Homo sapiens | study: EMG produced TPA metagenomics assembly of... | reverse complement strand
TTGTTTTAAACAAGTAAGACCCCTTGAAGACTACAAGGTTGATAGGCACGATGTGTAAGTGGAGCGATCCATTCAGCAAGCGTGTACTAATAGGTCGAGGGCTTGACCACAATTCGCTTGAGACTCTGAGAGTCAACGAAAAAATGTGAGCAGTGATTATTCAGTTTTGAAGGCACGTCCTTCTAAGAAACACTGGACAAAGTACAACAAACATGTTATACTGGTTCAGTCAGATCGGTCGGTGTCGATGACGGTGAGGTTCCACCTGTTCCCATTCCGAACACAGAAGTTAAGCTCACTTGTGCCGAAGATAGTTCGCTGGAAACGGCGCGTGAAATAGGTAGTCGCCGACTTGAGTTATCAGAATGAAGAAACCGCATTCTGATAATATGCACCTCTAGCTCAGTTGGTAGAGCAACTGACTCTTAATCAGTGGGCCCAGGGTTCGAGTCCCTGGAGGTGCACCAGATATTGAACGCCAAATCGTAAGATTTGGTGTTCTTTTTTGTTATGTAACCCTGAAAAATCGGGGCTTGCACGGTCAATGCACGGTTTTTGCACGTTGGTGTTTTCGTGGGAATCCTCTGCATGGGCTGGAATTGCTTTGAAATGCGTGGTAAATTTTGCATCAGGTCAGCAGAGCCAGACGGAGCTGCGCCTTTACTTCGGGGTCTGCATTCTTCAGCAGTTCCAGCAGAGCGGTCATAGAAATGGTCGATTCGTCTGCGGCGGGCACAGCCTGCGGGCTGGGGCTTTCCTGTTTGGCATAGAAACCTTCCTCAAACTTCTTGCCCAGTTCTACACGAGAGGACTGCTGGATATGCGCATAGGTGTTCACCAGCATATCCCGCCGTAGCGTGTCCTGTGGTGCCCTGAACGGCCTTCACATCGCCGCCAGAGATCATCAGCTGATAGGTGGGCACTGGAATGGCGCAGACCGTGAAAGACGATGCGGGGAAACTCCGGATGTGCGTTCTGCCATTCGGGATCTGATGCCGGGCACAAAGCGGTTTTGGGAGCTGAAAAAGTCCATCGGTCATGTAACTCAGAAGGTTCTGACCGCTCAGCTGCGGCAGATGGAGGAAAGCAGAATAAGTAAAAGACGGGGTGCTGTGCATTTGTGCAGCACCCCGTCTTTTATTTGTGTTCATCTGCGCCCGGCTCATAGAGCAGCTCCAAATGCGGTGCCCATGGTTAGATAGATCTCGTCCTGCGGCAGAAGATCAATAAAATTGCGATAATAAACTATTTGCCCAGATGCCAGATGTCGCGGTCGTACTCGGCAATGGTGCGGTCGGAGGAGAACATGCCCGCTTTGGCAATGTTCACCAGACACTTGCGCCGCCAGCCTTTCGGGTCGCAGGCGTAATCACTGAGGGCCTGCCCCTTGCGCACAACGTAGGCGTTGAAGTCCGGCAGGGTCTGGAACCAGTCTTTATGGATCAGCTCGTTGTGCAGGCGGGTCAGGTTTTCGGCGTGACCGGCGGCCAGCATCTCCGGGCCGGTGAGGAAGTTGATGGCGCGGCGGATGTTGACATCGCCCTCCACCCACTGGGCGGGGTCGTAGTCGCCCACGGCATAGCGGTGGATGACCTGATCGGAGGTCTGGCCGAAGATATAGATGTTCTCCTCGCCCACCTGCTGGCTGATCTCCACATTGGCACCGTCCATGGTGCCCAGTGTCAGCGCGCCGTTCAGCATGAACTTCATGTTGCCGGTGCCGGAAGCTTCCTTGGAGGCAAGGCTGATCTGCTCGGACAGGTCACAGGCGGGGATCAGCTTTTCGGCGGCGGTAACGTTGTAGTTCTCCACGAACACCACCTGCAGCCACTTGGACACTTCCGGGTCTGCGGCAATGACCTTGGACAAGGTCAGCAGCGCATGGATGATGTCCTTTGCAATGGTGTAGGCAGGTGCCGCCTTGGCACCGAAGATGCTCACCAGCGGAGCAGCGGGCAGGTGCCCGGCCTTGATCTCGTAGTACTGATGGATGAGGTACAGCAGGTTCAGCTGCTGGCGCTTATACTCGTGCAGGCGCTTGGACTGGATATCGAACACAGCATCGATGTTCACGCTCACCTTCTGGGTGCGCAGCAGCCAGTCAGCCAGTGCTTCCTTGTTGGCCTTTTTCACAGCGGTCAGCTGCTCCAGCACAGCTTCGTCGTCAGCAAAAGCCAGCAGCTTTTCCAGCTCGGCGGCATCCTTACGGAAGCCGGAGCCGATGTGCTGTTCCAGCGCGGCGGTCAGGCGGGGGTCGCATTCCAGTAGCCAGCGGCGGAAGGTGATGCCGTTGGTCTTATTGTTGAACTTTTCCGGGTACAGCTCGTAAAAGCCGTGCAGCTCGGATTTTTTCAAAATCTCGGTGTGCAGCGCCGCCACGCCGTTGGTGGAGTGGGTGAAGTGGATGTCCATGTGGCCATGTGCACCCGGTCGTCCTTGTCGATGATGGCAAGGCTCTCGTCCTTGGTGCGGGTGCGGGCCAGTGCGTCCAGCTTTTCGATAATGGGCATCAGCTGGGGCACCACGGCATCCAGATAGGCGCGGGGCCACTTTTCCAGCGCTTCGGCCAGAATGGTGTGGTTGGTGTAGGCGCAGGTCTTTGTGACGATCTTTACGGCTTCCTCAAATTCGATGCCCTTTTCGCCCAGCAGCCGGATCAGCTCCGGGATGACCATGCTGGGGTGGGTGTCGTTGATCTGGATGGCGGCGTAGTCGGCCAGATCATGGTAATCGCAGCCCCGGGCGGCACACTCGGCCAGAATGAGCTGGGCACCGGCAGAGACCATCAGGTACTGCTGGTACACCCGCAGGCGGCGGCCTGCCTCATCGGAATCGTCCGGGTAGAGGAAGAGGGTCAGGTTCTTGTCGATGGCAGTTTTATCGAAGGCAATGCCGTCATGGACGATGCTCTCATCGATGGTGTCAAGGTCAAACAGGTTCAGGGTGTTGGTGCGGCCCTCGTAGCCGGTGACCGCCAGCTTGTACAGTCGGGCAGTGTACTCCTTGCCCGCCAGCTCCACCGGGTAGGTGATGTCGGTCTTTTCTGCCAGCTGTGGGCGGTGAGCCACGGGTCGGGCTTTTCGTTCTGCACGCCGTCCTCAAAGGACTGGTGGAACAGGCCGAAGTGATACCGCAGGCCCACGCCGTCGCCGGGCAGGTTCAGCGTTGCCAGAGAGTCGAGGAAGCAGGCAGCCAGACGGCCCAGACCGCCGTTGCCCAGAGAAGGTTCCGGCTCCACCTCTTCGATATCGGAAAGGCTCTTGCCGACGGCAGCCAGTGCATCGCGGGCTTCATCGTACAGTCCCAGATTGATGAGGTTGTTGGACAGCAGCTTGCCGATGAGAAATTCGGCGCTGATATAGTACAGCTTGCGGCCGGTGACCGGCTGCACACGGTCGGCGCTCTTCTGCCGGACGAGTTCCAGCAGCGCGAGATACAGCTCCTGATTCGTGCAGTCTGCCAGCGGCTTGCCCGTGAGACCCTGTAACGTTTCGGTAAAGCTCATAAATGCATCCTCCTTTGTTAGGGTGTATCTGAAAAGTCGAAAATTTAGTCTATTTCTACAAGCACAGCCGGATCTTGCGTGAAACAGCCTTGGATCCCGTTTGTGCTTGCGAAATATTCGTCATTTTCTTTGTTTTCAAATACACCTTGCGGAAAACAGGTTTGACATCTGTACTTCCAGATATACCACATAAAACAATCAAAATCTTGCCTAAAAAGCGCAGACTGTGGTACAATCCTATCATCGGGAGGTGAAACGATGCAAAATCAGGCATCTTTGCAGGAGACCAAGCAGCATGGTGCCGTGCGGTTTCCCTTCAATCTGTATCCCTGCACCATTCCGGAGGACTTTCCGCAGGTGGCGCTCCACTGGCAGGAGAGCATGGAGCTGGTCTTTGTCAAGCGGGGCACAGGACTGGTGCAGGTGGGCGCTGAGAGCTGCCCGGCCCGCATGGGGGACATCTTTATTTTTACGCCCGGCACCCTCCATGCCCTGCGGCAGGCCGAGGGGCAGTGCATGGAATACGAAAATATCATTTTTGAGCTGGAGCTTCTGGGCGGTGCAGAGGACCTTTGTGCCGAGAAATATCTGCTTCCGCTGCAAAGCGGGCGCTTGTCGCTGCCTGCGCGGCTGACCCCGAACGACCTGTGCTATCTGCAGGCCGCCGCCTGCCTGCGGGAGGTGGAGGATGCCAATCGTGCCAAGCTCCCCGGCTATGAACTGCAGGTCAAGGGGGCATTGCTGCGGTTTCTTGCCCTGCTCCTTGCACAGGGCCGGCAGCGGCTTGCCGCCGAGACAGCCGACACCCAGCGGTTGAAAACGCTCCTGCAATGGCTCTCGGCCCATTATACCGAGGAACTCCGGGTCGCCGATGCCGCCGGGGTCTGCTCCTTCAGTGCCAGCCACTTCATGCGGTGGTTCCGGCAGATGACCGGGCAGAGCTTTGTGGCCTTTCTGAACGAGTTCCGGCTCAACGCCGCCGCGAAGCGCTGCAGGCCACGGATGAGACGGTTCTGACCATCGCTTCCCGGTGCGGGTTTGAGAACCTCTCCTATTTTAACCGGGCGTTCAAGGCGCACTTCGGCATGACACCCCGGGAGTACCGGAAAAAATAAGCAAAACGAGGCCGTTCTGCCTCTCTGGAAAAGAGAGGGAACGGCCTCGTTTTTTGCATATCAGATCTCCGGCGGCGGGCAGCAGCTCTCCCGTTGGATGAGCTTATGCGGCACGATGATCTTGGTTGCCAGAAGATTCGGGTTTTCGATATGGTTGATGGTCTGGCTGGCCGCTTCCATGCCCAGCTGGTAGGGGTTCACGTCCACGGTGGTCAGCTGCGGGCTGGTGATGCGGGAGAACAGCGAGTTATTGAAGGACACGATGGAAAGGTCTTTCGGGACGCGCAGCCCCAGCTTGCCGCAGAACTGTTCCAGCACCACGGCAAGGATGTCGTCGCTGACCAGCATGGCGGTGGGGCGATCCGGCGCGGTGAACAGGGCCTTCAGCGTTTCTTCGTAAGCATCGTTCAGAGCGTCGATTTCCAGTTCAAGTTCGATGAGCAGTGGCGCAAACTGAAGGCCTACGCCAACAGCAAAGGCATCCGGATCATCGGCGATATCCCCATCTATGTGGCGCTGGATTCGGCGGATGCATGGGCAAACCCGGGGCTGTTCCAGCTGGATCAAGAAAATCTGCCACGGCGGTGGCGGGCGTTCCTCCGGATGGATTTTCGCCCACCGGTCAGCTCTGGGGCAATCCGCTCTACCGCTGGGAAGCCCACCGCGAAACCGGCTATCAGTGGTGGATCACCCGCCTGTGGTACTGCTTCGAGCTGTACGACGTGGTACGCATCGACCACTTCCGCGGGTTCGATGAGTATTTCTCCATCCCCTACGGCAGCGAGACTGCGGCAGAGGGCCACTGGGAGAAAGGCCCCGGCATCGAGCTGTTCCGTGCCGTGGAGCAGGCATTGGGCAAGCGGGAGATCATTGCGGAGGACCTTGGTTATATGAGCGCGACGGTCCGTCAGCTGGTGCGGGACAGCGGTTTCCCCGGCATGAAGGTGCTGGAATTTGCCTTTGACTCCCGCGACACCGGCAGTGCCAGCGACTATCTGCCCCACAACTACCCGGTGAACAGCGTGGCCTATACCAGCACCCACGACAACGAGACGCTGGTATCGTGGTATCAGACTGTCACCGATGCCGAGCGCGCCATGGTGCGGGACTATCTGTACGACTACGCCACCCCGGAGGAGCGGCTCTATAAAAGCATGATCGCACTGATCCTGCGCAGCGCAGCGGCGACCTGCATCGTTCCCATGCAGGACTGGCTGGGGCTGGACAACTCTGCCCGCATCAACAAACCCTCCACCGTGGGCCAGAACTGGCGCTGGCGGCTGAAAAAGACTCAGCTGACAAAGAAGCTTCAAAAAGAGATCTGCCAGCTGACCACCCGCTACGGCCGGATGAACTGGGCGTGACAGTATCGTGTTCTGGACTTGATTTTGGAAAGTTTATTGCAGAATAGTGGCAGAAATAATACTTATTCAAAAATAAAAATGACAAAGAACAAATAAAAAAAGTACAGAATATGGATCGGGACGCGTGACTTTTAATTTTGACAAAAATCAAGAAAGGACTTTGTATAACTTTACAAAACAAGAAAATACGGAGGCAAAAGTTGTTGCAATTTTCGGATTGAAAGAAATAACAGAAAACGCGATACTTTAAGCATCAAAAGGCAAAGACGCTTCGCGAGAGATCGCAAAGCGTCTTTTTTTGTTACCCTGCAAGGCAAGGCGGCTTTGAGGGAGAGATGAAACAGGAAAAGGGGAATGGTCATATCCGGCCGTGCACCCCACTTGGCCGGTGATGGCCACCAGCGGCGCACCGTTCGGATAGGAGTGTGCGAGGCGCACCACAAAAAAGCACGAAGCAGCAATGCTTGGTGCTTTTTCTTTTTGACATGTGCCGCGGGATGCTTTATAATAAGAATGATTTCAGATGTCTGCGGGGCGGTGCGCCCTGCGGTAAAATTACGGCAAGCAAAAAAGGGAACTGCTATGAGAGAAGAAAAGGCCAGCGCATTGCCGCTGCTGCTGGACGTGCGCAGAATGGACGAAAATAACCGGGCTTACGCCTACCGTAGCTGCGCAAAAATATTATGACCTTGCAGCTGCAGCCGGGCTGTCAGCTGAGCGAGGCCGAACTGTGCGAACAGCTGGCCATGAGCCGCACACCGGTACACGAAGCGCTGATGATGCTGAAAAGCGAATGGCTTGTGGATGTTCTGCCGCAGCGCGGCAGCATTGTGTCCAAGATCAGCGTTCCATACCTGAACGAAGGCTTTGCCATGCGCCGCATTCTGGAACCGGCGCTGCTGCGCGGGCTGGCCGGAAAGCTGACAAGGGAACAGTTGAACGAATTTCAGGAACTGCTGAACCGGCAGAACGAAGACCTTTATCTGGATCAGGATGCAGCAGATGACTTCTTCATCTCGCTGGATAACGACTTCCACAGGCTTTTGTACCACGATTCCGGCTACGACCGCATCTGGGAGGCCATGCACAACGTTACTTCCCATATGGACCGTGTGCGGTATCTGGACTCGGCCCTTTGCCGGGGAAATATTGCCTCGGTGCAGAAAGAGCACGAGCAGATCTTTGGCTATCTGCGGGACGGCCTGCCGCTGGACGTGGACGTAGAAGCCCTGTTTGAGCATCACCTTGGCATGTACCGCGAGAATTTCCAGAAGATATTGGAACGGTTCCCGGATTTCTTTGTACGGACATAAACCAAAAAGAGCACCCGCTGCTGACCCTTACAAGGCCATGGCAGGGGGTGCTTTTTTGGTTCAATACGGATACGGCTTTACGCCGGGCTGCGGATATCAATTTACGACGGCAGTGTTTCTGATGGATTTTGCACCAGAAATGCTGCTTTTTCTGTTCAAAACCCGGAAAAACAGAAGTTTGTGCTCTTGAATTGCCCGAAAAGCTTGCAGGAATGCAGGTTTTGTGTAATATTTAAGATATGTTCCCGTTGAGGGGAAGAAAGAGAGGGGTAATCAAATGATCAATATCTGCATCATTGCCACCATTGTGATCTATCTGGTGGGAATGCTGCTGGTTGGCTTTGTCTACAGCAAATCCAACGAGGACAGCAGCGATTTCTACCTCGGCGGCCGCACGATGGGCCCGCTGGTCACGGCTATGAGCGCTGAAGCCAGCGATATGTCCAGCTGGCTGCTGATGGGTATGCCGGGCCTTGCATATCTCACCGGCATTGCGTCGCCGGGCTGGACGGCCATCGGCCTTGCTGTGGGCACATGGCTCAACTGGCTCATCGTGGCCCGCCGCCTGCGCCGCTACTCGGCCAATCTGGATGCCATCACGGTGCCGCAGTTCCTTTCCCTGCGGTTCCATGACCAGCGCAACCTGCTCAACGCGCTGGGCGCGGTCATCATCATCGTGTTCTTCATCCCGTACACCGCTTCCGGCTTTGCCGCCTGCGGCAAGCTGTTCAACAGCCTGTTTGGCGTGGATTACATGGCGGCTATGATCCTGTCCGCTGTGGTCATTGTGGGCTACACCATCATGGGCGGCTTCCGCGCTGTGTCTACCACCGACCTGATCCAGTCCGTTGTCATGAGTATGGCGCTGATCGCGGTGCTGGTGTATGGCGTCAACGTGGCAGGCGGCTGGGACGTGGTTCTGGACAACGCCCGCAGCCTGCCCGGCTACCTGACCATGGCTGCAAGCCACAATGCGGCAGACAACACCGCCACCTCCTACAGCCTGCTGGACATCGCGTCCACGCTGGCATGGGGTCTGGGCTACTTCGGCATGCCCCACATCCTGCTGCGCTTCATGGCCATTGAGGACGAAAAGAAGCTGGTGCTCAGCCGCCGCATTGCAAGCGTGTGGGTGGTCATTGCCATGACCGCTTCCATCGTCATCGGCATGGTGGGTCTGGGCATGACCAAGGCGGGCGCGCTGGAGTTCCTGAGCGGCTCTTCCAGCGAGACCCTGATCGTGCGCGTGGCCAGCCTGATCGCTCAGCACGGCGTGCTGGCAGCCATTCTGGCAGGTCTGATCCTTGCCGGCATCCTTGCCGCTACCATGTCCACCGCCGACAGCCAGATGCTGGCAGCGGCCTCCAGCGTATCCCAGAACATCCTGCAGGAGTTCGGCCACATGAAGCTGACCGAGAAGCAGAGCCTGTTCGCTGCCCGCCTGACCATCATCTGCATCAGTGTGGTGGGCGTGGTGCTAGCCCGCGACCCCAACTCCAGCGTGTTCGGCATCGTCAGCTTTGCATGGGCCGGTTTTGGCGGCTCCTTTGGCGCAGTGGTGCTGTGCTCCCTGTTCTGGAAGCGCTGCAACTGGCAGGGCGCACTGGCCGGTATGCTCTCCGGCGGCCTGATGGTCTTTGTATGGAAGTACATCATCAGCCCGCTGGGCGGCGTGTTTGGCATCTACGAGCTGCTGCCTGCCTTCCTGATCTCTCTGGTGGTCTGTGTTGTGGTGAGCCTTGTCACCCCGGCACCCTCGGCAGAGATCGAGGCAGAGTTCGACGCTGCCAAGTAAAAACGATTTAAAATGCCCTCCGCTGTGCTCTGGGCATAGCAGCGGAAAAATGATTGATCCTTATGCAAAAGAGCAAAGCCGGCGGGCTTTGCTCTTTTGCTTTTTCACGGATGAGGTCGCAGAGGAAAGCGGCATTTAATTCAAAAGGATCATCCATGCTTCGCAGCATGGAAGCAGAAATCCAAAACAGAAAAAGAACAGAAGATCCAGCACGAGCCGCATCAGACGGGTAAGCGGCGTGCCGAAAGACATGGCGTGAATGATAAAAAGATTCACCTCACCCCAGCGCCGGTAGTAACCGGTTTGCTCAAAATTGTTCCAGAGCTCAAGAGATAGAAATTCAAATCCGGCAAACAATGGAAAAATGACCAGGGAGGACATCCAGCCGTCGGCCTGAAGCGAACCATCGCTGAGAGTCCGCCAGTGCACAGCTAATCTGCCTGGACAGGCAAAAATTCCCCACAGGGCAAGTGCAATGCTTAATGCAAGAAGAGCAGTACGCACAGAATGCCAGTCTACAGTGTGCTGGCGGCGCAGCATGGTGAAAAAATCTTCCAGAAGAACGGGAGGAGTGTCATCTTTTTGACGGGAGTCATGACAGTGCATCAGGTCAGCGAGGGTCAGGCCCAGCACATCGGCCAGCGGCTCCAGCATGTTGATGTCCGGCAGCCCGATGCCGCGTTCCCAGCGGCTGACGGCTTTATCCGTAACGTGAAGCTGCTGAGCCAGTTCGGCCTGCGTCATGTTCCGCTCCCGGCGCACTTGTGCAAGGAATGCACCAAATTCTTTTGCATCCATTCTGCTCACATCCTTTTCCACAGGATAACACAGGAATGTGGAAAATACAACCGACGGAACGTTTACCTTCCGGTTTACAAAGCAAAAAGGACGTGCTCCCTTGCGGGAACACGTCCTTTTTTATCGCTTCAGTATCAGGCGGAGATCAGCTTACAGCTGGGGGCCGGCAGAGACCAGAGCCTTGCCGTGCTCGTTGCCCTCGTACTTCTTGAAGTTCTTGATGAAGCGGCTTGCCAGATCCTTGGCCTTCTCTTCCCACTGGGAAGCATCAGCATAGGTGTCACGAGGATCCAGAATGCCGGTGTCCACGCCGTTCAGCACGGTGGGAACCTCGAAGTCGAAGTAGGGGATCTTCTTGGTGGGCACATTGTTGATGTCGCCGTTCAGGATGGCATCGATGATGCCACGGGTATCCTTGATGGAGATGCGCTTGCCGGTGCCGTTCCAGCCGGTGTTGACCAGATAAGCCTTAGCGCCGCTCTTCTGCATCTTCTTGACCAGCTCCTCAGCATACTTGGTGGGGTGCAGCTCCAGGAAGGCCTGGCCGAAGCATGCAGAGAAGGTGGGGGTGGGCTCGGTGATGCCGCGCTCGGTGCCTGCCAGCTTTGCAGTGAAGCCGGACAGGAAGTAGTACTGGGTCTGCTCGGGGCTCAGGATGGAGACCGGGGGCAGAACGCCGAATGCGTCAGCAGACAGGAAGATGACGTTCTTTGCAGCGGGTGCAGAAGAAATGGGGCGGACAATGTTCTTGATGTGGTTGATGGGGTAGGACACACGGGTGTTCTCGGTAACGCTCTTATCAGCGAAATCGATGTGGCCCTCAGCATCCAGAGTGACGTTCTCCAGCAGAGCGTTGCGCTTGATGGCGTTGTAGATATCGGGCTCGGAGTCCTTATCCAGGTTGATGACCTTTGCGTAGCAGCCGCCCTCGAAGTTGAACACACCGTTGTCGTCCCAGCCGTGCTCGTCATCGCCGATCAGCAGACGCTTGGGATCGGTGGACAGGGTGGTCTTGCCGGTGCCGGACAGACCGAAGAAGATAGCGGTGTTCTCGCCGTTCAGGTCGGTGTTGGCAGAGCAGTGCATGGAAGCCATGCCCTTCAGCGGCAGGAAGTAGTTCATCATGGAGAACATGCCCTTCTTCATCTCGCCGCCGTACCAGGTGTTCACGATGACCTGCTCCTTGCTGGTGATGTTGAACACAACAGCAGTCTCAGAGTTCAGGCCCAGCTCCTTGTAGTTCTCAACCTTGGCCTTGGATGCGTTGTAGACAACGAAATCGGGCTCAAAGTTCTCCAGCTCCTCAGCGGTGGGCTTGATGAACATGTTGGTGACGAAGTGTGCCTGCCATGCAACTTCCATGACAAAGCGGATGGCCATGCGGGTATCCTTGTTGGCACCGCAGAATGCATCCACCACGTACAGGCGCTTGTTGGACAGCTCCTTCTGAGCGATGGCTTCACAGCAGCCCATGCTTCCTGAGAAGCGGGGTGGTTGTCGTTCTTGTACTCGTCGGAAGTCCACCACACGGTGTCCTTGGAGTTCTCGTCCATAACGATGAACTTGTCCTTGGGAGAACGGCCGGTGTAGATGCCGGTCATAACGTTCACAGCACCCAGCTCGCTGACCTGGCCCTTTTCGTAGCCTTCCAGACCGGGCTTGGTCTCTTCCTCGAACAGCTGCTCGTAGGAGGGGTTGTACACGATCTCAGTCGTGCCGGTAATGCCATACTTGGTAAGATCCAACTTTGCCATATTCGCTATACCTCTACTTTCGTTTGATCCATACGTCCTGTATAGAGCACAGCGTTTCCCGGCGGGCCGGGCGCTGCGCAGAAGGCTTGCAGTTTGTAAATGCAAATTCTCCTGTATACCATTATACATAAAAGTATCCCGAAATCAATAAACGAATCGTGCTATTTGCAGAAAAGAAACAAATTTCATTAAGAAATTTAACTGCCTGAAACAATTTCAGGAAACAAAAGCAGGGGGCAAGACCTGAAAAAATAAGGTGGAACGGCGGGAAAACAATTTTTTGATAAAATTTTGACGAGCTGGGATGCATGAAAAACCGAGCACAAAAACGGCCCTTCCCGCAAAACGGCGCGGCAGGGAAGAACGGAACAGGATCCACAGCCCGATTTGTGCAAAATTTACGAGATTTTGACGATTTTTATGACAAAGAAGCTTTGCCTGTGGTATACTGTATCTGACAAAAGGACAGCCCCGCTTTTTCTGTGTGCTACATATAAAAAGGAAAAAGATCATGAAGACCATCTACATCCTGCTCACCCGGTCGGGTACCCTGCTTTCAAACCTTGTTTACGCTGTTACCGGTGCAAATTATACCCACGCTTCGCTGGCTTTTGACGAAGACCTGAGCTGCCTGTACAGCTCTACCCGCAAAAACGGCTATATCATGTTCCCGGCAGCCCAGCAGGGAATACCTGAACCGGGGCGTGTTCCGTCTGCGGGAGAACGTGCCCTGCGCACTGTATGCGCTGGATGTGAGCGATGAAGCCTACACCCGTGCCCGCCGCCGTGCCGAGCACATGATGGCCCACGGCAGCCTTTACCAGTTCAACGTTATCGGTCTTGCGCTCTGCGGGATGCATATCCGCTGGAAGCGCCGCCGGCACTATTTCTGCTCCCAGTTCGTCAGCGAGGTGCTGGAAAAGAGCGGTGCCATGGAGCTGCCCAAGCACAGCACCCTGATGCACCCGAACGACTACACCCGGCTGGAAGAGCTGCGGTGCGTATACAAGGGTACACTGGCCGGACTGCCGCAGCGCCAGCAGATGGAATTTGACCAGAACGATACGGTGATCGGCGTATATCTGGGGCTGGCGCTGGGCCTGTTCCACACCGGCGCGGCCCGGGTGCGGAAGATTTTTTGAAAAATTGAATTTTTGTGTTGACAAAGCAGGCGTGCTATGCTAAAATAGCCAAGTCGGGAGCGAACACCCGATGCAAAATGGACGTATGGCCCGTTGGTCAAGCGGTTAAGACAGAGGCTCTCACGCCTTTAACATCGGTTCGATTCCGGTACGGGTCACCATTTTATAGTAGTAAAACGGTCATGTGCCGTTTTATATAGATGCCTCTTTAGCTCAGTCGGTTAGAGCACCTGACTGTTAATCAGGGTGTCGCCTGTTCGAGTCAGGCAAGAGGCGCCAGCAAAGCGATGGAAGTTTTCCATCGCTTTTTTCTTTTTCTCCGGCCGCTTTTGTTGACAGAAAATGCGAGGCGGGATATACTTAAAGCATGTTTTAGAATTGAAAATTTGTTGGTGGGCGGCTGCTTTTAAGGACAGCATCCTCGCCTCTCAGGCGCATTCGCGCCAGCTCCCCCAAAGTGGGAGCCTTTGGCAGTCCACACGAAGTATACCGTTATGCCAAGGCCTCTCCCTTTGGGAGAGGTGGATTTGCGGAGCAAAGACGGAGAGGCGAGCCGCCTTCCGGCAAAATAAAGGAGAACATCATGAAAAAAATCATTCTGACCGGCGACCGTCCCACCGGCCGCCTGCATGTGGGCCACTATGTCGGTTCCCTGAAGGAGCGGGTGCGCCTGCAGAACTCCGGCGAGTACGATGAGATCTACGTTATGATCGCCGATGCACAGGCCCTGACCGATAACGCCGACAACCCGGAAAAGGTGCGCCAGAACATCCTGCAGGTGGCGCTGGACTATCTGGCCTGCGGCATCGACCCCGCCAAGACCCATATTTTCATCCAGTCCATGGTGCCGGAATTGACTGAGCTGAGCTTCTACTATATGAACCTCGTCACCGTGAGCCGCCTGCAGCGCAACCCCACCGTCAAGAGCGAGATCCATATGCGCAACTTTGAGACCAGCATCCCGGTGGGCTTCTTCTGCTACCCCATCAGTCAGGCTGCGGACATCACCGCCTTCCACGCCACCACCGTGCCTGCCGGTGAGGACCAGAAGCCCATGATCGAGCAGTGCTGCGAGATCGTGCGCAAATTCAACGCCGTTTACGGCGATACCCTGACCGAGCCGGAGATCGTGCTGCCCCAGAACGCCGCCTGCCTGCGCCTGCCCGGCATCGACGGCAAGGCCAAGATGAGCAAGAGCCTCGGCAACTGCATCTACCTGTCCGAGGAACCGGAGGACATCAAAAAGAAGGTCATGTCTATGTACACCGACCCCAACCACCTGCGTGTGCAGGACCCCGGCAAGGTGGAGGGCAACCCGGTGTTCATCTATCTGGACGCCTTCTGCCGCCCGGAGCATTTTGCTGAGTTCTGGCCGGAATACCAGAACCTCGACGAGGTAAAGGCGCACTACGAGCGCGGCGGTCTGGGCGACGTGAAGGTGAAAAAATTCCTGAACAGCGTCATGCAGGCCGAGCTGGAGTCCATCCGCACCCGCCGCAAGGAGTGGGAGCAGCGCCTGCCCGAGGTGGTGGAGATCCTGAAAGAGGGCAGCGCTTATGCCGAAAAGACTGCCGCTGCTACGCTGGCCGAGGTGCGCAAGTCCATGCGGATCGATTACTTCGACAACGACAACCTGTTGAAATGAAATCTATGAGAGTGTCCGGGATGCCGCAGGTGTTCCGGACACTCTTTTTATAGTTTACGAAAATTGCATAGAAAATACGGTCAAACTGTGTTAAAATAGGGGCAATAAGTACAGAAAGGCCCCGCTCTGGGGGCGAGAGGAAAAAGGAAAATCACCATGCAAAAGACCATCTGGATCACTGGTGCAAGCTCCGGCATCGGGCAGGAGTTTGCACGCCGCTATGCAAAGCTGGGCTGCCGGCTTATCCTGACCGCCCGCCGCACCGACCGGCTGGAAGCGCTGGCCGCAAAACTGGGCACGCCCTGCCGCATCCTGCCTGCCGATCTTGCAAAGGAAGAGGACTGCCAGCGCCTTTTCAAGGAGCTGGAGGGGGAGACCATTGATATCTTTATCAACAACGCGGGCTTTGGCGTGTGCGGCAGCTATCTGGAGACCGACGACGCCCGGGAAGAGGAAATGATCCGGGTGAATGTGGAAGCCATGGCGCGGCTGTTCCGCTTTGCGGTGCGCAGGATGCACGCGGCAGGCGGCGGCACCATCCTGAACGTGGCATCCTCGGCGGGGCTGCTGCCCGGCGGGCCCTATATGGCGGGCTACTATGCCAGCAAGGCCTATGTGGTCAGCCTGACCCGGGGTGTTGCCCGGGAGCTGCAGGAGCTGCACAGCCCGGTCTACGTGTGTGCGCTCTGCCCGGGGCCGGTGGATACCGAGTTCAACGACCGGGCGGGGGTGGTGTTTGCCCTCAAGGGCATCACGCCGGAGTTCTGCGTACAGGAAGCCATGCACGGCATGATGCACCGCAGGACCATCATCGTGCCCTCGGCTTTTATGCGGGCATGCACCACGGCGCAGAAGCTGCTGCCTGCCTCCCTGCTGATGCCCATTGTGGCACGGCAGCAGAAAAAGAAGCTGGATGATATTCTGGATGGCTCAATATGGCTCTTGTCAACAAGCCCAAATTTTTCCGCCGAAATTGTGCGCACCGCTAATGACTGAAACCGTGTATACAAGAAAAACCCGGGCTTTTGCAGCTTTGCACGACTTTTCACGAAAAAAATTTCCCGGAAAATTAAAAATACAGCAAAAATGCAGAAGAAAATGCCTTGACAGAGCCCAAAAAGAATGTTACCCTGTATACAAGAAGGATGCTAAAATCGAGAGTTCGGCTTTCTGAGCGTCCTGCAGAGCAAAAACGGGGCTTCCCCGCAAAGGAACAATTTGATTGGAGGACTCTATTATGGCACAGTGCACTCCCAAATCTTTTGATCTGACCGGCAAGGTCGCGCTGATCACCGGCGCATCTTATGGCATCGGCATGGCTATTGCAAAGGCAATGGCAGCCAACGGTGCAACCATCGTGTTCAACGACATCAAGCAGGAGCTGGTGGATAAGGGCATCGCTGCTTACACAGAAGCAGGCATCAAGCTCACGCTACGTCTGCGACGTGACCGATGAGACGCCGTCAACGCCATGGTGGCAAAGATCACCGAGGAAGTTGGCCACATCAACATTCTGGTCAACAACGCCGGTATCATCAAGCGCATCCCCATGACCGAGATGAGCGCTGCTCAGTTCCGTCAGGTCATCGATGTTGACCTGAACGCTCCCTTCATCGTGCAAAGGCCATCATCCCGACATGATCGCACAGGGCGGCGGCAAGATCATCAACATCTGCTCCATGATGAGTGAGCTGGGCCGTGAGACCGTCTCCGCCTACGCTGCAGCCAAGGGCGGCCTGAAGATGCTCACCAAGAACATCGCTTCTGAGTACGGCGCATACAACATCCAGTGCAACGGCATTGGACCCGGCTACATCGCTACCCCGCAGACCGCACCTCTGCGCGAGATCCAGCCCGACGCAGCCGTCATCCCTTCGACCAGTTCATCGTTGCCAAGACCCCCGCAGGCCGCTGGGGCGAGGCAGAGGATCTGGGCGGACCTGCTGTCTTCCTGGCATCCGAGCTTCTGACTTTGTCAATGCCTGATCCTGTACGTCGATGGCGGCATTCTGGCTTACATCGGCAAGCAGCCCCAGTAATGGCTGAGGATATCCCAAAGGACTGAGCACGGCGGCAGCCGGGCAGGCTTTGCCTGCTGGCTGCCGCTTTTTGTGTTTGTATGGGAAAGGATGTTGTGTTATAATGGAAAAACAGCATAAAGACGTAGTATGGGTGCCCCATGCCGAAATCGAGCCGGAGGTGTGCGGCAAGGGCGTAAAGCGCCGCATTCTGGCCTACAGCAAGGATGCCATGTGCGTGGAAAATACCTTTGAGACCGGCGGTGTGGGTGCCATGCACTGCCACCCGCACACGCAGGTCACCTACATCGTCTCCGGCCGCTACCGCTTTACCATCGGCGACGAGACCCGCGAGGTGGGCCCCGGCGACACCCTGCTCAAGCAGGACGGCGTGATGCACGGCTGTGTGTGTCTGGAAGGCGGCGTGATGCTGGACTTCTTTACCCCCATGCGCGAGGACTTTGTATAACACCTGCATCTGCAGGAGAAGATCATAAAAGGAGAAGAAACTACTATGAAGATTGCACTCATCAACGAGAACAGTCAGGCCGCCAAGAATGGCATCATTGAAGCTGCCCTGAAAAAGGTGGTGGAGCCCATGGGCCACGAGGTGGTCAACTACGGCATGTACGCTGCCGACGATGCTGCCCAGCTGACCTATGTGCAGTGCGGCATTCTGGCTGCCATCCTGCTGAACAGCGGCGCAGCCGATTACGTCATCACCGGCTGCGGCACCGGCGAGGGTGCCATGCTGGCACTGAACAGCTTCCCCGGCGTGATCTGCGGCCATGTGGAGGACCCTGTGGATGCCTACACCTTTGCCACGTGAACGACGGCAACGCCGTTGCCATGCCGTTTGCCAAGGGCTTCGGCTGGGGCGGTGAGCTGAACCTTGAGTACTGCTTCGAGAAACTGTTCGGCTTCGGCCACGGTCAGGGCTACCCCAAGGAGCGCGTGGAGCCTGAGCAGCGCAACAAGAAAATTCTGGACGGCGTGCGTGCCGCTACCTTCAAGCCGCTGATCGAGTGCCTGAAGAACATCGATCAGGACCTGCTGAAGGGTGCTGTGGCCGGTGCAAAGTTCAGCGAGCTGTTCTTCGCCTCCTGCAAGGACGAGGAGCTGGCAGCATACGTCAAGACGCTGCTGTAAGAGGATGCTGCTATGGGCTGGCTTTATCATCTGAACGCAGGCGTTACCCATGGACTGGAAGGCTTTCTGGAGACCGCAGTGCCCATGATCGCGGGCCTTGCCGAAGTGATCGGTCTGTTTATCATCGTCACCAGTCTTATCAAGGCCACCTACCACTATGTGCGGGCGACCTTCTTCCATGACCACCATGATTTCCACCACGAGATGAGCAGCGGCCTGACCACGGCGCTGGAATTCCTGATGTCGGCGGAGATCGCAAAGACCTTCCTTTTGCAGAATCTGGAGTCGGTGGTGCCGCTGGCTGCCACCTTTGCGCTGCGCGCCATGATGAGCCTGATGCTGCACTGGGAAATGCAGGGCGGACACCGCTCCGGCCGCAAAAAAGCGGAAAACGACACAGAAACGGAAAAGAATGACTAGTGCGCAGCTGAAAACAGAGTTTTGCCAAACTTTTGCCGTGATAACTTTCTTTCCGTTGTGAAAAACGTAAAACCTTAACATGAGCCCTTGACACTTTTGCACAAAGGGACTATACTCTTGCCATCGAAAGCAAAGGCGCTGACGGAATTGATTCCGCCAGCGCCTTTTGTGTTTTCGGGGATATTGCCGCTCGGGGGAAGATAGAGGGTCTCCTGAGTGCAAATGAAGCGTTCCTGCGTGCGATCGGCACGGGGAACACCGCACACGCCAAAAGGTTCTGGTGCCTTGCGGCATCACATTCGTGGGAGGTATGGAAAGTTATGTTCAGCTCCATCAACACCTGTTGGACGCTCGTGGGAGCGTTCCTCGTCTACTTTATGCAGGCGGCTTCGCCTTGTGTGAAGCCGGTTTCACCCGTGCCAAGAACACCGGTAATATTCTGATGAAGAATATGATGGACTTCTGCATCGGCACCCCGTGCTACTGGATCATCGGCTTTGGCCTGATGTTCGGCGGCACCGGCGCACTGATCGGCGGCTTCGACCCGTTCATTCAGGGCGATTACAGCATCTGGGTCTGGATATCCCGCTGTGGGTCTACATCGTGTTCCAGACCGTGTTCTGCGCAACGGCTGCCACCATCGTTTCCGGCTCCATGGCCGAGCGCACCAACTTCAAGGCTTACTGCGTTTATTCTGCTGCGATCTCACTGGTGGTCTACCCCATCTGCGGCCACTGGATGTGGGGCGGCGGCTGGCTGCAGAGCATGGGCTTCCATGACTTTGCAGGCTCCGCAGCAGTCCACAACGTGGGCGGCGTCATCGCTCTGCTGGGCGCATGGATGCTGGGTCCCCGCATCGGCAAGTACGACAAGAACGGCAAGCCTCACGCCATTCCCGGCCACAACCTGACCGCCGGTGCTCTGGGCGTGTTCATCCTGTGGTTCTGCTGGTTCGGCTTCAACGGCGGTTCTTCTCTGAGCCTTGCCACCGACGAGGCCATGACCATGACCGGTCTGGTCTGCTTCAATACCAACCTTGCTGCAGCCGTTGCCACCTGTGTGACCATGATTTTTACCTGGCTGCGCTACGGAAAGCCCGATGTCTCCATGACCCTGAACGGTTCTCTGGCCGGTCTGGTGGCGATCACTGCAGGCTGCGATACCGTTTCTCCCTTCGGCGCATTCTTCATCGGCTTTGTGGCCGGCTTGCTCGTTGTTCTGAGCGTTGAGTTTTTCGATAACATCGCCAAGGTGGATGACCCTGTTGGTGCAGTTTCTGTCCACTTTGCAAACGGCGTGTGGGGCACCATTGCGGTGGGCCTGTTCTCCACCGGTGCCAACACCGAGCACGCAGGTCTCTTCTACGGCGGCGGTCTGGCACAGCTGCACCCAGCTGCTGGGCCTCGTTACCGTTGACATCTACGTTGTCGTTGTGATGTTCATTATCTTCAAGCTCATCGATAAGTTCATCGGCCTGCGCGTTCCCGCAGAGGTGGAGATCGACGGTCTGGATATCCACGAGCATGGTCTGGCATCCGCTTACGCTGGTTTCTCCATCTCCGATGCAAACTCTGCTGCCATGGTGCCCAACGAGAACACCGACCTCGGCGAGGACGATGTGACCAAGGCCACCGACAAGCAGATCAGCGCTGCCGTTCCTGTGGTGCGCGAGCCTTCGCCCGTGATCCACGATGGCGTGTACGACACCGGTATGCACAAGGTGTCCATCATTGCAAAGCTTTCCAAGTTCGATCAGCTCAAGACTGCCCTCAACGATCTGGGCGTTACCGGCATGACCGTCACGCAGGTGATGGGCTGCGGCATCCAGAAAGGCACTTCCGAAAAGTACCGCGGCGTGCCTGTGGATACCACCCTGCTGCCCAAGATCAAGGTGGAGGTGATCGTCTCCAAGATCAGCGTGGACGCTGTGGTGGAGGCCGCCAAGAAGGCACTGTACACCGGACACATCGGCGACGGCAAGATCTTTGTGTACAATGTGACCCGCGTGGTCAAGATCCGCACCGGCGAAGAGGACTTTGCCGCCCTGCAGGATGTGGAGTAAAGCTCCCGAATTCTAACAGCTGTCCCGCTGCGGTGCAGGTGCACCGGCACGACACCGGCCCTGTGCAGCAGTGTGATATTTGCGTTTGCGTCAGCAACGAAAGCTCCAGTGGGGCTTTCGAGCAGCCAAACGGTCTACGAAAGCAGATGGAGGGCCTCGCCCCGACAAATGCCCGTTGTTCTCCTTTTTCCTTTTTTTCTGATCCGACTCAAAAGCCCCGCTTCTGCGCACAAAGAAGCGGGGCTTTTGGCATTTGTTTTACCGGGTATGTAAAAGTTGTATAATATCCTTTGCCGTTCTTTGGTTGACATTGATAGAAAAACATGTTATGTTTTGGCGCATATAGACAAAATCAGATCGAAAATAAGAGAGGTGCGGGGAAGAAACATGTGGAAAATAAAGGAATGGTTCCTGCATTATAAGGAAGCGATCCGGGTCTCGCTTCTGGCGCTGTTCCGCTGGACGCTTCTGGCTGTGTGCACCGGCGTGCTGTGCGGCGGCATCGGAACGCTGTTCCAT
>ENA-OQAA01000744-OQAA01000744.1-human-gut-metagenome-genome-assembly--contig:-NODE-744-length-20617-cov-6.536213_pt1 | contig 20617 bp, 32 predicted proteins | sample MGYA00242489_ERZ504515 | MGnify/ENA primary metagenome ERZ504515 (study PRJEB26092, sample SAMD00036237) | human gut metagenome | host: Homo sapiens | study: EMG produced TPA metagenomics assembly of... | reverse complement strand
GCGCCATCATCAGCAGAAGACAGATACAGGCTGCTGCGGTGCATATCCTGTGTTTCAACTCAACATCTCCTTTTCAGCCGACCTGTTCCTCCCAGAAGGCAACTGCTTCATTCAGCCAGCCTCTGCATCGGTGCCCTTGCTGCGGCCACTGCATGGGGAGCATCATCATACACATGGTAGATATGCGTCACATGGTTGCGGGCCAGTGCCTTTTCCAGAACAGGCCCCTGCGCCGACCAGCACATGGTCATAAGGGTCATGTCGTTTTTGCCGTACCAGTGATAGGTAGGCGGGTAATCCGGTGTGATGTAATCAGACAATGTCATTTTATAATACCGCTGCTTGCACACGCCGGGGTCCAGCAGGATATTATAGACCGGTTTGAACTCCAGAAAGGTGTTTACCGGGTAGCCCAGCAGCATGGCACCGGGCTTTGGCAGGCCGTAATTTTTGTAGCCCACCGCGTCGGTGCCGAACAGTCCGGCGATCTGCCCGCCTGAGGAATAGCTTACAATGGCATAATCCTCCGCCTGCACGCCAAACTGTCCTGCATGTTCCGTGATGTATTGCACCGCGCGGACCACATCCTGCAGCGGCGCATTGTTGGAAGCCTTCATGCCGATGCGGTAGCGCAGCACGAACACCGGATAGCCCATTTCGTGCAGGTTCCATGCAGTGGAAATGCCCTCGCGGATCTCCGCACTGACCACAATCGCATTACCGCCGATCACCAGCGCATATTTCTGGTTCGCCTGCGCCCCTTCTGCCGGCAGATAATACAGTTCCACACCGTCCCGGCTGGTATCCTGCGCGATCTCCTCCGCCGTATAAAGCGGGAAGGTCACCCGCTGCCCAGCGTTATAGGTGCGGATCAGATAGTTCAGTCCATCCGCCGCATCCTGTGCCGTCCAGTGATTGGAAAGGCGGCTCAGCGGCTGCGCGTCCCAGTACATCCGGTCCAGCACACGGTCCTGATCCAGCGAGTAGGTGTAGATGCCCGCACCCACAATGCTGGGGTTGGAGCGGATCTCTGCCATTTTGGTGCGCGGTGTGATGTTGGCCTGACCAAGCTCCTCCGCAAACGCCGGCTGTGCCAGCAGGATCATCAGGCCAATACCAAACATCACCGTGCGCAATCGTTTTCTCACAGCAATCCCCCATTTATCTCTTTATTTGCACTGTTTTTCCCAGAATTCCGTTGCCTGCAGGATCCAGCCGTCCGCATCGGTGTGGCGGCCGGGCCAATGGCGTGGGGTGCGTCCTCGTACACATGGCACTCATAAACAGCCCCGCTCTCCCGGAGCTTGCGCTCCAGCAGCGGCCCCTGCTGGGAGTAGCACATGCGCTGCATATAAAGATCATTTTTGCCGTAGAAGAAATAGGTAGGGGTAAAGTTTTCGTTCACCACATCCGAAATATCGGTCCAGTAGTAACGCCAGCCAAGCACCAGCGGTCAATGGCCAGCTGATACAGTGGCTTCACCTCAAAGAAATCGTTGATGGGGTAACCCAGCAGCAGCGCTGCAGGCTGTGGGAGACCAAATGCCTTATAGCCGAACTTTTCGTTGTCTGAGCCGATCAGGCCCACGATGTGTCCGCCGGAAGAAAAGCCCATCAGCGCATAGTTTTCGCGCTGAACGCCAAACTGATCTGCATTTTCGGTCAGGTACTTTATGGCATTGGCAATATCGTACAGTGGCGCATTGTCGGATGCATTCAGGAAAGAGCGGTACCGCAGCACAAAAGCCGCATAGCCCAGCTCGTGCAGCTGGTTGGCAATGGATGCACCTCGTTCAGCTCTGCGGTGGTGTTGCCGCCGTTGCCGGGCACCACGATGGCGTACTTTGCGTTGGCTGTTTTAGCCGGGAAATAATACAGCTGCACCATGCCCAGAGAAGAATTTTCCGCAATTTCTTCCGGGGTATACACCTGCCATGTGATCTGTACGCCCCTGTTGTAGTTTTCGATCACAAGGTTCATGCCTTCGGCGGCATCCTCGGCAGCCGCGTAGCTTACATAGCCCTCAATGGGCGTATCATCGTACTGCGTGCTGCCCTCGATCCATTCGTTGCAGTAGGTGTAGTAGCCGGAGCCTTTGATGCTGGGGTTCTCCCGCAGCTCCTTCATGGTCGTCTTTGTTGTGATGTTCGGCTCGCCGTACTCTGCAGCAAATGCCGAAAGCGATACGCACGCCAGCATTCCCAGCGCGCACACCATCGTTCTGATCCACTTCATTTTGGGACATCCTCCATTCTGCAGCGGCGTATCCTGCCGTGCTTTTCTTTGTTATGATTTATTGTATCACAAACCTTCCGCTTGTCAAAGAAATTTCTGTGCAGTACGGCGCTTGTACCGCACCGCAAATTCTGCTATACTGGAGCCGGATATTTTTGAGAGTTGAGGGTGCGGAAAGCTATGCACTTTCCGTCGGGATCGAAATATGAGCAAAATCGAGATCCGGCCCATGGAGCCGGAAGACTGGAGCGCTGTTTCCAGAATTTATTTGGAGGGCATTGCTACAGAACATGCCACTTTTCAGACCACCTGTCCGCCGTATTCTGCGTGGGATGCTTCCCACGCAAAAGAATGCCGACTGGTACTGCTGGCCGACGGCGTGATTGCCGGGTGGACGGCGTTGCGCCGGGTGGACCCGCGCTGGTGCTACCGCGGCGTTGCGAGGTGAGTATTTACGTGGGTGAGCAGTTCCGGGGCCATGGCCTTGGCTATCACCTGCTGACCGAGCTGTGCCATCAGGCAGAAAAGGCCGGCTACTGGACACTGCAGTCCACCGTGCTGCAGGACAACGCTGCCAGCCGCGCCCTGCACACAAAATGCGGCTTTCGCTTAGTGGGCCGCCGGGAACGCATTGCCCGCGACTGTCACGGCCGCTGGCTGGACACATTCTTAATGGAATACCGCGCTGCCGCCAATGAACCGGAAGGCTATAAAAAGCTGTAAGATGCAAAAGAACTCCGCGCCCTGAGGCTGCGGAGTTCTTTTTTTGTCCATTGATAAAATGATAAAGGTAAAAACAGGCTTACCACTCTTCGCCGTCGATGTCCACGCTGCCGTCCACCACGGCACCGGCGCGGGAACGCTGGAACATGCTTTCCACCACGGCGCAGTACTTATCGGCCAGACAGACGATGACTGCTTCGCGGCAGGTGGGCACATGACGGAAGGTCAGCGGCCACATGTGGCTTGCAATGATGCTCTGTTCCTTTCTGGTAATGCTGAACACCCGCTTTGCATTGACGCAGGCATAACCCGGATGGGAGAAGCCGTGCATCTCAAACAGGCGGCGCAGGCCGTGGAAGGTACCGGTGGTGTGCCAGTCGTACAGATAAAAATCATGCAGCAGGGCACCCACTGCCAGCGAGGTCTCGTCAGCGTGCAGATGCAGACGGCGGTTGAGCCAGAAGCTCACCAGCGCCACATTCTTGCAATGCTGGTAGGTGGTGACAGAACCGTGCTGGATGTACTCCCGCATCCGCTGCACATCCGGGTGATGATCGTATTTTTCAACAATGGCATAAAGCTGTTCGCGCTCGATCTCAGAAAGCTGCATGCTGCAAAATTTCCTTTCGCTTTAAGGTGATGTTTTCAGGAGCGGAGCTGGACCGGATTGGAATTGCCGAAGTTCTCTGCACTGGAAGGGTTCTCCCGCTTGAGAGAAAAATCTACCAGATACTGCTTGCCGTCGCCCAGTTCTTCCAGCTGGGCCAGTTTTGCCTTTGCGGCGGCTTCGTCTGGATACCACTGGATCAGGAAGAAATTTTCTTTCTCTACACCGTAGTACAGCCACTGGCCGTCGGCACGCAGCCAGTCGTCCAGATGATCCACTTCTTCGCCGTCCGGCAGTCCAAGGCCTTCTTCGGCATAAAGGTTTTCCGGTTCCACCTGCAACATTTCGATCACCTGAATGGAGCTTTGCAGGTATTCGTCCTGCGAAACTGTCTTGTCCGAAAGCTCCCATCCGGTGAGAAAAGCCTGCATCATCAGGTCGCGCACAGAGATGCGCGGCAGGGTCGGGTCCATAACCATAGGTATTTCCTTCTTCCTTTAGTTTGTCCCTGCTGACCAGTATACGTCAAAGGCTTATGCAAGTCAACAGTTTAATTGTGAATTTTTTGTAGGTTCGTTCAAATATATCCAGACTTAACAGACGGAAAAAGCAAAAGTGTCTTCCAGCCATTCCACTGCCAGTTCCACCCAGTGATGCCGGTGGCGGCTGGGCTGGTCCACCTCTGCCGTGCTGATGCTGGTACCGTGCACCCCCTTTTCAAACAGATGCGCCTCGCATGGCACACCCGCCCGGTGCAGAGCGTTCACCAGCATCAGGGTGTTCTCCACCGGAACGGTGGCATCCTCCATGGTGGTCCATACGAACACCGGCGGCGTCTGCGGCGTGATCTTATCCTCCAGCCCGAACACCTGCTGTGCCGCCGGGTCGGCGCTGCCCGCCAGCTGCACAAAGCTGCCGCGGTGGGCATACTGCCCTGCCGTGACCACCGGATAGCCAGAATGACCGCATTGGGCCGGGGCTGGGCCGCTTCACCGGGAATGTCCAGCACAGCACCGGAAAGGGCCAGGTGGCCGCCCGCTGAAAAGCCGCACACGGCAATTTTTTCCGGCAGGATATGCCACTGGGCCGCGTGCTGTCGCACAAGACCGATAGCCTCGGCCAGCTGGCGCAGCGGCATATAGTCCTTTGCCTTTTCGCAGATGGCGTAGTCCAGCACAGCGGTGTGGTACCCCGCCGCCGCAAACTGCAGCGCCACCGGGTCGCCTCACGGGCACTCACATGGGTATAGCCGCCGCCGGGCACCACCAGCACCAATGGCCGGTCAAGCACATTCGGCATCCGCTCACAGCAATCACGCAGATAAACGGTCAGCGTCCCACCGCCGGCCAGTTCCAGCTGTTTCAGCTGCATGATATTTCCTCCTTTCACAGCATCCTTTGCGGTTCATTATAGCACAAAACGAACCATTTTTTAAACTTTTTATGAAAGCCCTTGATTTTTGCTTTTCGTCGGTGTATATTAGCACTCGAAAGTTACGAGTGCTAAGTATTCAAAAGTGATATCCTATTCCGAGTGCTTGGTGCCGAATACAGATAAAAAGAGGTTTTGCATTATGGCTAAGAAAGAATTTCAGGCTGAAAGCAAAAAGCTGATGGATATGATGATCAACTCCATCTACACCAATAAGGAAATTTTCCTGCGCGAGCTGATCTCCAACGCATCGGATGCCATCGATAAGCTCTATTATAAGAGCCTGACCGATCCTTCTGTGGGCATGAACAAGGGCGATTTCCGCATCCTCATCACCCGCGATAAGGAGAACCGCATCCTGACCATTGAGGATAACGGCATCGGCATGACCAAAGAGGAACTTGAGCAGAATCTGGGCACCATTGCTCACTCCGGTTCTCTGGATTTCAAGAAGGACAACAAGGACGAGAACATCGATATCATCGGCCAGTTTGGTGTCGGCTTCTACTCTTCCTTCATGGTAGCCGATAAAGTCACCGTCATTTCCAAGGCTTATGGCTCGGATGAAGCATGGCAGTGGGAGTCCTCCGGTGTGGACGGCTACGAAATGACCCCCGCCCAGAAGGACACCGCAGGCACCCAGATCATCCTGCACATCAAGCCGGATACTGAGACGGACCACTACGACAACTTCCTCGATGAGTACGGCATCGTGGCCATCGTGAAGAAGTACAGCGACTATGTGCGCTATCCCATCCAGATGGAGCGCCAGCACGAGCGCCAGAAGCCGGAACCCGATCCCAAGCCGGAGGACTATAAGCCCGAATGGGAGACTTACACCGAGCTGGAAACTCTGAACAGCATGGTGCCCATCTGGAAAAAGCAGAAGAGCGAAGTGACCGACGAGGAGTACGCGAACTTCTATAAGGAAAAGTTTGGCGATTATACCGACCCCGCCCGCGTCATCGTCAGCCGCACCGAGGGCACTGCAAATTATAATGCTCTGCTGTTCGTGCCCAGCCACCGTCCCTACGACTTCTACACCAAGGATTATGAAAAGGGTCTGGCCCTGTACGCATCCGGCGTGCTCATCATGGAGAAGTGCGCCGACCTGCTGCCCGATTACTTCAGCTTCGTCAAGGGCATTGTGGACAGTCAGGATCTGAGCCTGAACATCAGCCGCGAGATGCTGCAGAAGGACAACCAGCTCAAGCTGATCCACAACGCTCTGGAAAAAAAGATCAAGAACGAGCTGCACGCCATGCTGGCCAATGACCGCGAGAAGTACGAGGAATTCTGGAAAGAGTTCGGCCGTCAGATCAAGTTCGGTGCTTACTCCGACTACGGCATGCACGCCGAGTTGCTGCGCGACCTGCTGCTGTTCTGGTCTGCCAAGGAGCAGAAGATGGTCACTCTGCAGGAGTATGTGGACAAGATGCCCGCTGAGCAGAAGTATATCTACTTTGCTGCCGGTGATTCTACCGACCGTCTGGCAAAGCTGCCCGCCGCTGAGCTGGTCATGGATAAGGCTATGATGTCCTGCTGCTGACCGAGGATGTGGATGAGTTCTGCCTGCAGATCCTGCGCACCTATCCCCGCAAGGATGCCGAGGGCAAGGACGGCACCGTGGAGTTCAAGAATGTCAACAGCGGTGATCTGGGCCTTGAGACCGAGGAAGAGAAGAAGGCCGCCGAGGACGCTACCGCTGAGAACAAGAACCTGTTCGATGCCATGAAGGACGCACTGGACGGCAAGGTGAAAGAGGTCAAGGTCTCTACCCGCCTGAAGGATCACCCTGTGTGCCTGAGTGCTGACGGCCCGCTGTCCATTGAGATGGAAAAAGTGCTGTCCAAGCAGCCCGGCAGCGAAGGCGTAAAGAGCGATAAGGTTCTGGAACTGAATGTCAACCACCCCGTGTTTGCCGTGCTGAAGGCCGCACAGGAGGCCGGTGACACCGACAAGCTCAAGAAGTACAGTGCTCTGCTGTACGCACAGGCTCAGCTGATCGAAGGCCTGCCGGTGGATGATCCCGCCGCCTACGCCGAGGCCGTCTGCAGCCTGATGAAGTAACTTTTTCCGGTAGGCAGCAGACTTACTCCCCTGCCGCTTCCACGCACATCAATATTTCCCCCTTAACAAAAAGGCCGTGCTCCGCTATAATAGAGTGGAACGCGGTCTTTTTCTGTTCTTTTGCCGGACAGTCAGGATAAATTGAGAGGTTTTTGCTCATGCAGCCCAAAAAACATTATTTTGCCCACATTCCCACCATTGCCATCTTTATTGTGTTTGCCATGTCGGCACCGCTGGGCGTGCTGCTGTTCATCTTAAAAAGCATCGATAAAAATGCTGAAAAAGAAGAAAGAGCCGCAGCACAGGCGCAGGCAGACTATCGTTCCGACCTCGGCCCCGCCCCTGCGCAGACGGCACCCCGGCAGGATCCCGAGGCCGCCTGCGGCACTGACCGCCCCACCGCAGAACAGAAGAGCGCTCAAAACTGGCACAAGACCATTGCCGTGATCTGCACCATTCTGGGTGCTGTCTTCCTGTTTACCGGTGCGGAGGAACTGATCGACTGCCTGTTCGACTTTCCGGACTTCGACGATCTGCTCCCTGCATTGGCCACGACCATTGGCGGAGCCGGCGCACTGCTGACCGGCCTGCGCATGGATCGTACCCGCAAGCTGGAACGCCTGTTGGACAAGATCGCAGGCGACCGCGACAATATTCCGCTGGACGAGCTGTTTGCTGCCGCGGCATCGATGCCGCAAAGGGCCGCACCGTGGTGGAAAGTGCTATTTCCCACGGTTACTTCGGTGCAGATGCTTACATTGATAACCGCACCAATACTCTGGTAGTGCGCGGCGCGGCTCCCCAGCCGCCCCGGAAACCGAAGCCTGCGCCCGCCCCAGAACCTGCACCAGCGGACCAATATACCGCAATTCTGCAGCAGCTGCGGCAGGTCAACGATGCATCCCGGACCCCGTGATGACCATCAAGATCAGCCGTCTGGAAGCGGTCAGTGCCCGCATCTTTGAGCTGGCAAAGCAGGACCCCGGCAAAAAGGCTCAGCTGCAGAAATTCATGGACTACTATCTGCCCACCGCCCTCAAGCTGCTGAACACCTACGCCAGCCTTCCTGCGCAGGATGTGCAGGGGGAAAACATCGCCGATGTCAAAAAGAACATCGAGCGCAGCATGGACCTGCTGGTGACCGCCTTTGAAAATCAGCTGGACAAGCTGTTCCAGTCCGACGCACTGGACGTTTCGGCAGATGTGGCCGCACTGGAAGGGATGCTGAACATGGACGGCCTGACCGGAAACGAGTTTACAAAATAATATTTTGGGAAACAGGGAAAAGGCCCATGAGCTTTTTCCCTGTTTTTTCAAAGCGCAAATCTCCATGTTGTGCAGGCCTCGTCCGTCCCACGCAAAGCCGTGGATTTGCAGGCATTTTTGCCAATGGTTTTTCCGTTTAATATCTAATTTTATTTCAACTGTCAAATTCCACTCTGTGCGCCAATTTCAGTCTTTTTGCAACTTTTCATCCAGATGCAACAATAACACATGGTTTTTTCTGTCCGGATTTTATATGATAAGGACAGAAGTGTGCAGAGCATCCTGTATGCGGCCCTGCACTGCAGTTCCAACCCGCTCAAAAGGAGGATTATCCTATGATGAAATCTGTTTCCGCATGGAAGCAGGAGCTTTCCAGCGGCGCTCACGCTGCCCGGCTGGCAGCACTTTACTGCTGTGCGCCCGACGAAACTCCTGCACAGGCTGCCCGCTACGAAGCTGTTCTGAATGGTCTGGATGCCACCTTTGGCCCCCATGCTGAAGCTGGTCTTTACAGTGCCCCCGGCCGCACCGAGATCGGCGGCAACCACACCGACCACCAGCATGGCCGCGTGCTGGCCGGCAGCGTGAATATTGATATGATCGCTGCCGCTGCGCCCAACACCCTGAACCAGCTGCGCGTGCAGAGCGAAGGCTACGACCTGTGTGTGATCGGCCTTGATGACCTTGCTGCCCGCAAGGAAGAGGAAAACACTACCCTCTCTCTGCTGCGCGGCGAATGCGAAGCCTTCCGTCAGCGCGGCGCAAAGCTGGCCGGTCTGGATGTGTACATTTCCTCCAACGTGCCCAAGGGCAGCGGCGTTTCTTCCTCCGCCGCCTTTGAAGTGCTGATCGGCGTGATCCTGAATGACTGCTTCATGACCGATAAAGTCTCCCCCATCGAGATCGCGCAGATCGGCCAGTGGGCAGAGAACGTCTACTTTGGCAAGCCCTGCGGCCTGATGGATCAGATGGCTTCCAGCGTTGGCAACATTATTACCATTGATTTTGCGGACCCTGCCCACCCGGATGTGGAGCCGGTGGCCGTGGATTTCTCCAAGGCAGGCCTTGCCCTGTGCATTCTGGATTCCTGCGCAGATCATGCCGACCTGACCGACGAATATGCCGCTGTGCCCGCCGAGTGCCGCGCTGTGGCTGCTGTGTGCGGCGGCGAAGTGCTGCGGGATGTGCCGTTTGAGACCTTCCTTGCAAAGCTTCCGGAGTGCCGCAAGCAGTGCGGCGACCGTGCCGTGCTGCGCGCCTTCCATATCTATGCCGATAACGACCGCGTGGCAAAACAGGTAGCTGCCCTGCGCGAGGGCGATTTTGACACTTTCCTGCGTCTGGTCAACGAGTCCGGCCACAGCAGCTGGGAATACCTGCAGAACGTGATCCCCGCCGGTTACAAGGAGCATCAGGAGATGGGCGTGACCATTGCAGCTGCCAAGCATTATCTGAACGGCAAGGGCGCTGTGCGCGTGCACGGCGGCGGCTTTGCCGGTACGGCTCAGGCCTTTGTGCCGGTGGAAATGCTGGCCGACTTCAAGGCCCACATGGAAGCCATCCTTGGTGAGGGCCGCTGCCATGTGCTGAACATCCGCCCGGAAGGAGGCGCAGTCCTGTGATTTCTACCGCCATTCAGCAGCTCGTGAATTACGGGCTGGACACCGGCCTTATCCTGCCCGATGATGAAATTTACATCCGCAACCAGCTGCTTATGACCATGCAGCTGGACGACTTTACCGCGCCGGAGGGCGAGGTGTGCTATACCGATCTGGAAAGCATCCTCAAAACGCTGGTAGATGATGCCGTTGCCCGCGGTGTGTGCGAGGACAACTCCACCGCCCGCGACCTGTTCGACACAAAGCTCATGGGCGTATTGACCCCGCGGCCCAGCATCGTGCGCGCCAATTTCGAGGAACGCTACGAAAGCGAAGGCCCGCAGGCCGCAACCGACTGGTTCTATAAATTCAGTCAGGACACCGATTATATCCGCCGCTACCGCATCAAACGCGACCTGAAATGGGTCACCAAGACCCCCTACGGCGATCTGGATATCACCATCAACCTCTCGAAGCCCGAAAAAGACCCCAAGGCCATTGCCGCCGCCAAACTAGCTCCCCAGAGCGCCTACCCCAAGTGCCAGCTTTGCGCCGAGAACGAAGGCTATGCAGGCCGCATGAACCACCCCGCCCGCGAGAATCACCGCATCATCCCTCTCACCATCAACGACAGCGCTTGGAACCTGCAGTACAGCCCCTACGTCTACTACAACGAGCACTGCATCGTGTTCAACAACCAGCACACTCCCATGAAGATCGAGCGTGCTACCTTCCGCAAGCTGCTGGATTTCGTGGGCCTGTTCCCCCACTATTTCGTGGGCAGCAACGCCGACCTGCCCATCGTGGGCGGCAGCATTCTCAGCCACGACCATTTCCAGGGCGGCCACTATGAATTCGCTATGGCAAAGGCTCCCGTCGAGAAGAAGTGGGTCTTCCCCGGTTTTGAGGATGTGGATGCCGGTATCGTGCACTGGCCCATGAGCTGCATCCGCCTGACCAGCGAGGATGATGCCCGTCTTGTGGAGCTGGCCGATAAAATTCTGACCGCATGGCGCGGCTACTCGGACGAAAAATGCTTCATCTTTGCCGAGACCGACGGCGAGCCACATAACACCATCACCCCCATTGCCCGGATGCGGGACGGCAAGTATCAGCTGGATCTGGTGCTGCGCAACAACATCACCACCCCGGAGCATCCGCTGGGCGTGTTCCATCCCCATGCAAAGCTGCATCACATCAAAAAGGAAAACATCGGCCTGATCGAGGTCATGGGCCTTGCCGTGCTGCCCAGCCGCCTGAAAAAGGAGCTGTTTGAGCTGGCCGATGCACTGGTGGCCCGCACCCCGGTGAGCCAGTACCCGGAAGAACTGCAGAAGCACGCCGAGTGGGCCGAGGATATTCTTGCCCGCCACCCGGAACTGAACGGCGACACCGTGCACCTCATCCTGCAGAACGAGGTGGGCCATGTGTTCGCTCAGGTATTGGCCGATGCTGGTGTCTATAAAATGGACGAGGCTGGCCGCGCAGGCTTTGTGCGGTTCCTTGCAAGCGTGCAATAATCTATTAAAAAACGCTCTCCCCCTTTCCCCCGCCGGTATGCCTTGCCGACGGGGGATTTTTATTGTTCAGTGGAGGTGTCCCAAGCCGTTTTCAGTCCCGTAACACAGCACAAAAAAGCCGCCTTTCGTGCCAATTAGCACAAAAAGCGGCTTTTTATCGTCTTATTTCAGGAGCAAAGAGCCTTGCGGAAGGTTATTCCGGCAGATCCTCTTCGTTCTCCAGGCTGTGCCAGACGTTCTGGACATCATCATTGTCTTCCAGCGCATCCAGCAGCTTGCCCATCAGCTTCAACTGGTCGGGGTCGGTCAGGCGGGTGGTGGTCATGGGCACCATGGCCAGATCGTCGGAGAGGATCTCGTAGCCCTTCTCCTCCATGGCCTTGACCACAGCAGAATAGTTCTCGGGATCGGTGGTGATCTCGGCTGCATCCTCGCTGGCATCGAAGTCCTCGGCACCAGCATCCAGAGCATCCATCATAGCCTCGTCGGCATCCTTATCTTCCAGAGAGATGTCAATGACACCCTTCTGGCTGAACAGGAAGCCACGCAGCCCATAGCACCCAGATTGCCGCCGTTCTTGTCGAAGTAGTGGCGCAGGTCGGCAGCGGTACGGTTGCGGTTGTCGGTCAAGGTCTCCACCATGACAGCAACGCCGCCGGGGCCGTAGCCTTCGTAGGTGATTGCTTCGTACTCGGTCTTATCGCCGCCCTCAGCCTTCTTGATGATGCGCTGGATGTTATCGTTGGGCACGCTCATGCGCTTTGCCTTGGCGATCAGGTCAGCCAGCTTGCTGTTGGAAGCAGGGTTCGGGCCGCCGGTACGCACGGCAACGCTGATCTCGCGGCCGATCTTGGTAAAGACCTTTGCCTTTGCGCCATCGGTCTTTTCCTTCTTGCGCTTAATATTGTTCCATTTGCTATGTCCAGACATGGGAAAGAGCCTCCTGTATATTCTCAAATCTCCGCCTGCGGGCAGACGGGCTGTGGTCGCCCGCATTGTGGCAGCACACAAAATCTAACTCTATTATTGTAGCACAACCGGGCAGAGCGTTCAAGCCTTATCCGCCCGGTTTTCAGCATTCTGCGCGGAAAAATGCGCTTTTTCTGCCCGTTTACAGCAGCCGCAGCGCCTTGGGATAATGGTTTTTCACCCGCCCGCCGGATACCTTGCCGCCGCCCAGCGGCCAGCCGTCCACCGTCACGCAGCACCAGCCGTCAGCAGCGATGCGGGCTTCCACCTCACGGCCGGAAAGATACTCCACGCAGCGCGGGTCATCAAGGGTGAGTTCTTCGCGGTTTACGCACTGTGCGCCAAATGCCGTGAACAGATGGTGCTCCGGCACAAAGCGGCCTTTCTGCACGCTGCCCACAAATACGCCCGCCCGCAGCACATGCAGGTTCGTCTGCGGGAACGGCACCGGCAGCAGCACACCGCCGCCGTGCACCACAGCCGGGCGGTCAACCAGCGCCGGGAAATACTGCCCGGCAAACGCGTGCCATGCTGCAAGGCTCTGGGCAGGACTTGTCTCCCCTGCCTGTGCTTCGCGGCTGCGCTTGTCACCCTGCACCGCTTCCCGGCAGGCACGGGCATTCTCGCGGCGGGCACTGCGGCATCCGGGTCTTGGCAGGCTTGCCGCCCTTCCCCTTGGCCTTTTTGCCGCAGCTTCCGCTGCTGCCAGCCAGAGCTGTTCTTCGGCAGTGTACTCGCCTCTGCGGGCAGAACGCGCGGAGTGCCAGCTTTGACGAGCCGGGCCATAAAGTGGCCCTCGCCGCCCTGACAGGGCCAGATACGGCGCACCTTGCTCACATCCAGCGGCAGACCGCCGGTGCGGTTGGCTTCGCCCGCGCTGCCAAAGGTGTAGTCCACATTTCCCAAGGCATCCGCAAGGGTGAACTCCGGGTGGCGCTGCAGGAACGCCGCCACCTGTCCCTCGTCCTCCTCGGGTGCAAAGGTGCAGGTGGAATACACCAGCTGCCCGCCCGGGGCCAGCACAGCGGCTGCACAGTCCAGAATTTCTGCACCCAGCTCAGCACACTGCTTCACCAGCGCTTCACAGTGCTGCTGACGGGCCACCGGCTCCTTGCGGAACATGCCCTCGCCGGAACAGGGTGCGTCCACCAGCACCCGGTCAAAAAATTCCGGCAGCGCATCCGCAATGCGGGCAGGTGCTTCGTTCAGCACCACTGCATTGGGCACGCCCATGCGTTCCAGATTGCTTTTCAGGATATCCGCACGAGCTGCAACGTATTCGTTGCTCACCAGCACACCCCGGCCCTGCAGCGCCGCCGCCAGCTGGCTGCTTTTGCCGCCGGGCGCGGCGCACATGTCCAGCACACGCATCCCGGGCTGCACGCCCAGCAGCGGTGCCGCCGAGGACGCAGACGGCTCCTGCGAGTAGAACACGCCCGCATGGTGGTACGGATGCCGCCCGGGCCGGAATTTCAAATCATCCGGCTGATGCACCACGAATGCCGCCTTGCAAAAGGGCGATGCTTCCAGTGGGAAATCGGCTTTTGCGGCAAACTGCTCCGGTGAGCTGCGCAGGGCCGACACCGTTACGCCGCGCTCCGCCATTTCCTGCGGGGCTGCATACAGGACATCGAACCGGTCTCCCAGCAGAGCGCGCTCCCGCTGTTCAAAATATTCCATGGGCATTCTGCATTCCTCCTGTGGGATGTATAAAGCCGCCGTCCGCGGCCAAACTAGGTCTTGTGAGGGGCACACCGCCCCGCACGGAAAACCGAAAGGAGATCATTCACTATGGCAACCGAAAACCGCAGCAATAACTGCAAGAATCAGACCTCGAACCGCACGTCCAGCCAGACCACCAACAGCGCCACCAACGAGCACAAGCACCCCAACCAGTACACCAAGGGTGCCGACGATGAGAGCGCCAAGAACTCCACGAGCAGCCGTTCCAGCAACGCCAAAAACAGCCGCTGACGCTGCCCTTCGCGCCTGATGGACCACGGGCGCGAACCTCTGATCTTTCTCAAATCGCAAAGCCCGCTGCCCTCCGGCACTGTTTTCCAGTGCGGAAAGCAGCGGGCTTTCGCGTTTTTATTTTTCGTTGGGGTCGAACTGCTGCCACAGTGTTTCAAACAGCTCGTGCACACGGCTCAGCTGACCGTTCAGATACAGCCAGCCCAGCAGGCACTCGAAGCCGGTGGAAGCACGGTATTCCTCCGGGGAAGCGTGCTTTGCCACGCTGGCCTTGCTGGCGTTGCGGCCCCGCTTGAACACGGCCAGTTCGTCCTCAGTGAACAGCGGCTCCAGCAGCTGTTCCTCCCGGAACTGTGCCCGGGCCGAGACATATTTGACCTTTTCTGCGTTGAGCTTTCCGGCAGACAGGCGGTGATGCTCCACCAGACGCTGTCGCACCAGCAGTTCCAGCACGCTGTCGCCCACAAAGGCCAGCGCCAAGGGGCTAAGCTCCCGCGGTCGATCTTTTCAGGTTCGTTCATAGTGACCTCTTAGAAGATATAATCGAACTGGTAATCGCCAATGAGAATGGTGTCGTTCTCCTGCACGCCCTTTTCCACCAGAGCGTCCAGAATGCCGCTCTCGCCCAGCTGACGCTGGAAGAACTGCAGGCTTTCGTAGTCGTCCACATTGCTGCCGGCCAGAATGTATTCCAGCCACGGGGCTTCCACGCTCCACACATGGGCTTCCATGCGCTTGATCTCAAACGCACGGTCGTTGGCCTTGGGTTCGGGCTTCTTGTACTCGGGAGCAAACACCGGCACCGGCGGGATATCCTTCAGGCGGCTATACACGAGGCCCGGCAGTTCCTTCACGCCCTGCATCGTAGCGGCAGAGATGGGCACAAAGGTCAAGCCCTTGCCCTCCACATACTTGCGGAAAGCTCGATCTGCTCCTCGGTGGCCAGATCGCACTTGTTGCCAATGACGATCTGCGGGCGCTCAGCCAGCACAGGCTGAACTTTGCCAGCTCCTCGTTGATCTTTTCAAAATCCTCAATGGGTTCACGGCACTCGCTGCCAGAAACATCCACCACATGCAGCAGCAGGCGGCAGCGCTCCACATGGCGCAGGAAGTCATGTCCCAGACCGATGCCCTCGCTGGCACCCTCGATCAGGCCGGGGATGTCGGCGCAGACAAAGCTTGCGCCCTCCGCCACGGATACAACGCCCAGCGTGGGCACCAGCGTGGTGAAGTGGTAGTTTGCGATCTTAGGCTTGGCTGCGCTGATGGTGGAAATGAGGGTGGACTTACCCACATTGGGGAAGCCGATCAGACCCACATCGGCGATCAGCTTCAGCTCCAGCGTCACCTGAATGTCTTCGCCGGGCATACCGGGCTTTGCAAACTTGGGGATCTGTCGGGTGGGAGTGGCAAAATGCGCATTGCCGTAGCCGCCGCGGCCACCCTTTGCAATGGTGACTGGGGTGTGGTCGGACAGGTCCGCAATGACAAGGCCGCTCTCGGCGTCCTTGATGACGGTGCCCAGCGGCACTTGATGACAAGGTTCTCCGCGTTTTTGCCGTGGCACAGGCTTGCACCGCCCTTGCCACCCTCCGGGGCCACATACTTGCGCTTATAGCGGAAATCCATCAGGGTGGTCAGGTGATCGTCCACCACAAAGATGATATCGCCGCCGCGGCCGCCGTCGCCGCCGTCCGGGCCGCCAGCGGCCACGAATTTTTCACGGTGAAAGCTCACCGCACCGTCGCCGCCCTTGCCCGCGTGGAGCCATATCGTGGCGATGTCGATAAAGTTGGTTTGTGCTGCCATACAGCCCCTCCTTAGTTTTATATGTTCGTTTATTCCCTTCCTTGCCGGGAACTCCTTCCGCATCGCTGCACGATGCCACCTCCCGAGGGGGCTGTCGCCACAGGCGACTGGGGGAGTTTCTGCCAGACAGTCAAAAAGAGAATTCTTCATCAAAAAGAGCCGGGCCACGAGGGTCCGGCTCTCTACGTTTTGCAGTTATCCGAAAGAAGTTACTGCTTGACGCTGCACTTCTTGCCGTCTTTACCCACGCGCTCGAAACGGACGGTACCGTCCACCAGAGCAAACAGGGTGTCATCGCTGCCCTTGCCAACGTTCTCACCCGGCATGATGTGGGTGCCACGCTGACGAACCAGGATGTTGCCGGCCAGAACGAACTGACCGTCTGCACGCTTGGTGCCCAGACGCTGTGCTGCGGAATCGCGGCCGTTCTTGGTGCTGCCTACGCCCTTTTTATGTGCCATTGTAATTTACCTCCTTAGCCGTTGATCGCAGTGATCTCAACCTTGGTGAAGGGCTGACGATGGCCCATACGGCGAGCACTGTGCTTCTTTGCGCGATAGGTGATGATGTTCAGCTTCTTGCCCTTGCCATTCTTGATGACCTTGGCAGTAACGGTAGCACCCTCAACAACGGGAGCGCCAACCTTCACAGAACCCTCCTCGCCAATAGCGAGAACCTGATCAAACTTCACTTCGGAGTCGGCCTCAACGTCCAGCTTTTCGATGTAGACGATGTCGCCCTGCTCCACGCGGTACTGCTTACCGCCGGTAACAATGATTGCGTACATTTTGTTCATTCCTTTTCGTTGTACTCGCTGGTCGTAAAGGCAGGCCCTCACAGGGGCCATTTGAGGCGCCCACACCAAGCGGCTAGAATAGTATAGCAAAAAAATGTGCGGATTTCAAGAGGAAAATCCCGCTTTTGCGGAAATATTTTCAGTTTTTCTCCTCTTTCAGCTGTTCACGTGCTTCAGCACCTCATCCATATCCCGGCGGCCATAGACGATGCGGAGAAGCCAGACCGTCTTTCGTTCTTTATCCGCACGGTAGTACAGCAGATAATTACCCACGACCTTTTTCCGAATGATCTTTCTTGGCAGGAATGCATTGGTGACCAGTGCCCCGCCTCCGGGAAACGCACACCGTCTCCATGCAGCGGCCGATGTCCTCCATCAGTTTTGCTGCCGCCTTTGCGTTATCCAGCTTGTTTCCGATATAATCAAGGATGTCGTCAAGCTCTTTTTCCGCTCTCCGGGTCAGGCGATAGTGATATTCACAGTCCATACTTTTCCCTCAATTCTGCCATCGCCGTCGGGCCATCGACTGTGCGTCCTGCCTCCACATCATCCAGTCCCTCCAGAATAAGCTTTGCCTCTTCCATCTCCTGCATGGTGCGCTCATAGTAATCAATATCCATCACCACGAGGCGGCCATAGCCGTTCTTCGTCACAAAGACCGGGCCGTTCTCCTCGGCGCACCGGCGCTCGATCTCCACGGTATTCTTCAGTTCTCTCATCGGAATGATCTGCATCGTAATGCCCCCTTTATGTTCTGTGGCTATATTATACACCAAAAAGAGCCACAGCGCAAGGTTCTCGCGCTGCGGCTCTTTCGAAATATTCTGATCAGGCGTCTTTTTTCTCTGCCAGTTTCTCTTTGAGCTGCTGCTTCACCCGCTCGTTATAGGCATTCGTGCGCTCGAGGAAGAGCTTGCGGGGGCTGGAAGCCACCAGCTCTTCCCTCTCCACCGTAAATTCCGGCTCTGCCTTGCGCACCTTCGCCAGCAGACTGCGGTTCTCTGCCGTCAGGGCCAGCGTCACCATGAGAGGCTTGGACTTATATTTCCGGGTCAGGAAAATTTCCAGTGCCACACCGCCCACGACGGCCGCAGCCGCCACCAGCTGGGAAGCGCGCAGGCCGAGCGACGGCACCAGCAGCAGACTGTCGGTGCGGAGAGCTTCGATCCAGAAGCGGCCTGCGCCGTACCAGACAAGGTAGCGCAGGGCAATGTCGCCGTTGAACTTCCGCTTTTTGATGTACGCCGCCAGCAGGGCCAGACCCACGAAGCACCAGATGCTCTCGTAGAGGAAGGTGGGGTGGACGGGCATGGCGGGGTCGATGGTGACGCCCTTCGGCACCGTGACGGTGCTGCCCATCAGGTAATCCTCCGTTGCTTCGCTGAACATGCCCCAGGCAGGGTGGTGTTGCAGCCGAAAGCCTCCTGATTGAAGAAGTTGCCCCAGCGGCCGCAGCCCTGTCCGATGAGGAAGCCCATGCCGGCCAGGTCGAACATGGGCAGCACCGGCACGCCCCGCCATTTGCAGGCCAGGCCGCCGAACACAAAGGCTCCGATGATGCCGCCGTAGATGGCCAGACCGCCGTCGCGGACGGCCAGCACATCCCAGATGGTATCGTAATTATAGGGTGCCATCGCCACATAATACAGGCGGGCGCTGGCGATGCCCAGCACCACGCCGATGAGGATGACATCCACCATCGAATCGGCGTCGATGCCGAACTCCGTGCAGCGGCGGAACGCAAAGACCAATGCGAGGCAGAGGCCGAAGGCGATGCAGACGCCGTACCAATAAATATCCATGCCGCCAATGCTGAAGGCTACCCGGCTCAGCTCAAAGCTGAGGCCGAGGCCCGGAACTGTACCAGATTCGTCATTCTTCCGTCTCCTCTTCTTCGTCCTCTTCAACGGCAGTGCCGTCCGGCTCGATGTACATCACGGCCATCCGCTCAGGCCGCAGGATGTGCTGCAATGCCGCGTCGGCGTCCTCTGCCGTCAGGCCTGCCAGCATGGTGATCTGCTGGGCCACAGTCTGACCTGCCAGCGCGAAATCTGCCATCTGGCTGGCCGAATCCTCGACGTTTTCCAGATTTTCGATGAGCTGGCCGTATTTTTCGTTCTTGCAGAGGGTGAAGATCTCCCGGTCTACGCCCTCTTTGCGCACCCGCTCGATCTCGTCCAGCAGAAGCTGCCGGACGGTGTCGGGCTGGTCGCTCTCGCCGGTGAAGAGGATGCAGCAGCATCCGTCCACCCGCAGCACCTCACCGCCGAAGCCCGGGTTGGTCAGGCCCTCGTCGTAGAGTCGGCGGTAAAGCGGCGACATCCCGCCGCAGATGCAGCAGAGGATGAGCTCGTACAGCATCTCGCTGCGCAGGTCGCCGAAAGGCAGCGGCTCTTCTTTGAAGCCCAGACCGAAGCAGGGCTTGGCGATGGGCATGGTGATGGTCTTTTCGGCCGCTGCCAGCGTCATCGGCTCGGGGCGGAGCAGGCGCTCGACCTTTTCCGCCGGGCGCTCGTCCATCAGGCCGTGGCGGGCGCAGGCAGCCAGGATCTGCTCCATGCTGGTGCTGCCTGCTGCGGCCAGCACCATATTGCCCGGCGCATAGAACGCCCTGCAGCAGTCGTAGAGCATTTCCGGCGTTATCTCCGCGATGCTCTCCACCGTTCCCGCAATATCGCTGCGGATGGGGTGGCTGTGATACAGGCACTCGCACAGGCCGGTGATGAGCCGCCAGTCGGGGCTGTCATCGTACATCTTTATCTCCTGCCCGATGATGCCCTGCTCTTTGGCGATGGTCTGCTCGGTAAAGTAGGGATGCCCCACCATGCCCAGCAGCACGTCAAGGCTCTCGTCCAGCTGTTCCGTGGCCGTAAAGAGGTAGCAGGTGCGGTCGAAGGCCGTGAAAGCATTGGCATTCGCGCCGGTCTTGGCGAACTTTGCAAAGGCGTCGCCGTCCTCATCCTCGAACATCTTGTGCTCGAGGAAATGGGCCACACCGGCGGGCAGATGCACTTCCCGCTCCCCCAGCCGGAAATCCCGGTCGATGGAGCCGAAGCGGGTGGCGTAAATGACATGGGTGCCGGAGTAGCCCGGCATGGGGCGGACGAGTACGGTCAGCCCCGAGGGCAGAACTTTCCACTGGTCCGCGGCGGTGCATTCCAGCACGCTCTGGGTGTTCTCAGCCATTCTCGTTCCCCTCCTCCCGCGTCAGCAGACAGCTCACCGACAGGGTGAACTGCTTCAGAATGTCCCGCACATCCTCTCTGGTCACAGCCAGCAGGGCGCGGCGGGCGTCGTCCGGCGTCTGCACCGGACCGCCCCGCAGCACCTCCATATAGTACCATGTCTCGATGCCGCCCAGCGTATCCTCCAGGCCGTTCATCCCGGCCAGCAGGCCCCGGCGCAGTCTTCCAGCTCTTCGTCGGTGATAGGGCCGTCGCAGAGGTCGGCCAGCTCTTTGAGCACCGCCTGCTCAGCGCGGGCCGCGTCGGTGTGCTCGACGCCGCTGTTGACGGCCATGCTGCCCGTGAAGCTCTGGAAGGACGACGAGCAGTAGTAGCACAGATGGTCGCGCTCCCGGACGTTCAGGAAAAGGCGGCTGGTCACGCTGCCGCCGTA
>ENA-OQAA01000743-OQAA01000743.1-human-gut-metagenome-genome-assembly--contig:-NODE-743-length-20622-cov-4.103537_pt1 | contig 20622 bp, 19 predicted proteins | sample MGYA00242489_ERZ504515 | MGnify/ENA primary metagenome ERZ504515 (study PRJEB26092, sample SAMD00036237) | human gut metagenome | host: Homo sapiens | study: EMG produced TPA metagenomics assembly of... | reverse complement strand
ATGGTAGAACACCAGCCTTCCAAGCTGGATACGTGGGTTCGATTCCCATCACCCGCTTTTTTCATGCCTGATTTTAATTTCATTCTCATATAAAGGTGTAAATACAAAAACACTATATTCTATCCGAAAGAAGATGGAGTATAGTGTTTTCCTTTTTCCGATATTCTATTTTCTGTCATATTTCCTGTTATCGTTTTCCGATTCTTCTCATCCACATCAGGACAGATCCTATCAGGATATAGACATCTGCCAAATTCGCTGTTACATCACCTAATATCTTATGGTCAGATCTTATACCAATGTAATCTACGACTTTACCTCTGACGATCCGGTCATACGTATTGCTGATAGCTCCTGCACTCAGTAATGTCCATGCTGTCTTAGTCACCTTATGACCTTCCCGGAATGATTCTGCCAATGTCAGCATCAGGATCACTGCCGTCGTTATCACAGACGCCTTTTTTACCTTATCCGGTTCGGAATCCATGGAATTAAATGCAAAGCCTTTGTTGTATACTTTTCTGATCAGGACTTTTGTCCCGCAAAAGTTTTTTTCCTCTTTCTCACTTACATTTTCTTCTATGTATTGTTTTACAGCCATATCCAGAGCAAACAGTGTTCCAACCGCACCCGGTATGCTTGTGTGCATCTATATCTCTCCCTGGATCTTCACAATCTCTTCTTCCTGCTTTTCAATCTCTTCCTCGCGTTTTTCGATTTCTTCACAGAGCGTTACGTAATCCATGTCGGATACTTCCCCACTCTGGAACTTCTCATATACCATACGACCGATATCTGCAAGATCTCTTTCATTTGCTCTCTTTAAAGTTCGTACATTACTTTTGATCTTCTGAATCTCCAGTGTATCTCCTGTCTTCTTAGTGATGTCACTCGCAACATCTGAAACTCTTCTGCTGAATTCTTCAAAAAAATCTGCCATCTGTATCCTCTCCTTATCTCGTTCTTCTTTACAGCCGTCTTAAAATATCCAGTGAATGATACAGGTTCATCGTTCCATATCCCCACTGTGTATTTGGATATTCTATCGCCGGAAGCTTCTGCGCACCCATCACGATCACATTTCTTACCTGACTGGCTGATGCTCCACCCGCTCCCGGCTGATCACTGATCCACTTCATGATCAGTGCACAGCCACCTGCCGCAATTGCTGTTGCTGCACTTGAACCGGTGCGTTCTTTGAATCCTCCGCCCGGTACCGCACCGGTAACCGCTACTCCCGGTGCAGCATAATCCGGTTTGATTCTTTCATCTCTAGTATACCCTCTGCCCGAATTAATATCAACCGTATTCTCCTGACTGTTATAATAAGACACCGTCATCGTATGCTCCCCTCCTGCCGGTTCTGTAAATGTGGTATCCGGATTCGATTCCAGAAAATATACTTCTCCATCCAGAAACTCTCTCATGGGCAGCCACATATGAAACTCCCCCTTCGTCTGCATCGCAGGCTTTACTTCTATTTTCCAGATTCCCGGTACTGCTTTCTGCAGCCGGATAAACACCAGCTGTGCATCGCTATTCTCCTGCAGAAGTCTGTACTCCACCGTAACAGCTGTCCGTTCAAAAGCAAATACAAAATCAAACAGATATCCCAGACGTACCGGAATCTGCCCGGTACGTTCTCCGGAAGGTGATGTAATCGACACTGTCACAATGTTCGGAAGGGTACTCCATAACTCCGTCACAAAAGCCTTCACCCCTTCCCCTACCCTGATCTCCGCTGTCCGTGTATTCTGTGACTCCGTAAATGTTCCGTAATAATGATGTCTCTGCGCTGCCTCATTCCCGGTTCCCGTTACTACACAGCGGTTTCTCAGCAATGCATAGCCATCCAGAACTCCTGCAAGCAAAGAGTCACCATTATGCCCTCCGAAACTGGTTCCGATTGCCATACAGATCACAAGCGGCATCTCCCGTCTGCGGGCCAGTTCATTCAGATACCGGAGTCCGGCCAGGATATCATTTTCCTGATAACAGTGTGCATCTTCTGCAACAGCAAAAAATTCTTTCAGATATTTTTTTGCCGGCTTCAGCTTTACCATCACGATCACCGCCTCCGGGGCAGCCCCAAGAAACTGTCCACTGCTTTCTGCACTTCCGGCAGCCACACTTGCAACAAATGTTCCATGCCCATCTGTATCTTCCGAAGAGATCAGTTCCTGCGGGCTTTCCGAATGTAAAGCCGCATTGATTCTTTCTTCGGTATACTCTGTTCCATACAGAAAGCCTCCGGCGGATCCCCATCCTGAATTGTCTGATCCCAGATCCCCGCAATTCTTGTTGTCCCGTCAAGATTACGGAATACCGGATGGGTATAATCGATCCCCGTATCCAGGAAACCGATCATAATCCCCTCTCCCATAAGCTGCAGCGTCGGATAATTCTGCAGCGTAATAATTCCGGCTGCATCTAACGGCTGCATATCCAGAAGTGTATAGCATTTGGGGATCGCACCGTACCAGTACTGCCGCAAGGATAAGGGAAGTAACATCCGACTGTCTAACGACACACTTTTATATCCGAAATCCAGCTCCTGGATACACATCTTTTCCGTATCCACTCCTTCTAACTCATCTTCCCTGTATGGCGAGATAATAAAATCCCAGTAATCTTCCGATAATATCTTTTCTTTACATCTATCTTCCAATGAAAAAAGCCTTTCATATACATTTGTTTTATGTATATGAAAGACTTCGTGTCATTCATTAATATTTTTATGCATTTGTATGCTGGTTCAGCATACGCTCGATGATCTCCACAGATTCTTCGATACCATAACTTGCACTGTTAAAACAGATATCATAGTTCACAGCATCTCCCCACTTCAGGCCGGTATAGAAATTGTAATATTTCGAATGCTGATGGTCAATCTTCTTCAAAAGGCGTTCTGCTTTTTTATGATCCAGATTATTGACTTCCATGACTCTGTGTACACGCTGTTCAAAAGGAGCTGTAATAAAGATACTGATATGTGGAATATGATTATTTGCCAGTATCACATCCGCACATCGTCCCATAACAATGAAATCTTCTTCTTTTGCCCTCTTACATATCAGATCACTCTGATTAAAGAAGATTGCATCTTCTTTTGTCAGACCATGATAACGGTCAAAATCTTTCAGACGTTCTTTCAGCGTCCGTCCGGATCCCTGATATTTATTCTCAATCTCATTTGTTCCCAGATCTGCCACATCTACAACCGAATCTTTCTCCGCGTCCAGACGTCTCAATACTTCATTGAATATCTCTGCATCGTAATAGTTGATCCTGAGTGCATCCGCCAGTGCAAATCCAATATCGTTACCCGCACTTCCATGTGTTCTTCCGATACAGATGATCAGATGATCATCCTTTGAAAACTTCTGACGCAGGTTCGATGTATTTAGCTTTGCCCTGTTTTCATCCAGAATCTCTACTTTTCCAAAACCTGCCGGCAGTTCTGCGATTTCTTTTAATATCTCATCATATTTTCTCATCAGTCTGGATCGGTCTTCATCCTTACGGATCGTACGTGCCATGTTACTGATCAGCGCAAGCTCACTTCTGAGCAGATGCCCCTGTGGCTTTGTACGCATCAGCTTCACAAGACTGTCTACACAAGTACGTTTGTCTCCCGTAAAGGTACGGCCAAGAGAAGAACCTACACACTCATAGACTTCTCCGTCCAGATCATAGATCCGTTCCGCTATGTCATAGTATTTATTCTTATTTTCCATGTTCCGCACCTCCCCTTACAAAAAGAATACCAGCATATCGATAATAAATACCGGTATCAGACATGTCAGTGACCATACCATATATCCGAAGAACGATGGCATACGCACACCATTTTCATCTGACATAGATTTTACCATGAAGTTCGGCGCATTTCCGATATAGGTATTTGCTCCCATAAATACAGCTCCACAGGAGATTGCCTCCAGCATCTTAACAGGAACCGAACCAAGTGTCGTCACAACACCGCTCTTGAACCCAAGTGCTCCCGCCGTTGTAAGGAATACCAGATACGTTGGTGTATTATCCAGAAAACTTGACAGTGCTCCGGTTGCCCAGAACATTTCAAATGGTTTATTGATACCAAGTTCCGCACCATTTGCCTTCAGGATCATCAATGCAGGCTGCATCGTGATAAAGATTCCGATGAACAGAACCGCAACTTCCTGAATTGCCCCCCAGGTAAAATGGTTACGGATACGTACTTCTTCTTTTGTCGTTTTAAATGATAAAAATGCTGCCAGAAGGATGATCACGATCTCGATCACAGACGGGAATCCAAGCGTCACTTCTCCAAGGATATGGATTCCTTTTACCGTTCCGTCCGCATTCTGGAATGCAGACATACCAGGAAGCATTCCACTTAAAATTACAGCTCCGACAATCATTGCAACATATATCAGATTATGAAGTCCTACAATTCTAACGTGTGTTCCGGGCTCTCTGATATCTGGTTTTCTACCTTCCGCAATATCTTTTCTGTAAGCTCTTCTATCCAGAAAATAGAATAACGTCAGCAAAATGATCATGTTAAAGATCAGTATATGAAACAGCTTCAGGCTCCAGAAAAACGGAACACCACGCATGAATCCCATCAGAAGCGGCGGATCTCCGATCGGTGTCAGACATCCTCCCATATTAGAGATCAGGAAGATAAAAAAGATCATAATGTGACTCTTTCTTTTTCTCCACGAATTCATCTTAATAAACGGACGTACCAAAAGCATACTTGATCCGGTCGTTCCGATCACGCTGGAAAGCAGTGTTCCCAGAACAAACAATGCCGTATTGATCCTCGGTGATCCGGCAAACTCACCGTCAATTGTAATGTTACCTGCTACACAGAACAGACCGAACAATAAAATGATAAATGTCAGATAATCATTTACCACACATTCCAAAACTGTCTCTCCCATTGTAAACATTCCGTACTTTGCAGCAAACGGAACAATAAACAGTACCGACCAGAACGCAACTGCAAGCGGCTGATGCTTTTCCCACCAGTCCGGCTTGATCAGAGGCATAACGGCAATACTGAGCAACAGCCCTGCAAAGGGTATGCAGAGCCAAACTGGAATAGCTGATAATTCCTCCATTCCTTTCTCCTCCATTCTTCCTCAAGTAAAGTCTTATGTGTCATTGCATAATGAAAGCTGTCATTGACAGCTCTCTTAGCATTCTATATGTAAAATGTATTATTGAAGCCTTGGTACTTCCTGACCTCTCAACATTATTACCGGTCCTCCGGTTCCCTCAATATATTCTTTTGTGATAACAACCTCTCCAATATTGTCATCCTTCGGGATTTCATACATGATATCTAACATGAATTCTTCGATGATCGCACGAAGCGCCCTCGCTCCGGTATCTTTCTTCATTGCTTTTTTTGCGATCGCATGAAGTGCGCCGTCATCGAATTCCAATTTTACTTCGTCTAATGCAAGCAGTTTCTGATATTGCTTCAAAATTGCATTCTTAGGCTCTTTTAATATTTCCACCAGCATATCTTCACTCATACCCTGTAAGGTAAATACAATCGGCAGACGTCCCAGGAACTCCGGTATCATACCGAATACACGCAAATCCTCTGTTGCGACCTTTTTAAGAATCTCTTTGTCGTTATTGTATTTATCTCTCAGATCCGCTCCGAATCCGATCGCTGCCTGTTTGGTCAGACGTTCTTTGATAATTCCTTCCAGATCCGGGAATGCACCTCCACAGATGAACAGAATGTTCCTCGTATTCACTGTTGTAAGCGGAACCATTGCATTCTTGCTCGTTGCCCCGACAGGAACTTCCACATCACTTCCTTCCAGAAGTTTCAGCATTCCCTGCTGTACAGACTCACCGCTCACATCACGCTGACTGGAGTTTTTCTTCTTTGCGATCTTGTCGATCTCATCAATAAAAATGATTCCCTGTTCTGCCTTTTCGACATCATTATCTGCTGCCGCAAGCAGTTTGGATACAACGCTTTCGATATCATCACCGATGTACCTGCCTCTGTAAGAGATGTTGCATCCGTAATTGCAAGCGGAACATCCAGAATCCTTGCCAGTGTCTTTACCAGATACGTCTTACCGGAACCTGTCGGCCCGATCATCAGCATGTTGGATTTCTCAATCTCAATGTCATCCATCGAATCCGTTGCCACACGCTTATAATGATTATATACTGCAACCGACATCACTTTCTTTGCATATTCCTGTCCTACCACATACTCGTCCAGTTTTGCTTTGATCTTGTGCGGAGCCGGAAGATTCCGGATATCTACTAACGGCTTGTATTCTTCGCCTTCTTTTTTCTTCTTGATCTTCTGCTGTTTTGGAATACTCTGCTCCATATCAGACATGTTGAATACCTGTACTCCCGGAATATTCATCAGCTGACTGTAATCGATCGGTCCGTTCGACATTGCATCAAAGCTCTTCTGCATGCAGTCATTGCAGACACAGATGTGGTTCGGAAGTTCGATCATCTTCCCTGCAACACTCTCCGGACGTCTGCATATAAAACATACTTTTTCATACTCATCATCATTTTGTTTCTTATCATCCGAATCTGACGTCTTCTTTGTTGTTTCTACTTCGACGTCTTCTACTTTTTCGATTTTCTGATTGTTATCGTCCTGATTGGTCATTATTCTCTCCTTCTTACTTTTTGTCGTATCTTTCACTCTGTTTTATCCTGGTTCTATGATTCTTCCTGGTTCACCAGTTCCAGAAATGTCTCTTCGGAAATAATCGGGATCCCCAGTTCATTTGCTTTCTTATTTTTGGAAGATGTGCTGGTTACATCATTGTTGATCAAGTAATTCGTTTTGGACGTTACCGATCCTGTCACCTTTCCTCCCAGACTTTCAATCAATTCCTTCACTTCACCTCGGTTTGCAAAATGTGTTACGCTTCCGGTGATCACAAAATTGACACCTTCAAAAATCTGTTTCTTTGTTGATGTCTCTTCCGGGATTGTCAACTCTTCTAAAAGCTTTCTGAAATTCTCCACATGCTTTGCATCTGAAAAATATCCGGTGAATGCCTTTGCCAGAACTTCTCCCACGCCCTGGATCTCATTTAATTCTTCTTCTGTAACCATCAAAAGGCTTCTACATCATATTTCAACTCTCTGCAGATAACCTTTGCATTGGCAAGTCCGATCCCTGCGATTCCCAGTGAATAGACAACTCTTGGCAACGTGGTTGTTCTTGCTTTTTCCACACTTTCGATCAGTTTCCTGTACGATTTTTCTCCAAATCCTTCCATTCCCTGAATCTCGTCTTTGTACCGGTCCAGATGGAAGATATCGGCAAATGTATGGATATATCCTCTGGAAATGAATTTTTCCAGTGTTGCTTCCGACAATCCTTCTATATTAAGTGCATCTCTGCTTACGAATAATGCAAATGCCTTCACATGCTTTGCCTGGCATTCCGGATTCATACAGTATAATGCTTTCGCATTTCCTACCTGTCTGATCTTCGTCTCACCCTGACAGACCGGACATCTTTCCGGAATATCTTTCACACCGCTTCTTGTCAGATTCTCTGCAATCTGCGGAATGATCATATTTGCCTTATAAACTTCGATCTTATCTCCGATGCCAAGTTCCAGTTCTTCCATAATGCTGATATTGTGAACACTTGCACGGCTGACCGTCGTTCCTTCCAGCTCCACCGGATCAAAGATTGCAACCGGATTGATCAGTCCTGTCCTTGACGGACTCCATTCTATTTCACGCAGAATCGTTTCCCTGATCTCATCCTGCCATTTGAATGCGTAAGAATCTCTCGGGAATTTTGCTGTTCTTCCCAACGATCTTCCATACGCTATATCATCATATGATAGCACAAGTCCGTCAGAAGGGAAATCATTTTTACTAATCTCTGACGAAAATTTAGCAACTTCGTCTTCTACTGTATCTCTGGTCACCATATGATATTCTACCGTCGTGAATCCCTGTGCTTTCAGCCATTCCATCTGACAAGCTCTGGAATTCTGAAAATCAACTCCATCTGCCTGCACTAACGTGAATGCATAGAACATAACATTTCTCTTTGCCGTGATCTGGTTATTGAGCTGTCTGACTGAACCACTGCATAAGTTTCTTGGATTTTTATATTTTGCATCTACATCTTCAATCTCTTCATTAATCTTCTCGAAATCATGATATCCGATCACCGCTTCTCCTCTTAAGATCAATTCCCCCCGGTAAGCGATCTGCACCGGTACATTCTTGAATACCTTCGCATTATTTGTAACCACTTCACCGACTTCTCCGTTACCGCGTGTGACCGCTTTATAAAGCTTTCCGTCACGATAAGTCAGCACGATCGTCAATCCGTCCATCTTCCAGGACATCAATACTTTCTGACTGCCAACGAAGTTCTTAAGTTCTTCTACTTCTTTCGTCTTATCCAGTGAGAGCATCGGGCTTTCATGCCTTTCTTTTGGGAGTTCACTGACAACTTCATATCCGACATTTACCGTCGGACTGTTCGACAATGTAATTCCCAGTTCTTTTTCCAGATTCTGCAGTTCATCATACAATCTGTCATATTCGTAGTTGCTCATGATCTCCTGCGCATCCTGATAATAAGATCTGGATGCTTTATTCAGAAGTTCTACTAATTCCAGCATTCTCTCGTTCTTTGACTGTCCCATATAATTCCTTTAACTCCTGTTCTGTTAATTCTCTTACCTGTCCCGGTTTCAGATCTCCAAGTTCCACGTTCATGATCCGTATCCTTTTTAACACATCCACCTTATATCCGAGTGCTTCGCACATGCGCCGTATCTGTCTGTTCAATCCCTGTGTCAGAATAATGGAAAATGTATATTTCCCGGTCTTTTTTACTGTACAGGGTCTGGTCACCGCATCCAGATTCTTTTCTTTTGTCTCTGATGTGTACTCCCCGGCTCATCTTCTCAATGAATTCCGGAGTAACTTCTTTGTTTACTCTGACCTTATATTCTTTCTCATGTGCATATCTTGCGCGCATCATGCCGTTGATCAGATCTCCATCATTTGTCATGATCAGAAGCCCTTCCGAATCTTTATCCAGTCTTCCTGCATAAGTGATGCGTACCGGATAATTGAGGAACCGGATGATGTTCTTTTTCTCCCTTTTATCTTCTGTACAAACAATCCCGGCAGGTTTGTACACTGCCAGGACCGTTTTTTCCGTTTTGCTTTTGACCACTTTTTTTCCGACACGGACCTCCTGTCCGTCTTCTACTTTCATGCCGGGAGCTGCTGTCTTTCCATCCACAGTCACAATTCCCGACTCGATCAGCCTGTCTGCCTCCCTTCTGGAACAGACACCGGCTTCGCTTAAATACTTGTTCAGTCTAATCATTCTGCAATACCCCGCTGATACTGTTATCCTGCACAAATGTATTACCGTTATACAGGAACAGAACACTTGTGATCTTATTTTTCTTCATAACTTCTCTGATATCATCATAATAATATCTTGGATCAACCACTATGATTTCTCTGTAATATGCCGTCAGAAACGGAATTACACTATTCGCATAGGAATCTTTTACAAGCAACAGTCTGTCTGTTGTATCTGCCGTCGTTCTGATATCCAGGACGGGATAATTACCGCCAAGAAATAATGCATATTTATCCTTTTCTTTCAACTTGGATGTATCGTATAACGTTGCTGTTTTCTTTTTTTCATTCACGTTATTTACAACTACCTGTGGTGCTGTTTTCAGATCATCCGGTGCGTATATATAGATCGGCTCATTATAGTCTGTTTCATATCCGCTTGTCGCCGATAAGGTTCCGTTAAATGAATTCGTCACTGCATAGGATTTCATAGCCGGTGCTTTCGATGTATCCAGTTTCATAGCCGCAGCCAGCGCCTGATATCCATAGTAAGCACCAAGCGTCGTCCAGTGATGATCCGTATGATAATATATCTCTTCTGCTCTGTGCTTTTTCAATGTATCTTCCACATTTACCCACTGAAAAGCTGTCCCGAGCGAAGCCTTTATTTTCTGGAACTGTTTATCCTGATCTTCTGTTACTGCACAATACGGAAGTTTGTCCGACTCGATATTTGCAGCATTCGGTACCAGCATCATATACATCGGGATATCTTTATATGTCTCCTGAAACTTTTTCATTGCATCCAGATTTGCTTTCAATTGTTCTTCATCCGGTCTGGCTATATCCTCTAACAGATAATGATCCTTTCCTTTAAATACACCATTTGCCTTACGTTTTCCTGCGATAAGATCAATACGGCTCTTTAAAGCTACCCAGAAATCTCTTCCCGCAAACTGATCCGATACATAAGATTCATACTGTTTCATCCATCTTCCGCTTTCAATACCGGAAATCGTAAGTCCTGGTCTTTGTTCCAGTGCCCGGTTTTCTTTTGCCGAAAATTCCCTGTCAGCAGTTGCAATATTTACCACGCAGAAGATAACCATCATTACAATAAACAGCAATGCAATTACTTTATTTCTCTGTTCTTCTCTTTTTCTTTCCCATTTCTTTCTCGACTGTCTCATCTTTGCTCCTAGAATCTGAAATACAGGAACGGATTATAGGTCTCCGTTACCAGATATGCAATACAGACAATAAACAACGCAGCATATACCACACTGTTAATGATTGTTGTATTCCATTTTTTTGATCTTAACATATGCTCATATCTGAAATGAACCAGCGGCGTAGAGCCAAATATCAGGATCAGCCACAGGATCAGGTTGCTTGTAAGAAGATACATACTCTCTCTGTCTGCAAAGACATGTGCACCTGCACCAAACATCACTCTGATATAATCTGCTGCCTGTCCGAATGATGAGCTGAAAAACAATACCCAGCCGATCACAACCAGAACAATACTGTAAATATGACGGACTACATCCGGAAGTCTGTCCAGTACCGGTGACAGGAGATATTTTTCAATGATGAGGAGCACCCCATAATAGAGTCCCCATGCCACGAAATTCCATGCGGCTCCATGCCATAATCCGGTCAAAAACCATACGATCAAAAGATTCCTGATATGTTTGATCTTCGATACCCTGTTTCCTCCCAATGGAATATACACATAATCCCTGAACCAGCTGCTCAGCGAAATATGCCATCTGCGCCAAAACTCCGTAATACTCTTAGACACATATGGATAGTTAAAGTTCATATTGAATTCAAATCCAAACATCTTACCGAGTCCGATCGCCATATCCGAATATCCACTGAAATCAAAATAAATCTGGAACATATATGCAAAAGCTCCAAGCCACGCCGTCATCACGGCTATATTACCTTTCGCAAGTCCGCTTACCTCTGTAAAAATCATACCTGAGGTATTCGCCAGTAATACTTTCTTCGCAAGTCCCCGGATAAAATACATGCTTCCTTCTCCGAATTTTGTCCTTGAGATTTCTCTGGACGCAAGCTGTTCATCTACATCTGCATATTGCACGATCGGTCCCGCAATAAGCTGCGGAAACATCGTTACATATAATGCAAAATTAGGAAGATTCGTCTGCACTTTTACATTTCCCCGATATACATCAATGATATAGGATAATATCTGGAATGTATAAAATGATATTCCAATCGGAAGCGGCAGTGCATGATAAGAAATATGTACCGGAAGTATCCCGTTCAATGTGTCCAATACAAACCCTTCATACTTAAAAAATCCAAGTACTGCCAGATTAATGATAAGGTTAAAAACCAGGCTCCGCTTTGCAGCTCTCTTATCCTGCAGATTCCTCGCAATATCCAGTCCGCTGAAATAATTAAACAGTATGGACAGTAACATCAGAAACAGATATACCGGTTCCCCCCATGCATAAAACACCAGACTCGCCAGCAATAAGATCACATTCCGGAATCTTACCGGCAACAAATAATATAAGAGCATCACAGCCGGCAAAAATGTAAATAAAAAAACAATACTGCTAAATAACATCTCTCTAATTCCTTTTATCAAATACTCTTCTTAAATGCCGCATCGATACGGTCTGCATCCTTTGAAACTGCCAGCAGCACATAACGTCCTCTGGTCTCAATAATTGCAGCATGTATCAGCTTTGTTTGTTCTACACCATAACCTTCAAAATTCTTTTCCTGTGTATTTACACGACTTTCCACTGCCTTTTCAACCGTCTCGATCTGACTTTCGTTTTTTACCTTTATTACGAGTATTTCATTCACACTCATAACGTCATCCGGAATATACAGACTGATTCCTTCATAATCATTGGCATTCAGACTGTAATATTTTTTCAGATCCTGTGTTGTGCCTTTTTTCATTCCTTCTAATTTTACGGCTTTTGTGATATTCTTTTCAATCGTATCTACGGATACGGTATTATCCCCTTCCCGGGTCACAAGAAATACTACATAAATGATCAGGAGGACTACCATCAAATATTTTAACAGGTTAATCCTGTCTAATTTTCCGTTTTTCATTATAATTCTGCAACCTCCGCCATATGATTTACCCATTCTTTATAATAACCGGTTGACATATGGATTCCATCACCGGCATAATACTCCTGTTTCACCAGCTCTGTATTATCAATAAATGTTACTTTCTCTTTTTCACATAATTTTTTTAATTTCTGATTGAACTCCGGAATTTTTGCATAGACAGAATTCTGATCAATTGCAATCTGCGCTGTCGGAAGTATACTGTTAACATATATTTTCGTATCCGGCAGTGCTTTTTTCAGATCTCTGATCACCGGCTGTATGCTTTTATGAATCCATCCGCCTCTCCATTCTGCGCTCCGACATCATTCATCCCGTAAGAAAGGAATAATACTGACGGTTTCATCTCTTTTGCCCTGGCGATATGATCTGCCAGTTTTTCATTATCCCCCGCCGACACACCGGCTCCACGGTCTGCCTGTACATTTGCCTGATCCAGCACACCATATTCGTACAATCCCTGTGTGATGGAATCCCCCAGGACCAGACAATCTGTAAATTTTTCACTTGCCGGCTGTTCCTCTGCATCCTGTTCTGCCTCACGTTCCTGCGCTTCTAACTCCTTAATCTTTTTATCTGCCTCAGACACATCCATCTCATCCATCGTCTTCAGGATCTCTGTTCCCTTCTTTGTATCTTTCTGTGGATTACTGAGCCTGAGTGCCACCGTAATCCCGCCAATCACCAGAATACCAACCGCAACGATCACTGCAGTCTGAAGTACCCGGTCTTTTTCTTTTTCACTTTTTATTTCACTTTTCTGCTCCTCAGGATTCACTTCCTGAGTCTCTTCTTTTTCTTCATAAATTGAAGTTTTACTCTCTATATCCACGAAATCTTCTCCTCTTTCGTTTCTCTGTTGATCCTAAATATGTATATCCAATTTATTTTACTGTTTTTCTTTTTGAATGTCAATTTATATCCTCTTTTCTGTCGTCTTTTGTGCTATAATGTTGAATACATTTCATTATACCTGAAAGGGGAAAATGATCATATAGATTAACAGGAGGTTTTCCTTATGAATGTATACCAGTTATCAGCCAAAAATTGCATGTCACATCTGCTCTTAAAAGACACTTTCGACAACTTTTCTTTCATAGAAGGCGAGATCACGACCTTCAACAAATTTACCATCAGCGGCTTTCTTCAGGAAGACTTCTTTGATGAAAAACCTGAAGAAACCTACTCCCGCTGGAATAAAACCCGAGACTTCTGCTTCCAGATCATCCGCGGTAAACGCACTCCATTGGGATTCAAGATTGTCCTTGCGCTTCCGGAAGATCAGGTCCCGTACTTTCTGACCGCCCACGGTCTCACCGGATACCGCCCGGAAGAGATCCGGGGGCTGTACCTGAACTTCCACTACGATGGACATCACTTACAATGTATCACCGGAACTTCTCTGAACACTTTCACCATGGACAAATCCATCGAAAGAGAATGGGATCAGGAAGTAAAAAACATTTTAAAATCCAGATCCATTGAAGGTGACTACTGATCTGCAGTTTCCGATATAAACAGAGCCGTGCCGCCATGGATTTCACTTCCACAGCCGCACGGCTCTTATTTTTCATTCCGCCAATCTTAACTTCAAATCTTTACTTTGTAAGCAGCATCATGATCTCATTACTTCTCTGCACAAACGCAGTCATCTCTTCCGGACTGAGCGGCTTATGCGCCAGCATTGCCAGATCATATAACTGTTTGCAGATAATACTTGTGTTCTCACTGTCTTTATGTTCAACTACATACTGAACCAGCGGATGATTTGCATTCAGAATCAGTGTACTTGTTGTACCCATATCCATTCCGTTCATGCCATACATTTTCATCATTTCCTGCATACGACGGTTTTCTTCGGATAACGTCATCATAGAAGCAACATTTTCATCTTTCAGTTTCTCGATTTTAACATCCAGATTCTCGTTTCCAAGCTCTTTACGGAAAATCTCTACCAGACTGTCAGATTTCTTCTGGAATGCTTCCTTCTCTTCTTCGGCAACTTCTTCCTTTGCACCTGCTGTTACATCGGCGTCGATTCTCTGGAACTTGATATTCTGATTACGCTGCTCTAACTGTGTGATAAACGGCGAATCAATGTTGTGTCCTAAGATTACCGCATCCATGCCCTGGTTCTTGAACATGTTGATGTACTGGCTCTGCTGGATCTCATCCGTCACATAATAAATAACTGTCTTATCCTCTTCTTTGTTCTCAGTATTCTGATCATCTGTCTTGGCATTCTGATCTTCTACGGTTCCTCCATTTGCCTCGATGCAATCTTTCAATGTCAGATATTTGTGATCCAGATTCTTAAACAGAACCGCGTCTTTCATCTTGTCACAGAACTTTTCATCTTTCAGGCATCCGAACTTGATGAACGGACTGATGTTATCCCAGTATTTCTCATAATCTTCTCTCTTTGTCTTGCACATTCCGGAAAGCTTGTCTGCAACCTTCTTGGAAATGTATTCAGAGATCTTATTCACAAATCCGTCATTCTGTAATGCGCTACGTGATACGTTAAGCGGCAGATCCGGACAATCGATGACTCCCTTTAATACCATCAGATATTCCGGAATGACTTCTTTGATATTGTCTGCGATAAATACCTGGTTGTTGTATAACTTAATTGTTCCTTCAATAGAATCATACTCTGTGTTGATTCTTGGGAAGTACAAAATTCCTTTTAAATTAAATGGATAATCCATATTCAGGTGGATCCAGAACAGTGGCTCTTTGTAATCCATGAATACTTTGCGGTAGAAGTTCAGATAATCTTCATCACTGCATTCATTCGGATGCTTTGTCCACAGTGGGTGGATATCACTTAATGAAACCGGACGTTTTTTGATCTTTACTTTTTCTTTGGCAGGTTCTGTCTCTACCATTTCTTTCTCGCCGTTTTCATTCTCTTTTTCTTCCATCTTGGCATCTTCGTGAATATGCTCGATTACTTCATCATCATCTTTCAGATCTGCTTCGTCGATCGTCTCATATTCAGGCTCTGCATTTGCCTTGGAAAGGAAGATTTCTACCGGCATAAAGGAACAATATTTTTCCAGAACTTCTCTCATTCTGTATTCATTTGCAAACTCCAGACTGTCCTCATTCAGATACAGTGTCATAGTGGATCCGACTTCCTGTTTGCTGCCTTCTTCCATCTCATACTCTGTTCCGCCGTTGCTTACCCAGTGTACCGGCTTTGCCCCTTCTTTATAGGAAAGGGTATCGATATGTACTTCGTCAGCTACCATGAATGCAGAATAGAATCCAAGACCGAAGTGTCCGATCATATCATCCTCTGTTGTCTTATCTTTATATTTTTCAAGGAACTGTGTTGCTCCGGAAAATGCGATCTGTGTAATGTATTCTTCTACTTCATCGGCTGTCATTCCAAGACCATTATCTGTAAATTTCAGAGTCTTTTCTTCTGGATTGACTTCAACTTTGATCGCCGGTTTATAATCATCCGGCAACTGGTATTCACCCATCATATCCAGTTTCTTCAGTTTTGTGATTGCATCACATCCGTTGGATACCAACTCACGTGCGAAAATATCGTGATCGGAATATACCCATTTTTTAATAATCGGGAAAATGTTTTCACTGCTGATTGACAAACTACCTTTCTTTGCTGCCATTGTAAATCACTCCTATTTCTACTTTTTATATTTCTATCATATTAGTGACAAAAGGTACTGCTTCTTCTGTCGGCAGACACCTTTTTTGCTACATTTTTTCATCTAAGTGATATGATAATACTGCTTATTTTAAAAGTCAATAGAAAATTAGCACTCTTTCAAAAAGAGTGCTAACAATTCTGTGAAATTTATAAACCGTTTATAAACTTTACTCTATACTTTTCAATGATTCTACCATGTCAATCTTTTTCAGTTTAAAATACATTACCCAGTTTACGAACAATGAGAACCCTATCGTAAATAAAAAACTGTAGATATAACTCTTCAGATAAATACTCCGGCCAAACATTGCCGCATCCACTTCTACTGTCTGAATTACAAACAGATGCAAAATCTTACCGAATACAACACCTGCCACGGATCCGATCAACGTCAGCAGGATATTTTCACGGAATACATATTCTGCTACTTCCGTATCATAGAATCCAAGTACTTCAAAGTCGCAAGTTCTCTCTGGCGTTCTGTGATATTAATGCTGTTTAGATTATAAAGTACCACAAATGCCAACATTCCGGCTGAGACGATCAGTACAATGATCACCAGATTCAGGCTGGCCAGCATATCATCCAGCTGATCTCTGATATCAAGCAGGTATGAGATTGTCAGTACCTGATCTTTTGACAGGATCTTTTCTCCCGCCTTTTTCACCTGGTCCTCCGAATATCCGTTCTTCGCCCGGAACATGATACAATTATATTTCACCGTCTTTCCAGATACCTTCTTGTAATACTGCGGTGTAAAATAGATATAATGTCCCATGTAATTTTCACAGATATGCGCAATCTTTACAGTGACACTCTTCTCCGTTCCCTTCTTCACTTTGATGGTATCCCCTTCTTTTACATTCAGAAGTTTCGCCGTCTTTTCACTGACAATTACTCCATCACCGGTGAGTGTATACGATTCTTTCGTCTTCCTGTCATGAAAATCCACATACTTTTCTGCAATCTTTGGATTACCTAATATGCACTGGTACACGCTGAGTTTTTTACCGCCTCCGGATGCGGTCACACTCCGCATATCTGCCTCCATATAACTCTGAATATCTGAATCTGTTTTCAGATACTCCTTTAGCTCTTCTTTCTCTGTCTTTGTCACATCATCTTTATAGAATATATGTCCATCATACAGCTGAATCCCTTCATACTGAATATCTGCGATCTCATATACAGAATCCCTCACTCCATATCCGACCAGCATCAGCGCCATACAACCGCCGATTCCGAATACGGTCATAAAGAAACGCTTTTTATAACGCATCAGATTCCTGATCGTGGATTTCCAGGTGAAATTCATCCGTTTCCAGATGAATCCGATTCTTTCCAGGAATACTCTCCGCCCGTTTTTTGGTGCCGGCGGCCGCATCAGCACTGCCGGTTCCGCTGCAAGCTCCTTATAACAGGATGCAAGCGTTGCTCCCATAGTACATACGATCGAGGCGGCGGATGCCATCACAGCATAACTCATGTGGTATGGTACGTATATCTTCGGAATATGAGGTACATGATCTCATATGCATAGATAATAATGTACGGAAGGATTTTTTCTCCCACCAGTACTCCAAGAACACTTCCTCCTGCCGTTGCAAGGAATGCATATCCCAGATATTTCGATGCAATGGAAAAATTTCCGTATCCCAAAGCCTTCATGGTACCTATCTCTATCCTCTGTTCCTCTACCATACGTGTCATACCGGTCAGACTGATCAATGCCGCAACAAGGAAGAACATAACCGGGAATACTTTTCCGATCGCACGCATACGATCCGCATTTTCTCCGAATCCATCATATTCTGTCAGTGTACTTCTATCATATAGATACCATTTTGGATTCTTGATCTGACTGATCTGCTTACCGGCATCAGCAAGCTTTTTCTCGCCTTTTGCAATTTCTGCTTCCGATGTCTTCTTTCCTTCTTCATATTCTTTCCTGGCATCGGCAAGTTTTGCTTCATTTTCCGCAATTTCCACTTCACCATTTTTCAACGTCTGCTCCTGCGCTTCCAGCTCTGCTTTTCCTGCATCTAACTGTTTCTGTCCGGATTCTATACTTGCCGCTGCACTGCTAAGTTTTATTTCACTTGCATCCAGCTGCGCTTTTGCCTGATCCAGCTCTGCTTTCCCATTCGTAAGCTGCTGTTTTGCTGTGTCCAGTTCGCTCTTCTTTGTCTGGTAATCCTGTTCTTTCGCATCCAGTGTCTGCTTTGTTTCCTGTGCCTGTGCTTCCAGCTCCCGGATTTTCTGCGACAGCTCTTGATCCTGTTCTGTCTCTCCTGACACCTGTGCTTTTAATGCTTCTATGTTCTTCAGAAGTGTCTGATATCCATCCCATCCCTGGTCAAGTTCTGTTCTGTATACAGCCAACCCCTGTTCTCCTGTCTGGATCTGTGCCTGTGCTTCTGCATACCGCGAATCATAAGCTGCTTTTCCCTGTTCGTACTGCTTTTTCCCCTGCTCCAGCTGTTGAAGGCCATTTTGATATGTTTTCTTTGCCTCATCCAATTCCTGCTGCTTCGCCCGGATCTTCGCCCTCGCATCTTCCATCTGCGACTTCCCGCTTACGAGTGTTTCCTTTGCCTGTGAAATCTGCGTCTCTCCGTCTGTGATCTGCCTTTCTGCGTCTGAAAGTTTCTGCTCTGATTCAGCTTTTCCGTCATCAAGCTTTTTCTGTGCCTTTTCAATCTTTGTATTCGCTTTATCTAACAGTTCTTCCTTACGGATTTTTCCTCTTTCTTCTGTGATTGCTTTCAATCGTTTTTTGACTGTCTTTACTTTCTGTTTATATGCACCGGTATATGCAGTCAGATCTTCCGCCCCCTGCACCCGCACATACATTTCCGTATATACATCCAGATGAAATGTTTTCTCCGGCACTACTACAAATCCGCTGACTGTACCCGTTCCGATTGTTGTACTTCCGCGATTCAATGCTATATAACACGGTGAATTCCCTTTTCCGACAACCTTAAGTTCCTCCACCTTCAGGGTATCCGTCACCTTGTCATCCGTCCCGGACTTAAGCCTGATCGTCTCTCCGACTTTATACTTCATCTGATCATCTACCAGACATTCTCCCACTTTTTCCGGCATACGGCCTTCACTGACCGTAATCTTGTTCATATCTTTCACCCCGGACATCACGTGGAGTACATATTGCTTCTTATTCTTTATATTCAGGAAATCCGCACTGTAGGCTCCTTCTGCCTTTCCAACTCCTTTTACATTTCTGACCGCCTTCACATCATCTTCCGTAATTCCAAGTGTACTGACCGCCTTGATATCCATCAGATCTGACTTATCAAAATACGCATCTCCGGTAATCTTCATAGATGGCTCAGATGCCCGGATACCGGAAAAGAATGCAACTCCCAGCGCAACAATAAAAAGAATAGAAATAAAGCGTCCGAAACTATGGCGGATCTCCATATAAAAATTCTTACGTGTTATCTTTTTTGCCATCTGCCGTCCCTGCCTTTTACCATTCTATGGTCTCAACCGGAACTGGTTGCGGATTCTGTATGATCTTATCCACCCGGCCGTTTTTAATCTTGATCACCCGGTCTGCCATTGGCGCAATTGCCGAATTATGTGTGATCAGAATCACCGTCATTCCACTGTTCCGGCAGGTATCCTGTAATAATTTCAAAATGGATTTTCCTGTATTATAATCCAGTGCACCGGTCGGTTCATCGCAGAGTAACAGCTTCGGATTCTTTGCCAGTGCTCTTGCGATCGACACTCTCTGCTGTTCTCCTCCCGACAACTGCGCCGGAAAATTATCCAGTCTTTCTCCCAGTCCGACCTCTTCTAGAACTTCTTGTGCATCCATTGGATCCTTACATATCTGAAGTGCCAATTCTACATTCTCCAGTGCTGTCAGGTTCGGGATCAGATTATAGAACTGAAAGACAAATCCGATATCATCTCTTCTGTATGCCGTCAACTGCTTCGTAGAATACGTTGCAATGTCCTGACCGTCAACCAGCACCTGTCCCGACGTAGCGGTGTCCATTCCCCCAAGAATATTCAGCACCGTTGTCTTTCCTGCACCACTAGGTCCGACTACAACTGCGAATTCCCCTTTCTTAATCTCAAAGTCGATTCCGGCTGCTGCCATGATCTCAACTTCCCCCATCTTATATATCTTCCTGACATCTTTTAAGGTCACAAATTCACTCATATACGTTTCCTCCGTGTGGGCATATTTGTATTATAATTATATCATCTTTTCTACTTTAATTGGAATTTAATTGGGATTTAATTTATTAACTGGGGAAGCGGCCTCTCAGTCCTTGAAGGAAACAATAGATATGGCTTCTTGTTCAGGTTCCATACCATAAGAAACACTAAGAGAGTCAGAACCACCTAAAAGCAAAGGAACTACGCTCAAACTCGGCGTTCGCCTCAAACACGTTCGCTTCGTTCCTTTAACGGTGCTT
>ENA-OQAA01000742-OQAA01000742.1-human-gut-metagenome-genome-assembly--contig:-NODE-742-length-20630-cov-6.562308_pt1 | contig 20630 bp, 26 predicted proteins | sample MGYA00242489_ERZ504515 | MGnify/ENA primary metagenome ERZ504515 (study PRJEB26092, sample SAMD00036237) | human gut metagenome | host: Homo sapiens | study: EMG produced TPA metagenomics assembly of... | reverse complement strand
TATGAAGCTTGTGACAGGAACAAATACCTGCGTTATTTTTACAGAGTCCGTATCCACACTGTCCTGTTTTTCTTTATAGAACCTAGGTTGTAACGATGTGTCAGGAAGGCATGGTAGCTGGTGTTGTGATTCCATATCTGACTCAGTCGGGTTGGGATTTCGTTGGCGGAATATTCTTTTTTGCCTTCTGCCATATCCAGCGGGTTGGTGATATACCGGTCGTCCGTGATACCTCCGTTTTCTGCCATCTTCAAGTTATCGTTGTTGAATATGAAATGCATGTCATATTTATCTCCCCGGTAGCTGGAGAACAGGCCACCATTGAAGAAGCTGTGGACTGATCTTGATAAAGCCCCCGGCCATACAGGTAATCTATGTAGAATCCGAACCCTAGCCTTTTGTTTGCATTGATGGCAAAATAGGATTTGAAACGTTCTTCTCCGTCACGGCTGCCTCCTCCTTTGTAATAGGTCAGGTTTGTGAATGGAGAAAGTGTATTGGTGAATATGACATCTTCCGGACGTTGTACGCAAAAATCGTATGGGTCGGTGAAAAAGTATTGGCTGGGGTCCCGACGGTCAAAAAAGATGCGTGAGAGGCGGGGGGAGCCCAAATTTCCCAGGTAATTGTATTGTCCGGTATAGCCGCCCATGTCATTTGAGTTTTGGAAAGCGTGCTGCAAGGTATCTACGGGATATAAGTGACATTGCCAAAACGACTGTCCACTTTCCATGAGTACAGTCCGATGGGGATTGTGCTGGCATCTACTACGGCTGTCGTGTCTATGGGGTTTCCGTTACGGTCATATTGATCTCTGTTCAGTCCGCTTGCTGAGGAACCGAACTGGTTGTTCAGGGTATTCATTGTCCGCTGTGCCATCAAGGAAGTATGGAAGCACAGGAATAATAAAAAAATAATAGAGAATATTCTTTTCATAACGGCGGCAAAGATACAATATAAAAATAAAAGGAAGAGCTTTTCCGCTATGGAAAGTTCTTCCTTTTATTATTCGTTTAGAGTTATTTTAACTTACTGAGGTTTAATAATCTCCATTCCGATTCGGATGGCTTCTTCATTCATCGGTATCAGATGATGGTGACGTTCGGGTAATGTTTTGCGTAAAGCTTTTATTACACTTTCAATGGATACTACGGGACGTAGTTTTAGCAAGCCTCCTAAGACAATCATGTTGAAGGTCTTTGCCATTCCTTTTTCGTTGGCGGCATCCATTGCGTCAATACGATAGATTTGTATGTCCCTACGTGTCGGAGGCTCGATGATTCCGTATCCGTCATAAATGAGAATACCACCTGGTTTAATTTTGCCTTCAAACTTTTCCAATGAGGGTTGGTTCAGTATGATGGCTGTGTCATATTGGCTGAGAATGGGTGAAGAGATGCGTTCATCACTGACAATCACCGTTACGTTAGCGGTTCCTCCCCGTTGTTCGGGGCCGTATGCCGGCATCCAGGTTACTTCCTTGTCTTCCATCAGTCCGGAATAGGCAAGTATCTTACCCATGGATAGCACACCCTGACCGCCGAATCCTGCTATAATGATTTCCTGTTTCATGGTTTCTGTCTTTTTATTCTTTATTTTTCAAATCACCCAGCGGATAGAAAGGGAACATGTGTTCCACCATCCAGTCATTGGATGCTTGCGGAGTCATTTTCCAACCGGAATTACAAGTCGATACAATTTCCACCAAATTAGAACCTTTGCCATTCATTGAATTTTCAAATGCCTTGCGGATAGCCTTTTTGGCTTTGCGGATGGCGGGAACTGTATGTACGGACTGGCGGGTAACGTAGGCGGTGCCTTCCAAAGTGGCGGCAATTTCTGTCATTTTCAGCGGATAGCCGTGAATGGCTACATCACGACCATAGGGGCAGGTGGCTGTTTTCATGCCAACCAGAGTGGTAGGAGCCATTTGCCCACCGGTCATTCCATAAATGGCATTGTTGATAAAGATGATAGTAATGTTTTCACCACGATTTAAAGCATGGATAGTTTCGGCAGTACCGATACATGCCAAGTCACCATCTCCTTGGTAGGTAAATACCAGACGTCCGGGCCATAAACGCTTAATGGCGGTAGCTACGGCTGGTGCGCGTCCGTGGGCGGCTTCTTGCCAATCGATGTCTAGATAATTGTATGCAAATACGGCACATCCTACTGGTGACACACCGATTGTCTTATCTTCCATGCCCATTTCTTCAATAACTTCGGCTATTAACTTGTGAACCACACCGTGGCTGCATCCGGGGCAATAATGCATCGGATTGTCATTCATCAGTGTCGGTTTCTTATAAACCAGGTTTTCGGGTTTTATGATTTCTTCTTTTGTCATAGTTTCTCCTCCTATTGTTTATAACATGAACCGCATAAAGAATTCCACCAGCTTGAGAAAAATAGCTGCTGCACAGACATAGATGAATACTTTGAAGTCACTTGCCACGAAGTAAGTGATGACAGCTGCTAATGCCAGTGCCATGAAAAGTATGTTCAATATATTTCTGATCAGATCGATATTCATACGGTCTTATTTTATTAGTTTCTCTTTCAGTGCAGTGATTACTTCATCCGGATCGGGGACAATACCACCCAGACGTCCGAAGTGTTCTACAGGCACTTTACATTTTACAGCCAGACGGACATCTTCTACCATTTGTCCGGCGTTCAATTCTACAGTGAGGATACCTTTTACCTGTGCGGCGCGTGCTGCAATAGCTTTCGACGGGAACGGCCATAGGGTAATAGGACGGAGCAAACCAACTTTGATGCCTTCTTCCCGAGCCATTTCCATTGCCTTTTGGGCAATGCGGGCGCAAGAGCCGAAAGCTACGATCAAATATTCTGCATCTTCGCAGTGAAGTTCTTCGAAGCGTACTTCATTCTCTTCTATTTCTGCATATTTTTTCTGAAGATGAATATTGCGCTTTTCCATTTCGGCGGGATCGAGTTCTAATGAGGTAATGATGTTGGGGGTACGGTGGTGGGTTCTGCCGGTAGTGGCCCACGGACAACGGGCAATGACTTCTTCATCTGTCAGGCGTGTGCGCTGTTCGGGTAATACTACTTTTTCCATCATCTGCCCGATAACGCCATCTGCTAGAATAATGGCGGGATTGCGGTATTTGAAAGCCAAATCAAAAGCTATACCTACGAAATCTGCCATTTCCTGTACTGATGCAGGTGCCAGGGCTATGAGACGATAGTCTCCGTGACCGCCACCTTTCACTGTTTGGAAATAGTCGGCCTGACTAGGTTGGATGGTTCCTAATCCGGGACCTCCGCGCATGACATTGACAATCAGGCAGGGGAGTTCGGCACCGGCAATGTACGAGATGCCTTCCTGCTTTAAACTAACGCCGGGACTGGAGGATGAGGTCATTACCATTTTACCGCTTGCTGCACCGCCATATACCATGTTGATTGCTGCGACTTCACTTTCTGCCTGTAACACCACCATACCGGTAGTTTCCCAAGGTTTCTCTTCGGCCAGCGTTTCCAATATTTCCGATTGGGGAGTGATGGGATAGCCAAAGTAACCGTCTACTCCGATACGGATGGCGGCGTGGGCTATGGCTTCATTTCCCTTCATTAAAACGACTTCTTCTGCCATATTTGTTACATTTATTGTTGTTTTACTTTATACACAGTAATGCATCCGTCCGGACAGACTGTGGCACATGATGCGCAACCATTGCAGGTATCCTCTAATACCTGGTGGGCGAATGTGTATCCTTTTTTATTCACTTGTTTGGCATTGAGCGCGATTACATGTAGCGGACATGCCACTACACATAGATTGCAACCTTTGCAACGCTCTGTGTCTACTACAATAGCACCTTTAATCTTTGCCATGGGTTAGTTATTATTGATTATACATGTCTTTGTTATAGAAATTCAGAATATTCATAATCATGTCACGGGCGGAAACGGCGGGACTTTCCGGATTACGCTCGATGGCTTCCAAATAATTGTTCAAAGCTTGTTGCCAGTTTCCCATTTTGCGGTAGGCGTTACCCAGTAAGTAATAGTTCATCGTTGACGTGCGCATCGTTTCGGATGAAATTAGTTAGCGCATGAATAGCTCTCTCCGTATCACCCTGTTCGATAAGTGTCTTTATGTCCTGTAATTCTTCCGTCATAAGGCATGATTGTCTCATTGTTGTTTACAAAGATACTCTTTATTTGTTATGAAAGGGAAGATTGGAGCAGAAAAAACGACTTTCTTGCTAAAAACATTTAAAAAAAGGAGAGAAAGATAGGGAAAAAATGGAAGAATGATTTCTTCTAATGGTTTGATTATTATAGAAATGGTTTCAAGTGAAACGGTTGATAGAGGAACGGTGTTATTTATTCTTAAAGGGGGGATATGTTTGAATTGTATTTGTCATGATATTTTTGGGGGGAAGTATATGGTAAATCGTTTGTATGTTTTTTAGGGGGAGTTGTCAGGTTATCTCCCCCCCTAAATATTTTATGTATTATCGTATAGAATTAACTGTCACGGCATAAATATATAGAAGAAAAGATTATTTTATTACTTCACCTACATACATATTATATGCCTTCTGGCCGTTGTTACTGGGGTTCATCTTTTTTGCTTCCTCACCGGTAACTGTCTGTTTCATCAGTTTCTTACAGTTTACTATCAACCACGGCTCACTACTACCTTGCTTGTAGAACGAAATTTTATAATTGTCGCTTTGATCCATTAGCATATTGCCCATTGATTTGGATTGGTCAATTATGCAGAATGCTACTTCTTTACCGAATAACTGACCGAAACCTCCCCAACATTCTTTACCAATTTCGAATTGTTCATCGTTTCCGGCAGTAATTGTCATACGTGAAGATGCCTTGATTTGGTCATCTATGCTTTGTTCTTTGCTAGGAGTTACATTATTGGCTACTTTTATTTCGGTATTACCTCAGAACCACCGATGATAGCCGGTTGGGCAGGGGGAGTTACCGGAGTGGCGGTAATGATTGTGGTTGTATTTGATATCGGAGTGGCTGTTACACCCGAAGTAGGAGCAACTGCAATTTGTGAGTTGTTCAAGACTTTGTTGCCCAATGTATCTTGGATGGATTTGAACAGTGTGTCTTTCAAGTCAATTGTTTCTCTTCTGAATTTGCCGCAGATGGGAGCCAGTTTGGTTTTCGATTTGTTTAAAGCCATATCGTCTACAATCCATTCCTCTGCGCTGTATTTTTCTCCTCCGTCACGAGCTTCATCATACCAATAGCGGATACGGGTCATTTCGATATCACATTTTCCGTTTCCGCAGGTGATAAACATCTGATAATAAATTCTGGTTCTGTCCAATGACAATGCAGAGGATGAGAATACCAGATATTCTTCGCCACCTGCTGCAATGGTTCCTTCATCTTCATTGGTGTAAAGAACACGTGCATTGAACTTGCCTTCGGGCTTGAAACGTTCTGTAGCCCATTTCAGCATTGTCTCATATAGCTGGTCTTTCGTTAAAGACGGTGCCTGTATTTCTGTTTTGAAAGAAACTTTACCGTCATCCAAAGTTATTGCTCCCGCCAGATATTTGGGATCTGTCTGTGCCATAGCGATGAATGGCAGGCATAAGAGCATTAAAAAAAGAATTTTCTTCATAGTAATATATCTTATTTTATATTTTAATCTAAGCAAAGATAGGAATAAAAAAAAAGAGAAGCTATAAAGCCTCTCTTTTTTTACTTTTATTATTATTGCGTGAATTTTACTTTACAGGTATCTTTTCAATGCGTTTTTGGTGACGTCCGCCTTCAAAGCCGCTGTTAAAGAATTCATCTAATATTTTTTCAGCCATTTCATGGTCTATGAATCGTCCTGGCATTACCAGAACATTGGCATCATTGTGTTGACGTGACAAATGGGCTATCTCGGGAATCCAGCATAGTGCCGCACGGATACCCTGATGTTTGTTCAATGTCATGCTGATCCCTTCACCGCTTCCGCAAATAGCTACTCCAGGTCCGCATTCTCCGGCTTCTATAGCCAGTGCAAGCGGATGGGCGTAATCTGCATAGTCACAGCTTTCTGTACTGTATGTACCGAAATCTTTGCATGGATAACCTTTTTCAGTCAACCATGTTTTTACAAACTCTTTCAGTTCAAATCCTGCATGATCGGATGCCAGTCCTACTTTTTTCATGCCAGCATTTCTTTTACTTGGTTATACACGTTCTGTGCGGTAAAGCCCAGCTTTTCATCCAATACTTTGTAAGGAGCGGAGAATCCGAATGATTCCAGACCGAATACTTTACCGTTGGCACCTACCAAACCTTCAAGGTTTACAGGAAGACCGGCAGTCAGACCGAATACTTTAGCCTCTGTGGGAATGACACTGTTTTGGTATTCCTTGCTTTGGCTGCGGAACAATCCCTCAGAAGGAGCGGATACGATACGTATTTTTATGCCATCCTTGCGGAGAAGTTCTGCACCTGCTTCCAAAGTGGAAACTTCGGAACCTGAAGCGACTAGGATTATATCCGGATTTTCGTCGGAACCTGCAACAATATAAGCGCCTTTTGCAGCCTGTGAGTAGTCGTTTCCTGCAGGCAGATTCGCGATATTCTGGCGGGAGAAGATTAGTGCGGTGGGGGTGCTGGTATTTTCCATGGCCAATTTCCACGCTACAGTGGTCTCTTCCGCATCTGCCGGACGGAGTACCAACATAGAATTGTGCCCTTTGTGGTTTTTCAGTTTTTCCATCAGGCGGATTTGTGCTTCTTGTTCTACCGGTTCGTGAGTAGGACCGTCTTCACCTACACGGAATGCGTCGTGTGTCCAGATGAACTTGACGGGAAGTTCCATCAAGGCAGCCATACGTACGGCGGGTTTCATATAGTCTGAGAATACGAAGAAAGTAGCACATGCAGCAATCACGCCTCCGTGAAGTGCCATACCTAGCAGCAGCAAGCCATGGTTAATTCGGAAACACCTGCTTGCAGAAACGCGCCGGTGAAGTCATCTTTAGTGAATGCATGTGTTTTCTTCAAGAAACCGTCGGTCTTGTCTGAGTTTGACAGGTCGGCCGAAGAAACGATCATGTTTTCTACTTCTGTAGCTAGTACACCGAGAACTTTGGCAGAAGCACTGCGTGTAGCATCTCCGGCTTTTTGTTCAATAGCATTCCAATTTACTTTCGGAGCTTTGCCTGAGAACCACAGTTCCAATTTAGCTGCCAGTTCGGGATTAGCTTTAGTCCATTCAGCTTTAGCTGCATATTTTTCTGCAACAATTTTTTTCAGTTCTTCTGCACGTTTGGCATATAACTCTTTTACTTCAGGGAAGATTTGGAAAGGATTGGTTGGATCGCCACCTAAGTTTTTGATTGTATTGATGTAAGCATCACCTCCCAAAGGGGCACCGTGGGTGGCACAGTTACGTTCATAACTGGAATCATCCGCTTTGCGTGCACCTTTACCCATAATGGTCTTACCGATAATTAATGTGGGCTGACCGGTTACGGCTTTCGCTTCTGTCAGAGCTGTGCGGATTGCATCGGGATCATTACCATTGATAATAATTACTTTCCAGTGCCATGCTTCGTATTTCTTGGCAACATCTTCGCTGGTAACAGCATCGGTAGCGGTAGACAGCTGGATGTCGTTTGAATCATAAAACATGATCAGATTGTCCAGTCCCAAATGACCTGCCAAACGTCCTGCACCCTGAGAAATTTCTTCTTGAATGCCACCATCGGATATATAGGCATAGATATCTGGTCCATGACATTACCCAGACGGGCTTTCAGAAATTTGGCAGCGATAGCAGCACCTACTGCAAAAGTGTGTCCTTGTCCTAACGGACCGGAAGTATTTTCAATACCGCGCATGATGTCCACTTCAGGGTGTCCCGGAGTCGGACTTCCCCATTGACGGAACTGTGCCAGTTCTTCCATGGTGAACTTGCCGGTCAGTGCCAAAGTGGAATATAACATCGGTGACATGTGGCCTGGATCAAGGAAGAAACGGTCACGTCCTTCCCAACGCGGATTTTCAGGATCGTAAACTAAAAACTCAGAGAAAAGTACATTCACAAAATCAGCGCCACCCATAGCTCCACCCGGATGTCCTGAATTAGCTTTCTCTACCATCGAAGCAGCCAGAATACGGATGTTGTCCGCTGCACGGTTCATAAGTTTCTTTTCGTTCATATTAAAATAATATTATAATTTGAATGCTATTAGTGAGTCGGTTTATCCTTGCTATTTTATTTAATATCTGCAAAGATAACTCTTTATGTGTAAACCACAACATGTAAAGAGGCTCTTTTTTAAACCTGTTTGACTCACTTCTTAAATTGGGTCGCTGCTTCTTCAACAGGCAGTCCTGCCTTATAGTTTTCGATGTATGTGTTGAATCCGGCTACATCTTCGGCTGTTGGCGATATTTCAATACCGGCATCACCGGCGAATACTTTGTCTTCCAGAAAATCTGCCAGGGATTGTTTCTTTTCATTGTTGACAAGGTAAGAACCTAGCAGGGCGATTCCCCATGCGCCACCTTCACCGGCAGTTTCCATTACGGAAATAGGGGAGTTTATAGCTGCTGCAAGTATTCTCTGGCCTACACCTTTCGTCTTGAATAATCCGCCGTGTCCTGTGATTCTGTCTACTTTGATTTTCTCTTCATTGAAAAGAATGTCATTACCTATCTTAAGAACTCCGACTGAAGCGTATAAATGGGTACGCATGAAGTTGGCGAGGCTGAATTTGTCATTTGCAGAACGTACAAACAATGGCCTTCCGTCGGCAAGTCCTGTCACGGGTTCACCTGAAATATAATTATATGAAATAAGACCACCGCAATCTGCATCACCTGCGAGCGCATGATTGTAAAGTTTTCCATATAATTCATTCATATCTACAGGTATACCCAGCAGTTCTTGGTATTCCTTAAACAGATTGATCCAGGCATTGAGGTCGGAGGTGCAGTTGTTGCAATGTACCATAGCTACAAGGCTTCCGTCGGGAGTGGTGACCATGTCAATCATTTCGTATGGCTTGGACAACTCTTTTTCCAACACAATCATGGAAAATGAGGAAGTGCCTGCTGATACATTCCCGGTACGTTGCTTGACAGCGTTGGTTGCTACCATGCCAGTTCCGGCATCTCCTTCCGGAGGACAGACAGGTATACCTGCTTTTAAATGGCCCGACACGTCCAGCCTCTTGGCACCTTCTAGTGTAAGGAACCCTGCATTCTCGCCGGCGGGTAAGACTTTGGGCAGGATATCTGTCAGTTTCCAGGGGTATCCTTTAGGAGCTACCAACTTGTCGAACTTGGCTATCATTCCGGCAGAATAATTCTTGGTAGCCGGGTCTATGGGAAGCATTCCTGATGCATCACCTATGCCCAGAACTTTTTGACCTGTAATTTGCCAATGAATGAAACCTGCAAGGGTGGTCAGATAGTCAATGTCACTTACGTGCTCTTCATTGTCTAAAATAGCTTGGTATAAATGAGAAATGCTCCATCTCAGAGGAATATTATATACGAATAATTCAGATAAAGCGGCTGCTGCCGGACCGGTATTGGTGTTTCTCCATGTACGGAAAGGTACAAGGATTTCTTCTTCTTTATTGAATGCCATATAACCATGCATCATGGCACTGACACCGATTGCTGCCAAGGTTTCTATTTCTGTGTCATATAGCTTTTTTACGTTGGAACGGAGATCTGCATAGCAGTCTTGCAGGCCATGCCAGATAGCTTCCACACTGTAAGTCCACAGTCCGTCTACCAATTGATTTTCCCAGCTATGGCTTCCTTGGGCAATGGGCTTGTTTTCCTGGTCAATCAAAACAGCTTTGATTCGCGTTGATCCGAATTCTATGCCTAGAATAGCTTTTCCTGCTTCGATGGTTGATTTTGCATCTGATTTCATATTAAAACCTATAATTTAAGGTACAACAATAATGATGATAAAATAAGGTGGGATGTGCCAAGAATCTTATTAGCCTTGACACATCCCCTCTTCATGGATGAATTAGCAAAGTGCTTTGTTCAGCATATAGTAGACTTCGTTCATGCGAAGCTCTTTCTTGAAGTTGCTGATGGTAGTATCTTTGTCAATACGGATCATTTCGATACCTGCAATTTCAGCATAGTCTTCCCAATATTCTGCTGTCAGATCATAAGAGAAGCAAGAATGATGTGTTCCACCTGCCAGGATCCATGCGCCTGCACCTACTTCGAAATTAGGCATCGGAATCCACAGGGCGGAAGCAACCGGTAATTTGGGCAACGGTTTCGGTTCGATGCATTCTACGTCGTTCACGATCAGACGGAAACGGTTACCCAAGTCTACTACAGTGGCGGTACAACCTGAACCTACTTTTGAAGTGAATACAAGACGGGCTGTCTGGCTCTTGCGAATACCTATACCTAGGAAGTGTACTTCCAGACGTGGTTTGGAAGCGGCGATAAGAGGACAAACTTCCAGCATATGTGATTGCAGGATAGCACTGTTTGCACCATCGAAGTTCAATGTGTAATCTTCCAAGAAAGAACAACCTTGGGAAAGTCCTTGGTTCATCACCCATACAGTGCGGTAGAGAGCTGCTGATTTCCAGTCACCTTCCGCACCGAATCCGTAGCCTTCAGCCATCAGACGCTGGGAAGCCAGTCCCGGAATCTGATCGAAGTAGCTGCCGTCTGTTTGGCCCAAATCATCAAAATTAGTAGTGAATCCTTTAGCGCCTTTGGCTTTGAGGATGGCACGAAGAGCTAATTCGGCTTTTGCAGCATTCCATACTTTCTGATAAGCTTCGGTTGATTTATCTTCTAATGAAGCATCGTGGTCGTATTCGTTAAAGTAAGTTGCTACAAGTGCTTCTACATCTGTATCCTTGATATTTTTATGGTATTCCATCAGTTCGCTTGCCGGACAGTAATCTACGTGGTACCCCATACGTTGTTCTGCTTCCACTTTATCACCGTCAGTTACAGCTACATTATTCATCTGATCGCCGAAACGGATGATCAGCATATCCTGAGAGTCTGCCCAACCTGCACAAACGCGCATCCAAACGGCAATCTTGTGCTGGGTGTCTTCGTCTTTCCAGTAACCTACACTACTTTGCGGCGGATGCGCATACGGGTACAGATATGTCCGAATTCGCGGTCACCATGGGCGGATTGATTCAGATTCATGAAGTCCATATCCATGGTATCCCAAGGAATTTCCTTATTGAATTGAGTGTGTAGATGTAACAGTGGTTTCTTTAACTGCTGCAGACCGTGAATCCACATTTTAGCAGGGGAGAAAGTGTGCATCCAAGTGATGACACCGATACATTTTTCATCGTTGTTGGCTGCTTTGAACACTGCTTCCACTTCTTTAGAAGAATTGGCTGTTCCTTTATATACTACTTTTACAGGAAGTTTCCCTGATTCGTTCAATCCGTTTACCATTTCATTGGAGTGAGCGTCTACTGCTACAACTGCGTCACCTCCGTACAGAAGCTGTGCTCCTGTTACAAACCATACTTCATACTGATCAAATGCTTTTTCCATAATGTTATATTTTAAAAGGGTTATTAATTTCTTTGTTTCTTATTTCTGTCCATAATAGGCATTGGGACCGTGTTTGCGGCTGAAATGCTTTTCTATTAATAAAGAATTCATCGTTAAATGAGGGTTGGCGGCAAAAGCGATACTTGCCATTTTGGCTACCTGTTCCATGACTACTGCATTATGCACAGCATCATTGGCATCTTTTCCCCATGCAAAAGGACCATGATTTTTTACTAGTACTCCCGGAGTATGTACAGGGTTCAGTTTCTTGAAACGTTTCACAATCACATTGCCTGTTTCCTGTTCGTAGGCACCTTTTACTTCCTCTTCTGTCATATCTGCGGTACAAGGAATGGCGTCATGGAAATAATCGGCATGAGTCGTTCCGATATTGGGAATATCCATTCCGGCTTGTGCCCAGGCGGTGGCATAGGTGGAGTGGGTATGTACACTCCACCTATTTCGGGGAATGCTTTATATAGAACTACATGGGTGGGAGTATCTGAAGACGGACGAAGAGAACCTTCTACCACGTTGCCGTCCAGATTTACTACAACCATGTCTTCAGCTTTCATATCATCGTATGATACACCACTGGGTTTGATTACTACCAAGCCTGTTTCACGATCAATGGCAGAAACATTTCCCCATGTAAAAATAACTAGTCCGTGTTTCACCAAATCCAGATTGGCACGGAATACTTTTTCTTTTAATTTTTCTAACATAATGAATAATTGGGTAATGTGGCAATATGCTAATTTGTCAATTGGCAAATTATTGCATCGGCACATTATTTTAAAGTTTAAATTTCGGATCCTTTCTGTAGGCCTTATCATTAAATTTATAAAGATAAGCACCTCGTCGGGAACCTGATTTGTCTATCAATCTGTTTTTTCAATGAAATCCATTTCGGCTACCCGCTTGCGGAAATTCCGCTTGTCCATCGGTTCGCCATAGATTGCTTCATATAGATTTTGCAACTGTGTCAGGGTAAACAATTCGGGCAGCAGGTTAAAACCAATTGGATTGTATGATGCTTTGTGCTTCATTAGTTCACGTGCTTTGGAAATCATGATCGGATGATCGAAAATGAGCTGTGGCAGTTCGTCTATTTTTGTCCAATGGGCATTGTGCTGCTGCACTAGTTCCCTGTCATATTCATTTACATTGACTAAAGCATAATAGCTACTGATATAACTCGTTCTCCTGGATCGCGCTCTAAGTCGCCAAATGTGCCTACTTGTTCCATATATACATTTTCCAATCCGGTCAGTTCTGCCAATACCCGTTTGGCGGCAGCGTCTACACTTTCGTCTTCTTGTACGAATCCTCCCATCAAAGACCATTTTCCCATAGCTGGTTCAAAATTTCGTTTTAGTAGAAGCAGTTTTAATTCTCCTTCGTCAAAACCGAAAATGATACAGTCTACAGATACATAGAATTTAGGATTTATGTTATAATAGGTGGTCATGGTTTAGTGTCGGTTTAAAATTAACAGGCTGTATTCTTCAAGATAATTCAAAGCATACAGCCTTTAATTTATGGTTTACCAGAAATAAGCATAGAATAGTGCGCAAAGCAGAACTACACCTAAAGAGGTTATAACATCCCATTTGTTCCAGCTCTTTCTGATAAGTTCCTTGTAACTGCCGGTAAAGGTGATGGCTTCCACTTGTTTGGCGGTTGGAGCCGGAGTGAAGCATGATACAACAACCATTAACAACAAAAGGAATACAAGTAACCATATTTCAAAAATAAGCCAGTTTGTCTGCCAAAACCAAGTTGTATTTTCCCAAAACCAGCCGGTCATCACATCTTTTCCGGTGTTGGTGAGGATATTAGTCAGCAAACGGATCATACCAATTAGGAAACCGACAATCATGCAGTTTCACCGGCTTTCGGAGTGATTTTCTTGGAGAATATACCAAGTGCAAATACGGCTACCATGCAGGTGCAAGGAGAGACTGTATACCTTGCAGATAGTCGTAAAGGCTGCCGAGACTCATCATTACAGGAATCCATGCCATGCCGAGGATAACTACAACTACGGTAGCGATACGTCCTACCATAACATAAGTAGCTTCACTTTTGTTCTTAAACATGGGTTTGTAAAAGTCTTCTGTAAAAAGTGTGGCACATGAATTAAAGAAAGCAGCCAGTGAAGCAACCAATGCACAGATGAATCCAATAGTTACAATACCTTTTACACCGGCAGGCAGAACATCCTTTACCATTACAGCAAAAGCTGCATCTGTATTTGACATATCAAATTCACCTTTTGCAGCCAAGGCGGCAGCTACCATCCCCGGAATAAGAAACATGAAGACAGGCAGGATTTTAAAATAACCGGCTGCAATAGTACCTCTACGGGCACGCTTCATTACTACATCATTATCTTCGCCTTTACGTTGTCCAAGTACACGCTGTACGATATGCTGGTCGGTACACCAATACCAGAAACCGATGATAGAAGCTCCGATAAATACCCAGAATCCAGGATAATCTTGATACATCGGGTCTGCTTCAGTCCAGTGAAACATATGGTTGGCACCATAAGCGTGTCCGTCTGCTCCTATATTCATGGCGCTACGCGCATGATCCATCATTTCTGTCCATCCTGTAGCAATATTACCGTCTCCCAAGGCTGACAGTCCCAGGAAAAGAACCAAGAAAGAACCAATGATTAAAATAGGGGTTTGAATAGCTGAGAGGGTCATTACTCCTTTCATTCCACTCAGTACGGTGAAGATGCCGGTCAAGACAATAAGTCCGATTGCCCCATACCAAAAAGGAAGTCCAAGTAAAAATTCCAAAAAGATACCTCCGGTATAGGCGGTTACACTAACTTTAGTAAGAATGTAGGCTATCAATGTGATGATAGAAAGCCATGAACCGGTACGTGGGGTATAACGGTATTTAAGGAAATCGGGCATGGTAATGATTTTGCCCATTTTATTGTTTAATAGTTGGTAGAATGGAACAAAAAGCCATCCTAGAAGAAGAATCATCCAACCTTGCATTTCCCAGTGTGCCATACCTACTCCGGATTTGGCACCGGTTCCTGCCAAACCTACCAGATGTTCCGAACCGATATTGGCTGCAAAGATAGCAGCACCAATGATGTACCATGGCTCACCTTTACCAAATAGATAATCTTCACTGCTTGCTCCTTGTTGCGAGCGTTTGTCTTTTTGTACAGAGCGCCATACCGCCCATATCACAGCTACAATGCCGACTGCCAGTATTGTCCAGTCCAGCCAGATGAATTCATGTGAATTCCAATTCATGATATTAAATATTTAAAGTTTAACAATTATTTTTCAACACCGAATTTAAAGATACATTGGCTGTGATAGGTCTGTCCCGGTTCCAGGATTACAGAAGGCCATTGTGATTTGTTGGGGCTGTCGGGATAGTGCTGTGTTTCCAGACAAACAGACGCGCGTTGCGGATAAGTAATTCCCTTTTTCCCTTTTACAGTTCCATCCAAAAAGTTGCCTGTATAGACTTGTATTCCCGGTTCATTAGTATATATTTCCAAAGTGATACCACTAGTGGGGCTGGTCAGTTTGGCAGCCAGTTGGTTGATATCACCTTTCGTGTTAAGTACCCAATTGTGTCGAACCCGTTGCCGAATTTTATTTGTTCGTTTTCAAAATTAGTCACATCGGGGGCAATAGTTTTAGGAGTATTGAAATCAAATGGAGTTTCTGTTACTGCTATCATTTCTCCAGTGGTCATGAATGTGCTGTCAACGGGAGTGATGCTGTCTGCATTTACATAAAGAATATGGTCGGTGGCTGGATTGGCAGGGTTTCCACTCAAGTTGAAATAAGAGTGGTTAGTCATATTGATAACAGTCTTTTTGTCAGTTGTCGCTTTGTAGTTTATGTCGATGGCATTGTCTCTTGTCAGTGCATAAGTAACAGTAGCGGTTACATTTCCCGGAAAATTGGCATCTCCATCTGGTGACTTCATAGTTAGTGTCATAGTACTGTCGTTTAATTGGTTTGCTTCATAAACTTGGTATTGCCATCCTTTAGGACCTCCATGCAGGCAGTGGCCAAAATTATTTTGGGGCAGTTGAATGGTTTCTCCATCTATTACGATGACTCCTTTATTAATACGGTTGGCATAGCGTCCGATAGAAGCACCGAAGTCGCTGGGAATATTTTGGTAGTCAGCAATGCTGTCAAAACCCAGCACTACGTCTTTTAGATTTCCGTTTTTGTCAGGGACCATGATAGATACAATACGTCCGCCAAAATTGGTTACGCATACTTCCATTCCGGCTGCATTTTTTAGCGTATACAGTTTAACAGGTTTTACGCCATCCACTATTGTTTCATAATTAGTGGGGGCTAATCCGGACTTTGTAAGTGCTTCTTGAGATTGTTTGGGAGCGCAAGCACTTAACAATGTCAGTGCGATACCGGTTCCCAGAAAGGTTTTTTTCATGCTTTTCATGATATAAAAGTACTAATTAGTAATAGAGTATATGATTTTGGGTGTAAAAGTAACACTATTACTAATACATTGGATATGAAAAGAGTATGTTGTGCAACATAAAAGTGTATTTCCTACACTTTTATAGCATAAAGAAGAAAAAAACCGCTTTGGATTCAAAGCGGTTTTTTCATATGTTAGCGAATTTGAGATATTTTTTATACCAGCTTGCGAGAACCGTCACTGATGATACATCGTAAACTTTTGGACTTCTTCCGAATTTTTCTTTGAATCTTTCTTTGGCAGTGGTGATGAATGTTTCGTATAGTTCATTTTTAACTAGGTTGATTGTACATCCACCGAAACCTCCACCCATTACACGTGAACCGGTAACACCGCAGTCGAAAGCAACATCATTCAAGAAATCAAGTTCCTCACAGCTTACTTCATACAATTTACTCATGCCATAGTGAGTTTCATACATCTTCTGTCCTACGGTTTCGTAATCACCTCTTTCCAAAGCGTCGCAAACATCGAGTACACGTTGGATTTCTTCAATGACGTATTCTGCACGCATATAGTCTTCTTCACTGATCTCGGCTTTTGCTTCCTGCAACATTTCCATTGTACAATCACGTAAAAATTCTACATGAGGATGTTTTTTCTGAATGGCAGATACGGCAGCTTCACAACTTTGACGACGCTTATTGTATGCAGAAGAAGCCAATTCGTGTTTGACTACTGAGTCAACTAATACTAAACGGTAACCTTCCGGTTTGAAAGGGAAATATTGATATTCTAATGAACGACAATCCAAACGGATCAAACTACCTTCTTTTCCAAATACAGATGCAAATTGATCCATAATACCGCAATTTACACCACAATAATTATGTTCTGTTGCCTGACCTACCTTGGCTAATTCAAATTTATCTATTTTGTTGTCGCCGAAAAGTTCGTTGATAGCGAAAGCGTATGTACTTTCCAATGCAGCAGATGAAGACATACCTGCACCCAAAGGTACGTCACCCGCAAAAGCAGTGTCAAAACCTTTCACATCTACACCACGTTTGATCATTTCACGGCAAACGCCGAAAATATATCTTGCCCAACTGGCTTTAGGAGCATCTTCTTCGTTCAAACCGAACTCTACATAGTCTTTTAAATCAATAGAATAAGCACGTACCTTATTGGTACCATTAGGTTTGATTTCAGCAATCATACCTTTATCTACTGCTCCGGGAAATACAAAACCACCGTTATAGTCGGTATGTTCTCCAATAAGGTTAATACGTCCGGGTGATGCATATACTGAACCTGTTGTACCATCAAAATGTTTGATGAAGCGACTTCTTACGTATTCTATATCCATGATATTAATAGTTTAAAGTTAATACTATATGTTTTTATAATTATTCTACAGGAATGTCTTTGTTTACGTTCTTGCATCCTATCAAACCATAGAGCAACAGATAAGCAAGCAAAGCGATAATTAACCAATAGCTGGCCATATATCCCACAGCGTCAGAAATGAATTGCTGCAATAATGGGAAGATACCGCCACCGACAACCATCATCATAAAAATACCTGAAGCTTGTGCGGTATATTTGCCTAAACCCTCTACAGCGAGGTTGAAGATACCTCCCCACATAATGGACGTACATAAACCACAAAGTACCAAAAATAGGGCACTGACAGGTACAGAGGCCATTTCGAATCCATTTTCTACACTATATCCCGGCATAGAGACAGTGATTTCTTTTGGAGTGAAGATTGCGATTAATATAAAACAGATAGCTGTTGCGGAAACAACAATCAATTGTGTGCGTGTAGCTACTTTACCGCTGATGACACTACTTGCAGAACGTCCCACTAACATGAGCAACCAATAGATGGCAGCAATAGCACCACCGATAGCGGCACCGTTGGCAAGCAGGCCCGCACCTTTTTCCGTTGGGTCGGCAAGGTAGAAATTTAATGTGCCTGGAATACCGATTTCAATGCCTACATATACAAAGATACCGATTACACCTAATACAGTATGGCGAAAATTCCAAGGACTATGAGAGAATTTCTCTTTTTCATGACCTGCTTTTCTTAGATGGGGCTCTGGAATAGCGATGAATGAAAGAGCGATAAACGCTGATACGAATACACCCATTGCGATGAAAAGCAGAGGAGCTACATCTGACATAGCTGTTTGAGGGGTGACAGAACCAATCAAGGCACCTACGAAAAGCGGAGTCAAAGTACCCGACAATGAGTTTAGAGCACCACCGGCTTGGATTAATTGGTTACCTTTGTTACCACCACCACCTAAAAGATTTAGCATCGGGTTAACTACTGTGTTCAGCATACATACACAAAAACCACAGACGAAGGCACCAAGCAGGTAGATAATAAAATTCATTTTAATGGCATATTCTCCTAAATTGAATACGTCTATATCTGCACCGAACAAACTGGAAATATATTGGATAAACAAACCGATGAAACCTACTGCCATGGCAATGAGGGCTGTTTTTTTATATCCGATTTTTACAAGCATATTACCTGAAGGAATCCCCATAAACAGATATGCAAGGAAATTCATCATATTTCCCATCATACCCAAGGTATTGGCACCTGCATATTGGTTTTTCCATATTGTGCCGAAAGGCGCAGCAAGATTAGTAACGAAGGAAATCATCGCGAAAAGGAAGAACATTGTAATGATAGCGATGATATTACCGTTCTGTTTTTGTTGATTCATGGTCTTGAAAAAATTATAAGTTTATAAATTAGGTTATTTCATAAAATTATTTTTCTACACCGAATTTGTAGATGGTTACTTGACTGTAAGTTTCCCCCGGATGTAGAACACAAGAAGGGAAATGGCCTTTATTGGGTGTATCAGGAAAATGTTGTGCTTCAAAACAGATGGCACTTCTTGCTGGGAAAGTTGCTCCATGAGCACCTTCGAAACCATTATGCCAGTTTGAAGTATAAACTTGTACGCCGGGCTCTGTAGTGTATACTTCCATGCTACGACCGCTTTCGGGCTCCACACATTTTGCTGCAAACTCAGTGTGCCTGCTTCACGTTTGTTTAATACATAGCAGTGGTCATAGCCGGCACCGAATTTTAGCTGTTCGAATGGGTCATTGATTCTACTGTCTACTCTTTGAGGAGTACGAAAATCCATAGGAGTACCTTCTACTTTGGCAATTTCGCCTGTAGGGATTGATACATTATCTATCGGAGTATAAAAATCAGCATTAATGGTTACGATGTTGTTATCAACGGTTGCCGTAGGATTGGCAATGCCTGATAGGCTGAAAAAACCATGGTGAGTGAGGTTTACCAATGTTGTTTTGTCTGTTGTAGCGTGGTAAGTAATGATGAATTCATTTTGATTACTTAAAGTGTACGTTACGTGAATATCCAAATTTCCCGGAAATCCTTCTTCGCCATCAGCAGATAAATAATGCAATTTCAAACTTTGTGGAGTTTCCTGTTCTGCATCCCAAATGCGGGTATGAAATCCGGTAGGACCGCCATGCAGCGAGTTGGGACCATTGTTGATAGTCAGTGAATATTCTTTCCCTTCTAAAATGAATTTGCCTCCTGCTATACGGTTTCCGTAACGACCGATAAGAGTACTGAGGAAAGGTTCGTGGCTATTGATTACATGGGTTATACTATCATGTCCTTGAATGACATTGGCATATTTACCGTTTTTGTCCGGAACCATAATAGCTAATACTGCTCCACCATAGTTGGTAACAGCTATTTCAGCTCCGTTTTCATTTTTCAGAATGAAGAGGTCTGTTTGTTTCCCGTTCACTGTTGTCTGAAAATCGGCCCGTTTCAGGCCACATAAATTCTCATCGGAAGTAGATGTGTTTATCATGTTATTGAAAATCTTTTTATTGTATGTATAAAACTAATGCAAATAAAAAGATTTTCTTCGGTATTCCCAAACTTTTTCTATAAAAGTGAACGGACTAAACGTGAAATTTTAATAAATCCGCAACGATAAAGCTGCTTCCTCCAACAAAAATAAAGTCATTTTTGTTAGCTTTTTCTTTAGCGGCTGCTACAGCGGTTTCTACATCAGGATAAGCATCTCCGTGCAGCCTGGATTGCATCGCTAAGCTTTGTAATTCTTTTTCGGATAAAGCGCGTTTTACACTGGCTTTGGTAAAATAATATGTGGCATTTTTAGGAAGCATGGACAATACTCCACTGATATCCTTGTCGTTTACCATACCTATTACAATGTGTAATCGTTCATATTTCTGATGTTTTAATTGTTCTATGATATACGAAATTCCTCCTACATTATGTCCTGTATCACATATTAAAGTCGGTTCACTTTCTAATTTTTGCCATCTTCCCATCAGCCGGTGAGTTCACATACTTGTGAGAACCCTTTACGTATATTACTTCGGTAAGCTGATAACCTGCTTGTTTTAATAGGCGGATGGCAGATAAAAGCGTATTGGTGTTTTTAAGTTGGCAAAGTCCTTCCAGCTCGCCTTCCAGATTTGAGGTAGTCGGTTGTTTGATATATTCGTTTACCTTTTTCATTTATACTGGTAGGAGTGTAATAACTGTTCTTCTTCTGCAAAGTAGATTAGGAGCGTTTACT
>ENA-OQAA01000741-OQAA01000741.1-human-gut-metagenome-genome-assembly--contig:-NODE-741-length-20655-cov-2.591680_pt1 | contig 20655 bp, 19 predicted proteins | sample MGYA00242489_ERZ504515 | MGnify/ENA primary metagenome ERZ504515 (study PRJEB26092, sample SAMD00036237) | human gut metagenome | host: Homo sapiens | study: EMG produced TPA metagenomics assembly of... | reverse complement strand
ATGATGGCAGGTTTCATCTTTTCTTTATTCATTCTTTTACTATTCTCATTCGTTTCTTGTGACAAGGATGAGGATACTTCTTTTGAAGAAACTCCTTACTATTTGGGGTACTTTGAAGGAAAGGTGAATAGTCAAGATATTTCTATAGCTAATCAGTCGAACTCTCATTCTTTCATTGATCATGGAAATTTTTGGCAGGAGGTAAATACCGATTTAAGCGGTTTCTATTGGGAGATACCATTAGGAGTGCATATCTCTGACTATCCTTATCCTATGCTGAGGATCTCATTGATTCCATTGAGAGAAGGAGAATATCTGATCGATAAGGGTAAATTATTGAATGAAGAGATAGAATCTACTGTTAGGATCACGAAAGATGACGCTAAAATAGTGTATCATCCACTGAAATCTTCATTTCGGATACAAGTGGATAGTATTCGTTTTCATGAGGGAAGTGGTACCCCTTATATTGAAGGGAAGATGGAAGGTATTTTATATAATATAGAGAATTCGGAAGATTCGATCGTCATAAAAGACGCTATATTCGGAATACACTAACTTGGAGCCGAATAATGATATAGAAGCAATATTTAGATTGAATGGGAGTCTATATCATGATATGTCGAACTTTTATTCAATCTAAATATTAATATTAATACCTTGTAAGTAATGAAGAAGTTGTTTGTTCTGTTAATATTGCTTTTATCTTTTGGTCGATCGCAGGCCGCTGATATAGAAGCTCGTACCGGAATACTAGGAGGAGATGGATGGGGGCTTCAGACGGGGGCGTATATAACTTCCACAATCACGGTTGTTTCTATACAAACGGGATTGTTGCTGCATACCGCAGGGAATTCGTTTTCATATGGAGATGATTGGAATATTGATTTTTTGTACCCGTGTATGCTTCTTTTCATATTCCGTTGAGCGATAAAGTGAATCTCCGATTAAATGCGGGTGCTTACACCGGTAGTGGTGAATATTGGAATCTGGGAGCTACGGCGGCGGCCGGTATAGAGGTAAAAAGATTTTATGTGGGAGTGAACTATTTCCAGAATTGTGTCAATGACCGGGATTTGAAATTGGGGTTGTCGGTTGGATATAAATTCACATTATTTTAATCTTTTATATATTTTGAGGATAGGGGTATTTGAGCGTTTCCTGTCTTACGATAAAAACAACGAGAATTATGGAGTCAACAAGTAAAAAACAGAATACCCCTAAACTTTGGTACTGGGGGGAACCTAAAGGAGGAATGAGCCTTGAGGATTGTGAGAAAATAGTAAAAGAGATCCCGCATTTTGACAGGAAAACCCGGCTTGCGGATATGTATATAGCTTTGTTTGACAGCAAGGGTTTCATTGTGGCATTTAACATAAGGAAGAGAGTCCTGTTTTATACATCGCTTCTCTTTTTTTATAACTTACGCCCCAATTACTAAATCGAAGAACATGAAAAAGACTTTTTTATTAGCGATAGCCTTGTTGTGCTTTTGTGCCCCGATGAGCTTATTCGCGCAAAAACAGCTTGCTTTCAAGGATGGGAAATTCAAGATCGTCCAATTTACAGACATTCATTGGGATCAGAAATCATCTAAATGCGCTAAGACAGTCGCTACGATACAATCCGTATTAAAGGCGGAGAATCCGGATGTGGCAATGCTGACGGGCGACGTGGTGACAGCAAACCCCGGTTTGGAAGGATGGAAGTCGGTGATCGGGATCTTTGAGGAGGCCAAGATACCGTTTACGGTCATGATGGGAAATCATGACGCGGAGATCGTCTCCAAGGACGAGATTTATGCCATGCTTAGTAAATCACCTTATTTTATGGGCGAGAAGGGACCGGGTGATATCCATGGAGCCGGAAACTATGTGGTACCGGTCTACAGTTCGGACGGAAAGAAACCGGCGGCCTTATTGTATTGTATCGACTCCAACGATTATCCTACGCTGAAGGATTATGGCACGTATGATTGGATTCATTTCGACCAGATCCATTGGTATCGTGAGCAAAGTATGCGCTATACCAAGGAAAATGGCGGCAAACCGTTGCCAGCTTGGCTTTTTCCATATTCCTCTGTTGGAATATAATGAGATCGTTGGGGCGGAGACTACATTAGGACAGAAAGAAGAGGGAATCGCCTCTCCTAAGATCAACACGGGCTTCTTCGCTTCCTTGGTGGAAATGAAGGATGTGATGGCTACTTTCGCCGGGCACGATCATGATAACGATTATATAGGAATGTTATATAACGTGGGGCTAGCTTTCGGGCGTGTATCCGGATGGGACGCTTATGGAGATTTCGAGCGGGGTGGCCGTATCATTGAATTGCGTGAGGGCAAGTTTGAGTTTGATTCATGGATTCGTACCTCGTCCGGAAAGGAATATACGTATTATTATCCGTCTGGCCTGACCTCTAAGGATGAGGAAACGATGGAATTCTTACCCGCCAAAACGGTAAAACCTAAAAAGCACGGGGTAGCTTATACCTATTATGAAGGCAAGTTTAAACATACGGATCAGATCGCTTCCGGGACAAAAGTGAAAGAGGGTACGATGAAAAATATCTCCATTCAGGAGGCTCCGGCCAAGGATCATTTCGCTTATGAGTTCCGTACGTTGATAAATATCCCTGAAAAAGGTGTATATCGCTTTTATACGTATTCGGATGATGGTTCCAAACTATTTATAGACGGTAAAGCTATTGTTGATAATGATGGCTCTCATAATGCTCGTATAGCGAAAGGAAAGGTAGCGTTAGACGCTGGTTTCCACGAATTACGTGTTTTGTATTTCGAGGATTATATGGGCGAGGCCTTGGAGGTCGGGGTTTCCTGCCGTAAAATAAAGGAAGCTGTCTTACCAGAGGACTGGTATTATTTACCGGAATAAATATCCAGTTGTAGAGACGCAGCATGCTGCGTCTCCCACTGTCTGATAGTATCTTAGTCTTGTACGGCAGCTTTCGCTTTCTCTACCGCCTCATTGATATTACTGCAAATATTTTCTGCGCCAATCTTCTTATCGAATCCGGATTTTGTCAATACACGGTGTACATGTTCATTGACCCCGGAAAGTATCATATGGATATGCTCTGCCTCGGAAAGACGGAAAAGACTTTCCAAGTTATGCAGACCGGTAGAATCTATGAACGAAACCTTACGCATACGGATGATGCGGACTTTCGGTTTATCTCCCATACTTTTCATGATGCCGTCGAACTTATTCGCTACGCCGAAAAAGAACGGACCATCGATCTCGTATACCTCTACACCTTTAGGCAGGGAGAGGACTTCCTCGTCATGATGAATCTCGCCCTCGTCGGAAAGATCGATCTCATCCGTGGTGACGGATACATGCGTGGTCTCGGCCACACGGCGCATAAAGAATAACATGGCGATCAAAAGACCGATCTCGATAGCGATCGTAAGATCAAAGATAACCGTCAGGAAGAAAGTCACCAACAAGACGGATACGTCGCTTTTCGGGTTTTTCATCAAGGAACGGAACGTACGCCACTCACTCATATTATAGGATACGATGATCAATACGCCAGCCAGACAAGCCATTGGAATGTGTTTGGTAAGCGGTCCGAGGAAAAGCAAGATCAATAATAATACGATGGCGTGAATAATACCGGCAACCGGAGTTCGTCCACCATTATTTATATTGGTCATTGTGCGGGCGATGGCGCCGGTCACGGGAATACCGCCAAAAATAGGAACGATGATATTCGCCGCGCCTTGGGCGATTAGTTCCGTATTCGAATTATGCTTGTCGCCTGTCACACCATCCGCTACCGTAGCGGATAATAAAGACTCGATAGCCCCAAGGATAGCGATCGTAAAGGCGGAGGGAAGCAATAAGTTGATAGTTTCCATATTAAACGTGATCGGAGCCGGGGCTGGCAAGGAAGCGTTAATAGTAAACCGGTCTCCAATCGTCTCGATACCTGTAATACCCAAATGATTACGCATAATGTAAACAACGATCGTCATGATGACGATAGCGATCAAGGAACCCGGAATTTTCTTCGTTAGCCTCGGACTTAACGTAATGATCAGGATACTAATGATACCGATAACGAATGCCCAAGGGTTAACCGTATCGAACGCCCCGAAATATGCGATCCATTTAGAGATGAAATCGGCGGGGACTTTATCCATAGTCAATCCAAATAAGTCTTTCATTTGTGTCGTGAAGATAGTGATAGCGATACCACTCGTGAAACCTACGACAATCGGGTAGGGGATAAACTTAATCACGGTACCGAGCTTCAACACGCCCATCAATACCAGAATAATACCCGCTATGACGGTAGCGATGGCAAGCCCTTCGATACCGAAGTTCTGTATAATGCCATAAACGATCACGATAAACGCTCCGGTAGGTCCGCCGATCTGTACGTTGCAGCCTCCTAAAAGGGAGACAATGAATCCACCGATAATAGCCGTGATCAACCTTTCTCCGGACTTACCCCGGAGGCGATACCAAAAGCGATGGCGAGTGGTAGGCAACTATGCCGACAATTATACCGCCATGAGATCCGTCATGAACCTCTCTTTGGAATAATTTCTCAGCGCCGTAAAGAGTTTGGGCTGAAAATCAAATTTGTTCTTCATTTTTCTTCTTGCCTGTTTGATTTGAGGATGCAAAGTTAATAAAATAAAGAAGATGCAAAAAATCTAAAGACGCATTCCGGTTTTGTGTAAACAATTTAGGAGGATTTGTTGTTTCATAGTATAAAGGAGGAGAAGTTTTTCCTTGATAAATAAGTGATATCTATTGAGAGATAGATATTATTTAATGTTTGCGTAATCGATGTTTGGAAACAAATTCTTACTTTTGATCGGTCATAAGAAAAACGATATACAAAACAGACTCATTAATTTACTACATAAAATTAGCATTATGGAAAAAAGTATTAAAGGTACACGTACCGAGCAGAATTTATTGAAATCATTCGCCGGAGAATCTCAGGCAAGAAGTCGTTACACATTTTTCGCTAGCGTAGCCAAGAAAGAAGGTTACGAGCAAATCGCAGGTGTTTTCATGGAAACAGCCGAGCAAGAGAAGGAACACGCTAAACGTTTCTTTAAATTCTTGGAAGGTGGAATGGTTGAGATTACCGCTTCTTATCCTGCGGGCGTAATCGGAACAACCGCTGAGAACTTGGCAGCCGCGGCAGCTGGTGAGAATGAGGAGTGGGCTGAATTGTATCCTGAGTTCGCTAAGATCGCAGAGGAAGAAGGTTTCCCCGCTATCGCTGTAGCTTTCAAGATGATCGCTAAGGTAGAGGCAGAGCATGAGAATCGTTACCGTAAGTTATTGAATAATGTAGAAACAGGTACGGTATTTGAGAAAGCTGAGGCTATCTTGTGGCAATGTCGCAACTGTGGTTTCGTATTCGAGGGCAAGAAAGCTCCGGTTAACTGTCCGGCATGCGCTCATCCGCAAGCTTATTTCGAACCGATGAAACAGAACTATTGATAATTAAAAGTTGAGAATTGAAAATTGAGAATTAACATAGTTAGTAATTCTCAATTTTCAATTCTCAATTTTCAATTATTTAATCGGTGGGTAATCAATCGTATAATGTAATCCTCGGCTCTCTTTCCGTTCCATCGCTTGACGAGTGATCAAATAACCTACATTGATCATATTACGCAACTCGCATAATTCACGGGATGCTTTACAACGTTTGAAAAGGCTCTCTGTCTCCTCATATAAAATATCCAGACGGTTCCACGCACGGATCAAACGTGTGTTACTACGAACGATACCTACATACGCTTCCATGATCTGGTTTACCTCTTTCATGCTTTGGGTGATCAATACACGCTCTTCATTGGTGATCGTTCCCTCATCGTTCCATTCCGGTACATCTTGGTTAAACTCATAGCGATCCATGACGCTTAATGAGTGTTTCGCCGCGGCGTCGGCATATACAACTGCCTCGATCAATGAGTTTGAAGCTAAGCGGTTACCACCGTGCAGGCCGGTACAAGAACATTCTCCGATGCATATAGCGACGGATGCTGGATTGCCCGTTTAAGTCTACCTTGATACCTCCACATAAATAATGGGCCGCAGGGGCTACCGGGATGTAATCTTTCGTGATATCGATCCCTAAGCTGAGGCATTTCTTATAGATATTGGGGAAATGTTTCTTCGTCTCTTCCGGATCTTTGTGCGTCACGTCCAAATAGACATGGTCTTCACCCCGTTGTTTCATCTCGCTATCGATCGCACGGGCTACGATATCACGGGGAGCCAAGGAAAGACGGGGATCATATTTATGCATGAACTCCTCGCCGCCAAGGTTTCTCAATACAGCTCCATATCCGCGCATCGCCTCGGTGATGAGGAAAGAGGGACGGTCGCCCGGATGATACAAGGCGGTCGGGTGGAACTGGATAAACTCCATATCTTTTACGGAGCCTTTCGCGCGGTAAACCATGGCGATACCGTCTCCGGTAGCTACCAGCGGGTTTGTCGTATTCCGGTAAACGGCCTCGCAACCGCCTGTCGCCATAACGGTTATCTTTGACAAGAAAGTATGTACCTCGCCCGTATCCTCGTTCAATACATAGGCACCGAAACATTTGATACCGGGGGTATGGCGGGTGACGATAATGCCATATGGTGCTGGGTGATAATCTCTACCGCATAATGGTTCGTGAATACGGCGATGTTGGGATGGTTGTTTACCGTTTCTATCAAGCTCGTCTGTATCTCGGCTCCCGTATTGTCGGCATGGTGCAGGATACGAAACTCGGAGTGTCCTCCTTCTTTATGCAGATCGAATTCTCCGCTTTCTTTCTTATCGAAATTAACTCCCCATCGGATAAGCGCCTCGATCTGGCAGGGGCCTCGCGCACGACTTTCTCCACGGCTGCCCGGTCGCTGATCCAATCGCCGGCGATCATCGTGTCTTCTATGTGCTTCTCGAAATTATCTACTTTCAAGTTGGTTACGGAAGCGATACCTCCTTGCGCGAAATATGTGTTGGCTTCTTCTTGTCCGGCTTTACAGATAAGTGCTACGCTCTTGCCTTCATTGGCTACTTTCAGAGCGAAACTCATACCGGCGATTCCTGAGCTATCACTAAGTAATCGAATCTTTGTACCATGTTTTCTACTGTTTAGGCTCACAAAGTTAGGAATTAACTGATTAGGTTGTTCCTTTTGCGCTTGCTTTTCGTACAAAATAAATATTGACTACAGGTTTCCCGGATAGAGCCTTGCGGGTTGTGTTACTGCAACCCGGCTTGCAGTGGAGGTCTTTAGAATTGGACGGATAATCCCAGCGTGAAGGTACGGGCTACAGGATAGATGGAAGTGGTCTCGATACCGGGTTCTACGCCATTCACGTTGATATTAGCGGGATCGCCTCCGGTATATCCGGTAAGCGTAAATACATTATTTACCGAGAAATAGCAGCGTAACGATTGAATCCATTTATTGTCTGGGAGAGGAATTTTATATCCCAAGGTCAATTCTTCTAATTTCAGGAAATTACCGTTCTCAAGAAAATAATCGCAATAGATCTTGTCTCCCTTGATGGCGTCGTTACGGGTATAAGCGTCTTCTAAAAGATTGGTAACCGGTACGTTTTGTAGCCCGTAGTACATTTGTTTCAGATTCAACAGGTCGTACCCCAGCCAAGAGGTGAAAAACAATCGTAAATCAAAATTCTTCCAAGTAAACGTATGGCTGAAAGAGAGCTGCACTTTCGGTACGCCGTTGCCGGTAAAATTCTTGTCTTCCTCGGTTCGTTCCGTGGTCGGGATCTTTCTCCCGTCTTTGCTCCATACCAAGATATTACCCTCGCGTCGGTTCCGGCATAGCGCCAACCGAAAAAGGAGCCGATTGGCTTTCCCTCCTCCAAGCGGATAGCCGGGCCGGGTAATCCGGGGGTGGGAAGATCATACAGATAGGTATAGCCTAGCTTGAACTGGTTGTTGGAAAGGCTTTTCAGCGTACTGCTCAATAGCTACCGGTGAGGCTTGCCGAATATTGAAAGTTCTTGGTACGCACGGGTAGCCAGTTCATTTCCCATTCCAATCCCTTGGAGTCGATAGTACCTACGTTTGTCGTGATATTGTCATGGATCATGGGAGGCTTGATCGCGTTGTAAACAAACAGGAGATCTTTTGTCGTACGTTTGAATAGATTCAAGGAGAGCATGAGGCGGGAGTTGAATAAGATCGCCTCGGCGCCTATGTTGGTATGCAGGCTTTTTTCCCAGCGTAAATCCGGATTGGGGTTATTGCTAGGTCCGAATACTTGTATCCATTTGCCATCTACCATGACTTTACCCGCTCCGGCGTACGTCTCTAGCGATTGGTAAGGGGAGAAATTATGGCGGCCCGATACCCCGTAACCAACCCTGAATTTAAGATCGTCCAACCATTCCGTTTGGAAGGCGGGTAACTCGCTCAAGCGTATACCACCCGAAAGGGCAGGGAAGTTGCCCCATTTATGATTCGCCCCGAATTTACTGGAACCTTCCCTGCGAAACGAAGCGGAAAGCATCAATAAGTCCCGGTAGGAATAATTAAACCGGGCAAAGACACTGATCAACTTGCTGGAATTCTTGAATGAGCTTAAAGTCGCTTTTCCATCGGTAAGGTAAGAACCGGTGCCTATGTTGTTCCATGTGAAGAAGTCGGTAGGAAAGTCGGCATTTCCGGCGTTCATTCCCGAATGATCCCAACGTTGGAATGAATAGCCTATCATCGCTTTGACCGTGTGCTGGTCCCACGCTTTATCGTAATGATTCGTCCAGTCTAGCGTCCGGTTTACATATTTGGAAGAGGTACGATCCGCTCGCCCTTTCCGGTTATTGTCTACGGATTCTTTGGCCCGTGAGGTCCAATAGACATTTTCCTCACTCTCTTCCCGGTTCTCGGCGAGCATAATGGTGGAGTAAAAAGGTTTGCTCCAGTTGATCCGTGCGGTTAGCGAGCCGGTCATAAACTGGTTCTCTTGTTGCCGGTTTTCCTCTTTTAGTGAGGCTACGGGATTATCCCGCTCGAAACCGGAAGGATAGAGATACTCCGTCTCCTCCTCATCGGTATAGATCGGGGCGGTAGGATTGGCTAGCATCGCCTGTTGGAAAGCTGTATGGTTACCTAGGCGCAAATGTTGTTTTTTGTAAGCGAGCGATACGGTTAACTCCAGATAGCGGAGAGGAGGTTTTGGCTGATATGGGTACGTAAGGCGTACTCCCGGCGAGGATACGATGTCTAACCCTTGTCCGTCCTGTAATTCATGGAGATACGGAACGCCCCGCTTTTCCATCCGTTTTGAATGGATAAATCATGATTTTGTTCCAAGGGGCAGGAACGTATCAAAGCGGCTTGCCAATCCGTATGGTACCCTAGATCAGCGTCTCTCCCGGCTGCTACAAAGGCTTCGGGCGAAAGGACACGAGGTCTATTATATTCGTGAGCGGCCGCTAGGTAGGTTTGGTAATTGGCCTGCAACTTATCCGAGCTTTTACCGCTTTTGGTCGTTATCAAGATCACTCCGTTAGCCCCGTTCGATCCGTAAATGGCGGCGGAAGATCCGTCTTTTAATACCGATATGGAGGCGATTTCGGCTAGTGATAAACTATTCAAGGATACTCCGGGTACCCCATCTACCACGACTAGCGGATTGTTTCCGGCCAAAATAGACCCGGCGCCCCGTATCTGTATATCCGGTATCGAGTTTATATCGGACAAGGAAGATCCCGAGATGCTCATTCCGGCGATCAATCCTTTGATGCCTTGGATGGGATTGTTGACCTTCCCGGATAAGAACCGTTCCGAGGATACATAACCCACGGCTGATGTCAGCTCCTTGCGTGCCAAGTTCCGTAGCCGATCGCTACTACCTCGTCCAAATTAAAGACGGCCGGTATCAATTGGATCTGTAAATGACGGTTATCGGGCCCTACCGTCCTTAGCTCCGGCTTATAGGCAGATGGGAGATTTGTAGCCGGCACGAATCCTTATCCGTAAAGAAGCGGAAATACCCTTCCTCATTCGTTAGTCCTCCTTTACCGGAAAGAAGGTCGATTACCGAGACAAATTCCATGGGAGACCCTTTCTCATCCGTGATATAACCCGTAACCGGGACTGGATAGCTTGGGCTTCCCTGTATCGATCTTAGGCATCAACAAGATTTGTACGTCCATGATCTCATAGCGTATCCCGATCGGTCCGCATAGCCGGTCTAGTATTTTACGGATATCCGGCGAGGTTATTTTCTCATTGATTTTCTGTTTCATATCCAACTGAGTCTCGTTGTATAGGAAAAGATAAGGGGATTGTTGCTCTATTTTCCGCAATACATCCCTTAATTGAGTCCCATGTTCATTCAAGGTGATGGGAACCTCGATCTCTTGGGCCCGTGTATGCGGGACGCAAAGGAACAGAGCCGTTATTAAGAATGATATGTATATCTTGATTTGCATAGGGTGAATTAAACGGTTAATAGATATATCCTTCCGAGCGTTTCAATAAGGGATTGGCCGATATCGCCCGGGCAGGTATCGGATAGAACCGGCGATAACTATCGGAGGGTTGCTTATCCCACCAGATACCGGTCGTGAATAGGCCGAACCGGTTTAAATCGGTACGTCTTCGTTTCTCCGCTAGAAATTCACGTCCCCATTCATCCAATAATTCCTGTGCGGTAAGGACGGAGCCATCTTCCGGATAGCGTACTTGTTCCCAGTCTTCCGGCGCATAGTATCGTTTGCGTATCTGGTTCAAGATCGCCTCGGCTTGGCTGGATTACCCAGACGAAAGGAAACTTCCGCCAGCGTATAATAAACCTCTGTTAGCCGTAACACTACCAGATTATTCGCCATCAGCCACGTCTCCGGATGGATAAAGCGGATATTTCACGATACGGATACCTGTATTCTCCTCGCCGGTCTTGATATTGGATGCGAGGGAGGTGAATCTTTTATCTTGTATGATCCACGGCGTATCGGAAGATAATTGTTTATCTGTGAGCGCTTTCTTTTCCGTATCGGATAGATGGTCGGAATAACGTGCTACTTGATCTATGAAAATGAGGGGTAGTTTCCCCATTCCTCGGCGCCATACTGAAGCTGGTCGCTATTGTATATCTGTTGGGGTCCGAAGAGGAATAATCCCTCGTAAATGCCTTGTGAGAGTACCTTGAAGTTCTTCTTCCGGAGATCCGTATCAGGAATTTGGAAACGTGCGTCCTAACGTATAAGGGTAGGGCTTGCCGGATGGATCGTAAGAGGGACTGAGGTGACAACCATTATAGGCCGCCGGCAAATCCTTGCCACAGCCGAATCGTTCGGGCGCTTGGTAGTGCATAAAAAACAGATAGTAAAATCGTCATATCCTACTTGCCGGGACTGGGGATAAGACCAGATTAATTCCGGACAATCTTGATTGCCTGCGTTCCATAAATCGGTCCATTCCGAGGTGAGAGAGTAAGTGCCGAACTCTCCGTTGATAATCCGTTCGCAAAGCGCTCCGGTCTGTTCCCACATCGGTATATTGATGTACCAAGACGCGTTAAAATAGACCTCATCAATAATACGGCCGCCGCTCCTTGGGTGATACGTCCCTCGTAATTCTTAGAGGGTGCCTTGGGTAAATCGGGGATGGCGTTTAATAAGCTCTCTTCTATAAAGTGGAAATTTTCTTGTGGGGTAGCCGAACCGACCTCTTCCTCTGTCGTGAGGGAGATCGCGGGGATGCGGAACGCATCCAGAAGTAAAAGTTGGAAATAAGCCCGTAAAGCGGTAAGCTCGGCGATATGCTGCCGCTTGTCGGACTCTGCGAGTCCGAAGTTATCATATGATACTCTTGGATATCCGCCAATGTATTATTACAATATCCGATACCTCCGTAGCAAGCGTTCCACATTTGCTCGCTGTTTTTCTCGTACGTGTCCCATGTATGTTGGTGGATCATACGCCATACGCCCCCGTCTTCCCAATGCTCTCGTTTTTGGGTGATCACGAGCTGATCCGCCGATAACTCTTGCAGCCAGAAAGAGAAATTAGTCTCCGCCCATTTCGCATGCTCATAAGGACGGAGTACGGAGGCCATTAAGGATTCATAATCCGTATAATAATCCTCTTTCTCCAGCTGGTCGTATAGGTCTTCTTCCAGATCGAAGCAGGAGAAGAGCAGCGGGAGAAAAAGAAAGGTTAACAGCAGTGGCGCGTATCTCTTCATTGAATAAGAATCAAGTTCGTACCCGTGAGTTTATTGGTTTGTTGTAATACGGTTTCTAATTTTTGTGTCTTTAGAAAAGCGCCGGAGAAACGTTGATCATCGTTTTCCGGACGTGTGTATATGAGTGAGACCTTATAGGTTTGTTCGATCAAGCGTACGATTTCATCTAGGGAAGCGTTATCATAAAAGATGATCCCTTTTCTCCACGAGGTAAGCCGTTCACTATCAACTTCCGTTACCGTATAATGTTCGTCATTCACGAAATAATCGGCTTTTTGGTTCGGATGCAACTGTACCAATTCTTTCTCATGCGCGTTATTCAGGCTCACCTTTCCTTCTACCAAGATCACGGAGATCTCGTTTCCTTGATTGGAGGTCTGTACGCTGAAAGAGGTTCCCAGTACCTTGACCGATAAGCCGGAAGCATCAACTATAAAAGGCTGCTCGCTATTGGGAGTGACCTCAAAAAAGGCTTCTCCTTTGATTTTGACCTCTCGTACGGAAGAGGCGAAGACCTCCGGATAGCTTAGCTCGGAATTCTCTCTCAAATAAACGGAACTACCATCGGGTAAAAGGATCGAACGATCCTCTTGCGCAGCTATAATCGTTTGCCATTCGGCATTTCCTGTTCCCGCTTTTCCGCCTTGATTCAAGAAATAGACGGTAACTCCGGATACAAGCAATAGTAAGACCACCGCTGCTATCGAGAACCATATTCTTCGGGAAGAAGTTGAGACCAAGGAAATAACCGGTGCCTCTTCGGTTTGCGATTGAGATTCCGAGGGCGTGATGATCGAAGCGATCCGATTCCATTTCCGGTCCGTTTCCGGATCGGCTTCAGTCTCTTCCAAAGGATTCCATTCGGCGGTTCGCTTCCGGAAAGCGGCCTCCCATTCCTTTGAGGCATGGATGGCTTGAAGCAACTCCGCTTCTTCCTCCGGGGTCGCCTTGCCTTTCAGATACCGTGTAATTATATGTTCGAATCGTTTATTCTCCATTTTCCTGTTTTACTAAATCTTTATTACCATTTCCAAAGACTAAGGAGCGTTCCCAGTAATAAGGCATAACGCCTTAATCCATCCCGGAATCGTTTCAAGGCACGGGTAATGTGTTTCTCCACCACTTTCTCCGTAATAGCCATATGTTCCGCTATCTCCCGGTTTTTCAAGCCGTTCAGACGGCTGAGAACGAACGCTTCCTTGCATTTGGGCGGTAGTTCCTCCATAATCTGATCGATCGAGTCGGACAGTTCCTTTTGGATCAGCAAGGAAGAAGGGTCAGGTACGAAATCCGCCGCGTATAATCGCTCGGCAGTCTCGGCATCCGGTATCCGTTGCTGTACCGAATCGGCTATCTGACGGTGTTTTAAATAGTTTAGACAACTATTCCTTACCATCATGAAAAGAAAAGAGGTCAGCGAGATGTTATCCAGCAACTCCCTTCTTTCCCATAATTTCAAGAATACATCCTGTACGATATCCTCCGCCTCGTTTGTATCGTTGGTGTATTTCTGGGCAAATGCCTCTAAACGGGGAGAGAACTTGCGAAAAGCGTATTCGAACGCCTTTGCGTTGCCCCCTCTGATCTTATCGAAAAGAAGACGATCATCCGTTAGATACAATTGCTCACACATACCACTTAGATAAAAGATTGAGGCAAATGTAACAAAAGTATTCTATTTTATGATCAAATCAATTTATTATATAACAACTAGGCCCGCTTTTACCCGCCCTTTATTCCTGTAAGATTATTTTATGTCCGAGAAGGGGGGATTCCCCCTCTTGGTTGTTTTATCAAGCAAACGAAATAAATAAAATTAATTTAGTAATCTTAAATTGTAAAGCATGAAAAAGCATTTCTTCTCTTTGCGGGAAAGAGGTTTGTTCCTACTTCTTTTGGGACTTTTTTCTTTCCTTTAGCAGTTATGCTCAAGACATTACCGTAAAAGGTGTAGTGAAAGACTCTAAATTCGGCGATCCGATTATTGGAGCTAGTGTCCTTGTGAAAGGAACAACGAATGGTACGATTTCCGATATGGACGGAAATTTCACGTTGGCAGCTCCGAAAGACGGGACTCTGACCATCTCTTATATCGGTTATAAATCACAAGAGATCCCGGTAAATGGACAGCAGAACCTGAATATCATTCTGGACGAGGATGTAGAGGCGTTGGACGAGGTGGTAGTAGTAGGTTACGCTACCGGTAGCAAGCGTACGATCTCCGGTGCGGTAGAGCGTATCAAGAAAGAGGATATGAACCAAGGTGTGGTGAATACGCCGTTGGAATCCTTGAAAGGTAAGGTTGCCGGTGTGGTAATCTCCAAGACGGGTGGCGACCCTGCCTCTAAGCCTTCTATCCGTGTACGTGGTACGACCTCTTTGTCCGGTGGTAATGATCCCTTGGTGATTATCGATGGCGTATTCGGAGATTTGAGCATGTTGGACGCGATCGCTCCCGCCGACATCGAGACGTTCACGATCTTGAAGGACGCTTCCGAGACCGCTCAGTACGGCTCACGTGTGCCGCCGGTGTAATCGTAGTGACTACGGTGAAAGGTAAGAACGGTATGAAGACGTTGAGTTATAACGGCAACTTCGGTATCAGTAACGTTTATAAGAACTTGAAGATGTTATCCGCCGATGAGTTCCGCTCTACGGCGAAGGCGTTAGGCATGACTCCGCTGGATATGGGAGGTAATACGAATTTCTTCGACGAGATCGAGCAGTTGGGTTATACGCAGAACCATAACATCTCTTTCGGCGCGGGTAACGACGATTCGAACTATCGTGCTTCTGTAGGCGTGATCGATCAACAGGGTATTATCAAGAATAGCGGTATGAAGAATTATACGGCTAAACTGGACGCTTCCCAGAATATGTTCAACAATAAGTTGAAAATCGAGTTCGGTATGTTCGGTTCCTTGAAACAAGTGGATTATACGAACGATTATGAGAAAACTTTCTATTCGGCCGCCACTTACAACCCAACCTTCCCTACGCATAAGAATGAGGATGGCAAATGGATGAGGATCCCTATGCGAACGAGATCCAGAACCCGCTGGGACGCTTGAGATACAGGATCGTGAGAAGAACGCTTACGTGAACGTACACGGTAAATTGACTTGGACGATTCTGGACGGGTTGAAACTGAGCGCATTCGGCTCTTATACGTATAACGTGAAGGAGAACATGAAGTATATCCCGAAAGATTTGAAGGCGATTACGCAAACTTCCGACGCTCATGGTTACCGTGCGGATAATAAGCAGAATATCTTGATGGGTAATATCCAGTTATCCTATAATAAGGATTTGAATGAGAAACATCATATCGACGCTTTGGCCTTGGTAGAGGGACAAAAATATCATTATACGGGATTTAGCGCCGGTGCCCGTGGCTTTGAGACGGATTACTTCGGTTATAACAATCTGAAAGCGGGTGGTACGGTGAAATACGGAGACGTGACTTCTTTCCAAAACGAGAATCGTCTGGCCTCATTCATGGGTCGTTTCAATTATATGTATGACAACCGTTTTATCGCCACCGTGAACTTACGTGCGGACGGTTCCTCTAAATTGGGTATGAATAATAAATGGGGCTTCTTCCCTTCCGCTTCCGCCGCTTGGGTGTTGAATGAGGAGGCTTTCTTGAAAGACGTGGATTGGCTGAGCCAGTTGAAACTACGTGCGGGTTATGGTCTGACCGGTAACCAAGATGCTATCGAGGCTTATAACTCGTTGGCTTTGATGAGCCCGAACGGTGTGACTTCCGTCAATGGAAATTCTACCGCTACCTATGGCTTTACACGTAACTCGAACCCGGACTTGCGTTGGGAGGTGAAAAAGACATTCGATGTGGGTGTGGACGCTGGTATTCTCGATGGCCGCTTTACGTTGACCGCCGATTGGTATACTTCCAAGACTACGGATCTGTTGTATAAATATGCGGTTCCGGTTCCTCCGTTCGTATATCCGGAATTATTGGCGAACTTGGGAGAGATGACCAACTCCGGCGTGGAATTGGCTGTAAGCGGTGGTATCGTGAAGACCAAAGACTTCGACTTCAACATGGGCGTGAATTTCTCTTACCAGAAGAATAAATTGAACTCCTTGAGCGGTTCTTATATGGGACAAGAGTTGCAGGCGAAACAATATATGGATCTGTCCAGTATGAGTGGTGCCGGTTTCGTAGGAAACAACCGTGTGGTTTATCAGATGGTAGGCCAGCCTGTCGGAGTGTTCTACATTCCTCGTTGCTTGGGCTTGACTCCGGCTTTGGATGAGAATGGAAACGCTATCGAAGGCCGCTATATCTACAACTTGGATCAGACGATCGATGGAAAAGAGGGTTTGGATACCAATGATGGTGGCGACCGTTATATCGCCGGCCAAGCCATGCCGAAATATTATCTGGGAATGAACTTCAGCTTCCGCTACAAACGCTTTGACTTGATGACGCAGATGAACGGCGCTTTCGGTCATAAGATCTTCAACGGTACATCGCTAGCTTATATGAACTTGAGCCAGTTCCCTACATACAACGCGTTGGCTAAGGCTCCGGAAAGCAAGATCTACGACCAGTCGATCTCTGATTATTGGTTGGAAAAGGGTAATTATTTGAATATCGATTATATTACGTTGGGTTACAACATCGATTGCAAGAAGATCGAGAAATACGTGAAGAATATCCGTGTGACATTCTCGGTGAACAACGTAGCTACGATCACGGGTTACTCCGGTTTGTCTCCGATGATTAACAGTACGACGGTCGATAAAGATAATAATGACCTAGGTATGGATAACAAACGTTTCTATCCGTTATCCCGTACGTATTCATTAGGTTTGAGTGTTAACTTCTAAATCCATTTAAAGAGTCATGAAAAAGAAATTTATATATAGCTTTATGATAGCCGCTGCCGCCGCGGCATTTTCTTCCTGTTCTAATTTTTTGGAAGAGCGTCCTACGGATGCGTTTGATGAGGAGACGGCGTTTCAAAGCCTACGTTGGTCTATGTAAACACGGTTGCGAGCCTGTACAATAATATGTTCAAGATCATGGGTAACGACCGTCATGTATATGACTTGAATACTTTCTCCAGCGATGAGGCTATGCTTCCTTGCCGTATTGGCGACTGGGAAGATGGCGGTTTATGGCAGAATATTTTCTTACACCGTTGGGGCACGATGAATGATTTGACCAAGAACTCTTGGGATTTCTTGTATGAACAGATTGGAAAATGCAACCAGAGTGTTGATAAGTTGCAAGCCTTTGCCGAGGAACAACCGGACGTGGAATATTTCAAGGTTTATCTGGAAGAGGTCCGTGCGGTCCGTGCGTTTTTCTATTATGAGTTGTTGGATTTGTTCGCTCGTGTTCCGTTGGTAACTTCCTCTACGACACCGATGTCTGAGGTAAAGCAATCTGAGCGTAGCGTTGTATTTAACTTTGTCCGTTCGGAGTTGGAGGAGGCGTTGCCTTATCTTTCAGATAACCGCAGTAACCAAAAAGGTGAGTATTACGGACGTATTACCAAGCCGGTGGCTTATATGATCTTGGCTAAGTTGGCGTTGAACGCGGAGGTTTATGCGGACGACAATTGGACGGACGGCAATCGTCCGGCTGGAAAGAACATCAAGTTTACCGTTGACGGTAAAGAGATGAACGCTTGGGAAGCTACGATCGCTTATGTGGATAAGCTGGAGGCTTTGGGCTATAAATTGCAGGGAAACTTCTCGGAGAATTTTGCCGTAGCGAACGAGACCTCGGTTGAGAATATTTTCACGGTTCCTATGGACCGGTCGCTTATCCGGACGCTAAGGACTATAACGTGGTACGTACCCGCCATTATGATCATGCTACGGCTTACGGCCAATCCGGATGGAATGGCTCTTGCGCTACGGTGAAGGCGATGAACGTGTTTAAGTTCGGTACGGCGGATGAGGATCCTCGTTGTAAGCTTACTTATTTTACGGGCGAGGTGACCGGCCCGGATGGAAAGACGATCTATACGGAATGGGACGGACAGAAAGTGCCTTTGAAATATGAGCCGAACGCCCCGAAGGTATATATGGATGCCTCCGATGGTTTGTTGGTGAAGACCGCCGGTGCCCGCATGGCTAAATATGAGTTCGACCAGAATGCTCAGGATGGTGGAAACTTGCATGGAAATGACTGCGTGATCTTCCGTTTCGCCGACGCGTTGCTGATGAAGCGGAAGCCAAGATTCGTCTGGGACAGAATGGAGACGATGAGGTGAACCAAGTTCGTAACCGTGTAGGCGCTAAACCGCTACAAAACGTAACGCTGGATACGCTATTAGACGAGCGTATGCTTGAATTAGCGTGGGAAGGCGTACGCCGGCAGGATTTGATCCGTTTCGGTAAGTTTACCGAGGCTACGGTAGACCGTTATGTAGGCGTGAAACATTCCGCCAGCTCACTGGATTATCAAGAGGATAAGACGGGATATACAACGGTATTCTCCATCTATGCCGATATCCTTAGCCTGAATCCTAACTTGACACAGAATCCGGGATATTAATACGATTCATTTTAATCTTTAAGGCTTTATCAGGGGGCTGTCCGTTATTGGGCAGCCCTTTCTTCTTTTTGCTTGATTTTCCCTAGTATCTTCGGGAATTTCCATATAAATAACAACGTACAGCAAATAGCGGCCGTGGCATCCGATACGGCTTCTGCCGCGTATACGCCGGTTACCCCCATAAAATGAGGTAATAGTAATGCCAAAGGAATCAAGAGGATTACTTTACGAAGCAAGGCGATAAAGATAGATATCTTAGCTTGTCCCAACGCTACGAACATATTCTGGCAAGCTCGTTGTAAGCCAAAAATCGTCATACCCGCCAAGAAGATGGGCATGACCCAACGGACGGTATCGATCAACTCCTCGTCGCTTGTAAAAGCGGAGGCTACGGTTGAGGGGAATAAGATCATGAATAGCATGAGTATCAAGTTGAAAGAGAACATAACGATTAGCACGATACGAAAACAATCTTTCACCCGCTGTTTGTCTCCATGTCCGTAATTATAGCTTATGATCGGTACGAATCCTTGGGCGAAACCGGTCAGCGGTACGCTAGCGAATTGCATGGCACTCTGTAAGATAGCCAATGCGCTCACATAGATATCGCCAAAATTTTTCAAACTACTATTCAAGACGAAACCCACCAGACTCTCCGTACTGGCCATGATGAACGGAGAAATTCCCAAAGCGAACATCGAGAGTACGATTCTTCGGTCCAGTCTCATATACCGCCTTTCCAAAGGCAAGGAGGCACGTCTTGAGAAAAGGAAGCTCAATACCCATATGGCACTGCAAGCTTGTGATAGGATCGTGGCGAGCGCGGCGCCTTTTACCCCCATATCCAACCAGAAAATGAAGATAGGGTCTAATACGATATTCAATAAAGCCCCGATCAAAACCGAGCACATAGCGATAGACGGACGCCTTGTGCGTTGATAAAGGCATTCAAGCCCGTGGATATCTCGACAAACAGAGTGCCCAGTAAATAAATAGAGAGATAATCCACCGCATATCCTAACGTATATTTTGATGCTCCTGTAAAAAGCAGGATCGGTTCCATGAAGGTATAGGTGATGAGGGAAGTGAATATAGTAAATAGGATAAGCAATATAAATCCATTTCCCACTATTTTTCCGGCCCGTTCCCGGTCGCCCTGCCCGAGAGCGATAGCCGCTAACGGTGAACCTCCCGCTCCCACGATAGCGGAGAAAGAAGAGATCAAGATCACGATGGAGGTGGTCACCCCTATACCAGCCAAAGCGTTTGTCCCGATCTCGGGAATATGCCCGATATAGATACGATCTACGATATTATAAAGTAAGTTGACAAATTGGGCCGCTACCGCCGGAAGCGCCATTTTGAAAACCAGCGGTAGCATACGTTCCGTACCTAGCCTAGCCTCGTATTTGTTCTTCATATTCAATCGGGATTTCAATTAAAATGGCTGCAAAGTTACAAGAACTTGTTGGATATATAATCGAGTTCCATAAATTACCAGTTAATAAAAAACACTTAATATCTACCACATCTACAATTCCTTCTTATATGCCTTATAAATAAACATCTTATATAGTGGTTGTAGATAGAAAATATCTACAATTATCATTCTTTATCTACCATGTTTTGATAGAAAACGGTAAGCGTCTCTGCGTTGCTATCTTTTTTCCATTTGTCGGGCAGTAATTCTCTCAACACATTTTTATCGGTATTCGGATTCAGTGAGACAGCCTTGTTGAGTAATTCTTTAAAGTATTCAAAAGTATTGATATTGTTCATCCTGCATGAGCATGCCAGTGAATATATCAGTGCGGCTCTCTTTGCGCCTGATGACTTCCACAGAAGAGTGAGTTTCTCCTACTCAAACTGATGTACCGGTTTATTCTCTCAATCG
>ENA-OQAA01000740-OQAA01000740.1-human-gut-metagenome-genome-assembly--contig:-NODE-740-length-20705-cov-7.732967_pt1 | contig 20705 bp, 29 predicted proteins | sample MGYA00242489_ERZ504515 | MGnify/ENA primary metagenome ERZ504515 (study PRJEB26092, sample SAMD00036237) | human gut metagenome | host: Homo sapiens | study: EMG produced TPA metagenomics assembly of... | reverse complement strand
CAAGGCACTGGATCATGAGATCGAGGGCAGCCATGTGCAGATCGGTGTGGATATCTGCCGCAAGTACAAGGAAAATACCCAGATCATCCATGCCATTGAGGCTCACCACGCGACGTGGAGCCCAAGACACCGCTGGCCTTCATCATTCAGGCTGCCGACGCCATCAGCGCTGCACGCCCGGGTGCCGCCGCGAGAACGTGGAAAGCTACGTCAAGCGTCTGGAAAATCTGGAGGAGATCTCTTCCAGCTTCGAGGCGTGGAGCAGGCCTTTGCCGTGCAGGCAGGCCGCGAAGTGCGCATCATGGTCAAGCCCGATGTCATCAGCGACGATCAGGTGATCCTGCTGGCACGCTCCATTGCCAAGAAGATCGAGGACACGCTGGATTACCCCGGCCAGATCAAGGTCAATGTGATCCGCGAGAGCCGCGCTGTGGAGTACGCAAAATAAAGTTTTGCCCAAAAAGCTGCCGTGCAGATGCACAGCAGCTTTTTTCTGCTTGTAATCCGGCGGCAAAAAAGGTATCATGGAGAAAAACAGACCGAAAGGGGAGAACCACTATATGAAACATGCAAGAAAATGGCTGGCTTGCCTGCTGGCGGGTGCACTGGCACTGGCGGTGCTGGCCGGATGCAGTGCACTGATGGACGGCACGGTGCAGAAGGATACAGAACAGGCCAAGGCCCTGATGAAAGAGGTAGACTCCAGCCTGACCTATAATACCGATCTGGAAGATGCAGCCAGCCGTCTGGCAGACTGGCTGGTGGAGGACTCCACCAGCTGACCACCCAGTCCGGCCTGCTGACACGCAAGGTGCCCATGACCACCGGCTCCGGTGCCATGCTGGATACGAATGTGTACGATTTTATCGATCATTCCACCAGCTTTCTGTTCCTGCCCAGAGGCGTGGTGATCGGCCTTGCAATGAACAACGAATGGGGCTTTACCGGCTACTTATATGCTCCGCCGCTGAGCGAGGCGGGCAGCGCACTGCGCAGCTATGCGGCAGGCTGCAAACAGATGGGCGCGGTGTTCATTGAATACGGCGGCGAGACTTACGTAGTGGCTATGTTTGCCTAAAAACCGAAAAAACGGTGTTTCCCTGCTGAGAATGGTGCGTTTTCAGCAGGGATTTGTGTCTGGCCTGTGCACAAAAAACAGGTTGAAAGTACGACTTATGCACAAAAAATGAAAATACGCAGGTGAAATCTCTTCATCTGTTTCCCCGAAAAACACAAAAAACTCATGTTTTCGTGAAACTGTATTTTGAGCAACTACAGTATATCTTCAAAACTGCACAAAAACAAAAACAAAATTTTTGCTGACCATTGGTCAAAGCACAGAAAAACAGCCGGAAGCCTTTCCTTTTCAGGTGGAACAGCGTATAATGCGGATATCGCACAAAGGTGTGCAGTGCTCCAGAGGAGGAGCAAAAAACCTTTGTGCATTTTTCACCATTCAATGCTTTACCTTAATAAAGCATTGAGGTAAGAGAGAGGGAAAAAATATGAAATTCGATCGTCGTATTTCTCGCCGCAGCTTCCTGGCTGCTGCAGGCGTATCGGCTGCTGCACTGGCTCTGACTGCCTGCGGCGGCTCTTCCAGCACCGCTGCTTCCGGCTCCACCGCTGCTTCTGGTGCAGCCGCCTCTGCTGAGGGCGGTGTGCTGAACGTCATGCTGGAGACCGAAGTCCAGTCTCTGGACCCCCAGCTGGCTACCGACGGCACCTCCTTTGAGGTCATCGCCAACTACACCGACGGCCTGATGCAGATGGATGCGAACGGTGCAGCCGTGGAGGCTCTGGCAGAGAGCTATGAGCTGAGCGAGGACGGCAAGACCTACACCTTCCACCTGAAGGATGCAAAGTGGTCTAATGGCGATGCCGTTACCGCAGCAGACTTCGTGTTTGGCTGGCAGCGTGCTGTTGACCCCGCAAACGCATCCGAGTATGCTACATGCTGAGCGATATCGGTCAGGTGGTCACGCCGCCGACATCATTGCAGGCAACAAGCCCGTCACCGATCTGGGCATCACCGCAGTGGACGACAAGACCCTGAAGGTGGAGCTGAACGTTCCGGTCAGCTACTTCCTGAGCCTGATGTACTTCCCCACCTTCTACCCCATGAACCAGAAGTTCTTTGAGAGCTGCGGCGATACCTACGGCACCAGCGCAGACACCGTGCTGTCCAACGGTGCATTCGTGCTGACCAGCTATGAGCCGGCTGCCACCGCTTTTGAGCTGGTGAAGAACGCCGACTACTACGATGCTGACCGCATTGCTCTGGACGGCCTGAACTATCAGGTCATCAAGGACAGCCAGCAGGCTCTGATGAGCTATCAGAACGGCGATCTGGACATCACCCTGCTGAACGGCGAGCAGGTGGAGCAGGTCAAGGACGACCCCGAGTTCACCAGCGTGGGCGCCGGCTACCTGTGGTACATCAGCCCAACATGGACGCTGTGCCGGAGCTGGCAAACCTGAACCTGCGCCGTGCCATCACCTTTGCACTGGATCGTGATTCCATCACCAATGACGTGCTGAAGGACGGCTCTTCTCCCGCCTACACCGCAGTGCCCGCACAGTTCGCCACCGGCCCGGATGGCAGCGATTTCAGCGCCGACCAGACCAAGTTTGCAGAGTTCTGCGCATACGATCCCGACAAGGCTGCAGAGTACTACGAGCAGGCCAAGGCTGAGCTGGGCAAGGATTCCTTCTCCTTCACCATGGTCGTCGATGCCGACGATGCTCCCCAGAAGGTCGCTCAGGTCGTTCAGGAGCAGCTGCAGACCACTCTGCCCGGCTTTACTCTGGAGCTGAAGGTGGAGCCCAAGAAGCAGCGCGTGCAGGATATGCAGGACGGCAACTTTGAGATCGGCCTGACCCGCTGGGGCCCCGACTACGCCGATCCCATGACCTATCTGGGCATGTGGGTCACCGGCAACTCCAACAACTACGGTCTGTGGAGCGACGCTGACTACGATGCCATCATCGCAGAGTGCACCACCGGTGATCTGTGCACCGATCCCGAGGGTCGCTGGGAAGCCATGTATGACGCTGAGTCCATCGTGCTGGAGCAGGCCGCCATCTTCCCGCTGTATGGTCAGTGCAACGCCGAGATGATCTCTTCTGCCGTGACCGGCGTGGACTTCCACCCGGTTGCTCTGAACCGCGTCTACAAGGACGCAAAGAAGAGCGTCTGATCCTGATCGAGAACTGAAATGCCGCACAGTGGCAGCGAAAACGCCGCTGTGCGACTTTTTGGCTTTTGCACTGTCCGCGTCCGGCGCACGGATGACCGCGGCAGAAAAAGCGCCCTGTCTTGAGCAGGGAGAAGAAGAAACTTTAAGGGGGTCTACCCAACGTGAAAAAATACACGCTCAAGCGTATCATCACTTCGTTGTTTACGCTGCTGGCCATCCTGCTGGTGTTGTTCATCCTCATGCAGCTGATGCCCGGTTCGCCCTTCAACGATGAAAAGCTGACGCCGGAAATGCGCGCATCCCTGTACGCAAAGTACGGTCTGGATCAGCCGATCTATGTGCAGTTCTTCCGCTATGTGACCAACATGCTGCGCGGTGACTTCGGCGTCAGCTACAATATCTCCAAGAACACGCCCATCTCCCAGCTGATCCAGTCCCGTCTGCCCATTTCCATCCGTGTGGGCGGCATGGCTGTTACACTGGGTGCCATCGTGGGCCTTGTGCTCGGCATCATTGCAGCCCTCAAGCGGGACACCATCTTCGACACTCTGGCCACCATCATCTCGGTCATCGGCGTGTCGGTGCCGTCTTACGTGATCGCACTGGCCCTGAGCTATACCTTTGGCTTCAAGCTCAAGTGGTTCCCCATGCTGTTCTCCGCAAAGGACGTGTTCGGCTCCAGTGTGCTGCCCAGCATCTCGCTGTCCATGTTCACCATGCTTCCATTGCCCGCTTTACCCGCAGTGAAATGATCGAAGTTCTGGACTCCGATTATATGCTGCTGGCCGAGAGCAAGGGCATTTCCGGCCCGGCGCTGATCTTCCGCCACGCGCTGCGCAACGCGCTGATCCCCATTATCACCGTGCTGGCCCCGCTGATCGTGGACCTGATGACCGGCTCGCTGGTGGTGGAGAAGATCTTCGCCATTCCCGGCGTGGGCAGCCTGCTGGTGACGGCCATCCAGTCCAACGACTACAATGTGGTCATCAGCCTGAGCTTCATCTACAGCGCCATGTACATTGGCATCATGCTGGTCGTTGACCTGCTGTATGGCATCATCGACCCGCGCATCCGCTTGGCAAAGGGGGACGACTGATATGGCAGAAAAAGCGATTCGCCTGGGCGGCGAAGCCACGGCTGATGCCATCGTCAGCGCAGTGGATACCATGTATTCCGAGCATACCTTCAACGAGAAGGACTTTGTGCTCAAGCATAACGACGCAGAGATCGCAATGGACTCGAACTTTGCCGCACAGAGCTTCTGGAAGGATGTGCGGGTGCGCTTCTTCCGCAAAAAGAGCGCGGTGCTCGGCCTGATCCTCGTTGTCTTTATCGTGCTGCTGGCGGCATTTGGCCCCGGCATGAACGAGTATACCTACTCCGGTCAGGAGCTGAGCCAGAAAAACTTTGCGCCCCGCGTGCAGGTGCTGGAGAACTTCGGCATCTTCAACGGTGACGAGAAAATGAGCACCACCACCGGTTCCAAGACAGTGAATGCCTATGTGGAAAAGGGCAAGGAGGATGTCTACTACTGGTTCGGCAGCGACACCTATGGCCGCGATATCTGGACCCGTACCTGGGAGGGTGCCCGCGTGTCCCTGATCATCGCGGTTGCCGCCGCCATCATCGATATGGTCATCGGCATGAGCTACGGCCTGATCTCCGGCTACTTTGGCGGCAAGGTGGATATGATGATGCAGCGTTTTCTGGAAGTTGCCAACGGCATCCCCCGTCTGGTGATCGTCACGCTGCTTCTGCTGGTGCTCAAGCCCGGCATGATCACCATTATCTTTGCTCTGATGCTCACCGAGTGGGTGGGCATGAGCCGCATTGCCCGCGCTGAGATGCTCAAGCTGAAGGATCAGGAGTTCGTGCTGGCCTCCCGCACGCTGGGCGCAGGCAGCTTCTTCATCATCTTCAAGGAAGTGCTGCCCAACATCATCGGACCTATCATCACGCAGGTCATGTTCAGCATCCCCACCGCAATTTTCACCGAGGCATTCCTGTCCTTTGTGGGTCTGGGCATCCCGGTGCCGCAGTGCTCGCTGGGTTCTCTGATCAGCGAGCTGTACAACAGCTTTACCACCCATCCTTATCAGATCATCCCGCCGATGGTGGTCATGAGTCTGCTGATGATGAGCTTCAACCTCGTGGCCGACGGCCTGCGCGAGGCTCTGGACCCCAAGATGAAGAGTATGTAAGGAGGAACACCCCATGCCTGAAAACAAAAAAGAACAGGTCTTGTCGGTGCGAGACCTTGATATCACCTTTAAGACCACCGCAGGCCCGGTGCACGCCATCCGCGGCGTGAACATCGACCTGTACAAGGGCGAAACGGTGGCGCTGGTGGGCGAATCTGGCTCCGGCAAGTCCGTTACCATGAAGGCCGCCATGGGCATTCTGGCACAGAACGCCATTGTGAACAGCGGCTCCATCCAGTTCAGCTACCATCACGCCGACGGCAGCCCGAGACGGTGGACCTGCTGCAGAAGGACAAAAAGTGGATCCGCCGCCACATCAACGGCAAGCGCATCGCATGGTGTTTCAGGATCCCATGACCAGCCTTGACCCCACCATGCCCATCGGCAAGCAGATCATGGAGGGCATGCTGTGGCACTACAAGATGCCCAAGGATGCCGCCTACAAAAAGGCTGTGCAGCTGCTGGAAGAGGTGGGCATCACCGATGCCGAAAAGCGCATGAAGAGCTACCCGCACCAGCTGTCCGGCGGTATGCGCCAGCGCGTGGTCATTGCCATTGCACTGGCCTGCGACCCCGACCTGCTGATCTGCGACGAGCCCACCACCGCACTGGATGTGACCATTCAGGCCAAAATTCTGGAGCTGATCCGCAGCATCCAGCGTGAGCGCGGCATCTCTGTCATTTACATCACCCACGATCTGGCGTTGTGGCAAAGGTGGCCGATTATGTGGACGTGATGTACGCAGGCAAGATCGTGGAGACCGGCACCATCGATGAGATCTTCTACGAGCCGCGCCACCCCTACACATGGGGCCTGCTTTCCGCCATGCCCGATCTGGACACCGCAGACGACCGTCTGTACACCATTCCGGGTTCGCCGCCGAACCTGCTGCATGAGAAGCAGGGCGATGCCTTTGCGCCGCGCAACCACTTTGCCCTGAACATCGACGACGAAGTGGACCCGCCCATGTTCAAGATCAGCGACACCCACTATGCAGCTACATGGCTGCTGGACCCCCGCGCACCCAAGGTGGACATGCCGCCTGAGCTTGCTCAGCGCATTGCCCGCATGCGTGCCGAGGCAGAAAAGATCAAGGAGGCGGAATAAATGGCAGGACAGAATGCTGCTCCGCTGCTGAAGGTCGAGGGCCTGAAGCAGTATTTCCGCGTGAGCAAGAGCTATACCGTCAAGGCTGTGGACAATGTGAGCTTCGAGATCTACCCCGGCGAGACCTATGGTCTGGTGGGCGAGTCCGGTTCCGGCAAGTCCACCATCGGCCGCAGCGTCATCCGCCTGTATGACCCCACTGCCGGAAAAATCACCTTTGATGGGCATGATATCAGCGGCAGGCTGAGCCGCGTGCAGAACGATACGCTGCGCACCCAGATGCAGATGATCTTTCAGGACCCCATGGCGTCCCTGAACCCCCGCAAAAAGGTGGAGGATATCATCGGTGAGGGTCTGGACATCCACCACATGTACAAGACCCGCGAAGAGCGCCGCGAAAAGGTGGAGAAAATTCTGGCCAAGGTGGGCCTTGCGCCCGAACATGCCGAGCGCTATCCCCACCAGTTCTCTGGCGGCCAGCGCCAGCGCGTGGGCATTGCCCGCGCCCTCATCATGAACCCCAAGCTCATCATCGCAGATGAGTGCATCTCGGCGCTGGACGTGTCCATTCAGGCGCAGGTGGTCAACCTGATGAAGGATATCCAGCAGGAGACCGGCACGGCCTACCTGTTCATTGCGCATGACCTTTCCATGGTCAAGTACATCTCGGACCGCATCGGCGTGCTGCATCTGGGCCACCTGCTGGAGACGGGTACGACCGAAGAGATCTTCGAGAATCCCGTCCACCCCTACACCCGCAGTCTGCTGTCGGCCATCCCGCTGCCGAACCCCGTTGTGGAGAAGCGCCGCGTGGCTGAGACCTACGACTACGCCACTTCCGGCATCGATTACAACAAGGGCACCGATCACCATGTGAGCGGCAGCCACTATGTCAAGTGCACCGACGAAGAGTTTGCAAAATGGTGTAAATGATAGTAAACAAAGAAGGAGCGTTCCCGCGTGGAAACGCTCCTTCTTTGTTTTATTATAATTACGCAGAAAGGAATGGAATGCAGGAGATTCAGCAGTTATCGTAGCGGGCAAGGTTGCGGTTGCGGCGTTCGATAAAGTAGTACAGGGCTTTGCTCCGGCTGAAAAAGGCAAAGCGCATTTTATTGTAGAAGGACAAAATGGAACGGCTCTTTTGGTAGGCATGGCGGATGAGCTGATCCGATTCAGGGTCTAAGGCAGAACGATAGAGGATCGGGTAATCATTCAGGGCCATATCCACAAAATAGGCATCGTTTTCCAGCATGTCGGGGTACCGCTTTTCAAGAAACAGATAACGCTCTGTGACCATCGCAAGCCTGTCCTGAAAGAACTTTATACAGTCTGTATGGAGAGTGCTGCCATCGCGCTGATAATAGTAATACAGGGGTTCGTCCGAGTACACGATCTGCCCTGCGTCGAACAGGATCTTGTATGCAATGCCAAGATCTTCCATAACGCGACCGACCGGAAACCGGATGGTGTCAAACAGTTCCCGTTTGCATAATTTATTCCATGCATAACATGCGTAGGTATCCTCCGTAAAAAGCTCCCGGATGGCATCAGCACCTTGAAAGAGCGTAACGTTTCGGGAAGAAAGCGGAGCAGGGACCTCCGGCGCGTCAGCATAGACGAGTTTCCAATGGACGGCAGAAATATCAGTGTGGTACTCATGGAGCAGATCATAAAGGGTCTCGATGAAATTTTCTGCAATGTAATCATCGCTGTCAACAAAGGAGATGTACGCACCGGATGCCGCATCCAGTCCCACATTCCGGGCATCGGATAGGCCACCGTTTTTCTTATGGATGACCCTGATGCGTGCGTCCCGCTGTGCCCATGCATCACAGAGTGCAGGGCAGTTATCGGGAGAACCATCATCGACCAGGATCACCTCAAGGTTCGGATATGTCTGGGCCAGAATGCTGGCGACACACCGGTCCAGATAGGGTTCTACTTTATATACCGGAACAATGACGGACACGAGTTCGTTATTTGTATTCTGCATGATATCCTCCTCCAAGCTGGTTTAATCATATCATGGGAGCAGGGATTCCGCAATGAGAACTTTATAAGTTTTGGGTTCAAGTCCTGGCTGGCCCTCAGAACGGCATCCGACACCTTTTGACATTCCTATGCGCTGGGACCCGCAGCTAAGTAAAGCCCCACCGGGGCTTTACTTGCGTCGCTTCGCGTCGCCGCCTTGTTCAAGTCCTGACTGGCAACAAAAAGAGCACCCCGATGGGTGCTCTTTTTTGTTATGGGCCAGCCAGGACTTGAACCCGGGACCAAGCGGTTATGAGAACGTCGCTAATTTTGAAATCCCGTTTTTCTTGTGAAATTTTATGGCTATTTGATAATTCCATAAAAGTGCCTTTGTGTACTTTGACGTAACTTTTGGTATCTTTTTGTCTCTAAAACGGCTCTTTGTAGGTGAAAATTTTCACCTACGAAACTCGACACTTACTGTTACCATTTTGGCTTTACATGGCTCACTTTCTAAAATTGAAGGTGAGCTTTTTCTTTTGCAGAAATCGGGAAGGAGGTTTTCTACTCCTCTGCTGCGGACCCCCTCTATCTGTCCGCAGCAGAACAACAAAATGCAAAAAGCCCAGAGCGATACCGCTCCAGGCTCCTTTGTCTGTATGTACATATCATATGTATAATGTCCGGGGCGGATATTGTCAAGGGAAGTGAACGGGTTTCATCTCTAGGTGCTCACCGATTCATCTTGTTTGGTGTTTTGCATCCACCGCACCAGCGCTTCGGCGTCCTGTTTGCCTTTGGCGTACATTTTTTCAAGGCAGGCGCGGTTCTTGGTCAGGGTGGACATTCCCTCGGTGCTGTCCGGAGCGATGATGCAGACAAGGCCCTGTCGCTCCAGCTCCCGCGCCGCTGGACAGCCGTGTTGTACCGCCATGCCCGGCGGCGCAGCCCCTCGGCTGCAGCGGGGTAATGCGACTGCAGCAGGTGTGCCAGATGCTCGTCCCGGGCATTACTACTCACCAGCGATGGGCTTGGTCAGGATGAGAGCCACCCGGTCGCAGCCGTGGGCAAAGGCCCATTCCAGCGGGACGGGGTCGGCCAGGCCACCATCAAAATAAGGCACGCCGTCGATGACGCAGGCTGGTCGATGACCGGGATGCAGCAGGACGCCATGAGGACGCGGTAGTCGTCCGGGTGGAGGTCTGCCTTGGTGAAATACTGCGCCTCGCCGTTCTGTGCATTAGCGGCCACCACGCAGAGCTCTGCCGGGCTGCGGGCAAGCGCCGCGTAATCCAGCGGATTCTCGCCGCCTGCATTGCTGAGGGTGCCGTAGACATAGCCCAGATCGAGATAGGAGTGCTTGCGGATGAGGTTGTGCACGCTCATGTACTCCCTGCGGAAGGAGTATTCATCGTAAAAAGGCTTGTTCCGCCCATGCTGGCCTGCCAGATAGGACGTCATATTGGCGCTGCCCGCCGAAACGCCGATGCAGAGATCGAAGCGGAGGTCCTCCTCCAGGCAGCGGTCCAGCACGCCAGCGCCGTAAATGCCCCGCAGGCCGCCACCCACATCGATGACACCGTATTTCATGGTCTGTTCCTCCATCGTTTAATTCCATTTCTCTCCCAGTATAACGGGACGGCGGGAAATACTCATTGAGCAAACGGCGGGATCTGATGCAATTTGCGGCAGAAAGCAGGATCTGCCGCAATGGGGGGCAAACAAAAACGGCCAGCGTATCATGTGCTCTGTGATATGTACCCTAATCGAAAAATCCATCCGCATATGTTCCGGCACGCCTTCGTCAGCATTCTGTTGTCTAATCCCAATATCGGTGTGGCAACGGTGGCCGCAGAAGCCGGACGCGCTCAGCCCAGCACGACCCTTGCAATCTACACGCAGGTCTACGACAGACGACGTGATGAGATTCGGAAACAGATGAGCAAAGAATTGTACAAGTAAAGCGCCTATTCATGCAAAAAGAAAAGCACGAGAGCAAAATCTCGTGCTTTTTGGTGGGCCAGCCAGGACTTGAACCCGGGACCAAGCGGTTATGAGCCGCCAGCTCTGACCAACTGAGCTACTAGCCCGCATATTCTGCGCTGCGGCACTTACAAGTATACCAAAAACAGCGCAAAATGAAAAGCATTTACACAAAACTTTATTTGGTGCGGTGGGCATCCAGCTTCTGCTGCATAAAACGATCAAGCATTTCTTGCGGGAACAGCGGCTCCTTGTAGCCAAAGGCTTCGCGGATGAAGATCAGGGTCACTACGGTCTGACGACCGGGGTCCAGTCGGAGGGTATACAGGGTGTCCAGCGGCTGCTGGGTGGGCTGGTGCAGGGTGAGATGCAGCAGAAAGCCGCCGTCCTTTTCCCGGCGGCACTCGTACACGAACTCGTCGGCATCCCTGTGCTCGTCCAGCCGGTCGAAGCACTCGTCCAGCGGCAGGTCGGTGCGGAACTCCGAAAGGCCGGCGGGGCCGTACTGGCTGCGGCGGTTATTCTCGCGCCGGGACAAAAGAAAAACGATCACGCCAAGTACGGCGGCAAGCAGGACAATGGAAACTGCGGCGTTCATGAAGATCCTCCTGAAGAGTTTTTCTTATTGTAACACAACCCGCATACTTTTGTGCTATAATATTTTTAATTCTTTGAAAATTTTGTCAGGAGCCTGCGCACTGCTGCAGGCAGGAGGAACACAATGAAGCTCAAATTTACACGCAAGACCTGGTACTTTTTCCTGCTGGCGGCAGCGGCAATGTCCATGCTGGGCGGCTTTGCCGTGCTGGGCGGCATGGATTTTTCGGGGCTGGAACTGATCGTGTTCTGCATCACCGGCATTGCAGTGCTGTTTTTGGCCGCACAGAAGGGTGCTCCCGCCAAGGATAAGCGCAGCTACACGCTGGTGTTCGTGCTGCTGATGCTCAGCAAGCTGGCTGCAGGCGGCTGGGCGGGCGACCTGTGCTCGGCACTGGTGTGGCCGGGCCTGCTTGCCATCGAGTACGGCCACGGCAGGCCCGTTCAGCGCCCGCTGCAGCTGGTGTGCATCTCGGAAGCGCTGCGCCTTTTGTTCTGGCTGCTGACGAAGTATGCGGGCATGAGCGCCCTTGCCTTCTGGACGAACATCATGTTCGTGCTGCTGGCCTGCGCCCGGGGCTGGGCAGCGCTTGTGCTGTATAAGACCCAGGAGGAAACGCTGTGACCCAGCGGCGCAAGTCCAAAAAAACGGAAGCGGAACCGCGCTGTGTGAACCGGCGCACCTTTCTGGCGGGGGCCGGTGCTGCTGCCTGTGTGGGTGCGGGGCTGTGGCTGCGCAGAAAAAAGTTTTCCAAACAGGACAAAACGAAAGCGGAAAAACAGCCTGTTGAGAACCCCGCCCTGCCTGCAGGCGAGTGGCGGGCCGTATGGGTGAGCTATCTGGAATGGGCAGCAATGGATTTTTCCTCGGCGGATAGCTTCCGCGCCGGGTGCGTGCAAATGCTGGAAAACTGCGCGGGCCTTGGGCTGAACACGGTGCTTGCGCAGGTGCGGCCTTCGGGGATGCACTTTACAAAAGCCAGCTGTTCCCGTGGAGCCATCTGTGCACCGGCGTGCAGGGGCAGGACCCCGGTTTTGACCCGCTGGACATCCTTTTGCAGGAGGCCCACGGGCGCGGCCTTTCGGTGGAAGCGTGGCTGAATCCCTACCGGCTGCGGTCCTCTGCAGCCATGCCGCCGAATCTGGCAGAGAACAACCTTGCCAACACCCACCCGGAATGGGTGTGTGCAGTGGGCGACGGGCTGTATCTGAACCCGGCCGAGCCTGCAGCGGCGGACTATGTGGTGCAGGGTGTGGCCGAGCTTTTGCAGAACTACGCGGTGGACGGCATCCACTTTGACGATTATTTTTACCCTGCGACCGAAGAAAGCATCGATGCGGCGCAGTTTGCGGCCAGCGGTGCGGCAGACCTTGCAGCATGGCGGCGGCAGAACGTGACCGCTCTGGTCAAGAAGGTGCACGACACGGTGAAGACTGCAGACCCGACGCTGCGCTTTGGCATCAGTCCGCAGGGGAATCCCGACAACGACCTCAACAGCCAGTACAGCGATGTGACGGCGTGGCTGGCCGCAGGCGGGGAAGAACAGGTGGTGGATTATCTCTGCCCGCAGATCTACTGGGGCTATGGCTACACGCTGCAGAGCGGCAGCACCCGCTTTGCCTTTGAGAACATCGTGCCCGCGTGGCTGGCGAACCCGCGCGCAGAGGGCGTGGCCCTGTACTTCGGGCTGGGCGCGTACCGCGTGGGCACCGGTGACGGCGGCGCGAACCCGGACAGCGTGAGAGGCTGGAGCACCGGCGATGTGCTGGCCCGGCAGGTGCAGGACCTGCGCAGCCAGAACGCGGGTGGCTGGGCGCTGTACCGGTACGGCAGTCTGTTTGGTACAGGTGCACCGGAGCAGGCCGCTGCCGAGTGTGCTGCCCTGCGGGCGGTCACTGGCAAAGAAACGTAAAATCAGGCGGCAAACCGCACAAAAAGAAAAGCCCCGGCGGGGCTTTTCTTGCAGTACGGCACAGGACAAATGTCTTGTACAGCGCCGAAAAATGCGGTATACTATATCTGTGTCTGCTCTGTACAAGAACAGGGCGGAGGGATGAAAAACAAAGAGAAGCGCATTGCTTCGTGAGGAAACGTATGAAGATGAAAAAAAGGATCGTTGTGCTGCTGATGGCGCTGGTGCTTGCAGTGGGCCTGATCGGCTGCAAGGACACCCTGAAGAGCATCGTGCACAAGGCATCGGGCACTTCAGACGAAGTGCAGGAAGAGGACACTACCCGCTGGGCCGACCAGACCAGTGATCCGCTGATCATTCAGGGCATTGCAGACTCCTCGGCCAAGTTTGCTACGGCTACGGCGGATGGCTGCCTGTATGCAGTGTTCAACGGCATCTGGAGCCGCCAGACCAGCTACTTTACCGTGCCCTCCGGCACGCTGAGCATTATGGGCTGCGGCACGGCTGAGGGCACCCAGCGTTCAAGGTGGCCGTGTGGAAAAAGGTGGACGGCGGCGCAGAGTATGTAGCCGACAGCACCTATTATATCCATACCGACGGCACCGACTACCGCTGCACCATCTCCGGGCTGGACCCGGCGGCGCAGTACCGTGTGACCATCTCCTATGACTCCAGCAAGTACTACCTGTACGGCCTGCTGAAGGTGGAGGGCATTGGCTGATGAACACACAAACCAAGAACTCTCTGCTTTTGCTGCTGTGCTCCCTTATTTGGGGCACAGCCTTTGTGGCCCAGAGCGCCGGTTCCGGCATGGGAGCCTACAGCTTTCTGGCCGGGCGCAGCTGGCTGGCTGTACTGGTGCTGATTCCCACGGTGATGGTGTTTGATGCCATCCGCCGCAAGAGCGGCACCGATGCAAAGCCCAAAACTGCTGCCGAGAAGAAAAAGCTGCTGGCGGCAGGCTTTGTGTGCGGCACCCTTCTGTTTGCTGCTTCCGCTGCACAGCAGATCGGCATTACCATCAATCCGTCCACGGCAAAGGCCGGCTTCCTGACCGCCATGTACGTGGTGCTGGTGCCGGTGTTCGGCCTGTTTCTGGGCCGGAAGGGCAGTGCGCAGCTGTGGGTGAGCATGGTGGTAGCCGTGCTGGGCTTGTACTTGCTGTGCATGAAAAACGGCTTTGGCAGCATCGAGTCCAGCGACTGGCTCCTGCTGAGCTGTGCGGTGCTGTTCAGCTTCCAGATCATTGCGGTGGACCACTTTTCCCCGCAGGTGGACGGCGTGCGGCTGAGCCTTGCCGAGTTTCTGGTGGTGTCGGTGGAAAGCACCGCTGCGGCCCTGCTGTTCGAGACACCTTCCGCAGTGCAGTTCGCGGAGAATGCGCTGCCGATCCTCTACTGCGGCATCATGTCCAGCGGCGTGGCCTACACCCTGCAAATTCTGGGCCAGCGGGATCTGAACCCTGCCATTGCCAGCCTGATCATGTGTCTGGAAAGCGTGTTCAGTGCGCTGGGCGGCTGGATGTTGCTGCACCAGAACCTTTCTGCCCGGGAAGTCTTTGGTTGCGTGCTGATCTTTGCTGCTGTGGTGCTGGCCCAGCTGCCGCTGGAAATGCTGCACCGGGCAAAAAAGACTACCTGACCTTATGGCGGGCAGAAAGCAGGAGACACAGCTGCGCACGGCAGGCGGCATCCAATACGAGCTGACCCGCAAACGGGTCAAGAACCTGAACATCCGTGTGCGGGAGGATGGCACCGTGGCGGTGAGCATCCCCTTGCGGACAAGTGCAGAAGCGGCAGACCGCTTTGTGGCCGCACGCGCCGACTGGGTGCAGCAGGCCCGGGAACGTGCTGTGCGGCGCGCAGCGAAGGAAGCGCGGCCTCTGCCGGATAAGGAAACAGCGCTGGCCTATTTTACGGCCATGAGCGATAAGGTCTACCCGGCCTTTGCCGGAGTGCTGGGCGGGCACAAGCCTGTTATCAAAGTGCGCAGCATGACCAGCCGGTGGGGCGTGTGCTTTATGGCAAAACGGCAGATCACCTTTGCGCTGCAGCTGTATCATATGCCCCCGGCGGCGCAGATTTATGTGGTAGTGCATGAGTACTGCCACTTTTTGCAGCCCAACCACAGCCCGGCGTTCTGGGCCGAGGTGGCAAAGCTGCTGCCGGACTGGAAAGCCCGGCGGGCGCTTTTAAAGTGACTAAATAGTGGGAAAGCGGATGCGGGCGGTCACAGACCGGCCCGCATCCGAATTGTAAAACAGGAGGGAAGTTCCCTTGGAAAACGAAAAAAAGTCCGGCGATAAATATTCAAAGCTTGCCGGCAACACATTGATCTTTGCAATTTCCAGCTTTTCGTCAAAGCTGCTCACCCTGATCGTCCAGCCGTTCCTTACCTATGCAATGGCGGAGATCTCCGATCTGGGCCTTTCCAAGATCCTGAGCCAGTACGCGAACCTGCTCATCCCGTTCGTGTCCATGGGCATGTCCAACGCCATCATCCGCTTTGGTCTGGACAAGGGCAACAGCGAAAAACAGGTGTTCACCAACGGCCTGCTGACCATTCTGGGCGGCTTTGGCATTCTGGTGCTGTGCTGGCCCATTGCGCAGTTCCTGCCCGATATGGCACAGTACGGCCTGCTCATTTACATCTATGTGCTCATGAGCTGCCTGCGCACCCTGTGCACCCAGTTCGTGCGCAGCCGCCAGTGGAACAAGCTGGTGGCCGTGGACGGCGTGCTGTGCACCGTGGCCACCATGGCTTTCTACGTGCTGTATCTGGTGGGCTTCAAGTGGGGTGCCAACGGCTACCTGCTGGCCATCATCAGCGGCGACCTTTCCAGTGTGCTGTTCCTGATGTTCACCGGCAAGCTGTGGAACTATGTGGAGCTGAAGGGCATCAACAAGGATCTGTGGAAGCAGATGCTGCGCTTTTCGCTGCCCATGATCCCGGCACAGATCAGCTTCTGGATCATCAACGCATCCGACCTGTTCTTTGTGCGTGAGATGTGCAACGGTCTGGACGGCCGCGACGGCAATGCATGGAGCGGCCTGCTTTCCACCGGCTATTTCCTGCCCACCATCCTTACTACGCTGGGCCTGATTTTCTACGATGCATGGCAGCTTTCCGCTGTGACCGAGGAAGAGGGCCGCGCAAAGTTCTTTACCAAAATTTTCCGCACCTATTCCAGTGTGCTGTTCTGCTGCGCAGCCGGTATCATCTGGCTGTGCCGCCCGGTGATGCACATTATGAAGTCCAATTACTACTACGCATGGCACTTTGTGCCCTTCCTTGTGCTGGCTTCCACCTGCAGCTGCTTCAACCAGTTCATGAACAGCGTGTATGTGGTGAATAAAAAGTCCACCCGCAGCATGATCACTATGATGGCGGGTGCTGTGAGCAACTGCATCATGAACTACTTCTTCATCAAGTGGTGGGGGCCGGTGGGCGCTACCTATGCGTCCTTCCTTGGCCTTGCGCTGGTGTTCACCCTGCGTGCCATCGATGCCCACCGCATGATCGGGATGCAGGTACATCCGGGCCGCGTGCTGGCGAACGCCGCCGCGCTGGTGATCGAAGCCTTTGTGCTGCTGGCCGAAACGCCGCTCTATGGCCTGTGGACCGGAATCATCACGCGCTGATCATCCTGTACAACTTTGCCGGTGTGTGGGCCATGGCCCGTGTCCTGCTGCCCAAGCTTCTGGGCCGCCGCGGCAAGGCACTGGTAAATGTGATCGACGGCTGGATCGCACCCAAGAAAGCATAACAGCATAACTGAAAATAAACGCAGAAAGTCCCCGGAACGCTGGTTCCGGGGACTTTTTCAGCAATCGGGAAAACGTTCAGTGCCGGGCATTTTTGCCGGTCAGGCTGGCAAAAGTGCCGCCAGCCATTAGGGCAAAAAGTACCGCCATTCCTCAGAATGACGATAAAACGGATGCAGCAGATCAGGCAAGATGCTTTTCCAGCCAGCTGCCGATATCTTCAAACACTTCCTGATGGTTCGTTTCCACCAGCAGTTCATGCCGGGCACCGGGGTACAGCTTGCATTCAATGTTCTGCACACCGGCATCTTTCAGGCTCTGGATGGCACGCTGCACGCCCTTGCCCTGTTCGCCCACCGGGTCGGCATCGCCAGCCAAGAACAGCAGCGGCAGGTCTTTGGGCATTTTTGCAAGGAACGCCGGGTCGTGCAGGCGCAGGATGCCGCTGAACATGCTGTAGTAGGCGTTCAGCGTAAAGGTAAAGGTGCAGCGTTCGTCGGCCAGATATTTGTCCACCTCGGCCTGATCGCGGTTGAGCCAGTCGTGGGTGGTGCGGCCCTCCAGTCCTTTGTTGTAGCCCATAAAGGACATGTTGGCCACGAACTTGCTGCGGTACTGCCAGCCGTGGAAAGCGGCCAGCACCCGGCAGAGGGTTTTGGCAAACTGCACCAGTGCCTTGGGCTGGAAGCCGGTGCCCATGATGATGGCTCCGTCCAGCTCATGGCCGTATTCGCACAAATACTGCCGGGCATAGAACGAACCCATGCTGTGCCCCAGCAGAAAATAAGGCACGCCCGGGTACAGCTCTTTGGTGCGCACGGTCATGGCGTGCAGGTCGGCCAGAACGGCGCGGTTGCCGTCCGGCTCGGCAAAGTAGCCGTAGTCCGCTTTGGTGCGGATGGAGCCGCCGTGGCCCAAATGGTCGTGGCCGGTAACAAGGATGCCCCGCCCGGCCAGATATTCCGCCAGCGGCTTGTAGCGGTCAATAAATTCCACCATGCCGTGGGACAGCTGCAGAACCGCCTTTACTTCACCCTCCGGCACACAGCGGAAGGCATGCAAAGTCCGCCCCGGCACAGTGGACGGGACGGTGAAATCGATCATCTGGCTCATAGTAGAGCCTCCTTTTTGTGTGTTTTACAGTGCACCGATCTTGCGGCGGCAGGCCGGGCAGATGCAGTAGCCCGCAAACTGCACCGAAGACTCATCCACCTCGCCACAGAAATCGCAGCTGCCGGCGGGCCGATGCTTTTTGAGCACGATGGAGTCGCCATCCACAAAGATCTCCAGCTTGGTGTCAGTGTCCAGATGCATACTGGTGCGCAGCTCCTTGGGCAGAACGATGCGGCCCAGCGCATCGATGCCGCGGACAATTCCGGTACTTTTCATAGTATTCCATTCTCCTTTATCCTTTTCCTGTGATAGCCAGTCTGTGACACAATAGGAAAATTGTTCCAGTGGCGCTATGCTCAGTATACAAAAAATAACAGGGTTCGTCAATGATTGCGTGACATTTCGACAAAAAACAACCTTTTATGCAACTTCTTCCGGCTTGTTCTCCACACGGGCGCTGGTGCGTCCCTCGGGACGGATCTCTCCAGCGGCAGTCAGTGCGATCTTGGTCAGCGTGGGGCCTGCCAGCTCATACACCAGCACCGAGAACAGCACCACGTTGCGCACCATGTGGCCGTCCGAGAGCTGGGCGGCTGTGGCAGCCATGCCCAGTGCCACACCGGCCTGCGGCAGCAGGGTGATGCCGAGGTACTTCTGGATAGCATCACTGCAGCGGGCCCGCGATCAGCGCAAGGGACAGACAGATCAGCATTTGCTCCATATTTGGTTGCGTGAGAACCGCACAAAACCGCAGGCGGTGCCCATTCCTCCTTATAAAAAATACAGCGGCTGCGTGCGAAAGGGAAGAACGAAAAGGGGAAACGCAGCGCAGCCAGAAAAAACGCATATACGTCCAATATACTATCCGCCCAGACAAAAAGCAACCGGAATATGGAGACCCGGCAAAGAGCTCCGGTCGGGCAAATAAAAGAAACTCCTTCCGTCATCGCTGCGCGATGCCACCCATTCCCCTTCTGGCACTTTCGTGCCACCTCCCCCGGCCGGGGGAGTCTTTCTCACGGAGGGAGGCTCTGGCGAGAAGGAGAGGTGTTCCATTCTGCCAAATGCTCCCTCTTTGAGGGAGCTGGCACGGCGTAAGACGTGACGGAAGGAGTAAATTTCAAAGAATCAGTTGAACTTGAAGACCTTGCGCAGCTGGCGGTACACGCCAAGAGTGAGCTTGTCGCCGCCGGGGAACTTCAGGTCGGTCAGACCGCCCAGATTGTAGCGCACGGCGCGGTAAACGCCGGTGCTTACGTGATCCTTGAGGTACTGCCACAGCCCGGTGCGCTTGGCCTTTGCCTCGTCGCTGCCGTCCAGCAGCAGGAAGATGTCGCTCACAGCCATCATCACGGACAGATAGTGCACCATGTAGGCGTGCAGACGTTTCTGATCCTTCAGCTCATCCAGATCCTGACAGTCGATCATGTGCCTGGTGACCCGCAGCTGCTGATCCACCCGCTTGACCATGATGCTCTCGTTCACGCTCTGGTCGCACGGCCAATGAAGTAGCGGTACAGATCCAGATCCATGTAGTACATGCTCTTGACATAGGGCAGGGGCTGGTAGACAAAAATGTTGTCCACATAGAAGGTGTGCTTGGGCAGCACCATGCCGCACTTGCGCAGCACCTCGGTGCGGTACATCACCGAGTGCATCAGGATGTTCTGGTCCGGGCGGAAGTGGCCCACATGGGTCCAGTTGAACAGGCGGTTCTGGGGGAACACGTTGGTGTAGCGCACGGTCAGGGTGGTGTTGTCCTCCACATGCTCGTACACATAGTTGCAGATCATCATGTCAGGCGCGGTGCCGCGGGCCACCAGAGTGGTCAGGCGGGCCAGAACCTTTTTCAGGGCATCGGTGTCCAGCCAGTCGTCGCTGTCCACTACCTTATAGTACAGGCCGGTGGCATTACGGATGCCTGATTGACGCCCTCGCCGTGGCCGCCGTTTTCCTGATGGATGGCCTTGACGATGGTGGGATATTTGGCGGCGTACTCGTCGCAAATGGCCGGGGTATCGTCCTTCACGGAACCGTCGTCCACAAGGATGATCTCGGCCTGCTCTCCGGCAGAAAGCAGGGTCTCGATGCAATGGCGCATATATGCCGCCGAGTTGTAGCACGGAACGGCAAAGGTGATGAGTTTCTGCTGCATAAGATGATTGCTCCTTTTTCTATCAACAGTCGGCGCACAAAAAACGCCGGACATGGAGTTATGTGCTCCTATTATATCATTTTCGCGCCTGAAAAGCTATCATTTGCAAAAAAATTACCTTTGACATTTCGTGCTTTTTGCCGAAAAAACGGCTCTGCACCTGCGCAAAAGCCCGGCTTTTGTGGTATACTGATATGGTTTTGAAGACATTGCGCAGAAAAAAACCTATTCTATGATACGGAGGGACCCATGGAAAACCCGCACTCGATTTTAAAAAAGGTATTCGGCTACGACAGCTTCCGCCCGGGGCAGGAGGACATCGTCCGGCGGCTGCTTGCCGGGCAGGATGTACTGGCGGTGATGCCCACCGGTGCGGGCAAATCCATCTGCTATCAGGTGCCGGCGCTGCTTTTGCCGGGCATCACCATCGTGGTGTCGCCGCTGGTCAGCCTGATGAAGGATCAGGTGGGGGCGCTGGTGCAGGCCGGTGTGGCGGCGGCGTTTCTGAACAACAGCCTGAACGATAACCAGAAGGCCCTGATGCTGCGCCGCGCCCGGGAAGGCTGGTACAAGATCATCTATGTGGCACCGGAACGGCTGGAGATGCCGGGCTTCCAGCGGTTTGCACAGGAGCGGGAGATCAGCATGGTGACGGTGGACGAGGCCCACTGCATCAGCCAGTGGGGACAGGACTTCC
>ENA-OQAA01000739-OQAA01000739.1-human-gut-metagenome-genome-assembly--contig:-NODE-739-length-20723-cov-2.536852_pt1 | contig 20723 bp, 25 predicted proteins | sample MGYA00242489_ERZ504515 | MGnify/ENA primary metagenome ERZ504515 (study PRJEB26092, sample SAMD00036237) | human gut metagenome | host: Homo sapiens | study: EMG produced TPA metagenomics assembly of... | reverse complement strand
GATCTCGAAAAAACGTTAAACTACTATTCGGTTGTCTCATAAAAAAGTCCGATATTTGCAGCCATGATTCAGATAGAGACCATACTTGACATATTATGGAAAGGGTTCATAATAGGTGTTATCGTATCTGCACCGTTGGGCCCCGTAGGAGTATTGTGCATTCAGCGTACTTTGAACAAAGGGCGTTGGTATGGTTTTGTGACCGGTATAGGCGCCTCGTTGAGTGATATTGCCTATGCTTTGCTGACAGGCTACGGAATGAGTTTCGTATTCGATTATGTCAACAAGAATATCTTCTATCTGCAACTGTTCGGGAGTATCCTGCTGCTGATATTCGGTATCTATACATTCCGCAGTAATCCGGTGCAGTCCATTCGTCCGGTATCTACCAGCAAGGGGTCTTATTTTCACAATTTTATCACAGCGTTCGCTGTCACTCTCTCCAATCCGCTTATCATATTTCTTTTTGTAGGCCTTTTTGCGCGCTTTGCTTTTGTAAGCGAAGGCGTGTTGGTCTTTGAGGCCGTTACGGGGTATCTTGCCATTGCTTTGGGAGCATTGACGTGGTGGTTTGGAATTACCTTTTTTGTCAACAAGGTCCGTACGCAATTCAATTTACGCGGCATTTGGATATTGAACCGTATTATCGGCGGCATTGTCATGGTAGTATCTGCATTCGGACTGGTGTTTACGCTGATGGGCGAATCGCTCTATTAGTTACGGGAGCGGACCGCGGTATCTTGGTGAAGAATATAAATTATAAATCATAAATCATCTCAACGTGAAGATTTCACAGCAACTGAAAGAGAAGAATATTGCCGAATACCTTATATATATGTGGCAAGTGGAGGATCTGCTTCGTGCTAACAAGTGCGATATAGACCTGATTCGCAGCAATGTCATCTCCCGTTATCCTGCCGAAGAACATGCGGCTCTGGAGGAGTGGTACGCAATCTTGCCGATATGATGCGTGCCGAGGGGGTGACGGAGAAAGGGCATTTGCAGATTAACCGCAACGTTATCCGCAACCTTACGGACCTGCATGCCGATTTGCTGGCTTCCACGAAGTATCCCTTTTATAATGCGGCATATTTCAAAGCGTTGCCTTTTATTGTGGAATTGCGGCAAAAGAGCGGACAAACGGAAGAATCCGAATTGGAGACCTGTTTTGAGGCGCTTTACGGCATACTGCTGCTGCGTTTGCAGAAAAAGGAAATCAGCCAGGGCACTGCCAAGGCGATAGAAGCCATCAGCAGTTTTCTTTCCCTGCTTGCCAATTATTACGACAAAGAGAGGAAAGGCGAGTTGAAACTGGATAATGACTGACGGAATGTCTGCATGAAGCAGGGTAATAAGTCGGGTAATAAATAGAAAACTGAAAATAGTCAACGTACCTGTGTGTTGAAGATAAAAGAGGTATCATAACCATAGGGAATAAATAGTAACTGTTAAGATGAATATATTAGTAACCGGTGCCAACGGTCAGCTTGGCAATGAGATGCGGGTGCTCTCTGCTGAAAATCAGCAACACACTTACTTTTTTACAGATGTGCAGGAACTGGATATATGTGATGAACAGGCCATACGTGCATTCGTGACCGATAATCGGGTGGATGTTATTGTGAACTGTGCCGCTTATACGGCAGTGGACAAGGCAGAAGACAATCCCGAACTTTGCGATAAACTGAACCATATAGCTCCCGGCTATCTGGCTGCCGCCGCCGAGGCTTGCGGTGCTGCATGATACAGGTCTCTACGGATTACGTGTTCGACGGAATCGGCCATATTCCTTATACGGAAGAAGTCACTCCTTGCCCCAACTCCGTTTACGGCTCTACAAAACTGGCAGGTGAGCAGGCTGTTATGGAGAAGTGCAGCCGTGCGATGGTTATCCGTACGGCATGGTTATATTCCATTTACGGCAATAATTTTGTAAAGACCATGATTCGTCTGGGTAATGAACGCGAGCGGTTGGGAGTTGTTTTCGACCAAATCGGTACGCCGACTTATGCCAACGATTTGGCACGTGCCATCTTTGCGGCTGTCAATCAGGGCATCGTCCCTGGTATTTATCATTTCAGTAACGAGGGAGTATGCTCCTGGTATGATTTTACGGTGGCCATTCACCGCATGGCGGGCATTACCTCGTGTAAAGTCAGCCCGTTGCATACGGACGAGTATCCGGCCAAAGCTCCGCGTCCTCAGTATTCCGTATTGGATAAGACGAAGATTAAAAAGACTTTCGGTATCGAGATTCCCCATTGGGAGGATAGCTTGCAGGTCTGCATCGATAGGCTGGATTTTTAGGCACGGATTACACGGATTTCACGGAGAGGGATAATAATGTTATACGAAGAGCTGACGTCGAAAATCATAGCGGCATTTTATGAGGTTCATAAGACGTTGGGATTCGGATTTTTGGAACAGGTGTATCAAAATGCACTTTACCTTGAACTGAAAGATAGAGGGCTGAAATGTGAATGTCAGAAAGATTTAAATGTGTATTATAAAAATAAAATAGTAGGTACGTATAGAACGGATATGATAGTTGAAGATGCCATTATCTTGGAATTAAAAGCTGTTTCTGCATTAAGACCGGAACATGAATGGCAGTTAGTGAACTATTTGAAAGGTACAAATCTGCAAGTAGGTTTATTGCTGAATTTTGGTTTAAGAGCAGAAATGAAACGTAAGATACTGACACGCAGGAAACCGTGAAATCCGTGTAATCCGTGCCTGAAAAATAATAAGTTATGGCAAATCAAGAAATAGCGAGAAGACGAACCTTTGCGATTATCGCCCATCCGGATGCCGGTAAGACATCGTTGACTGAAAAGCTGCTGCTGTTTGGCGGTCAGATTCAGGTGGCGGGTGCGGTAAAGAGCAACAAGATAAAGAAGACGGCAACGTCAGACTGGATGGATATTGAAAAACAGCGTGGTATCTCCGTAACCACTTCCGTAATGGAGTTCGACTATCACGATTATAAAATCAATATCCTCGATACTCCGGGTCACCAGGACTTTGCCGAAGATACTTACCGCACACTGACGGCGGTGGACAGCGTTATCATCGTGGTGGACGGTGCGAAAGGTGTGGAAACACAGACACGCAAGCTGATGGAAGTCTGCCGCATGCGCAACACTCCGGTGATTATCTTCATCAATAAGATGGACCGTGAGGCAAAAGACCCGTTCGACTTGCTGGATGAGCTGGAGGAGGAACTCTCCATCCACGTCCGCCCGCTGACGTGGCCTATCGAGAGCGGTCCCCGTTTCAAGGGAGTTTACAACATCTATGAACGCAATCTCAATCTTTACCAGCCTTCCAAGCAGGTGGTGACGGAAAAGGTGGAAGTAGATATAAATACGGAAGAACTGGATAATCAGATCGGTTCGGCACTGGCGGACAAGCTGCGCGGCGAACTGGAACTGATAGACGGTGTGTATCCCGAATTTCAGGTAGAGGAGTATCTGAAAGGTGAATTGGCTCCCGTGTTCTTCGGCTCCGCCCTGAATAACTTCGGTGTGCAGGAGTTGCTGGACTGCTTTGTGGAGATTGCTCCCAGTCCCCGTCCCGTGAAGGCGGAGGAACGCGAAGTAGAACCGGAAGAGCCTAAATTCACAGGCTTTATCTTTAAGATTACCGCCAATATCGACCCGAACCACCGCTCATGTATCGCATTCTGCAAGATATGTTCCGGTAAGTTCACCCGTAATACGCCCTACCTGCATGTGCGTCATGGCAAGACCATGCGTTTCTCGTCGCCTACGCAGTTCATGGCGCAGCGCAAGTACTACCATCGATGAGGCGTGGGCGGGAGATATCATCGGTTTGCCGGACAACGGTACGTTCAAAATCGGCGATACGCTGACGGAGGGTGAGATGCTTCACTTCCGCGGACTGCCGAGCTTCTCGCCCGAGATGTTCAAGTATATCGAGAATGCCGACCCGATGAAACAGAAGCAGCTTGCCAAAGGTATCGACCAGTTGATGGACGAAGGTGTAGCGCAGTTGTTTGTCAACCAGTTTAACGGACGCAAGATTATCGGTACGGTAGGGCAGTTGCAGTTCGAGGTAATCCAATACCGTCTGGAAAATGAGTACAGTGCCAAATGCCGTTGGGAGCCGTTGAGTCTTTACAAGGCCTGCTGGATTGAAAGTGATGACCTTGCCGAACTGGAAGCGTTCAAGAAACGCAAGTACCAGTATATGGCGAAAGACCGTGAAGGCAGGGATGTGTTCCTTGCAGACAGCGGCTACGTACTGCAGATGGCGCAGATGGATTTCAAGCATATCAAGTTCCACTTTACAAGCGAGTTCTAAGTAAATAGATACTATTACGCAATGACAGAAGGGTGTTAAAATACACTTGATGTTTTTTAGGCACGCAAATCTAAAGGATAACGCGGATTACACGGAAGGCACAGATTTTTTTATTCTTTTTCCGTGAAATCCGCGTATTTTGTGCCTAAAAAGAAACAAAAAGTAAACGAATTTTAATTTTGACATGCCACCCTTTCAGAATGTATTCCGAAGTGGGGAGAGGAATGGTAGAGGAAAAGTGAATGGATGTGGTAAAAAATATGGAGATACTAGAAATAGATACCCCAAGAATGAAATACGGTAATTCGCATAAATCTTTTGGAAAAATGAAAAAATAGAGTATATATAGATAATTTCTTATATCTTTGTAACCGCTGTAACAGTTACAGCCGTAACAAAAATGGAAATATGAAATTTTATAATAGGAAAAGCGAGTTGGCGGAACTGCGGCGGATACGGGATTTGTCTTTCAGCGACCATTCACGCTTAACAGTGGTAACCGGAAGAAGAAGGATTGGTAAAACAAGCCTTATAATGAAAGCTGTTGAAGATATGCCAACCGTTTATCTGTTTGTGGGGCGTAAAAGTGAAGCAACGCTTTGTTCTGAATTTATTCCGGTTATCGGCCAATCGCTTGATGTATTTGTTCCAATGGAAATACGTACCTTCCGGTCATTATTTCAGTATCTGATGGAACTGTCTTCCCAGAAACCGTTCAACCTGGTTATCGATGAGTTTCAGGAGTTCTATAACATCAATGAATCGGTATATAGCGATATGCAAAACATTTGGGATACCTATCGGAAGAAATCTAAGATGAATTTGATTGTATCGGGTTCCGTTTATTCGTTGATGCAGAAAATATTTCAGAACAATAAAGAGCCCTTGTTCGGTAGAGCTGATAATATCATTAAACTGTCTGCTTTTGATTTGGCTACATTGAAAGAGATTATCTTTGATTACAATCCCGATTACAGCAATGATGATTTGCTTGCCCTCTATTCTTTTACAGGGGGTGTTCCGAAATATGTTGAACTGCTTTGTGACAACACCGAATTGAGTGTAGACGGGATGATTTCATTTATGGTTCGGGAGAACTCTTCTTTTACCGATGAAGGAAAAAATCTGCTGGTGGAAGAGTTCGGGAAAAACTATGCCACTTATTTTTCTATCTTAAGTGCTATTTCCGGTGGCATTAATACGCAACCCGAAATAGAAGCCGCTTTGGGAGACAAAAGCATAGGCGGTCAAATAAAGCGGTTGATTGAGGATTACAACATCATTGTCCGCCAGCGTCCTTTATTGGCAAAAGAAGGAAGTCAAACTGTAAGGTATGAAATACAAGATAATTTCATCCGGTTTTGGTTTAACTATTTCGACCGCCACCGTTCTCTGATAGAGATTAAGAACTTTATCGGTTTGCAGACCATCATCAAATCCGACTATTCAACTTATTCAGGTATCATGCTGGAAAGATATTTCAAACAGCAGTTTGCCGAAAGTTTCCAATATCGGGCTATAGGTTCGTGGTGGGAGCCGAAGGGCAATCAGAATGAAATTGATATTATTGCTCTGAAATTGGAGAAAAATCAAGCTGTGGCGGCAGAAGTGAAGCGGCAAAAGAAAAACTTCAAACCGGAACTGCTGGCTGGAAAAGTGGAACATTTAAAGAAAAAGCTATTGCCGAAGTACCGGATTGAGACGGTTTGTTTGTCGTTGGAAGATATGTAGTGACCGGCTACTTGCTCTTTTCTTACTTTTATTTTAGCATAATTTATCATTGTAATATTCTATATTCTCGTCTATTATCACTAATTTCGGACGATTTTTTTGCAAATCCGATAGAATAACTAATAATTTATAATATGGAAAACTTGAACATAGCGCTCCTGCTAATGATAGTGGGTATGGCAACGGTCTTTGCCATCCTGCTGATTGTAATCTACTTGGGAAAGGGACTTATCGCCCTTGTGAATAAATATGCACCCGAAGAGGTTGTTCCTGCCAAACAGGCGGCAAATGCTCCTGCGGCTGTTCCCGGCAACATCATGGCGGCTATCAGTGCGGCGGTTACGGTAGTGACGCAGGGTAAGGGTAAAGTTGCGAAAGTGGAGAAACTCTGAAATAACTAATCTTATATAAACACACACAGGAATAATTTGGTATGAAAAAAGAAATTAAGTTCAGCTTGGTATTCAGGGATATGTGGCAAAGTGCCGGAAAATATGTGCCCCGTGTAGACCAGCTGGTAAAGGTAGCGCCTGCCATTGTCGAGATGGGATGTTTCGCTCGTGTAGAAACGAATGGCGGCGGTTTTGAACAGGTAAATCTATTGTTTGGCGAGAACCCCAATAAAGCTGTGCGCGAGTGGACGAAGCCGTTCCACGAAGCCGGTATACAGACACATATGTTGGACCGTGCACTGAACGGCCTGCGCATGAGCCCGTGCCTGCCGATGTGCGCAAGCTGTTTTATAAAGTGAAGAAGGCGCAGGGTACGGACATCACACGTACTTTCTGCGGACTGAACGATATACGTAACATCGCTCCTTCCATCACTTATGCGCACGAGGCGGGAATGATTTCGCAGTGTTCGCTCTGTATCACCCATTCGCCTATCCATACTGTGGAATATTATACGGATATGGCATTGAAGCTTATCAAGCTGGGTGCAGATGAAATCTGTATCAAGGATATGGCAGGTATCGGCCGTCCGGTATCTTTGGGCAAGATTGTGGCAAACATCAAGGCTGCTCATCCGGACATTCCCATCCAGTATCACAGCCATGCGGGACCCGGTTTCAACATGGCAAGCATCCTTGCGGTTTGTGAGGCCGGCTGCGACTATATCGACGTGGGTATGGAGCCGCTTTCATGGGGTACGGGACATGCGACCTGCTCAGCGTGCAGGCTATGCTGAAGGATGCCGGTTTCAAGGTACCCGAAATCAATATGGAAGCGTACATGAAAGTACGTGCACTTATCCAGGAGTTTATGGATGATTTCCTCGGTCTATATATCAGCCCGAAGAACCGCCTGATGAACTCGTTGCTGATTGGTCCGGGACTTCCGGGCGGCATGATGGGAAGCCTGATGGCGGACCTGGAATCCAATCTGGAATCTATCAACAAGTACAAGGCCAAACGCAACCTGCCGTTTATGAAGCAGGACGAACTGCTTATCAAACTCTTCAACGAAGTGGCATACGTATGGCCGCGCGTGGGTTATCCACCGTTGGTGACTCCGTTCAGCCAGTACGTCAAGAACCTTTCCATGATGAACGTCATGGCCATGGAGAAAGGAAAAGAGCGTTGGGGTATGATAGCCGACGATATTTGGGACATGCTGTTAGGCAAGGCAGGCAAGCTGCCGGGCGAACTCGCTCCCGAACTCGTTGAAAAGGCGGAACGCGAAGGACGTAAGTTCTTCAACGGCAATCCGCAGGACAACTATCCCGATGCACTCGACAAGTATCGCAAGCTGATGAAGGAAAACAAGTGGGAACTTGGCGAAGATGATGAAGAACTCTTTGAATACGCCATGCACCCGGCACAGTACGAGGCTTACAAGAGTGGCAAGGCGAAAGAGGATTTCCTTGCCGATGTAGAGAAACGCCGTGCCGAACGCGACAAATCCCCTCTGGACGATGCCAAACCCAAGACGCTCACCGTGCAGGTGGACGGACAGGCTTATCGCGTGACGGTGGCTTACGGCGACATCGACCTGCCGGCTTCCGCCACCGACAAGATTACCGCTCCCGCCGGTGAAGGGCAGGAAGTGGCTGCTCCGCTCGAAGGCAAGTTCTTCCTGACCAAGAATGCACAGGAAACTCCCCTCAAGGTAGGAGATAAAGTGAAGGAGGGCGACCTGCTTTGCTACATCGAGGCCATGAAAACCTATAATGCCATCCGTGCCGACTTCAGCGGAACGGTGACCGCTATCTGCGTCAATCCGGGTGATTCTGTTTCTGAAGATGATGTATTAATGAAGATTGGATGATGGAAGATATATTTGCGAAACTCTATGATATGACGGCGTTCAGCAATATTATTGCCGATCCGTCGTTCCTTATAATGTATGTCATTGCCTTTATTTTGCTGTATCTGGGCATCAGGAAGCATTACGAACCGCTGTTGCTGGTTCCCATTGCTTTCGGTGTGCTCATTGCCAATTTCCCCGGTGGCGACATGGGGGTTATCCAGGCAGATGAAAACGGCATGGTAATGGTGAACGGAGTGTTGAAGAACATCTGGGAAATGCCGTTGCACGAGATTGCACACGACCTCGGACTGATGAACTTCATCTACTATATGCTGATAAAGACCGGATTTCTGCCGCCTGTCATCTTTATGGGTGTGGGTGCGCTGACGGACTTCGGACCGATGCTCCGCAATCTGCGTCTTTCCATATTCGGTGCGGCTGCGCAGCTTGGTATCTTTACCGTACTGTTGTGTGCCGTAATGATGGGCTTCACGCCGCAGGAAGCCGGTGCATTGGGTATTATCGGCGGTGCGGACGGTCCTACGGCTATCTTCACCACTATCAAGCTCGCTCCGCATCTGCTGGGCCCTATTGCCATTGCGGCTTATTCGTACATGGCGCTGGTTCCGGTTATCATTCCATTGGTTGTGAAACTGCTCTGCAGCAAGAAGGAACTGATGATTAACATGAAGGAGCAGGAAAAGCTCTATCCGTCAAAGACCGAGATAAAGAATCTGCGTGTACTGAAGATTATTTTCCCGATTGCCGTTACTACCATTGTAGCTCTCTTCGTGCCGACGGCAGTGCCTTTGATTGGTATGCTGATGTTCGGTAACCTGATTAAGGAAATCGGTTCCGATACCAGCCGTCTGTTCGATGCGGCAGCCAACAGCATTATGAATGCGGCAACCATCTTCCTCGGACTGAGTGTGGGCGCTACCATGACGAGTGAGGCATTCCTCAACTGGACCACTATCGGCATCGTTGTCGGCGGCTTCCTTGCATTTGCCTTGTCCATTTCGGGCGGTATCTTCTTTGTGAAACTGTTCAATCTGTTCTCCAAGAAGAAGATTAATCCGCTGATTGGTGCGACGGGATTGAGCGCCGTGCCTATGGCAAGCCGCGTATGCAATGAAATCGCTACCAAGTACGACCCTAAGAACCACGTACTGAATTACTGTATGTCCAGTAATATTTCCGGCGTCATCGGTTCTGCGGTGGCGGCGGGCGTATTGATTTCGTTCCTCGGATAAGAAAGTTGAGATATAAAAAGGGAATGCGTCAAAACACTCATTATTTTGTGTTGACGCATTCCTTTTTATTTCCGCCTTTATTCACTGATAGCTTTCCTGTACTCAGCCACTGCCATCTTTGCGGCAAGGTGCGCATTGATAAGGTTGGTCTGGGCCTGTGTCCACGAAAGCTGTGCGGATAGCACATCGACCATGCTTGCCTTGCCTTCATTGTAGGAGAACGTAACCAGGTCGAGATTCTCTTCGGCAAGCGCCATATTCTCCCGGGCTGTCTTTACCTGCTGTTCCGTTTCCGTCAGTTTGGTGGTAGCGGCGGACAGCTCTTCTAAAATAGTATCTGCCACATAGCTTTGCTGTAGTTTTTGAATACCTATATATGCCTTTTGCTGGCGGTTGGTTTTGAAGCGTGCACCCCATCGGAAAATGGGGATGTTGAGGTTGATTCCCGCAATGGGCGTATGGGGCACGTCTTGTCCCATATAGGCGATACCGGTGTCCCAACCGGTTGCAGGAACATACTGAGTTGGGGATTATACTGGCTGAGGGCTGCCTTGCGTTGCGCTTCGCTCCTGGCGATACTGACATGGGTTCCGGCATAGTCCGCACGGCGGGACAATACTTCGTCAAGACTCAGTAAATCGACGGGCGGACAGTGCATGCCGATTTCACAAAGACTGTCTACCGCGGCATCCGGTTTCACTCCCATCAGGATATTGAGTTGCTGCAAGGCAAGGGTATAGTTCTGGCGGGCTTTGATATACTGCAATTCGGCCTCTTTTTTACGGGTGGAAATCATCAGTAAATCCGTACGGCTGATAGCTCCGTCATTAAACCTGTCTTGAATGATGTTGTACTGTTGGCTGACAATCCCTTCAAAACGGGCGGCGGCTTTGAGTGTTGCCAATGCGGCCGAGGCATTCCAGTAAACCGCATCGCTCTGATAGTGTATCTGGTCGAGGGTCAGCTCCGTGGCAAGTTTATCCAACTCTTCATCGGCTTTGGCAATCTTTTTCCGGGCCATGAGCGAACCTCCTGTGTAAAGAGGCTGTCCCAGTGTTGCCAATGCCTGATAGGTGTAAGGACGGTACTGTCCCGCCGGACTGTTCCAGGCATCCAGATGGCTCAGATTGGCAGTTCCTTCGGCAGTAATGTCTATTTTGGGCAGGAAGCCAGTCTGTGCTATCTTGCGGGCTTCGGTGCTTGCCGTAGCTTTCAGGCGTTGCTGTTTCAGCAGTTGGCTGTATGCTTCCACTTTGTCCCGATAAGCCTCGCGGCTGAGATAGCTTTCTTGTGCTGCGGCACTTATACCGAAGCTGATTACTGACAATATAAATATAATCTTTCTCATCATTCAAATCGTAAATAGTCAAATCATTAAATCGTAAATCGTAAATAGTCGAGTCGCAATCCCTCTATCCTTTTATCCGGTGTATCGCACAGTAAGCCACGGGCAATACAAACAGGGTGAGTATCGAAGCTACCAGCAGGCCGCCCATGATAGTGGCCGCCATACCGCCGAACATGGCGTCGAACAGTAACGGCAGCATACCCAGGATGGTTGTGCCCGATGCCATGGCTACGGGAACAATGCGGGTGGTCGTTGCGCTGATAACCGCTTCACGCGGTGCTTTTCCGGCGGCCGTTTCCGTATCAATCTGGTCTACGAGGACAATGGCGTTCTTGATGTTCATTCCAATCAGTCCCAACAGGCCCAGAATGGCGAAAAAGTCGAATGTCTTGCCCAACAGCAACAGTCCCAGTACGATGCCGATAAAGATAAGCGGAAGCATCAGCAAGATGACGATGGGTTTGCGGTAGGTCTTGAACAGGAACAGCAGGGTGACGAACATCAGGAAAAACGTCAGCGGCATGTTGGCTGCCAGTGCGGCATTGGATTCGGCCTGGCTTTCCTGTTCGCCGAAGTATTTCATGGCATATCCTTCGGGAACATCGATTTCTTTCTGCACCTGCTCCCACACACGGTTAAAGGCGGCAATGGCATTTACGCCCCGGCGGGGGGTCGCTTGCGCCATCATAACCATCTGCGGTTGTAGTCCTTCACGTTGGAGAACTTGTACTGGTAGTCGAACTCACTGACCACTTGCTCCAGCGTGGTGGTTTCGCGCATAGTACCGAATACGGGCAGCGTGCGCAGGTCGTTAATGCGGAACGCGTCGATTGTGTTGTCCTTCAGTAGGATAGGAAGCACTTGGTCGCCCTGGCGGTATTCGCCCAGCGTCATTCCGTTTGTCCCTATTTGTATGCTCTGCGCCATGCTTTGGCGGGATACGCCTAACGGTTGCGCACGCTCCTGGCTGTATACGGGTTTCCAGATAGGAATCTTGTTACCCCAGGAGTTGCGCACATTGATAAGGTCTTTGTCGCGGTGCATTATCTCTAAAACCCGGTTGGTCAGCGCCACCAGCGTATCTGTGCTATTGCCGATAAAGCCTATCTCGATGGCGGCGTCTACGGCAGGCGAGAGTTTGAAGAGCGTGGTTCGGGTGATGGCATTGGGGTAGTTCTCCTTCATATAGCTGTCCAGCTTCTCTTCATATTCTTTGGTGTATTTGCTGTCTGTCACTTCTACCAGCAGGTTGGCGAAGTTGGGTTTTGGACCTACGGAAGTGGATGCCAGATAGTAGCGCAGCGGGGTACTGCCGAAGGTGACGGAAACCCGTTTCACTTCCGGCTGTGCCAGCAGGTGGGCTTCCACTTTCTTCATTTCCTTCTCTACATCGCGGATGCCGTATCCGTCGGGATAGAATACATCGGCGCGGAAATAAGGCTTGTCCAGTGAAGGGAAGAAGTTTTGCGGCATCAGTCCCATGATGACGAGGGAGAGGATGAACAATACGACCATGCTTCCCAATGTGAGCGTTTTCTTGCGTATCAGCAGGCTGAGGATGGATGCGAATTTATGGTAGAAAGGCTTGTCGTAAGGGTCTTTGTCGCTGTTGCCGGTTTGGGCTTTCAGTATGAAATTGCCGAAGGTGGTGGTTTGCGTCAATGCCAGTACCCAGCTCAGCCCCAGTGAGATAGCCAGTACGATAAATAGCGGCTTTACAATTTCGGCAACGGAAGACGGTGCAAGATAAAGCGGTAGGAACGAGCAGACGGCTATGAAGGTTGCTCCCAGCAATCCCCATTGCGGACCGGTGGCGCCGTCTATCAGCGCTTTCCGTCTGTTCACGCCGCGGGCTATGGCAATCTGTGCATTGTCGGTTACCACAATGGCGTTATCCACCAGCATTCCCATGGCGATGATAAAGCTGCCAGCGAGGTACGGTTCAGTCCCACTCCCAGGAACGACATGATGAGCAGTGTGCCGCCAATGGAAAATATCAGTGAAGAGCCGATGAGTACGCCGGCGCGCATTCCCATTACCAGCATGATGATGACGATTACAATCAGAATGGATTCTATCAGGTTGATAATAAACCCGTTGTTCGCTTCTTTGGCAATGACGTTTTCGGGGTAAAGGCTTTCCAGTTCCAACCCTACGGGGATGAGGGGCAAGAGTTCGGCGAGCTTCTTGTCTACCAGCTCACCGGTTTTTACCACATCCTTCTGCGGGTCGGTGGAGACGCCGATGCCGATGGCCCGTTTTCCGTTTACGTGCATGATGGTGCCGGGCGGGTCCATGTATCCCTTTTCAACGACGGCTATATCGCCCAGTTTGACCTGCCGCCGGGGGTGGTGATTGTCTGGTTGCGGATGTCGTTGACGGTGGTATAAGTACCGTTGGCCACAATGCGCAACTGCTGTTCGCCTGCACCGATTTCACCCGTATTGATAATCTGGTTCTGCGATTGCAGCAAGCCTGCCAGCTGTTTGGGGTCGATGCCCATTCCCGCCAGTTTGTTTACGGAGATAAAGATGTTGATTACTTCCGTCTGTGTGCCGAACAGGGCTACTTTCATAACTCCTTCGGCAGTGATAACCTGCGTCTTGATACGCTCCGCCCAGTTGCGCATTTCTTCGTAAGAGAAGCCGTCGTCGCCGACCAGTCCGTAATAAATGCCGAATACATCGCCGAAGTCGTCCGATACCGTCGGTACGGAAGCTCCTGCCGGAAGTTGGGGCTGTATGTTGAGAACCTTCCGGCGCAGTTCGTCCCACTTTTGTGGGATAGATGCTGCGGAAAGCGACGGCTGTAGCTCGAACGTAATTTTGGAAAGTCCGTACATGGATTCCGACTTAATCTTGTACACTCCGCTCATGCTCTGTATTTCGCGGGAGATGGGTTCGGTAATGAGCCGTTCCACTTCGGCAGGTTCGGCTCCGGGATAGCGTGTCATGATGACCGCTGTCTTGATGACAAAGGGTGCGTCTTCTTTCTTCCCCAAACGGCCGAATGAGAATATGCCGCCGATGAGCAGCACGGCAAGGAAGAAATAGATAATCTTTGTATTATCTAATGAATATTTGGCTAAGTTCATATATAAAAGGTAATGGGATGATAAAGTTATGAAGTGATAGAGGGAAAGCGGTTATTCCACCTCTTTTACCCTCTGTCCCTCTACCAGTTGGTACACTCCGGCAATGACAACGGTTTCATCCGGTTTCAGTCCTTTGGAGATAAGAAGATTGGCTTCACCGGTCGGCGAATACACGGTTACTTCGCGGCGGCTTACCCTGTTGTCTTTCACCACCCATACGTAGGTATTCTTGTTTTCGCTGTCACCGAATACGGCGCTCAGCGGTACATTCATCAGTTTTTCTTCTATAAAGGGAGCGATGTCCGAAGCGAGGCGGATGTTGCAGGTAAATCCGGGTTTCACATCGTATACGGCACGGTCGAAGGCGGGGTCGTCGATGGTGATGGTAACCGGAATACCCGTGCCGTCGGTCGATATGTCAAGATACTCTTCCAGTCTGGCATTGAATATATTGCCTTTGTACGTATCGAACTCCACCTTGAATGTGGCGTCTTTGGCACGAAGCAGGTACAGGTAATCATCGGGTACGGTAAATTTTATGCGCAGTTTCTGCGTATTTACCAGCCGCACAATCCCTTCTCCCGAATTGACGCGCTGATAGTTCTCTACCAGGCGCTTTTCGATAGAGCCGTCGAAGGGCGCGAGCAGTTTTGTATCGCGCATATTGTTGGTGGACAGCTCGTAGGCCGATTTGGCTTTCTGGTAATTGGCTACGCTTATTTCATACTCCTGCAGGGAGATGGCTTGGCGGCCCAGCAGCCGTTTGTTGCGCTCCACCTGGGCGGCAGCGGTTTCATAGGCAGCCTTGTCGGCGGCATATTGCAGGGAAATATCCCGCGGGTCGATGGCGGCAATCAGTTGTCCTTTCCTGACCCTTTGTCCTTCCACTACCGGAAGGTCGATGATTTGTCCGCTGACACGAAATGCCAGTTTCACATATTCCACCGCTTCCACCATGCCGGAAAAGTCTTTGAGTATTACCGACTGTGAACTTACGGTGGCAGTTTTCACAGGTCGCACGAGGGGAATATCTTCCCCTTTCTTTTGCCCGCAGGACGTGACGATAAGTGTCACCGTCAGGGCGAACAGATACATTTTCTTCATTTGTTTTTGATTAAGACAAGTCTTTGCGGTTGACAGTCAAATCCAACCCTTGTTTTAATTCATAAACGTTTTGATATACCTGTATGTTCAATTGTTTTCCTGCGGTCAGGCTGATTTTTATTTCTTTGCCTACCTGTATATGCAGCGTATTGCCCAAGTAATTCACTTTGAACGAATAGCCGTTCCATTTCGCCGGTATGACCGGCTCAATCTTAAGCGTACCGCCTTGTATCTGCAATCCTGCAAATCCGCGTACAACAGCCAGCCAACTGCCCGGCATACTGGTTATATGCAGCCCCTGGTCTCCTTCATTGTTATAGTCGTCCAGGTCGAGGCGGGTAGCGTGTAAGAATAGTTGGTATGCCTTTTCCACTTTCCCGATGCGTGCGGCAAGAATGGAGTGGATGTGCGGGGAGAGGGAAGACTCGTGTACGGTCATCGGTTCGTAGAATTCGAAGTTGCGGCGGATGGTCTCCCGGTCGAAGTTGAAATAATAGAGGTACAGGCCGAGCAGGACATCACTCTGCTTGATGTAGCACGAACGCAGGATACGGTCCCACGACCAATACTGGTTGATGGGGCGTTCGCCGGCGGGAATGGCGTCGGTGCTTTGCAGAACCTTGTCCATATAGCCGTCGTTTTGGACGAAGATACCGCGTTCCGGATCTTCCGGCAGGTACATCCGTTCGATAATGTCCCGCCAGCGTTCACTCTCTTCCGTATAATTCAGGTTGGTGATGCTGCATATGCGGGCATATTCATCGGGATATTGCCGGGCAATGATTTCAAGGAAACTGAGAGTGGTTTCGAGGCAACGCATGCAGGAGTAGTTGGTATACCAGTTATTGTTTACGTTGTTTTCGTATTCATCGGGTCCGGTAACTCCCAGAATGACGTATTTCTGCTTGGGTTGCGAGAAAGACACCCGTTGGCTCCAGAAGCGGCTGACGGCTATCATTACTTCCAATCCGTAATGGGCGATGTAGTCCAGCGTGCCCGTAAGCGTGGCATGTTGCAGAATGGCATAGACAATCATATTGTTCCGGTGAACCTCTTCAAAAGTAATCTCCCATTCGCTGTGGCACTCTTCTCCGTTGCTGGTGACCTGCGGGAAGAGGGCGGCTCCATGGTCGAATCCCAACTTACGGGCATTCTCAATGGCTTTGGGCAGTTGCTTATAGCGGTATATCAGCAGGTTTTCGGCAATCTTCTTCGGGGTGGAAAGCAGGAAGAAAGGTACGCAGCACAATTCGGTATTCCAGTAAGTATTTCCGCCGTACTTCTCGCCGGTGAAACCTTTGGGGCCGATATTCAGGCGGGGGTCGTCTCCCCGGTATGTCTGGTAGAGCTGGAAGATGTTGTAGCGTATGCCTTGCTGGGCTTCCGGGTCGCCTTCGATACTGACATCGGTTTCGTCCCATATCTCCTGCCAGGCATTCCGGTGCTCCTGTTCCAGAGCATCCCAACCTGTACTTTGGGCGTTGCGGGCTTCTGCTACGGAGGCTTCTATCAAATCCTGCCGTTCATAATAAAGGGAAGATGCTATGGCAATGTATTTGACGAGCGTCACGGTATCTCCCGGCTTCACTTCAGTGCCTACGCTGAAACCGGCCTGTTTTTCTTTTTCTATCCGTATCGGGTTGGCAAAAGTCTCTTTATTGTTCTTGAAGAACCGGTAGGTCATGGCATAGCATATCTGCGCATCCTCCCGCCTGGTTTGCGTCCACAGATAGGCGCAATCGCTGGTGGTGCCGGAACGCAGGATATTCCATATTTTTTCATCCGGATGCCTGACCGGGTTCGCGGTGTCTCCGTCAAGGATAGGCACGAGTGAAACCTTGCCTGTATAGTTGACGGACGTAACGCTGTACTTTATAAGGCAGAGATTGGGGTGAGCCATATTGGCGATATGTTCTACGTGCAGGCGGAGTTTGTTTCCCCGCGGAGAGGTTACTTCCGCGTCCCGATAAGAAATACCCGCTTTCATATCGAGGCGTCTGTTGAAACTGTCCACATCCCATTGTGCCAGGTCCAGTTCCTCGTCGATGAGGCGCAGGCTGATACTGCTCCAGTCCGGAGCATTGGGGATGCGTGTATAAAATTGCGGAAAACCGTTCTTCCACCAGCTACACGCGTTTTGTCCAGAAAAGTGATACCTGCCACGAACGCGCCGCGATAGCTGTCGCTGCTGTATGGTTCTTCAAAATGTCCCCGTTGTCCGAAACGGCCGTTTCCAAGACTGAATATGCTTTCCGACCACCGCATGCGGTCGGCTTGAAAACTATCTTCTATAATATTCCATTCATCGGTTTTAAGGTATTTCTTCATGGCGCTCTTTTTCTGTGTTATCGGTGTAAAGATAGACAAATAAACGGATAAACAAATAGGATGCGGAAAAAAGAAGAATGTGTCAAAACTAAAATTCGTTTGCTATTTATTTCTTTTTAGGCACGGATTACGCGGATTTCACGGAAAAGAGATAAAATAAATCCGTGTCAATCCGCGTAATCGTGCCTAAAAGAAATCATCAAGTGTATTTTACACCCTCTTACCGGTGAGGAAGCATATATTCATCGGTGAGGAGAGGGGCTGTTTACGCCCTTTCTCCTTTGGTCTCTTTTATCAAATATACGCAGGCAGCTCCGATAATGAGCATCACACCCGCCGTTACCAGCATGTTTATTTCAGGGGGAAGCATCCCTTCCGGCGTAAACAGTGCCAGAATACTTCCGCCTAACGCCGCTGCTACGATTTGTGGAATACAGATGGTTCCGTTAAACAGCCCGAGATACGTACCATGTGTCCGCCGGACAAGGCGTTGGTCAGGATGGTGAAAGGCAGTGCCAGCATGGCGGCCCATGCGCAGCCTATCAGCAGGAAAGATACGAACAGCACATACGGGCTGTGTACGAAATAGGTGGATATAAATCCGATACCGCCCAGCACGAGGCTCAGCGCGTAAATGAAGCGGCGGTCTTTGAACATGGGAATGCAGATTGCCCAAAGTACGGAACCGATAGCCTGTACGGCAAACAGCACGCCTACCCAGTTGGCAGCTTCCTGATATTGCAGGCTCTTGGTGTCGAGAACTATTTTTGTGATTCCGTTTACCGTATTTTCCACGGTGGGAGCGTCAAATACATTTGCAGCGATGCTTCCGTTGGTGTATGTCCACATGAACATAAAGGCGAACCAGCAGAAGAACTGCACCAGCCCTACCGTCCAAAAGGCTTTCGGCGCTTTTACCAGCAGCTTCAGCATATTGATTTTCTCATGTTCCTGCTCTTCCGTGATACCGTGATATTGGGCATACTCTGCGGGCGGCATTTCCTTGACTTTGACCGTTGTATAAATAACGCAGAATATCAGAATGGCGGCCCCGATATAGAACGAGTAGATTACGGAATCGGGAATAACCCCTTGGGGTGCCGTATTGCTGATACCCACCCACGCAAATATGAACGGGAACAGATAGCCCACCAGGCTGCCGGCATTGCATAAGAAACTCTGGATGGAATAGGCAAGTCCTTTCTGTTTCTCGTTCACCATGTCGCCTACCATCATCTTGAACGGCTGCATTGCCATATTAATGGAAGTATCCAGAAACATCAGCGATACCAGACCGAAAATCATGGCCGTGCTCACCGCCATACCGAAACTGCCGGCATTGGGCAGCAGGCACATGACGAGTACCGCAACCAGCGAACCGATGAACAGGTAGGGAATGCGACGTCCGAACCGTGTCCATGTCCTGTCGCTGGCAGCTCCTACGATGGGCTGCACGATGATACCTGCCAGCGGCGGTAATATCCAGAAATAGCTCAAACTGTGCGGGTCGGCTCCTAAAGTAGAGAATATACGCTGATGTTCGCGCTTTGCAGGGCATACGCAATCTGTACGCCGAAGAAACCGAAGCTGATATTCCATAGTTTCCAGAAACTTAAATCGGGTTTTACTTTCATTGCTCTCTTGTTTTTTATGATATTAGTTTATAGATGAATTCGGTTGTGTTTTTATTTGGTCGTTCCCCTTACTACCAGGTTTGTCCGCACAATCTTGTTGGTGCTTTTTCCCTCGTGCCCGTTCAGCTTGTCTGTAAGGATGCCGAATGCGCTTTTGCCCACTTCTTCTCCGTGCTGCTCCACGGTGGTCAGTTTCGGGTCGGTGCTTTGGGCGATGGCTCCGTCGGTGAAACCGCAGATGGAACCTCGTCCGGCACTTTCAGTCCCACCAGCTTGCAGGCATACAATATACCTGCCGCCGTTTCGTCATTAATCGCAAAGAAACCATCGGGACGGTTGTCACTCTCCAGCAGGTCGGGCGTTATGGCAATGGCGCGTTCACGGTTGTCGCACAGCTTTATCATGCTGTCGTCCACCGGCACTTTGTATTTCTTCATGGCATCCAGATAGCCGTTCCGCCGGTTTTTGGTAATCTCCAGATGCGGAGATGCGCCGTAGAAGAAGATGCGTTTGCATCCGGTCTGAATCATGTACTCTACGGCGGCAAACGAGCCGGCATAGTCGTCCACAACCACCCGTTCCGTTTTCAGCTCCGTACAGATGCGGTCGTAAAACACAATCGGTATGTCGTTGTTCAGCAGCTCCTGGTAGTGGTCGTATTGCTCCGTGTTTTTGGCAAGGGAGGCTATGACGCCGCAAACGCGGGCGGCAAGGAAAGAGTGGACGATTTTGACTTCCTGTTCGTAGGACTCGTTGCTTTGGGCTACGATTATATTGTAGCCGGCTTTGGCCGCCGCTGTCTCGATGCCGCTCAGCACGCACGAGAAGAAATGATGCACCAGTGGGGGCACAATCACGCCAATCGTATTGCTGCGGCTCGAACGGAGGTTCACGGCAAGCACATTGGGTTTGTAGTTATGTTCGCGGGCGTAGGCATGGATGAGGTCACGGGTTTCCCGGCTGATGTCCGGATTATCCTTGAGCGCTCTCGACACGGTGGACGGCGAGACATTCAATGCCCGGGCAATATCTTTAATGGTTATCTGCGGTTTGTTCATCAGTATGATTTCAATTTTCAGCCAAAGGTAATAAAAATAGGAAGATATACGAAGACCGTAGCCGGGCTTCTTATTTATCCTGCTGCAAAAATAGCGGAATGCGTCTAATAAAACTTTTCTGTTGATACATATCGGGTTATAAGTTTGTGCAAACGATTGCATATACTGTTTGCAACCATGTATTTGCCCGCTGCACGGTAAATTCCCGGTAAAAATCATTTGCTATACGATAAATCTCCGTAACTTTATCCTCTGGAAAATGTGGTATCCTTTAATTAATATTATAATGTATTGGCTGACTATGATAAAGAGACTTGTTTTATTTTTTTGCCTATGCTTGCCGGCATTGGCTGTCTCTGCCCAAGAGCAGGAAGTTAAGTTTGCTTTCGATAACTATCACGCTATTACCGCGAAGCGCGCCTCTGCACCGATAGTGCAAAATTGGAGGCAATGAAGAAATTGCGTGTCTATTTTCATGAGCATCCTTACAGCTGTCTAAGGTGAACATGTCCGTGCCGCCGCCAGGTGTCTGGAGCTTGCTTACGCCGGAGGGGACATTCTCGGATATGGACGCTTTGGAAGCTGAGTTCGAACGTAG